>Ga0065711_1038528_pt1 | contig 18669 bp, 14 predicted proteins | sample Hoacrofraction12_FD_59098 | JGI IMG/M metagenome (GOLD analysis project Ga0065711, IMG submission 59098) | Hoatzin crop microbial communities from Cojedes, Venezuela - Epithelial fraction 12 v2 (version 2) | ecosystem: Host-associated > Birds > Digestive system > Esophagus > Crop | place...
CAGCAGGGTCACCCAGAGCAGGCTGCACAGCACCGCGTCCAGGCGGGGCTGGAATATCTCCAGAGAAGGAGACTCCACAGCCTCCCTGGGCAGCCTGGGCCAGGGCTCCGTCACCCTCAGAGGGAAGATAGGAAGAGTTCAGATAGGAAGAGGGTGAAAATCCTGGGAGGCTTTCTACGCAGATTTGTCCGCAGGCTGTCCTGTTTCCCCAGAGCCGCCCGCCTGTCGCCGTGCCGGTTTGGCTTTGGCTTCCCACGTGCTCCCGACGGGAGAGGAGACTCCAGGCGCCATGCGCTGCAGCCGGGGCTCTTCGCTAGGGCGAGGTTAGCGCGTGCGGAGGAGGGGAAGATTTGGACTTTTCATGAGGTTCAGGTTTTTTGGGCTGCGGAAGAGAAGCTTCTAATGGCTAGAAGCAGGTTGTACCTCCTTCTAGGAGAGAGATTTCAAAGTGCAGGAAAACCAGAAAAAAAAACCAGGACCAGACTTCTTCGTGTTTCTTTTTTGAAAGCGTGCTAGGGAAAAATGCTACTGTGCCGTCCGGTTTCCCTGCCTCCCTGGGGATGCTCCCGGGCCCGGCGGGGCACGCGTGCCCTGGCTTGCCGCTGGCCTTGTGGTAGCCTCTCCTGCTGGAGCGCGGTGGGGCTGTCGGAGCGACGGTTCGCTTGGGATTTCCCTTCAAAGCATCACTCATCAGCGAAATCCTGCTCTGGCTACAGAGGTGATCGTGTTCCTCCACAGAACGCGTCAACAGCACCTTCCGTGGCAGTGGGCTGGCAGGGGGGGCTTTTCGGTTACCTGCGCCTCATGCGTTCCTGTGTGAAAGGTGGCTTCACTGACAGGCTGTGGTGTTCGTGTTTTTGACTTGTAGATGCCTGAAAGTTGACCAATGAATTCTTCTTAGCTAGATCTCTTGATTTTTGTAGTAGATTTTTTATCTGTGGAGGAGCCCAGAAAAATCTTTCAGCTTTATCGCTGTGCTTATTCAAGGCAGCAGTATTGCTCACTGGGGTTTTGGTGAGGTCAGATGCTCCTCATTGCAGCGTTCTCCTGGAACTTCAATTCAGTGTGTGAACAACCAGAGAGAGAGAGAGCGCAGTGTGTGCGGGCAATAGAAATTATTTTGTATTGAGCAATTATTCAGATTGAAATTAATTTTTTATCACTATAATAATCGGGAGTAAATGAAATCACAGTGAAGTATCGATAAGTTAATAAAGGAGAAAAGTACTTGCTCTTTAAAGGCAGAATGTTGCTCTGAGGACTCTCCTGTACGGGGTGAACTTCCCATGGAGCTGAGACAAGCCAGAAACTGCGAGGAAAGTTGTTCCACGTGGGTGACAAATGACTCGATGTGCCCAAACTTCTTAAACGTGGGATGGTGATAGAAGCTGAACTCGGGTCTTCTGTGTCTGAGCTATGTGCCATCAGTCTGCTGCTTTTTTGGGGTTTGCTTTCAGTGTGTATCGTAAGCACTGCGGGGCGATTGGTGGGTGGTTTGCCTCCTTAAAAAAAGTCAGACTGCAAGAGTGTCGTGTAAAATGAATACGTTATGTATGTCTTCTACAGCATGGAACAGTTTGCACTAATGAATGTGTGCTTTCTACCTCAAACAGTTAATGCTCCAAGATTTCGAAGGTTTTAGATCGATGTTCTTGAAACAAAACATAGGGTTTTTTAATCTTCAGATATAGTGCTATCTTGTGCTGCTCACTTGTTGTCCGGAACACACACGTGTGCGTCTTGTGCAGCGGTGAGATGGAGCAAGAGAGAGGGAGAAGGTGCTCCTGAATTCCGTACCTCTGTAATTAAACCGTGCAGTTCCAAGTGGAGGTTCCGGTTCCAGATGTGCTGTTTTCCCTTAGGCTGCAGCAGTTACAGCTTCCTCAGGGTCTCTTTCCTTGGGATGCCCTCGCTGGTCTGGTCGGTGAGGATGATGACGTGAGTTACTGCTCTCGAGGAAGGGCGGTAGGTGCAGGAGTCTGTCAGCTTGCTGTCGGTGCTGCGTGTGGCCGAGATGGTCTAAAACGTGAGAAGGGTATCTTGAGTCCGTGGAGGCTGAGTGTTCTGCTGTCCGCACGTCTTTTCCATGGGCAAAGTGAAGAGATACGGTGAGGAATTAATACTTGTAATTGTGCTTGAAATGGTGTAGGAGGAAGTAAAGAACTGAAATACCTGCTGTGTCCTAAAGGTTGAAAATAAATCTGGTTACTCATAGTTTTTTGTCTACTCTTTCATCTTCCATATCAACTGGAAAACAGAAGGAGGAGGTCTGCTGGAAATACGAGGTTTTAGACAAAAGAAGTTCCATATCTCTCTCTGCTACTTCCTTACCACTTTGTGACCAGATGATACCCAAACTCGTTCTGCTCCTGAATGTGTCTTGTACATGTCTATTAAATCGGGCAGTCTGTAGCTCCCCTGTCTTTTCTTCTCTAGGCAACTTCGGTTTTCCTTCACTGTTTTTGTAGTTAGATGCCTCTCCTGTGAAACTCTGGCTTTCTACGGCTTTGAGGCTTTCCCTGAGTCTGGTGCTCAGTGTTTAAAGCTGGCTGCTGATACATGATCTCTGCTCTCCTGTTTCAGGATTTTCCAACACCAGCCTCTTCGGATTGCTCCCAGGAAAAAGGTTTTGTCTCGATGCAGTTACCTTTTCTGCCTGGCTAGATCTTGTCTAAATGCTGATAGTCCTGTTAAAGGAATAAAACTTCATCGCAGACATGTGCTGGTACCACGGCCTCTCTTAGCGTGGCGTAAGGCAGTGCTTAAAATATTCAGCCAGTTGATAAAACACGTCTGGGGCTCACAAGCTGTATGTGCAAAACTCCACAAATCCTTGAGGGAAACCTTTCTTGTTCACACTTGGGAGCCTCTGCCAGGAGCTGCGTGCACACTGAGGAAGCTCGCGCCTGTTGCTAACCGGGACGTGCCCAGCGTTAACTTGCACCCTCTGTTTCCCTAAAGGAGAGAATTTAAATGCCAGTGCTCATGCACAGTGGTCAAAGTCCTCTTATTTGAATAAATGAGAATTTTTCAGGTCTTTCTAGTTACATGTCAAGCTTCTTGGGCTGGTGATTCTACTGGTTCTTAGAAGCCTTTTTCAGTGTTCTCAATATTTGTCCTATAAACATAGAATCAGAACTAGATGTATTCTATGGGACTCATTGAAGCCAAATACAGGTACAGAAAGTCAGGCATTTTTACGTGATGTGCCTCATTTTGTCTTTCAAGAATCAGATAAATGTGTTTGATCTGTGCCTCCACTGGGCGCTCACCATCAGCTGAGCAACTTTGAGAGTCTGATGCTTCATTTTCCCTGCATGCCTGCTAATTAAACTCAGTTGAAGCTCTTCCGTGAAGGAAGGCTATCTTTGTAGGCACTGGGTGTCCCTCCAGGAGGAGAGGAAATGCCCCAGATGCAGGACGTGCTTGTCCCAAACTGCTTGGGGTTCAGGGCGTGTGGTGGTGTAAAACAAGCGTCTGCAGCCCCTCGCTGCCTGGGGATGATCAGCTTCCCTGGGACCCGCTGCCGGGTTTTGCTGAGCTGAGAAGTGTGGTGCTCGCCTGCTTACCGAGTGCTCTGTTTGCTGCCTTGTGCTGCTAACCAGAAGTTATTGCTGAGGCTTTCGGTCCTTAGCGTTCGCTTAGCGTGCCTGAGGCGTGGGAGAGCATTTGTGCTATTCTCTGGCTTAATTTCTTGGCCGTTGCCAGATCGTTGGAAGAACTCTGATCCAGTCTGGCAGTGAAGGGCACTGAGCAGAGCTAAGGCAAAGGCACATCTCTGCCGGATCCCTGCAGAAGCAGCCCGGCTGTAAGCAGCAATTCCCTCTGTCCTGTGCTGCGTTTCCAGCGTAAGCCCTCTTGCTGAACTGGTTCTCTGTTGTTCTAGGCTGCAAGCATGTGAAAGGCATCCTCTTGTACGGACCTCCGGGCTGTGGTAAAACACTTATGGCGAGACAGATTGGCAAGATGCTGAATGCCAGAGAGCCGAAGGTGGTCAACGGTCCAGAAATCCTCAATAAATACGTGGGCGAATCGGAGGCCAACATCCGCAAGCTGTTTGCTGATGCAGAAGAAGAACAAAGAAGGGTAATGCAAACATAGATAAATAGCCTGGTCAGTGTGAATGTGCCTAAGAAATGACTGGGAAGGAGGTTTATAATCAGAAAATTGCTGCTTGCTTTAAAAGACTGAGTCACTGCTGAGCTTGGGATTGTAGTGATTCCTTGCAAGTTGTTGAACCTGAGCGTTCTACAGACCCCCACCGTGCCAGCTGAGAAGGGAGGCTCAGAGCCTGAAGAGGCAGCTGTCTTCTCGCGGGCTATGCCGACGGTGGACGTTTGAATTCCACTGATTTAGTTTGAAGTGATACAGTAGGGCCCGTCCTGCTGTGTGTTGCATTATGTGACGTTGCGCCCACTCAGTGCTTAGAAGTAGGATTGCAAAAGTGCTCCTCTGTTTTTTTGTTTTCTCTCTTTTTTTTTTGGGCGGAGGAGGGGGAGACCTAGTTAACTTATTTGGGTTTTTGCTGCTAAATACAGGTGGCACATAGCATAGGATGAATTTCAAATGAGCTTTCACAGTTTCAGGTTTTTGAGTTACAGGATTATTACTGTAAGTGTGTTATAATCCTTGAAGTGTTATAATGGATATGTCATTAATTCTCCTCAGCAGAGAACTAATGGATGAGAGTGGTGTCTCAGAACTAGAGTATAGATCCTTGAAGCTGGAAGTGGAAAGATTCTGTTTTTTTTCAAACTTGGGGTTTTTTATCCATTACGTTAGCTGGCTGTCAAAAGGCAGTCTTTAGTTTGGAGGTGTAAATACTTACTTCATGTGTGCTATGGTAATTTTTCTCTGCTGTGGATCACTTAATCTTGATAAGATTTTCTGCTAAAGAAAATACAGTTTTGGGCAAGTCACAGTTAAATGCAGGGAGGTCTTTTCAGAAGACATTAGCAAAGGACATTGTACCCCTGTAATTTTATTTATGCCTAACAAAACTGCAGATGTTGCTAGTGGCTCGAAATCATTTAATTTTCTTCTGCAAACGATTTATTAATCAATAAGTCAGCTTTGCGTGGTAAGCCACACAGATGTAAACAAGCTCCTTCTCTCTGGTTGCTGCAATATAACTGGAAGCTGTGAGCTGCTTCTCCGTGCAGTAACACACCTGTTAAAATAGACTTTGCGTTGGCTGGAGGCGATGGTCCTGATGACAGGCTGCGAGATTAAAAAGGTCTCGGAAAGGTTGGTATTGTAATGACTTGTGTCTGGGGCAGATTGCCAGTGACAGCACATTTACCCAGTGTTAACATGGTCTCTGCTGTCCACAAAAGATGTTTTAGAGGTGGAATTTGAAGGAAAAAAGCTTCATAATATGGTCACAAAAAGTATCCTGTTCTCTTACCAGCTGCAAGTGCTTCACCTTTGAGTGAACCTGGAAATAAGCAGTTCTGTTCCTGACTGGCACTGAGCGAGTGGACTCCTTAAAAATATTAAGAGCAAAGCTGCTCTGGCAAGCCGTATACTTACTAACTGTAGTACAACCTGGGGTATTTCCCACATTGGATGCACCCCTCCACAGATGTGCTTTCGCCTCCGTCTCCCTTTCGGAGGGCTTTCCCAGATCCTGAGTACTGTGACCCTTTGAGCTGCGTGTTCCAGCCTTGGGCTCATGTTATTCTTGTTCAGTCCAGTCCTCTTCCTTGGAGCACTGCTTCTCTTACCAGTGTCGGCTGTGGAGTCTGATGTTTGGGCACAGCCCACCAGCCACCCCATTCTGGAGGATGGCGAGATGTTCTGCTGGGAGGGGGTCTGGCGCATACGTAACGTGTGATACGAAAATCACTTGGAGGTGTCAACGTTCTGTATCTCTGCGGCTGAGCCTGTTGAGAAATTGCTGTTTTGTTTGGGCTGCTTTCAGTGATGAGATGTGGCATTCCTGACATGTTTTTCTCTCCGATAGCTTGGAGCAAACAGCGGTGTGCATATCATCATTTTTGATGAGATTGATGCAATCTGCAAGCAGAGAGGAAGCATGGCGGGTAGCACTGGAGTCCATGATACTGTAGTAAACCAGTTGCTGTCTAAGATTGATGGAGTAGAGCAGCTCAACAACATCCTAGTCATCGGTATGATGGTGCTTACTTTCATTATTGTGGGGTCTGGTTGATATTTTGCTTGCTGCAAGCCAGCTGAGTTGCCGTTACTGGTATGGGATCAGTTTGCACTAACCCAAAGTGAAGGACTGCTGTTTGACAGGCATCCGCAGCAGATTGAAAGGGAGGTGGTGCTGCAGTAGGCTGATACTCTGCTTTCAACAATTGCCTCCTTTAGTTTGTAATAACAAGTGTTTCCTGATTTAAGAAAACTTGCAAGGAGTCATACACATGGATGTATCAGTATATGAAGGAGCCAAGGCTTCTCTAGCTGTGTTGTCTGGTTGTTCTGATGCCCTGCAGATACAGTCACAGATACAGCTTCGGTCCCTGTTGCCCTGACTCAGCTTCAGGGCACGGCTTTTCCAAGATTCCTGGAGATTGATATCTTTTGTCTGTTTGCTTGAGACTCTTTGAGGTATCTTTGGAGCTCTGTGGGCTGTATTTGGGAGTTGGAGATCCACTTGGTAAGCTCAGATAATGCTTATTTTGTTTTTAACTTTGGATTTAGGAATGACCAACAGACCTGACCTGATCGATGAGGCTCTGCTGAGACCGGGGAGACTGGAGGTGAAAATGGAGATCGGTAAGCAAGCTAGCAGATCGCAACACGTAACCTCACATGTACTAAAAATAGTGAAGCAAGTGTGTATCAGTGTGAACAATTAACCAGGATGGCATGGGTGCTAAACATCACGCAGCTCCCTCCGTAATATCACATGTAACTTTAGTCAGCCAATTACAATACCATTTTAGACTTACCTGCTGACAAGCCACTGACCTGGTACGGGTTTCTGTCCAGCAGAATGCGTAGGTATGGGCAGGCAGGACCCTGAGTCGCTTGCCTGCATCAAGGGCGCCCGGTAACGGCACCGGGTCGTTCCTAGCTGGAACTCGTGGAACTGGTGAACTCGTAGAGCAGGCAAGTGCAGCGCGCGAGCAGGTCTTGCCTTGGAGGAAGTGCAGGGCCTTCGGTTTGCGTGAAGCGATGGTGGCGACTTTCACTGCAGGAACTGCAAATGTTACGTGGCTTCGGCTGTTGGCTGCTGCAGTCGGCAGGTCTGGATTGCGTGTATCAACAGTGCTAAAGTGGGCCGAAGAGCTCTGTTAGCGGTTTGTTCTAGTGAGCTGGGAAAGAACGCAACTGTCAGGAACTTCGAGTCGACTTCGGTAACTTCTGCCTGACACCAGCACAGGTTAAATAATGGAGTATCTGATAGTGGAGGGTTTATTAAGGAATTAAGGCCCAGTCCTCCTAGATTCATGAAAAGAAGTCTCTGACTTTACATTTGAGATCCGAAGTTGGATCAGTAAAGATCGTGGTGGAGTCTAAAGGGTGACTAGACCGTGGTGCTCAGTTCTGAGGTTAACAGTTCATGGAAGAGTATTTGAATAGAGAGTAGCCTGGGACCGATTGAAAGCTTAATGATGCTGTCTCGCAGTGAGAGCTCAAATTGGTTGAGATCCGTGTTTACTTTAATCTTTTGGAATGCAGGTTCAGATGTGTAGTTTGGAAGAACTTATGAAACATTTTCCCTTACACAGACGTACAAAGTATTTTCTATGCTCTGCGCTAGGCACCCGCTATTGTAAAGGTAAAAATTCTCAAGCTATAGTGAGTGACAGAGAAGGAACCAGGCAAGGCTGCGAGTATTAATATGGTCTGTTTCCTTTCAGTTGCAGAAAATTAGGTGAAAATACCTATATAATCCTAAAAATCATATGAGAATCATACTAGAGTGGCAGGCGAAGTTGTGATTGACTGTGCTGGTCTGAACGGTGGGGAAACTCTTGAACTCTGATCTATCAATGTCTTCTTAAGAGCTCGCTAGGGATTTTTTCTCTTATCCTTCAAGGGTAACATCACTCTGAAAGAGCCCAAGACAGGAAAGAGTTTTTGTGATAGCTGAAAAGGAAAGATTTTAGGCAAAAGAAGGAATGGGGAAGCGAAGCTGATGACTGCTGAGGCAGCTGCAGAGGTAACCTGGGCAGTGAGCTGACGCTGATGCTCCGGAGTTAATGCTGTCCTTGAGTACCGTAGGAAAGAGTTTACACCAGGCATTACTGTGCGTGTAGCTTGTGCAAGGTGTGAGGGCTGGAGATTCAGCTGGGGCGCTGGCTGGGATTTAAAAATCTCGTGGAGCACAGACAGCGTGGATAGTTTCAAATATGCTGGAGACTTAAGAGCCTAAGACATTTGTTGGATGCGGGAAGAAATACTGAGAGAGACTTGTGTGGCACAATACACGAAAAAGGAAAACTGGAAAAAGACACGTGTAGCAGCATGTAGAGGATTATTAGAAGTCAGGCTGACAAATAGTAATGACAGAGAATTAGTACTGGCAAAAACTGTAGCCAGATGCAGTGCTAAGGTGTGAACTGGGAAATCATCACTACAGTCAGAGGAAATGAACATTGTATGAGGATGGCATGGGGCAGATGAAGAGTGAAGTCAAGACCCTGAGTTTTAGGAGAGTGAACTTGCAGTTGATTAAGTCATTAGCAGCTGGGAGCCCCTGGGAAACCACCCTCAGGACAAAAGGAGCAGAACAGAGGTGGCAGCTCTTTAAGGACATTTTTCTTTGCATGCAAGAGCTCTTGATTCACCTGTGTAAGAAATTGGGCAAGGAAGGCAAGAGACCAGCATGGCTCAGTAACTCCTGATCCAACTAAAGTGTAAGAAGGATATGCACGGGCAGTGGAATCAGGGACGTGGATCCTGGGAAGAATATAGGGGCACACGTGAAGGGCTGGGGTCAGGAAAGCTAAGGCACAGCTGGGAGCTGCGTTTGGCAAGGGATGCAAAAAATAATGAGAAAGGCTTCTAAAGGTACTTTGGTCAGAAAAGGAAGATTAAAGAAAATGTACACACTCTGGGCTGGGTCCAAAGGAGGCCATGAAAATGGTCAGAGGGCTGGAACACCTCTCCTGTGAAGAAAGACTGAGAGAGTTGGGATTGTTCCGCCTGGAGAAGAGGAGGCTCCAGGGAGACCTTAGAGCAGCCGTTCAGTATATATAGGGGCTTACAAGAAAGCTCTAAAGACGTTTTAGCAAGACCTGTAGTGACAGGGCAAGGGGCAGTGGTTTTAAACAGAAAGAGGGTGGGTTTATACTGGATATAAGGAAGAAATGTATGGTGAAGGTGGTGAGGCACCGGACCAGGTTGCCCAGAGCAGCTGTAGATGCCTTGTCGTTGGAAGTGTTCAAAGTCAGACTGGATGGGGCTTTGAGCAGCCTGCTCTAGTGACAGATGTCCCTACTGATGGCGCAGGACATGGACTAGATCTGTCAAGTTCCCTACCAACCTAAAGTATTCTATGATTCTGTGATAATTGTAAGGTGGAGACTGGGTTTAGGGATGCCAAGAGACTGACTAGATTGCCTTTGTGTAAGGTGAGTTCCAGGGATGGAAGGCTGAGAGCAACCAACTTGGAGGAACCCTGCGGGAAAGAAACTAAACATTACGCTTTTTCTCTCTAGTTTGGTAGCGATGCTAATGAATTTGCTGGGGGCAATTAGTGTAACAACGTTCTCCAACAAAAAGCATTGTCAAATATTCTACTTGTGTAGAATTGCTCATGGTGAAAGAGCCTTTGGCAGTAGGGCTGTTGAGGAGAGGGAAAGGCTTTGCTGCCGTTGCTGTGCCGAGGCGCTGAGTGACGTCTTCTGTTTAAAACCTCAGGCTTGCCGGACGAGAAGGGTCGATTTCAGATTCTCCATATCCACACGGTACGGATGCGGGAGCACCAGCTGCTGGCTGAAGATGTGGACATTGCTGAACTGGCAGTTGAGACCAAGAACTTCAGTGGTGCTGAATTAGAAGGTTTAGTTCGAGCTGCTCAGTCTACAGCTATGAACAGACACATCAAGGTCAGTCCTGTCGTCTCTCACTGAGGCAAAAAAAAGGGAAAATAATTGTGTATGGATGTCTTTCCTTGAATGTTTACTTCCAAATGGGTACTGGCATCTCAGCATGCTTTAGGAGATGAAATTCATATGGCCACCACCTTTTCACTGTGCTTTTACACGGTTCTGAATTACCTCTTCCATCTCCTGACCTCCAAGGGTCTCTTGCATAGCTCAGTGGGAGTGGAAGGAGAATGTTTGTCAATGTGTTTTGATAAAAACTGAAAGGAAAGTCGTGAGCTCCGGTGAAGGGTTGGACGCAGGAGACTGAAGGCGGAAGTGAGAACAGCGAGTGGTGTGGGAGGGATCTCTGCCGGAGCCTGTGCAGCTCAGCATATTCCTAGATGATTGTATAGAGGGGGGAGAAGCAAGGTTACAAGCGCGTAGCTGTTTGAAGGTCAGAAGGATGAAGGCCACCATGGGAAAGCTGCAGAATGCATTTGAAGTAGCGCGAGCGCAGAAGATGTATTCAGTGAATTGAAGTGTACACTGGGGGGAGAAAATTCGGAAAGGTGTAGGCAGTGGTAGAGACTGACCTGGCCATTACCTGGGGTCAGGTTCTTGGAGTTACAATGATCTTGGAGTATCAGCTCAGTCCTTACCAGTGAAAAAAGCAACATTACAATTTACTGGGAGAAGTATACCGAGCAAAAGTGAGGCTGTGATTATGTCATGGATAAAATCCCTGGTATATCTGAATCTGTGCAGTCCTGGGACACCCCACTTGAGAAGGTCATGGTCGAGCTAGGATATGGAAAGGCAGCAGGGAAGGTCAGAAGTGTAGGAGGGTTTGCAGTGGAAGAATGGTTAGAGTAGGATCTCTCAGCCTGAAAAAACTGTGGTGAAGGGTTATGAAAAGTGTGTGAGATCACGGCCCTGCTCAAAGCAAAGAGAAGGAGATGTGTGTTGCGTGAAGAAGTATTGAGGCCGTGGAAGGAACCTTTCCTTCACGATGTCGCTGATGCTGAAATCTTGGTGGAATTCAGAAGCGCTGGCACTATGTCTTCCACGTCAGAGAAGAACTCACTTGGTAGTCTCAGTGTGCAGAGATTTGTTAGGTTCTCGGCTCCCTCCGTTCCAGAGGAACGTTGCCTTGCTTTCCCAGTGTTTGCTGGTTGTGGGAGGTCAGTGTATCTTTAACTAGAAAGGAGTGAAGGACCATGAAATGTCAGGTCAGATTAATCCAGATGCAAAACGCAGTATTCGATGGTGCTGAAATACGAGATGATTAGTTCGTGAGGAAGGAGGCCGAAAGGCGCAGCCCCTCGGCTCCCGTGGCCAAGAGCTGGTGTGACCGCTGCAGAGAAAAGCCTTCGACATCGGTTCCACAGCACCGGCGTATTTTTGGGTAAAAAATCCATTCAGCCTTGAGTCTGAGGAGAGCAAATTATGCTTTCATTGAAGTGAGAGAAATCATTTCGTTGCTTAGACATTTGTGTCTCTTGGGAGCACTCTTTCTAAAGGAAAAATGGCTCTTTCTGCTAATTTTTCTTCCATAGCCATAATACTTGCAAAGTTATTAGTTGTTTCTTATAGCAAAAAGCCACAAACGTCAACAGCTTCTCATTTTCTTGTATTCTGTCTCAAAAAAAAAAAAAAATCATTACCTCTGGAGCTATTTTCATCCCTTTGCAGGCAAAACATGTTCCTTAAATAATTAATTTTGCTTATAGTTGATGTTTTTTTCAGTGCTTGAATTTTGGGTGAGTTTGGCGACCGTTAAGTGTTTTGATATATTCCCTGTTGTGCCAGAATGTCACAGTGGGAGAAGAGAAAATGGGAATGCAGAAATGTAAAAGAGCAGTCTCCTCCTTTAGGTTGGTAGGGGATTGACATCTTAATAATATATGTATGTATATTCCCAACGTGAAGCGGCCACGCTTTGTTTTTCTTTTGAAACACTTTGACATAGTATTTTTGGATAATCTTATTGTTTATTCTGAAGATGTCTTCAGCCAAATGATGCACTATGCTATTTAATTCTCTCCTACAAGTACTTCAAAATTTAAAATATACATCATAGGCCTGACCTAGTTTTCAGAAGCACCTACGAGAGGCGAGCGCACAGATTGGAAATAAAGGAGCATTATTATTCTGAATCATTTAAACTCTACTGATAATCTCTCAGAGTGTGTGTGTGTGTGTGTATGTGTTAAAAATTCAAATGTATAACTCGTTAAAGGCTAGGAAAGAAACAACCCCCCATGTTTTTAGGTGTACAGGCAACTTCAGGAATATATTAATAGTGTTTCAAGTACCTTCACTTACCTCTATGAAGAGTGATCAACCTCTGCTAAAGATCCCCTAGCTGATATATTCAGCGTCTGGTATTTCTCCTTGGTGGGTGGTTTTGTGAGAAGGGCCTCCTAACGATAATTTCAGCCATCCTCTGGTGGTAGTTCTTTGTCTGGCACAGTGTTGTTGGCCAGTCCTGAGGTTGCTGGTTAGAGGCTGCACGTGCTACTCTACAAGACAAGCATAATGTGATTATTTTTATTATTATTTTTTCCTTCCCGTGCTTAAGTGTGCTCATTGTTCTTGTAGATCATCCTAGTCAGGAGAGGGTGTCTCTGAGACACGTCTTTGAGGGTCAAAGTTATTTGACTTCTCCATCACCTTGGTCTTAGGCCAAGGTGGTAGAGGTTGCTCTGCCTTCCAAGAAACCCCTTGAAATCCCGGAGTTGTACCTCCTGCGCTACACATCGTGTAGGGCCGTTGTGCTCTCAGGGCGAGGCAGGGGGTGGTGTAAGACTCGGGTAACTCCCAGTGAAGATTTTCCTTGTTTTAGAATCTAGAGAAATGTGTTACGGTATAACCGGGAAATTCAGAAATTCTCAAAAGCCTTTCAAGGCTGCACTTTGGTGGCAATGACCGAAAATCTGTTGCCTCATCTCTGTGCTGCTTAAAAATCGGTTTCTGCCTTACCCCTTCACAGTTGGATGAATTGCTTTCACAGATCAGCTTCTGCCCCTTGTGACTAATCCTTTCCCTGCTATCTCTGACTCCACGCGGGATGCTCGGCAGGCTGCTCCCGTGGGATTAGGATGAAATAGCAGTGTTTGTGTGCCGTTGAGGGGAAAAGTTGCTCCAAATCCATTTAACTCCTGATCGCTGCCCAAGGCGATCAGTACGCTTGCAGGTCTACGGAGAATCCTGTGGACGGAGCCGCTCCGCATTGCGGAGCTGCAGCCGCGCGCAGTAACACGTCTGCAGCTGGCTTTAGAGTCTGCAGGCATCTGAAGAAAGTTTCCAGCTTTAAAGGCTACTCTCCAGTTGTTTTCGAGAACTAAAAACCTCTTCTGGCTCCAGCGTGAGCGGCTTTGGGCCACCTCCTAGGGGCACCTCGAGCTGTGACTGAGAAACGATTTACAAGAGCAGAGTGCGGTCGGGCTGTCTTGGCTGTGTGTCTGCGTCCAGTCGTTAGCTTTTAGATGTTGCTGGGTGCTTTGGGAATGGCAGAAGGGGAAAAGGTGATGCTTTCCATTTAGGAGGAGTGCAATCTGAGCTGAGCTAACTGCACCTGATTTACTCCGAGTAATACCGATAGTGCTACCTTGGGAAGGTCCCTGACTTTCATTGAACTGAAGCAAATAAAGACAAAGCAGAAAGTAATCTAATATTTACCAGTCGCCTTAGAGACTTTCTTGTACAGAGAGGAAGGTGCGTGGTTTGAATAGACAACTGAATCTCCTGAAGCAGAGCTGTGTGAATAGTTCTTATTTTTGACTCAGTTGCTGAAGAAGGAGTGGGGAAATTCAGAGCTGAGTTAAACCGAACTTTCATTGTCTTTCGGAAAAAGTCAGCCAATGAAGGAGGCTTCATCTCCTTCCCATCCAGCAACCAGAAAGTGTAATGAAGATATTTTTTCTACAGCTTTTAAATGGAAAGAGTAGTTCCCTACTCTAAAGGGAACCTACATAACTCCAATAACTTAGAAATTTAAACTTAGGTGAGATCAGTCCCACACTGGGCACCAGTCTGAGCCGCGCTGACTCTTGGTTTATGCAGTCAAGGTAGCACAGCAGCAACAAGGATGGTTCCATCCTGCTCTGAGCTGGGGTGGCTCCTCTGAAACATGGGGTCACGGCCCTACCCTTCAGTTCGGCTTTGCACCCAGTGGAGTGGAACAGCTGTTGATGACTTTGTGGGGCTGGCGTATGGATGTGGCTCTGTGAAGATGATGATTGCTCCAGTGGTATCCAGCCTGTGTTCCGACAAATGTCTTATTAAAAAGCATTTTTCTTATTGAGGCAGACTGACCGCGGGGTTGGATCTGTGGATGGAAGTTGATAAGGGGTGGTGTGCGGTACTGCTGTACTTCGGTGTCTTTTATTGCCTTTATTAGGCCAGCAACAAAGTGGAAGTGGATATGGAGAAGGCAGAGAGCTTGCGTGTGACCAGAGGAGACTTCTTTGCATCTTTGGAGAATGATATCAAACCAGTAAGTGGGCACCTTACAACTCCTGTAATAGTCACCTGGTACAGTTAGTGACAGGAGGTGGCAACTTCCTTCTGGGATCAGACATGAGGCTTGTTGGTCACGGCACATGGCCAGAAACACACCATGAAATGAAGCGTCAGTGACTGGCAACCAAGATGAAAACACTTCTTTCTCCTTCCTGCAAGGGCTGACATGCTGTGTCCTGCCTTGTAGGAATGAAAGTAGGGAGCCTCTTGCTGCCTGCAGTGCTGAGCTTCTGGTTTGTACCTTTTGTTGCATGCGAGAATCGTAAAAAGGAATAGAACAAATAAAGAGAGCAACCCGGGATTTCTTCTTCTGGTTGTACATGCCCTCTCTCTTTTAGGCTTCCACAGTTAATGAATGACAGCTTTAATAGGGGCTGTAACAAGAAATTTAAGCCTAATTTTTGAGAATCGTTGTTAAATGGTGTGGATTCAGAACCCACTGCAACTTGCCCTGATTAGAATTTGTTTTGAGGGTATATGAAAGGATGTTTCTAAAAGTGCAAGGTCCCCAGCGGTGTTCAGTCCTTTGAACTGCAATGGCGTGTCACCGGTGGCTCTTCCAGTACTGGCTGTCCCACTTCAGCATCTTCCAGAGACTTGGTCCTGGTCACTTTGGTGATGTTTAATTGTTTCATGTTTTTCTGATGTGATGCAAAATTTCTTGGTAAAGTAAATGTTCCCTGTCTTAATACAGGCGTTTGGAACCAACCAGGAAGACTATGCAAGCTACATCATGAATGGTATTATTAAGTGGGGTGATCCAGTAACACGGGTATTGGATGATGGGGAGCTGCTTGTTCAACAGACTAAGAACAGTGACCGTACTCCTCTGGTTAGCGTTCTTCTAGAAGGTAAATTTAAGAAAAATAGACATTTAAAGAAAACAGTTTCTGTAAACTCTTCCTACCAGTTGCCCGAGTGGTGCTCGGTTACGTCCTGCAGCTGCACATAAAAGAAACACACGGGATGAAAACGAGAAGTGGTCACTTTGCATTTACTTGGGTGAGATTTCTTTAGATTTTAAAACTGGCTTCTCAGCCTAAGATAAATACTGTTCTTGGAGCAGCAGAGAAGTGAATGTACCCAGTTAATAACCTAGATGTGCATGTTTTAAAGTGCAAGCATCTCTAGCTGAGTTAGTTGTCTAAATTCTCTTTGTAGTCACTGGAGAGCTCGTCAGTGTAATTAACTGAGTTCATGTCACAGTTCATCTGGTCACATTTAGGTCTCTGCTGTTAGACAGGGGAGGACTGGCCCCTGTCTAGGTGGTTACTGACTATGAAGAGTCTGGGGAACCAGTTCCAATATCTATGTTACAGATATTGGAGTAGTATTTGTTATTTAGTGCTTCCCTCTTCCTGAAGTTCAAAGATGTGGATTACCACTGTGGCTTAGCACCTATTGCTTGGAAATTAACCTTGAATAGGTCCCCTGAATAACTCTGTGTGCTTGTGGCCAACGTACCGCTTGTGTGCAGTACCTTCCTGCACTCCGAATGGGTTTTTATTGGGTGTGTAGATTAAGATGTGCCTTTGATCTCTGTTTGAATTATTCTGATGTGAATTCAGGAAAATGACAAATTGTGTTTGTCAGTATTTACCTGGCATTCCTGCCGTGCATTTGTTTGCTGCAGTACCTGCAGAAATGGTGTTTAGAAGGGGCATAAGCGCAGTTCAGGAAGATCCTCCAGAGTACAGACACGTGGTAGCTTTGGTGCAGCGGCGTGTCCTGCAAGGCGTGTGACGTCCCGTCTGTGCGGGCTGCGCAGCGGGTCGGGCTGCATCCACTCCACAGCCGCGTGAATTCCCTGCCCTGGAGGGCTGGGTTGCGCTAGGCGTTGGGGTGTTCTTCTGCAAGAGGAGGAAGAGGTCGTTTCAAAATGCAGAGACCCGTGGATGGGGTTAGAAACATGCTTAAAAGATCATCCATGCTGAGCCTTACCAGACCTTTTCTCCCTTGTTTTCCCATTATATTTGTCCTTTGTTTCAGGCCCCCCCCACAGTGGGAAGACTGCGTTAGCAGCAAAAATAGCAGAAGAGTCCAACTTTCCCTTCATCAAGATCTGTTCTCCTGATAAGATGATCGGATTTTCTGAAACGGCCAAGTGTCAAGCTATGAAGAAGGTACTTCTGTGTCCTACTCTTTTGCCCAGTTACAATCCAATTCTACATTCTCTAGTGGATGGAAGAGTGAATTACCCTTGTGATTGTGTTTTCTGCTTTCTGCAGGTCCTAAATTCCTGTGCATATATTTATTTATAAAGTTGAACGAATGTTTTTGTGGCACTGACGCTGAGTGACTCAAGGAAAGTGTCAGGGCTCTGGCCCAGTTTGGTCTGATGTGTAATCGTGACTAACAGCAAAACAAAAGACCTGATCGGTGATGAGTAAGCCTGGAGCCGTCTGCAGAGATGGAGGCAGGAAGGGCAGAGGGTTGCACTTGGAAGGAGTAGATCCTGCCTGAATTTTTGAGGTGGTAGTGTTTAGTTAAACGAGAGTTTTAACAATCTGGAGAGCAGGGGGAATGCAAACGAGTTGAACATCTTAAATCACTTCCAAGTAGTCAGGTGGAAGGAAGGAGCTTTAATTTACTGAAGCAAGCCAGCACTTACTCTGCCAGCTGAGGGGTACGGAGTGAAGCATGTGAGTGAAACGTTACTCTGAGATCAGTTTGTTGCAGGATTGCGGAGCTTCCAAGAGGAGCAATGTTCTTACAGCTGGGAGCCCAGTTTGTAAGTTAGGTTCACAAAGGGGCCTTTTGGACTTTGCTTGACACAGCGTATGATGGAGGTAGACCTGCAGTGCCCTGATGTCCTTAGTGCTGCTTCCTGTTCAGACCCAGGGCTTTGCAGGTCGTGGGTTTGCTGCTCCAAAAGGGTGTTGTGGCGGCTCGATCCGTCCCTGAGCCGGTCTGTTCTCCCCGCAGCGCGCGGGCAGGAGCAGCAACCAGTATCCAGCCTGGGGAGAAAAGCTTCGCCATTGCGTTACAGCCGCGGGGGATTTGTGTGTGTGTCCTTATCGGTATTGCCCCAGCTCAAAGTGCAGGGCAGTGGTGCTCTGTTCCGTCCGTCGCTTGCAATTAAACGCAGGGCAGCTGGCTCTTTGGCAGAGTGCATGGGGTAAATGAACAGAGCTGAGCTCTCAGTTTGCTGAGGTGGCAGTGTTTTACTGAACACGGGTAGAGTCGAGTCTCCTGGTACTTACCTTTTTCATTCTCTGATTTTTCCTCTAAACACTGCTGTATTTAGTTAAAAACACGTCAACAGGTCCCATCATGACTATTGTAATTTTGTTGCTGAGATTTAATAATGAGCCGTTTTGCTGTTTTTTAGATCTTTGATGATGCGTACAAGTCCCAGCTCAGCTGTGTCGTCGTGGACGACATTGAGAGACTTCTAGGTGAGTTAGGAGGATGAGAGTGAGCTGTGTTGTCTGCTCTGCACAAACACTGAAATGTTTGCAGTACTGAAGTATTGCAAACCAGAAATGGTCTGGAACCATTCACTTCGTGAGCCTGGAACCGTTTGGGATACAGTGGAGTGGCTTCAATGTGTATCTGCATGGTGGGCGTTACGACGCGTTTTTCATTTCAGATTACGTCCCAATTGGACCACGGTTCTCTAATCTGGTGTTGCAAGCCCTTCTGGTGCTGCTGAAGAAGGCCCCCCCTCAGGTAAGAAGGCAGCCGAGGGGCAAGATGCTCCATTCCTGCAGTCACTCGGGCAGTGGAGGGCTCTGTGTCTTGCTGCTAGCTGCTCTGCTGCCAGGGGCAGTAGTGCTGTTGTCTCCGGTTCTGTCGAGTTAATCCCAGCCTGCCGCGGTTCATGCAGTTGGGCATTGCTAGGATACCCAGAGAGGATTCAGCCTGGATTATCTCATTACTTAAAGCTGAATCTCCTGCAGTTAGCCCTAGAAATACTGATGAAAGAAACAAGTTTAACCTCCACCGTGTAGAACTTCAGCGTGCAAGCTGTCTGCTTGCTGATTGACCAAGGAACGGTTCAGTCCGAACCGGTCCCCGGCCCAGCCGTGCGCTCCTGACTTCGGGATCGGTTTCGGAGTAATGCATGGCTGTGGATGTCAGGGTTTTAATTTGTCCTTAACTTAAAATTATCAGGTGTTAATTACAGTGGGCGAGA
>Ga0065711_1005974_pt1 | contig 18668 bp, 16 predicted proteins | sample Hoacrofraction12_FD_59098 | JGI IMG/M metagenome (GOLD analysis project Ga0065711, IMG submission 59098) | Hoatzin crop microbial communities from Cojedes, Venezuela - Epithelial fraction 12 v2 (version 2) | ecosystem: Host-associated > Birds > Digestive system > Esophagus > Crop | place...
TGCATCACTGGTTTGTACTGGACTGCTGTTGGGACAGTGCAAGTGCTTTAGGGGGGCAGGGACAGGTTAAAGCAGGGTTGGGTTTGCTGGGCAAAGCAGACCGAGATGAGAAGGCTTGGCCCTTCCCAGAAGCTGATGCTCTGCGTAGGGTTGGTGGACCCGTTCCAGAGAGCCACAGCAGGCAGCGACCTCGCAGCCCCGCTCGGCAGAGTTCGGGCAGGGGCCTGGACAAGGTACCACAGGGCACCTTGGCTGCGCGCAGAAGGCTTTTGCTCTGAGACTGGCAGTGCCAGGAGCCATTTTTACAAAACAAGTATGTCTCTGCTGGAGAAGCAAGAGCTCCAGATAAAACTACGTTCTTGGAATAACGCCAAAATTCCCTTACAGGGCTGAATCAGCCAGTTCATTCTGCAGGGATAAAGCCCCGATCAAGTACAATATTTTTAATAAGCGTAAACTTCATTTAACTGCCAGCCCAGTCACATATGGTAGCTTGTACGGCAGCAAGCCCATCTGATGCACTGAACAGCAGGCCCTCCCTGCTGCCAGCTTCCTAGGAACTGTGGTGCTACTGGGGATGACTGTCCCCAAAGCTTTGGCTTCTTCCCCTGGCGAGCAAGGGAAACAGGGGTGGGAAGCCCTCAACTGGAAAATGAAGGCAGCAAGTGAGGAGAAGGCTCTGCCACAGCTGTTCACCAGGAGAGGATTGTTCACTGAATCATTTGGGTTGGAAGGAAAGCCTTACCCCTACTCAAAGCAAGGCTACCTAAATCACTGCAGGGTTTGGTGGACCGCTGCTGAGCAGCATGCCATTTTTCTAGACCCGAGCTGGGGCTGCATCTGAGGAAGGACTGGCTCTCTCTGATGCCTACAGCTTCACCGCACCCACTGGGACCAGTGCCTGCCTGCTCTGCTCACTCCTAGACTGGGCAGGGAGAGGAATCAGAGAAAGGCTTGTGCTATTTCTCTTCTCCACCCAGCCCAGGATCAACAGATGGGATGGCTTCAGCATCGCAGTGCCCAGTGCACCCCAGAAGTGGCAAAGAGGGGTGCAGGCTGCCCAGGCAGTGCTGCCACTCCCTAGGACTGGAGGAGCCATGCATGGATGCAAGCCAGGGCAGCCCCTCGCAGCTCCTCTCAAGGCCCCGGGCTCTGCGCCATGGTTCCTTGTGCCTCTTGCTGCCTGCTCCCTGCATATCCAGGGGTGCAGGGAGCAAAGGGGGACTCCTTTTGGTGAGGATTTCTTTGTGCAAGAGTCTACCCCAGGAGCAGTGTTAAGGGAACACAGCACAGGGAGATGCGCAGACAGAAAACTCTTGGTTCAAGCAGAAGAATGTGCGTTTGGGAGGGCGGGCAGAGGAATTTCATTCAGGTTATAATGGGTCCATACAAAAATGGGGAGAGTCTGAAGGAAGAGGCTCACTTACTGAGCCTACGTGAGAGCATTTTTTACTCCCACCCTCTTGCAGCTCTCTGGATGGAGGAACTTGCCCGAGCTATGAGTTTCCTTGTCAGAGCCACCCCTTCCTCCTCACGCCGGGAGCCAAACCCCGAGCCATCCCTGCCAAACACCAGGTACTGCGGGGCACTCCCCAGAAAACCAGTCTGTTCATGGTCGGGGCTGGTGGCAGCCTTCTGTGAAGCTCTGTGCGATGGGTTTTACACATATACTTGAAGTCACACTATCCCTGTGAATTCTGGTTCTTCCCTGCGTTTTTCACAGTAAAAGTGTGTGGTGTTTCACACAGCTCCTTTCCCCGTCCCTCCGGGAAGCCCCAGTCTCTCCCAGCACTGCAGGAAGGGGACGGGGTATATGATGAAGCAGCAAACCATGCTTTGCACTGACTCTGGAGGGAAGGGACTGGTAAACACCTTTTCTTTCCAGGGGGAGGAGGAGAGGAAGACCACAGGTTCTCCCAGTAGCAGCAGGGAGACGGGGAAGGGGCTCAGTCTGCGGGCCAGCCTTTCCCCAGCACAGGTCATCTTTAAATGGCAGGCAAAGGGGCTGTGTGGAACATGGTGGGTTACTTTTACCTGAAAAAAACATTTCTTTCACAAATAATCTGTTTTAAAGTGATATAATATATATATATGTGTGTGTGAAAATAAAAATGGTACATGCAGTGCAAACTCTTTCCCTGGCTGTGCTGAGTGTTTTCTTCCCGAAGCTGTACTCCATTGCAGGGTGCTCTGGGTAGCTCTTGGGTACATTATATGTTCCCCTGCACAAATTTGCACAACATATTTAGTCTCAGTTGCCCCGTTAGTTCAAGGACACCAGGCCTTGGACTTCTAGTATAAAGAGCTAGAGGGGGACAGCAATCTGCTGCTGAAGTTTTGCCCTCCCTGAAAAATAGTGCCTTTACAGCAAATACTGCAGGGCTGAAGAAGCGACCGCTGTAGTAATCTGCGGTCTGATCAGCTGCTCGACCTGCCCAGCAGAGATAAGGATCTTATCTCTGATGTGTCCACACCTCCCGTGCAGGAAACAATAAGGATAGGAAATTGCAAAGGAAAAATCCATTACAGAGGAGTACAGCAGGATTCTCAACTGCCATAAAACACTCCAGGAAATGAAAGGGAAACGTGTTCTTATCAGAAAAGCCCAATACATACAAGATGGGGAGATGCTACCACTTTCCTGTATCAGGATGATAGCAATACCTCCTGCTAGCTGTAACTCCAGCTGACCACACAGAGACCTCACATTGCCAAGCGGAACTGGGGTTGGCACAAAGATGGGAAACTGGGGCTCCTGCAACAGTCTCTGTCCTAGGCCACCTTTCTCAGACAGCAGCCCAGATCCCCAGGCTACACCACTTTCAGCTGCTTTCACAGGCCAAGGCAGGGCAGGAGCTTGTACCAAGCTGCCCTCCCTCTCCTGCCCTGCTCTCCTTTGCTGGGAGACAAGCCTTGCTGCTTACCTCGCCAGACCAGTCTGGATGCCAGCTTCCCCCTGCCACCCCTCCTGGCACTGCAGAGCTCCAGCACTGACTGTAGCGGGGAGAAGAAGCAGGTGATGGAAAGGGGACAGGATGCTTTTTAACACTGCTATGTGGGGTGTGATAGCTGGGACTGTGTGCCTTGTTAATGAGCACATGGTCACTAATAAGGATGGATACCACCTGTGCTAATAGCCCTTCATTGTCCCACCTGCAGCCATTCCTGCTGAAGCCTTCCCACCTCCAGCTCCCATCACCACAGCCCTCGCTTCTGCGTCTGGGAGAAACCCCAGTCTCTTGGTCACTGGTCATGGTGGGAGGCACGATGCCCAGGGCAGCCCCTGCTGCTGCATCAGTCCTTGCTGACAAACATGGAGTGGCCATCCAGTTTTGCTGACCCCACCCTCGCTAAGGATCTGTTCCGGTTGAGAAGAGCAGGGTGGTGGGCAGTGGCAGGTTTTATGACTGCTGTGGGACTCTGCGGGGTAGCAGAGGTGGCTTTACATGGGCGGTGGCTCTGCCCTGTCAGCCTGCGGAGCAGCAGAGCTGTCATCGTTCAGCCAGCTTAGCGACGAATCCAAGTGCCTCCACAGCTCCCATCCGCTGCTCTGCCCCATCCCACGTCACTGCAAGCAAGTCTGTCTGTCCAACAGCGCAACGACAGCCTCGTGCCGTTCCCCTTCATGCACCCGGAGTGCCTGGATTTGCAATTTCTGCCTCTGAACGCCAGCCAGTTCAAACGAGGGAGGAGAGACAGAGGGCAGGATGCCTGCCAGGACGATCTGGGACCAGAAGGTGCCAGAGGGTCTGAACCCAGGCCATGCAGAATTAATCCTGGGGAACGTGTATGCAAGTGTTGGGAGGAGGAGAGGAGATGAGGGCTCTGGTTATAAATTGCTGTAGAAAGAGCGGGGGCTCAGGCTTTCCACACAATCAGCCAGTAGCAGATTAAGCATCGGAATCTAAACAAATATTTACCCTCTAGTTCCTGGTCTCCATAAATAACCGTGTGCACAGTTGCCAGTTGGTACTTTGGGATCGCTGCAGTGAGATTCGAGCAGGATGAGAGTATTCCCAGTCACGCAATCTTGCGCATACCTGGCTGCCCTGACACTCCGCGCACAAAAACTCGCTGCTGAAGCTCTGTCCCTTGCTGTCGCTGCCTCTCTGTGCAAGTAAAGGTTAAACTTTAACAAAAGATAAATGGCCCTAATTAAAGAGCCAGCTGCTCCTGTAATCCACTTTGTGTCCTGCCCCAAAACCAGATCAAACTCGTAATTAAATTACCAAAAAAAAAAATAGGGCCACAATATTATTGCAGTATTTGCCTTTGGCCATTCAGATAGAATTGACCCTAAACCAGAATCCAAGATCTGGTAGCAATCTAGATCTAGATCTGGTATTTGAGACAAGCACCTTACCTCTAAAATGGTGTCAAACTCCAGACCACCCTGAGTTTCACAGAAATAAAGTTTTTTCTAGTTAATTTCCAGGATAGGAAATAGGAGTGGGCAGGAGCTGGGAAATCAACTTGGTTTTACTATCTTAACTTTTAAAATAAAAATCCTCTGCTCCCAGGCAGGTTTCCTTCGTTTGGCGTGTGTTTGAAGATCCCCAGCCCCTGGCTACGATTCAGCACGCCGTTGTCACAGTGTCAGGGACACGCTCCCTCCCAAGGGCTTGTTCACATCCATTCATCCCACGCATCATTTCTACCACCGATACCTGGGATTCCACAGAGGACCTGGCTGCATCGACACAAACAAATGGAAGGAAAGAGACTTTGATCTCCCAGCTGAAAGGGGAACATGTGCAGCCGTAAAACCCCGTGATTGACATGAACTGGCACCAGCACCTCGGCAGCAGGAGTGCCTTTGTGGCAGCGCTGCAGACTAGCTTGCAGCAAAGCAGTTCACTAAGCCAGCAGGTTTTTCCCACCCTGTGAATTGGCAGCTAGAGACGCAGAGTCTTCTCCAATTTATTCCTTATTCCCCGATCTCCCTGACTTTCCCTGAACAACGTCCCTGAATCGTAGTGGTCTGGGCAAATTCCAGAGAAGACAGCCCTGGAGGTCTGTCTATCAGTTAGATGAGCTTGTTCCAGCAGACATGACCGTTCTGACACGTATGAAGTTGGGCGCTGCTCTGCTTTCCTGGCAGCCATACAGCTTTCTGGATCAAAGCTGGAGTCTGTCCAGGTAGCAAGAGCTCTGGCAGAGCCGTTTCATGTCTGCACTCAATATGCCATTTGGACATATTCCTATCATCAGATGTCTGCGGGGAATACTGCAGCAGTTCAATGCCCTTGGATGGATCTCTGTTGTAAAGGAGGAACCTCTTTTTATTAAAGTTAGAAGACCTGATTCAGCACCAAGCAAGCAATAAATTCAGTTTTCTACTTACACCAGTCCTTGAAGGAGACCAGACCGTAACACTGTCTTTATACAAGTCGCATTCCTAATTCAGAACTCCCTCTTTCCAAAAATGCCCTCACATTTGCTTGAACCGTGGCTCTGCCCATCAACTTGTTCACCAGAATAGCCAAGGGAAGTACCCTGGCATTTACCATGTGCTGATTGTGCTCGTCTGGGGGGATTTACACCCGTGATTTAGGTGGGGTTGTTCTACACTTACTCTGCAGAACCTGGACCAAAGGTCAGAAAGCTGAAACTGGATGAGGTCTGCATGTCTCGGGTGACACCCTCTTTGAAGTCTATGGCAGCACACAAGCAGCACAAAATATTTCACAACCCTTTTTTCCTTGCTTTCTTCTTGCAAAAATCTGTAGCTAAAGAATGACAGTGCATGCAATGACCATGGCTCAGCTGCATTTCCTTAAAAATAAAGTGATCCTACCATCAAGGCACCAAGCAGCAAGGCTTTGCCAAGGCAGCAGGACAGCTTGCTAAGAAGAAAGAAGTCCTTTTTAGGAGCTGGCACATGTGAGTGAGGAAAGGCAGACTCATAAAGACAGCAAAATCCTGGCACTCTACAGCTTGTTCAGACTTTGAGTCTTGTCCTTAAAGAAATTCATAGATGCTAATTTTGTTATTTGCAAGCGGTGTTACTCCTGCTCCATCCCGATCTTTGTTACTCCTTGATGCAGATGTTGTCAACACAACTGAGCATCATTCCCAGCAGAAGCGTTGTGCTGCATCCCTTCTAGACTTTGCAGCTGGCAACACCGCTGCTGCTGAACGGAAAACCCAAGCTCCTGCAAGGTCCTCTGCTGTGACAAGTTTGTGTGGACCATCCTGCCGGGGGTAAAGCCACCACAGCAAGATCCACCCCAGCTGCGGAGGAACTGACCTTAAAAGCCACCAGAGAAGGGCATCAAGGATGGATGCTGCGTTTCTCCTGTGATCCATGTGCTGTCCCTGCCTGGAAGGTGCTCAGATGGGAAGCATCTGCTCTCCTTCACCACTGGCTGCAGCCTTCTGGAGAGGGTGCTGCAAGAGTCACTTTGCTCACACATGTCTACACCTGGGGAAAAAATAAAGAAAAAGACAGGCTTGTAACGACTCACTAGCAAAAAACCAAATGGAAGTCCTAAATAACACCAAGGTTAGAGCTGTTAACTCAAGAAAAGGGCGCCCACTTCAGAACAACTACATGAAAAAGCCCACATTTCTCATATCTTCCAAATGCTGTGGCTTCTCTTCCTTTAATGAAACCTTAGTTTTCTGCAGAATCTTTACCTTTATCTTCCCTTTGCTAGGAATTCCCTCCGGTCCCTGTGTTCTCGCCTTTTCACTTTTTATGGCTGCGACAACTGAAGAAACACAGAAGAAGAACATAGTTTTTCTCCTAACAAAAACTTCTCAAAGCATTGTTTTGATGCATTTTGACAGATTCACGATTCTCAGCAAAAATACTTGGACCAAAAAGAGGCAGTCACTGAAGATTTCCCTGCTAGTCTAAAGGGCATGTCCATTAAAAGAAACACAAAAGAACCTTGATATAAGTTTCTCAGCCAATCTAATCTTGGCCTGAAATGAAAAAAAAAGTCAATAAATGCAGATTTATAGGTAATGTTGCTTCCTGGATCATCTGTGAGCCTTCAGTTAATAAATTAGGGTGGAATACCTCTTGCACAGAAAATCCAAGACAGTCGGTCTCTTTCTTCTTCATAATCACCAGCAATAAAAACCTTGCAGGTTGATTAATGCCTTCCCCAGTATCTGGACAAGTCTTATTTCCAGGTTTTGTACTTCCCGAGCCCTGGGCAAGCCAAGGGCTTGGCAGACCCCTCAGACATGGAAGAGCCCTTGTGAAGGACCCTGAGCTCCTCTCGCTGCCAGCCCGGCGATGCTGCTTTAGCAGGAGGGAGAGGCAGGTCATCAGTCACTGGCAGGAGGCTGAGTTAGCCAGGTCTGCGCAGGGAAGGGTTATGGCATCCTGCTCTAGGAACAAGAGGCATCCAGCCTACCACAGTCCACCATTCACTGCCTGTTGCTGGTGCTTGTCTTCATTTCTCAGTTTACTACCTGAACTGCCTAGGTGGGGAAATACCCAAGAGCTTTTCTTCTAGTTGCAGAAAGCACAGCTAAGGGCCCAGAGGTTCTCTGCTGCTTTCTGCAGACCTCAGGGAGGTAAGTGCTGCCCCTCAGTTTCTGGCTTTGCCCTGAAAATACCAGCAGGAAAGCCCTCTCCCCAATTTTTTCATACCTGGTGAACATCACGCCCTTACTACAAAGCCTTGCCTGGCTGGAAATCTGCGCCCGCATAATTTAGGACACATCAGCACATGAAAGTGAACTTGATTTAAGTGAGAGCATCACTTGAAACTGCAATAGCTTTCCTCAATTAACTCTGCATGTAGCAAAGACCTTGAAATGCATTTTAAACTGCTATATTAAGGCATTATAAAATCCTTTGTGAACACTATTATTCTGGCTCACTTTAAACCTGATACCCCCACCTGACATTAATACAAGGGTTGCGATCGTGACTTAGTAAGACATAACTAAGCAGCATTGTGGTAACACTTAACCCACTGCAATACATCACCCTGCCAGCGACTTTGGACCATTTCTGCAGCTTTTTTTTTGTCTGATGCAAGGGCTGAGTCCTCTCAGACAAAACACCAGCCCTCTGTACATCCCCAAGTGCCACCCTCGCAGTGCCCAGCATCCCACCATGCACCATGCAGAACGAGCGGATGACCCGGCACGGCACGGTCAGGGGTACCGGAGTGATGTGCCCTCGCTGATTCGACTGCTGCAGGTCCAAGTTAGTGCTGCCAAGTACTCTAGTAAAGAAGGCATTACAGGTCACGGCAGTTGAAGGCAAAATATCTTATGTCACATTAGTGCTGGGCTGGGTCTGGGCGTGTGGTTAATTAAAGAGGCTCAGCTAGAGAGTGGTAATTTGTTAAGCTGCATAACTTAATTTCTTGCAGTCATCTGCGTATCCCCACACTGAGCTACTCCTAACACGAAAGGAGGTGTTGAACTGTGTCCGTTAGAATTTGTTCTTTTGGTTACTGAGGTGCAGCTTCTGTGTGCAGATAGGGCAGAACCATCCCCCTTAGTGTTATCGCACAGAGGCAGCTCTGTACGCCAGCCCTCACCAGCTCTGCTACTGACAAACAAGCAGTGTTACGAGAAGCCCCAATATTCAGAATTTACCTCAAAACCCAGCCTGACCTTCCAGTTTACAGCTGGCCATCCACAGAGCCCTGTGGGATGCAGAGACCCCAGCCGTGGGCGAGTCGGGTGAGCAGGGACCCGGGGTGCAGAGAGGAATCGAAGGCTGAGCCTTAAAAAATTAAGGAGCCTTTTCTGCTATTCCTCTCACAACTGTGATCAGCTGTAATCAGCCCGGACCGAGAAAGGACCTCGTGCCTTACAGCAGGGCCGGTGCCCCCACGCACCCAGACACAGCAGTGTCCTGCAGGCAGCACTTCGTAACACACCAAAAACTGGACTTTAATCCTAGGAAAGATCTGTTTGAAAATTCCCTCCAGTGCAGAGACGGTAGAAGTTCAAGCTGCAAGGTTCAGCTCGCTGAGCAATCTGCAGCCCAGTTTTCTGGGGCTGCGAGGTCCTGCGCTGGCCGGCTCAGGGTGACCTCAGCCCTTGTGGAGAAAAGCCAAGTGACCAGCTGGAAATTCCTATATCGTTTCATATTATGCGCAATTTTTATTTCAACATAACTGAGAACTTCTAAAGACAAGCTTTTATTGATTAGAAATAAAACTAGGGTTGTTTTTGTTAAAAAATGGCTTTTCATACTGAAAAATGAAACATTTTCTTTGGCAACGTCAAGGCTGGCAGGTTTGAGCTTTTCAGAAGATGGTGATTGCCACGCAGGTTCCTCCCCGGCCTCTGCGGCCGCTCGGCGAGCACACGCGCGCTCTCATCAGCGGCAGACAAACCAGGACGGCTTTATTACCGACGTAAATCAGAGAAGCTCCGCTGGCTTCCGAGGAGCGTTGCAGATTTATGCCAGGAGCTGACCCGGCATCTCTATTTTCAAAACTAGGGCAGATTGAAATATGCTGTTTTTCAATAATATATTCAGGTTAACAGGGCTTTTATATTTGGGCAATTAATCTTGCATAGACTGAGAATCTCTCGGGACACTGTGCAAAGGTTGCTAAGAAGAGGAAAACAAACACAGTTGTGTAACTCTGTTCTCTCATGTCTTTTCTTTCATGAAAACACATTGCAGTGACACAGCAGTGATCTGAAACCCAGCAGTAATGTTACTTTAATAATCAGCAGCATACCAAGACATAGTATAGGCATGATTTTACTAAGAGGTAGTATTACCTCATCGTGTATTACTGTAAAATGATTCAAACCAGAAATATTGAGACACAAATCTGTGGTAACAGAGGAAAACCTACACTGGGCTAGAGAAAGCCTTTCCGGTTTGTTGCAGGGCTGTTCCCTCCCGTGGCACGTGCTCGCGTGTGGAAGGGGAGGCCTGGGGCATGCACACACGCTTCTCTCGGTGTGGCTGTGCATGTGCTCACACTATATTTAAAACCACGCTGGTACCCAGCACTGATCCCTGGTTGGTGCCACCAAAGACTCTTCCCAGACCTGGTCCTTGTCTTTCTGCGCTGCCTCTCGCTGCCTCTTCTGCCCAGCAGCCTTACTGCTGTCTGCCAGCACCCTCAGCTTCCTCGTTACCTAACGAATGCCGCAACAGATGCTACTCAGAAGTCCAGGCAAGCGAGGTGTACCACATCTTCTTGCTTAGGAAAGAGACATCTGCCCGGGCAATGGCATCCAGGCTGCTGTCACCCACTTTGGGCAAATACGCTGCGTATTATCCCATTTTTCCACATCCCTCCATCTCTTCCCTCATCCCTTCCATTGCCCTCAAGCTCATAGGACTGATAGATGACTTTTAGGCCTGTAATTGCTTCTGCTATTTTTTTCCTCTTTGCATTTGCTGTTCTGCAGCCATGCAGTGTCATACCGAGTCTCACAGATTTACCAAAATCCTTATGATTCGACCCTTAGTTTTTAATTCTTCCAGCACATTAGACTCTAAAATGGCCTAGGAATACAACTGCTGTACGCCTAGCAAACCAGTAATCGTGGTTTTGTGCTCAAGCCCAGGGAAGGAAATACTACTAGCTAAAAACTGCTGAACCGCTTGCTTTCTGACCGGGCTGCCAAGGCCTGGCGAAGGCAGTGCTGCCCAGCCATCTGCGCGACCACGCTTCCGCGGAGCAGGGGCTGACTGCAACGGAAACCATTCAGTCGCGTGTAGTGGCTGCATCCTCGCACGACTGAAGTTTCCGATCGCAAATAGCAACAGACTCTGAAAGGTGGCTACCGCTTGATTAACGTGTGCTGCATCTGTTATTTCAAAGTGCCAATTACACTACATAAACACACCACTGCAATAGCAGCGCGTTGATTTATGCTAGCTGAAAATCTGTCCCTTTACACCGTTCTTTTCTTTCTCCTCCCACAAAAAAGAATTTCCTTCTGAGCCCAATAAAACAGAAAATCTCATTGGTTCTACGTTATAACAGTAATATCGCATTCTGCTAGGAACCAGCAATTCTGCCTCTGGCCATGAAATTCAGGTAATGACCCATAACTGAAGTAAATTAGTGTTTAATTTCCCATCCTTTGCAGACAGCTTACTAATGGAAATTGATTTTTAGCTTTTCTCTTTTTCATTTAACATGCTTGTCTAATGTCTTTATTTTAAATTCAGGCGGTTTCCAGTGACTTTTAGCCAAGAGGCTAGTGTACAGGTGACCACTGAAAGTGCCTGGTTAATCAATGCCGTGTTGAACGGTGCACGGGGGACCGGCATGGCAGGGCCATCCTCGCACACGCTGCGGGCTCCTTCTGCCCTGCGTCCCACCCGGGACACGCTCTGGGACAGAGCCTCTGATGGAGCAAGCCAGCAGAGCTCTCACCCATGTAGCACCCGCAGAAGTCCTGCCGTTACAGACCTGATCCCTTAGGCACAAGCTCTTATACAATTAGCGTGTTCATTTGTACGGGGGACACTTTAATTTATACTTCCGCATGCCCAGTGCACTCCCGGACAGATAAAGGGGTGCTCCTCCGTCCCAGCAGCCACCCTCTGACCTACAGGCGAGATGTTTCGTCTCGGACCAAGCCAAGAGCCCCAGATGCCACACCTCGGTGCTGCCTGGACCCAGCAGCAGTCCTGCCCTCCGCACCGTTGCTCAACCAGCACGAAATCCCCGGTAACTCTTGCCCGAACGTGGGCTCTCTTGTGTAATCTGATCCCGCCACCAGCACACGCACACACACCCTTTTTTCTGCTATTTAGGTAAAACTCAGCCGACAATTTCTTCATTGTCTAGCAGCACCAGCACTAGAGACAGAAGCTGGCCTTGGATGTCCAACCCTTTTTTGTTGCAAGGGAGAGCAAGGCAGTAAGAGACGGTAAGGTTTTTACAGCTCCTACCCCCTTAAATTATAAGAGCCGTGAGGCAAAATAAGGATATTTAACAGCATTGTGTTATTTTCACCCCTCAGCTACTTCTGCAGTCTATCAGGTTAGTCTGGCAACTACAAAGGAGCTGGGAGGAGGGAAAAATCTACTTTTCCCATTTTACTTTTCTGAAGTACTATGGAGGAACCAGAACCCAGCTGGTGCTGTTTTACACTTTAAAAGCAGGGCTAACAGCTATTATTTTTCTCAGTGTTTGGCTGATTTTCTGCTTCCATAGACACTTTAATAATGCTATAAATTGTCCAGTAAAGGAATTGTTAGTTAGAGATGGTGTCTGGGGTATTTGTTCCTTATTGATGTGTAAATTGGCTTGTACTGCAGGCGTGCACTTCTGAAGAGGAATGCTTTGTAGCATGATGATAATAATAACAATTAGTACAGGATCTAGCAAAATGTTAATTGTGCACTAAAATCCCAACCAGAGATGCCTGTGCAGATCAGTCCTCTCCTCACGCTCCATGTTTCTCTGATGAATGCTCAGGGTGCCAGGGGCATTTCCCTGCGTGACGGAATTGTCTGTGCCTGCTTCTCCCTTCTCGCATTGCTAAAATCCAATCTTTCCCGAGTGCATTTGCTCAGGCGCATTTTGCGCTTCTGCTGATAGCACAAAACTGCTGTGCTCCTGGCAAATCCTGTGTGTTCTCCCCAGTGAATGCTAATTCGGCTTTAATTCCTTAATGGATCATAAGGGCAGGTGAATATAAAGACCAAAGGATGGAGGACAGAAGACTGGCAGGTTCAGAGCCCAACTGAGGATAACAGCAGAGGAGATATGGGACAGAGAACGAAATGCTAGATGTTCTCCTTATCACAGCTGTCTTGTGTGGAAGCATAAGGCAATTATTACAGTAAACGTTCCTTCCTTTTATGCAAGCGGAAGACTGTGAGCAAATTAAGAAACTACTCTGGTGCCTCAGCTTACCTGTTTACAGAGGTGAGAATCCACCTCTGCCGGCTAGGACTGCAGGGAGGATTAAAGAAGGTTCATTGAGCACTTAAAATTCGCTGTAAGGGTGTTGTCTCGTTATAGACCTCATTTAAAATACAAATCCATGGTGAAAAATTAGATGAAGTCAGAATGGATGGGGGTTTCTGGGTGTGATCTGTCTGGGTTTTCATATTCACAATAGCATGTAGAGGAGAGAGAACAGCTCTGCTGAGATGTGTGGCCTCCGTGAACGTACATTAAAGTTTGTGTGCGGTCTGACTTGGGCATTCAGAGGAGGAATGATAAAAAGTAACTGCAGTCTTGTCTTCTAAGAATACAACCACCTTAGCTGAACCCTGCCACACAAATATTGTAAGAAGCCATGAAATAGCAGGGGGGAGCCACTTTGCTGGGTAGATCAAGGCGAAAAATATAACCACGTCAGAAATAATTACCCCTATTTCAGATATCAGGAGATGGGCAGAGGGGAGCCAGCAGCAGAGCTGAATACAGTATTAAATAGTTATCTTCTGCCTTAGACACTAAATTGGAATATGGGCAATTAGAGGAAAAGCTTGAAAGATCAAAGTAGGAAAAAATGTCCTTTGAAAGTGATAATCAGTTATTGTTTTTAACTTACAGCAGGCAAAAGGCTACTTCAAGCCACTAAGGAAGGATGTGGGCTTATCCTGTTGGTTTTACTGTTCTGCCTCATGTTGGAAGTTTCCTCGGCTGGTTAATTAATCGCAAAGAAATACCTGTTTGGTACGACAAGCTGAAAAAGCCTTCATGGTGTCCACCCCGCAAAATATTCCCTGTTGCTTGGACTGTCCTGTACACTGGCATGGGGTAAGTTCTGCATACTGCTCCCTTTCTCGTCCTGCCGTTTCTGGCATGGGGAAGAACAGACATTTCAAACTCTTCCGTTTGCTTTTGGGATATCCCTCGTACCTGAATCAGCAGGGCATGTCAGGTCTGCTGATTCCCAGCAGACGAAGAACAACCTGAGCCAAATTCTGGGCTGAGTTCCTCAGATTCACACTGCAGGTGATGCTTTTGACCAGGGACACAGCCCATGCTCACCTTTGTCAAAAAGAATTTTAAAACTAGCCGCTGCCCTGGGGAAGTTGTACAAACTACATAGGTATGATACAGGCGATGGGTTTGAGAGCAGCGAGGGACACAGATGCAGCTGTCCTGCAAATCCCCGTTGCAAAACAATCTTAAATGAAAAGACTTTGTCTGTATTAGGGGCTTACTCACTGCAAAACACTCATGTGTTTCCCTCTTCACAGCTATGCCTCCTACCTGATATGGAATGACCTGGGTGGCTGCAGCAGCAAAGCTGTCGTCCCGCTTGGCCTCTACGGCGCTCAACTGGCCTTGAACTGGGCTTGGCCTCCCTTGTTCTTTGGTGCCCATAACCTGAAGATGGTAGCGTATCCAGCCACCCATTCATCTGCAGGAGGCTTGTTTGCCGGTGTCCCTGCCACGGGTTTTGGGGTTGTTTGAAGGTTTTCTAACTAGCATTATGCAATCGTACAGAGAGCTGCAAGAAGAGCTTTTGCTCAGATATAGCTCACACTGCACCTGACTCTAGACAATGGTATCAGTCCCTTCCACCCCTCTCCATGCTCTTGCCATGCTGATAGCCGGCCGGACCAGAGCAGGGTGGAAGATCAGGGACTCAGTCGTCCAGCTGCTGCATCTCCTAGTTAAGGATTCAGGCTTAGAGATAAGTCCTTCTGGGAGTCACGCCCTGAGCCGGCAAGTAGCAAAGTTAGCATCCCTGGGGCGCTTATCGAGCAAATACAATGCACTGTGCATTGCAGAGCCTGTTAGGAGGATGTGCATGAAGGTAAGGCACGGCACGGCACGGCACGGCAGAGCTGGACTTGTGCTATATTCAAAAAGCACTTACCTCAGGTGCCAAGGCCCGGAGGTGACAGAGGCACAGAGGGGGATTTACGTTTCCATCTGAATTTTGTCACTCTGTGGATGAAAGTTACATTCAGAAAGTTTGTTAAGTAATAACAGCCATCAGTACTAACATGAGCATGCTTTTGACCTATCTGCATAGGCATTATCAGCAGAAGCGGGTCCTGATCATCATAAACAGTGTGTTAATCTGCGGAACTTGACAACGAACAAAAAAAATTAACATTAGTCCTGGCTTCTGGTGTGATACATTCAGATCTCACTGGTTAGGGTTCAGAGCCAAGGTCCTGGGGTTTAGAATCACTCTGGGTGACTTTTCCATGCTAAACCTCCCCTACTCCTACTCCATCTCACCACCTTTAGTAGGACGGTCCATAGTCGTGCTGGGGAAGACTGCTGTGTGTTCCCAAGAGTGAGCACCAGAGTCACTGTCTTCTCTCTGCTCCAGGCACTGATTGACATCCTGTGCTTGGACGGCCTGGCGATCGGCACGGTGTGCTCCTGGTACCGCATTAACAAGATAGCAGCACTGCTGATGGTGCCTTACCTGGGCTGGCTGGCCATGGCGACGTGTCTGACAATCCGCATCTGGAAGGACAACCCTGAGCAAAAACCAGGAAAGAGTGAATAAGAGCAGGACTGAAAGGAAGGCATTTTGTGAAACGAAACTACACTGATGTGAACCAAGGTCTAATAATCTGGGGGACTCATTCTGGGACAGGCATCAGAACATGCCTCCTCCGCCCACCTTCATCATGGTTGTGTAAAAGAAAGGTTTGCACCATGTGCCTGTGTGCTCCTTTAAAGTAACCACGCATGTTGGGAACTATTTTCTCCAGCACTGTTGAGTTTGGGGCTACAGCTGTATGGTGACCTTAATGCTATCAGGTCAAATTCTAATAGCCACATTAGGATCTCATGATACCAGTGTAATTCAGAGTAGCAATCCTGCACACCCCTTGAAACCACTGCCACTCCTCCAGAGAGCAGAACTTTTTCACACATGTGCTAAATCCCATCTCCTCTTCTGGGACCAGACAAAAATACCCTTCACTCATGCACACCAATTTTTAAGAACTTACTTGATTTTTTGCTATTTGTGCTGTTGCTTCATTTTCATGTATCACCTGGTTTGTGCTTTAGACCATTAACTTTTTATCTGTCAGCTACTGAGCAAGCAGTAATCTGTCTTGTTCTGCTAGTGAAAGGAGGCTGGGCACTTACACTTCTATTCGTGGAATATCACACTTCTTGAGTTTCATGCTCCAAGATAAAGCAGCAATGATTAGAATGCAAATGCTTCTCCCAAGAGGAAATTTCTCTCTTCCACCTCTGTGTGCTATTTCTCATCAGAAAAGAAAAACTAACATCAGTGCATTTGAAACAAATACTTTAAATGTTTCTTTAAGTACAGAAACACAAAGGCCTTTGTAAAATTTAAGAACTTACTCACGCTGCCTTGAAGGTTGTAATTACCTGACTGGCAAAAAGCCCCATGCTAAGTCTGTCAGGTGCAGTACAGCTATCTTATCCCACAGTCTTTCCATTCCCAAATATTATTAATCAGGAAAGGTTAAAATAGAAGTAGTTCTAGCAAAATGGGACTGAGCCGTGACAGAATGAGACGCAAAAGGTTCATGACTAGCCCTCGTTCATCCTTTATTCTGGCCCTTGCCTTTGATAAATCTGAACCTGAGAAGTTGCTGTCTACAGGAAATATTTACTATAATTTTTTAATTGATGGAAGCAATATACGTGAAGAAAAGTGGTAGGCGGGTCTTCTTCCTGGCAGCTGACTGCAGATTAAGGTGTGTGGGTATACTTGCAAAGGCTGGGGGTAGGAGGGCTTAGCTGAGGATGTAATATAAATTGTATTTGCTTTTCATAAAACCAAGCCACTTTTGTTTGGAGAATAAATAAATCCAAGTTATTCTTGTTCTACTGGTTTGGCACTGGGTTTGTAAAAAGCTCAGGGGATGCTGTCTGGAGTCCATGGCTTGTGCTCTGGCTCCAAAGGGAAGGGCTTGGCAGAATCCTTCCCAGGCACGCATTAGGACTAAATGGGCTGTGTGGGTTCTGAGCCTGAAAGTCCCACAGGTTCCTTCAGCTGGGGCACCTGCACAGCGGAGACACGCTCACTTGGGGATGCATCCCCGAGACAGGCTCCTCCACCGTGCTTCACCCGCAGCTTCAGGGCAAGGAAGCGAATTCTTGGGTTTGGGATCCTTCCTGAGTCACGTGAAGCCCGATTTTTAGAGATGCTGAATGTTCCCAGGTCCATCTCCAGTAAACAGCAGAGCTGGGTGCTCAGCGTGACTGAAAGCTGGGGCCAAGAGAAACAAATACCAGTAGCTGAGAGCAATTGAAATTTGTAGTACCTTTTTAAAATTTGATCATATATCTTGTTCTGTCATTTTGATCCCATCCATTATTTTTCCCTTCTGGCTACAGGACACCTCTATACAGCAGTGCTGCTGCAAGCATATTGCTGTAATCTCCCGAGTAAAAGCTGCATAAGAACAGGCCATTGAATAGATGTGGCTGTGAGCAGGAGCAGGACTATAAAGCACGAGCACTGCAAGCAGCACTAGAAAGATCATAAGCTACTTTAAAAAAAATATCTTAAATCCTATATATTTCAGGGCTTTATATAACCACGTTACCACTGAGCTTATTTACAGTGATGTCTCGTCTGTGTCTTCCAGAAAGCCACATGCCAAAGGACAGGAAGACATAAATTATTTCTTCCTAAAAAGAAGCTAATATCTGGGCTGGAGATTCAATTCAGCNGAGTTAAGAATGATTTAGGGTGCCTGAACATCATCATGCCTGTCCTTTCCTAGTTAGCATGGCAAAGCCAGGAGGAGCAGAGCTGGGCAGAGCCACCTAGTGAAGCCAGGAGGGATAAAGCGAGTCCTTACACCAATCTCTGCCACTGAAAAGGGGAAAAGCAGAATTTAAAACACATCTAAGTTGCTGAGTGCCTCTAGATCTGGTTCAAACCTGCAATGTTTTAATAACATTTCCAAATATAAATGTATGGATACCTATTTGACCAGCTTTCATAAATTAGTCCTCTTTCCCCTCCTTCCCATTTTTTTCTGCAGGTAAAGGAAAATCTGGAATTAAGACTAATAGATTTTTTTGGTCTTGCCATGCTTGCCCTCCCCCTTTTCCCAGCTGGTGTGACTGACTTGTTCTTGTCTTCATTTCAGTTCCTCTTCCTTTCAGTCCACCTCTAAGTGCATCAATAGCTTCTCTTTGCTACTTCCATTTTCTTGCAGGCAGCAAAAATAACAAATGTTCCTACATGTAGTGTACGTAACAGCTTGAAATCAATTGACAAAGTTAAATTTGGCAAAGCACCCTCTTGTATTAATATTTAAAGCATCATTTAGTGTATTTGCTATTCAAACAGATACACTAAAACCGCGTGAATAAAAATAACTGTAATGGCTTTTCAATGTCAGTCATCTAGAAAATTTCTTAGTTATACTGTGCAGAGCAAAGTCAGGCTCTGCCCCTGTGAACGTGGAGGGGCCCTGGTTTCCCACTGGTGCTGTGTGACAGGGCTTCTGCTCCCGGTCATGCGATGGCTGGAAGCAGCACATGGCCACCAAGCCCGGTGTTACCAGCACATCAAAGGGAAGAGAAAAAAAACAAACCAGAGAGGTGCTAGAAATCCAAAGCACGGTTAGGAACCTGGCTTGGTAAAATTTTCAAGAGAGGTCTGCTGTGCACGAGCTCAGGGCTCACCACCCTCCTGGAGGGCCCTTTTCCCCAGGGGACCCAGAAGGAGCCCTGGGAAGTTTTGCTGATGCCAGCACTGACCAGGCAGCAGGCAGGCTGGATCATCTTAGCAGGCATGCAAGGTGTTTGTCCAGCCCCCCCCCCCCC
>Ga0065711_1038531_pt1 | contig 18665 bp, 4 predicted proteins | sample Hoacrofraction12_FD_59098 | JGI IMG/M metagenome (GOLD analysis project Ga0065711, IMG submission 59098) | Hoatzin crop microbial communities from Cojedes, Venezuela - Epithelial fraction 12 v2 (version 2) | ecosystem: Host-associated > Birds > Digestive system > Esophagus > Crop | place...
CCGCTCTTCCGATCTCTTCCCTTCCCTTCCCTTCCCTTCCCTTCCCTTCCCTTCCCTTCCCTTCCCTTCCCATCTAGTATATAGACCAAACATTTGAATCTTGGAATTTTGAAATACTTGATCCATAAATGAGGGAGAACGTGTTTGAATCAAGACTGGAAGGTGTAATTAAATGGAGGAATGGAAGAAGGAATCCTGCACACTAATAATCATGTCTGTATGGCTTGTGATGATTAGTCACATGAAAAGCAGTTAATGGTATTACATGTCTGATTTTTGAAATACAAACCAGCAACGAAAGTCATCCTGAAATGACTATAGGAGATTTTTGTATAAAGCTGCATGAGAAGTCATGAAGGATATGTAATATGTCCTATATTTGATTCAAAGATAACAAAAGAATTTAGCCAAGAGTATGGTAATCCTTTGTCATGCAAACAGAAAAGTAGAATGGAACGTCATCCTAGACAGAAGAGTATTTATCAACTGAAAGCAAAGTAGGTAAATAGCGGCTGCTGGAAGCTGATGGAAGAACAATCCAGTCGGTGCCAAAGGCACCTTCTGGCGGAAAACACTGTTGCTGTATTTGTTATGTGTTTGAAGCAAAGCAATGTGAAAGTGCAGTGTTTATTTTTCTGCTTATGCCTTACCTTTGGCATCTCCTGACTACATTGTACTATCAAAACAGGGAATAGAGCCTAAAGCCAACGGAAACTCTTGTTACTGTTCTCTAAGCCTTGATGGATATGCTTCTGAAACACAGAAGTTCGCAAATTAATTTTGGTTCATACAATGGCTGAAGTAGTTTCACTGCCTTTCAGTAGGTGGTGAAATAGAAGTGTCTGTCTATTTGGGAGTAAGAAGACTAAGGACTTCTCTTAAATCATTAAGAATCATATAAGCCATTCTTTAGGGGATAAGAGATGTTGAAATTTAGATCAAAATGTAATTACTGCTTCATTTCAAGAAGGACGAAAAGTTCATTTTACTGTAGAACTGGAGCTACTAAACAACTGCAGATGGGACTGCATGTATCCATTACTATAAAACAGCCTATGCTCTATAAAAGTCAGGAAGGCTTGATCCTTGGGTGTAGGTCAAGCAAATTAGTTATATTAAAGATGCTTAATCTAGTAATTTTGAGTTTTATCAGGACTTTATTAGTTATTTAATTCACCTTCATATTTAAAGTGAAAACAACTGCAAGAAATGAAATATTGCTTAAAATATTCAGTACAGCAGCATATGCCTCAAGAGATAAGACTTTCACTGTTAGTTTAATTAAGAGACCAAAAAGCAAGCTTCAAGTGTTATTTATGAGTTCTTGACATATTCACTAATGAATCGTAGGATGCTGTAAAGGTTATTCTGCCTATTACAATAGAAGTGCACAATAATTGTTTTTAAACCAACTTATTTTCTTTGCAAAGTTTTATTCCATTCGTGATAGATCAATGTGCTTGAAACGGGAAACAAAGACTCTTTTTTACTGTTTCAGCTAGCTAGCTAGCCAGATTCATACGTGAGATAGAGTACAGTGGTACGTTGTTATATTCATTTTTGTACGTTAAGGAGTTAAGCATACTACCAGCACAAAGTTTACTGCTCTGTATTTTCCAGAACACTTTTTTTTTTTTTTTAGGAATATCAGGAATGTTTGGTGCCACCGCCTGCACAGCAGATAACGAAGGATTTCCAAAATCCAATACATCCTTTGCTTTAGCACAATCAATCTTTATTCTTTCTGCATGTATATTTATCAGCCTGATTGGTAATTTTTTTCTTTTTTTTTTTTTATTAAGATCTTTCTAATGCACACACATACACTATCTTCAGCTTTTATCTGTTGCAGTAGACAATCTTTCAGCTAAAACAAAACAAGAAACAACTTTTCCAAATAAGTGATTTTAGGGTTGATAGAGATGATAGTGCATCGTGTCTCTGATACAAGGGTTGTTAGACATTGTATAACAGCATCTGCATTAGCATTAAGCCAGATTTTTATAATAGCTCTAAATACAACATGCCTTACATACAAACGAAACCCAAATTATTCTTATAGATCCTACTCTTTCACACAGGCATCTTCTGAACACCTTTCAGATAGTCCTCCCTATGGCTTATGCATCTTTTCCTCTCTTCTTTCAACAAAAACTTAGAAGCAAAGGCGTTCTTGAATCCCACAGCAAATGCACAGAAAAGTAGAATAAGCCAACTGGAGGATGTGTAACTTCTTTCCCATATAATACATTTTAACATCTTTTCAATGCTTTTCATGACGACTGAAAAAAGTAGATGTGAAACAGCAGTTTAAATACGGCATAGGACTTTCTGAATAGAAAGCTATAACTCTCATGGTAGATTTGGATATTTCTCTAACTATTCACATTAAAAAATCAATCCTCCACCTGGATTTAAAATTGAAGCCTAAATGAAGCAATTATTGTTTTCTGAGCCCCAAAAGAGAAAATAAGCTTATACAGTAAGCTAATATTAAGTCTGTAATTTAAATACAGACTTTAAATGGGTGAAACATGCTTTGAATTCTTCCACACACTATGCTTATTACAGGTATATAAATTACAGTCTAGGGAAAAAAAATGTAAATCTCAGTAGTAGAGTTCTCAGAATGGTAAGGGAGAGATGTAGTAAACTAAAAGTTTCCTTATGGTATCAGTAGTTAAAACAGGCCTTAGAAATGCAGATATAAACAGGTGAATCTTCACTTGAAGGAAGGATGATCTTTATTTGTTTGCTCTTTTTTACTTCTAATATTAGCACATAATTCTCACAATTATTTGAAAGCTAGGAAAGAATTCCTCAATCAAGAAAGAACAGAAAAATCTGAAGAATGCTGACAGTATAGCTATGGGGTTCACGTGGAAATCTACTAGACAACCCTTTGTTTAAATGAAAATTTCATCAATTAATTTTAAGAAGGGATACAGCTTTTCTTCTGGCAGAATTCTTCTTCATACTTCAGAATCCAAAGAAAGATTGAGGAAATGCTACAGAAAAAAAATAAACAAGGTGGCTGAAATAATGTAAGTAATCAACATTGTCATAGAAATTCACATAAAAAGGAGGATTTTATTTTTACTCTCAATGCTAAAAATTCCACTAACTCGGTACTACTAAAAAATATACCGTCCAAAAAAATGGGAAAATATAGCAGCATCTAGCTGTGAATATTCAATTGTCAAGTAGTGGTATCTACAGATCCCACCTATACAGAAGGAAAATCAGATTATCCAGAAGGGAAAGAAATGGAAATTAAAAGGCTTGTGGTTTCTTGTCATTAAATGACACTTGCTACATTCTGTAGTGGTAGCAAGTAGCAGTTTCTTTTGTCTCAGAGGTAAGGTAAAACATTCTTTATTTTGTAAAAGTTGATTTGATAGTAGAAATTAGTTCTGATGGAGGGAACCTATGTGAAGAAAATATTCCCAGGATGCCAAAGGTTGCCAGCTGTTGTTCTTCTCTCACGATGCAAACAGGCCCAGATATCCAAATATTCAGTAGGATGGGAGCTATGGAGCTTACCATTCAAAAAGCATTTTTTAAATTTTACGTGGCATGAATAAATTTTTCACCAGAATTTTTCACTGTGTGTAAGATGGATCATCAAGATAACATCCTTTAAAGAGAAATGTTAATGCAATATTATATAGTCTGGGACAGCTGGTACCGGGTTTTTTCAACCATGTTAGAGAAACAGAGGGGAATATTTTTAAATTAAATTATTGTTAGAGAGAAAATTGTTATTTCCTGCAAACTTTTATGTTTTGTTTGTAATTTCCTTCAGTGCCAACCACACTGCCATTTGCTCGTAACAGCTGGGTCTGTTTGGGTTTGGTGAGGGTGTAATATCTTGCTTTTCTTCTGGAGTCTTCAAAACTGTACAAAACAGGTTTCGAAGTTGCTGCCTATTCTGTTCCTTGGTTCCCTAGCAGCGAAAACCATACTCTGTTTTATATTTTTATGCACATTTTAGGGGTGCCTTCTTTATTGTAGAAGTATTTACTAGAATTCAGACTTCTCTCTTAGTATCTCATAACTTCGTGGCTTCATAAGATTCACTCTGGTTTGAATCTTATTTCTTTTCATAGTGTCATGCTGCTCTTGGTGTGCAAAGAGGAGGAGCAACTTATGAACAGCTTTTTCTATGTTCCCACTGAGCACAGTTTTGGTTTGGCTCAGCCAAGGAGTTAGTAGCCTTTAGGAGGAGAGAGATTTTAGTGAAGAAAGGTGTTCCTCTGTATTGGATCTCGCTGGGATGAACTTAAATTTCCCCATAGCAGCCCTCATAGTTCTATGCTTTGTATTTGCAGCTGGAAAGGTGTTGATAACACACCAATGTTTTGGCTACTGCTGAGCTCTGCTCGCACAGTGTCAAGGCTTCCTCTCCAATACCACCCACCCCTAAAAGGCCAGTAGGCTGGTGGTGGGCAAGAGGTTGGGAAGGGACTCAGCCAGGACAGCTGACCCAAACAGATCAAATCACAGAATCACAGAATGGTAGGGATTGGAAGGGACCTCTGTGGGTCATCTAATCCAACCCCCCTGCCAAAGCAGGGTCACATACAGCAGGTTGCACAGGACCTCGTCCAGGTGGGTCTTGAATATCTCCAGAGTAGGAGAGTCCACAACCTCTCTGGGCAACATGTTCCAGTGCTTCGTCACCCTCAGAGGGAAGAAGTTCTTCCTCGTGTTCATCTGGAACTTCCTCCACTTCAGCTTGTGCCCATTGCCCCTTGTCCTGTCGCTGGGCACTACTGAAAAGAACTTGGCCCCACCCTCCTGACACCCACCCGTGAGATATTAATAAGCATTTATTAGGTCCCCTCGCAGCCTTCTCTTCTTCAGGCTGAACAAGCCCAGCTCCCTTAGCCTCTCCTCATAGGAGGGATGCTCCAGTCCCCTCATGATCCTCGTAGCCCTCCGCTGGACTCTCTCCAGTAGCTCCTCGTCTTTCTTGAAAGAAGTTGCAATGGAATCAAGCAGCAGTGGGATATACAATTTCGAACCTACTTTCAAAATATTATTGAACCAAATGTTCAATAATAAAAATGGTAAATGGTCCTTGATCAGTTTATATTGATTAGTCACAAACTAAGTCAATTCATTTGTAGCTAGCTCAGGTGCATGGGAACTTCAGAGATGCCATTCCTAATGAGCTGTCTTGGTCTGCTGTGTTGCAAAAATTTAGGTCTGAGAGCATCTTTTACAAAAGCTTGTCATACATCCTTTTCTGGTTTCAGCTGGTGTCTTTTGCTTCCATGACATGAGAGAGATCTGTTGCTTTGACTTTGGAAATAGAACTAATATTTGGAACTAATATTACTATTACACTTGACTGAAGCTCTGCCACTCAGTGGTATGGGAGTAGAAGAAGCCCTGCTGTATGTTAACAGTTCTTGTATTTTATGGTGTTTATTCTCATTAAAGTACCTAAGAGCTTGTTTATTGAAGGCACACTGAATCCAATTTGACTCCAGGTGTAGCTTCAAAGCAAACTAGCTAAATGTGTATGTTTTCATAACTTCATTCAGTGGCATGATTCAGTTTTTTTTAGACTGGAAATAAGAATAAACTAAACAAAATTACAGACATTTCAGTCCTATATTACTGTTTCTATGCAAGGGATTGTCGTTGCTTAAGTCACATAGAACTTAAACTAGGTCATTTTTCTTCAGTGTCTCTACACAGAAAAAACTTAAATGATTGTTTCTGGCAAGCATGTCATCACATGGTAAAACTCATGTTGTGATTAGGGTGGATGTAGGCATTTATCTTCTGCTGACAACTTCAGACAAAAGGGAGATAAGTGAAACAATTGTAAAGTGACCTTTCTGCTTTAGGTATATTGACAGCTATCCTCTTACTTCTAAACGGTATGTTTACCGTCATGATAATTAGGCTTTTGTTAGTCTATTGTTGATTTTTGTACTTATGGTGCTCTCTTAAAATGTTTGTAGCTTTCATCTGGTTTTCTCAAGATAACATTTACTATGTACCTGACAAAATGTCAGCAAATAGTAGTACACGTTTTCTTAAAAGGACTCTCGCTTTTTTCTTGTTCATATCAAACCATAATTTTGCTGATGAAAAAAAAAATATGCTCTTTCTTTTTCATTTGTAGGAAACATTTTCTCCATGTATATCCCTTTGGGATCCGTCTGGTTAGAATGCAGAACAGTGGACCAACTGCATAGATTCGTGTGTAAAATAAGAAGGCACAAAATTATCTTTTGAATACAAGAAAATGAAGATGTATTTGAATTTGTTGTATTCATAAACTGCTTAAAATTCAGGCAGCTACAGGATGGAAACATTTATTTAGTGATTTCCAAATAAAGGTTATCTTACTGCAAGTTCGTGGTGAGATCTGTTATTCATTTTGCCAGTGATGAAGTGCCGAAAAGCGCTAGACGGTAAAGGAATAGACTTGAATTTGATTTGGCAACCAGTCAGGTAACTAAGAAAGCCCTATTACATTTTTGTTGTTCGAGTACACATAAATAAATTTGCCTTTCTGTCTGCTATTCACACTTTAGATGGGATCTTTGGCAAGGTACTGGCACTAGGCATAGTTATGGCCTGACTTTCCATCTTCTTGGTCAGCACCACGAATAAATGCAAGGATTATCCTGATTTACTACAGCTGTAAACTATCAGAAATTTACCATCTTTCTTTCCTCGGGGGAAGGAGGAATTTTGACTTAACAGTTCGTCTTAAGTCATAAACCTGATGTTAATGTAACTCCTCTTTGACAATGCCACCCTATGGTAGTCAAGCTGATTCACTGTTGCCCAGAAATAGAGCTCAGCAAATAATTCATGGGGCTTCTCCCTCAGCTTCTGCAATATCTGTGACTAGCCTACTGCTTCCCAGCTCTAATATATTATTTGTGTATTTGACAACTATCTTTTAAGTGACTGCTCTTTGGATTGTTCATGTATGTATGCATGATCATGACTTCTGAATAAAGAGACATGCCTGAGAAGAAATGCTATGGTTGATGAGGAAATACTTTCCCCATAAATTTTGCCTTCTTTGTATTGTTAGACCACCATTACTTCAACACTAGCATTATCATTTATCAACATATATTTATGATTTAATATTAGGCCATTTTAATCTCTTTATAGAGATTGTCTCCTATTTTCTTGTGAGCAAAGTGAATTTAACAGCAATAGATTTTCAAAGGCACAGATATCTCACTCAAAACCTATTGAACTTCAGATAAGGAACTCAGATGTAAGGTAAGCTCTTCTACATTTCTACTTCAGCTTTTATCTTTACATAAAGTGTATATGATAGGATTCATTCTAGAATTAAAAAAAAAATAGTTTTAAGAAAACACTCTAAAATGCATCTTCAGGAAAATACTGCTGAAGCTATTCCAACAGTTTCTAGCTTTCCAAGTCAGCTACAGATGTAGAATCATAACTGCCTCTTTAGAGCAATATATTGTATAAAATATCTTACATTCTACAGTTTATGATGAAGAAAACATCCTATATGTTATAACTACACTGACAGTAAAAATCACTGAAAGAACTCTTTCTTTATTTCTTCATAAAATATCCTTATTGATGTCTGATATGCTACAGAAGAACAGTTGTTTACAACAGTCTCCCGTTTATAAATCCCAGCAAGAAGAGCCATTTATTTTCTTAACTATTGATAATCATTAATACTTTGCATCAAACATGTAGTCTTACCTTTCTTTTACACACATAGATTTCTAAGTTTTTCATTTCTTCAATAATTTTATTACTTTTCATATAATTTTCACATGTTTGATGCCTTCTGTTCTTAAAAGACCTTCAGTAATATTTGACAGTAGGGTACTGTCAGGCTACTGTAGAGATAGAAAGGGGAAGGTTACTGGATTTACTATGACAAGAATATTGTATGCCACAAATGATGGGCTTATCTGTGATACAGATCATGTGCTAATACAGCCTCAACCCAAAAGCATAGCTCTGTTCATGTAGGTGGAGCCTCTCAGTACCACTGAAAGACCCCAGGTCGCATGAATCGTACATTGTCAGCTGCTGTTACTTAATTTGCCTTAAGAAGGAGCTGTCTTCTGTCAATGAGAGTGCTTGCATGGAAAGAAACAAGTAGATGTGAAGAAAATTTAATTTTTACTTTCAGAAGGGCTCTCTGCAATTGGAATTCAGACTGAAATTCTGCAGCTGTGGAGAGCAACATAGGTGTTTACAGATCATTTGTTATAGTGGTGTTCAGGCTTTTGATTCACATCACTCCTCTTTTATTATATGAGTCCTCCTCATAGACTCTGCTGATATTGGAGGCAGATAGAAAAATACAGGTTCATATAAAATCTTTATGGACAGCAGACCTTACAGAGCAAACTTCATTGAATAATCTAAGCCTTACTTGTAAATGTTGACAATCAGTCCAAATTGTTTAATTTTTTATTCTTTTAAATGTAGCAAAGGAGAACATAAAATATGCCCATTTGTTTTTATAAGAAGTTCTTATTAGGGAGAGATTAGTCAGAGATACAAGGACAGAAGTTAGATCATATTATGGGCAAACACTATATTAATATGCAATTCAGGCTTTCCAGATACAATCTTGATATTTTAGATTTTATTTTTCCACTTAGAAAAAAAAAAACCAAACCAGCCAAAGTGGAATGTTTTTCTTCAATACTGTAGTCTGGACACCTGTGCCAGGGACACAGGCAGACTCATAAAACTTAGATCTGGATCTCGATGCCCACTTCTAAGACTGTAAGGATCTAACCGTGGAATTTTTGTTCAACTGTTGCTTCAGTTTCATATGCATATTCTAACTCTGCCTTTTATGAAGAGCAGACAGGACAAATTTGGCCTTGCGCTGTCAATATATCACTGCCTGTAGTCCAAATTGAAGTAGTTTATGCATAATATTATAAAAGAATAAGGCACGTGCTATGATGCTTATGCTTCTTACAAGTGTTTGTTCAAAGAGCCTGCCACTACTTAAGGTAGTTCCTCTATTCTTGCAGTCGCAAAAAGTGAGTGAGGAATGAAAAGAGAATTATATAATTTACCTGAAAGTCTCTTCCAACTTATCTTTAAATCTATACTTTAGAGCTGCAATGCCAAATGCTATGGTATAATGTGTAATAGGAATACGAAATTATCCATGCAGAAAACATAAAGAAATGTGAGTCTAAAGGTGAGCTTTAGAGTAGTTACTTATTCTAGACAGCAGTCTCTATAAAATGATTTTTTCCCTGATGCCAGAAATTCTAACAATAAAAGTGAAAGGATAACAAATTGATCTTTAAAGGTGACAATGTGGTGATTGAAATGAGTGATGTTCCTACGCATAGAAAGCAGCAACAGCCTTTCCTCTATCTTTAGTGGTATATAAATCAATCAGTCCTGCAGATCCAGATACAGAATTTTTTTCTTGTGATTAGAAGATCCTTTATATATAAACAGATTCCTGTAAAAATAAAAGACTTTCAACTGACTAACATCTTAGCACAGCCACAAATGATCTTGCTGTCTCACCTGTTGTGATTTATTTAAACAATAAAATGGAAACTGGTCATTCCCAGTTAATAAAAAATATTCCTCAAGAAAGTAAAACTGAAAACAAACTCAATATATTAACATTTAGATTGCAGTCTGGAGAATCCACTTTACATTTATGGGAGGGGCTCCACAAAACACTCCCACCGATTATTTTTTTTTAAAGGAATCAGATTTGGTGATATCCAGGCATTCTGGAAGATTGCTACGGATTTGTCTGATGGAGTGAAAAAGCTGCTAACAACATACAATGTTAATAAATTGAATCTATCAGGAAATAGTCTAGATTTTTCTGTTTCAGAAGTCATCTTTACAAAATTAAATTCTTTAAATGGAAACTGAATTTTACTGAGAATTATTCTTCTGATGCAATTTTTTTTAATTGTGTTGAAAGAAAAAGTCAGATGTTTTTTAGTCCCAGCAGCAGAATGAGTTTTTATGGTCTGTTCACCGCAAGAACTGTTTCCCTGAAGGTTTTAATTCCAGGAACAGTCATTCAGTTTTGATGGGCAAGTTGATAAGAACAAGAGGGAAAGCATTTCACTGATCTATCAGTATAGGTAAGCAACCTGTCATTTTAAAAAGTAAATTTTAGAAATGTATCCAGATAACTGTGTCCCACTAAGGACACAGCAAGCCATGCCCAGTGAAACTTATTAGAGAAATATCTGCCAGAACTAAAAGCATCTATATTGGGAATCATAAAGACATTTTAGTACAAACAGAAGAAAGAGGAGGAAATATCAGGGATGGACTCTGAAAAGCAAACCACTTTTTGGCAATAAAAGTACAGGCTAGCTCAAACCAAATTTCAGATGGAAGCAGTTTTTGAATTTTTTACATAGTTGGCTCTGGAGCTCCATCCTCTTTTTCAGATAAAAAAAGGCAAGGTAACCAGTATTTGGAATTTTATGTTTGTGACCTATGATACAACAACAGATTCTTCTGATTATCTTGAGTCTTTTTTCTTGCAGTCTGATTGCACTGATCTTCCAAAGCTTGCTTAGGAACCTGAATCAAATACTAAACAATTGTCTACAAATTTCTCCTTATTACTTTCCACTTTATTTTGGCTTATCAGTCCTCTATACGTTCTTTACTTTCTGGTGATACCATCCAGAGACTGTCCAGCAGTCTCAGTGGGTTAAAGACGTGGGAGTTAATGCTGTACAGAACAGTTGTTTGACTTTCCTTAGTTACTTTTGATTCCCATAGTCCCTGGTGCAAGACCATTTTTTTCTTTTATTGCATGCACTTTCTTAAGTACTAGATCTAGTCAGATTATTTTCTTTACTGTTTTGCTATCTGATAAAATGTACCAGTGATACTAAAATAATACTCACATTTCTGCTTCAGCCAATCTTGCTTTTTCATTGGCTTGTTCACTTAGAGACTTTTACATCTCTTCTATGGATATTAGCTTTAACTCTGAGCATTTACTTGTATGGTGCTGTAAGACAACAGGAGGTCAAAGAGAAGGAAGAGGAAGAATTCACAAGAAAAGTAGGAAAACTAGCTATACGGGTTTGTGGAGACCCTTTCTGTATAAAGATGAGTTCCTCCTATGATGTACAGGGCAATTTCTTTCCCAAATGCTTCTTTCATTGCACTTTTGTACCTTTGCCCTCACCCAAACTTTCATCACTTTTTTTCCAAAGAGTCCATTACTTAATCTTCTCATTTCTCCATTAATCATTTAGCTCCAGCAACATCCAGTACTGCTAGGAATATAAACCTTTTCCTGTGTCGGCTATGATTCTTAGCCCTCTTGACAGGTCTAAAATATAGCCTCTTGCAGTCTCTATAAAGATGAGAAGAGTAATGATGTTTGAACAGTGTGATCTGGAGTCTGAGCTTTGTGAATTCAAATTTTAACACAACACTTCTCTTTTTCCCATGTAAAGACAAATTAACACAGCAGCCCTTATGCAAGACCGGGCGTCTTCAGCTACTCACTGTAATATCTGCTCTTGTAACAAAAAGACATGCACATGCTCATGAGGGGGTGAGAACATAATCTCAATTTGACTGTATACTAAGGGCTAGATTGTGTCTTGAAAAACAGGAAAGAGAAACACAACATCAGGGTTCCTTAAGGTATAACGGTAGGCTTGTTTTTAAGAATTTTTAGGACAGGTCAGAAAGCTGTGAGGCTGCAATTCCACCTTTGTTTCTTTCTGCCTCTTCAGTTATCCCAAAACAGCTAAAAGATTACACAATTCCAGTGTCTAAGCAAACTGGGTTAAATATTCAGAAAGGTTTAAGAGGTCAGGTGGTTCCCCATATTTGATGCTTGCAGGTGAGTTTTGTTCCAAAAAACCTAATGAACTGAGTACTGTGCTCTTAAATGCACATAGCACTCAGCTCTGGAAAATCTGGTCCTCTTGAAACATGGGTGTTAGTACTGGGATATGATGCTGGGTACATGAAGCTAGAGACTAGCTGCCTCTGTACTGAAGAATTCAAGCACACGTACAAATGTCTGTGGGTATGAATCTGACCTGTGCTAACTACTGCCCTCCCAAAGAATTCCCAAGCACGCTTTGACAATTAAAATGCTATCACAGGATAAAATCACAGAATCATTCATGTTGGAAGGTGTCACAGAGAAAAGCTATTCATTTTGCATAGTTTAAACCAAGAGCAGGTTTGAAATGGTTTATTGGTTTTCTAATGATATGTAATTAACCAGAAATCAATGAACTATACATGCAGGATAAATATTGTTAATACAGCAGATAAATAGGAATACATTTACAAAGTGTTAATAAATCCATAAAAATTTCTAAATATGACTCTATAACTAATCTCAAGGAGTTCTAATCACAAATATACACACAGTGTTATACACAGTGTTACGCACACAACCCCTGCTGAATAACACGTGTGGGTTACAAGTACCCCACTGCCTTGTCTGGGGGTGAAGGGTCCCCTACTTGAACGCACACTCTGCAGGAGTCATGGGTGCTCTCACCTTATGGGGCCCCATGCTGCTCACTGCAGCTGGTGAGGTTGCCCTCACGAGCTCATGTGCACCCCAGGAATTGTCCATTTTCAATTTCAAAATATTCTTGTCAGCTCATTCTTTTATCTTTTGTAGGTCCATCAGAGTGGCAGCCCTGCCCTTGAGTGTATCAACTGCACATGCAGTTTGTTGTCCACATTCTGGGGAACACTCCTGTTTGCTGCTGTAAGATGGTACTATGCCACTACAATGTCCTCATTCTTCCACTGCCCTCCAACCGTGTCACACTAGGCATAACAAATTCACTTGTCCATCCAATGTGATAAAAAGACACCAGAGGACAGTAGATGTCTGAACCATACACCAGTAAAGGGTTTGGTTCCTGCAAAGGCTAAAGGAGAGACAAAAAGTCATCTAGCCTGAACATGATCAGCAAAAGGGAGGCAATAAGACTTTCAGGAGCTGGAGTGTCCCAAGGCACACTGGCAGCACTTGTGGGCTGTGTGCTGGAGTACTGAAAGCTCACCTGGGAATGCAGACTTAGGGGGGGAGCGGGGCCAGCTGTTTTGTAAAAAGAGGAGGGTGTCATAACAGTAGATAATGGCAGAACATGGCAGGCGTGTTGTACTAGACAATTATACTTCTGAACAGTCACAAAAGCCTGTGAAATATGTTCGGTGCAAGGATCTGTGTCAACTAGTTTTTAGTCTGATCAAGACTAACCTGTTTCGGGATACAGGAAGTTAAAATCGCGTAGAAGAAGAAACTGTTCCGTGCCAGCAGCATCAGGAACAGGGGATGTTCCTGAATATGTTTTACTTATCAGTGTAAATGTAGACTGTATGCCTGTTTTTTCCTACTTCCCTTTCTACAATCACACTGTACAGTAGCTCAAAACACACATTTTCTCAAACATTCTCTTAAATTGATTGACAACGGAGAATAAATTCTGTTACCATATGCGTACAGGAAACCATTGGGATCCAGTGGGAAATTACACTGAAAGATGAAATTGTAAACTGGGTTTTTGTTTGGAAATAAGTACAATATAATAGAATTCCTTTTACAGTATAAATAATACAACATTGAGACTTCTTATTTCCTCAGAATACTTTGTTTATATATTATCAGCAAATGAGTTCAGTAAGCAGAAAATACAGTTTTATTTCAAAGACTGACTGTTCCATGCAAGTCCAAAGAAAAAATTCCTGAGAGGAAAGAGTTTTTACTCCCTTTGTGTGGAAAAACGAGAAAAAGCATAAGACATACATCACCCACTCACAACTCCTCTAGGGATATTTGGATAGGCAGTCTAGCAATCAGAATTGATGAGCAGTGAATTTTCCACTTCACAGGAGAAGCCAAAGTTTTGCATTTTATCCCTTTTTGAAATGAAAACTAGAAGTGCAACCACATTTGCCATTTGAAAATTTCCAGGCAGCACTACTACCTGCATATGAACTTAGACACCAGGAGGGTAATGGATGCCCAGAAAAGCTCAGTGAAGGAAAATGCCTCTTACTCAAGAGGTCATTTTTTGGCCGCCAGGCTGCTGTTCAAAAGGACTAGCTGTTTGTTCTGTTCTCCCATGAGACATGTGTTGCTGCACGTTGCACAGACGATAAGAAACAGTGCTGACTGAGACAGCTTTTCTCAGAGACATGACACAGAGGACACACTGTAACAAATGACACAACTAATCAATTTACTGCCAATGTCACAGAGGTGGCCTTACAGGAAACTTAGGATCTTCAATACAGGAGTGGAGGTGAGCAAACTCTGGTTAGCCTTGCTTTCATCCCTCTGCAAAACAAATATTCAGTGCATCTTTAAAGTGGATTCTATGGTTATTCCTCCCAGCAGAACCAGAGAGTCTGGAAGTCTCCTATCCGGGCTGCATCTCATTAGATACCCGTAAGACTCTTGAGCAACATTGCTGATTATTGAGTTTGAGAGTTGGTTGCTAAACTGTCATTATTTTGTAGAGAATTTTCTGTACTAAGTAGCATGACTGATATCATGAAGATCCGGGGAAAAGAAGAAACTGTGATTTGCAGTAACCTTGTCTGCTAGTCAGTGAAGATTTTGCAACTGTTCAGAGGGCTTGACTACATTAAGATGAAATATGCTAGTACATATGCCTTTGTGTAGAGGGACTAGTCTAAATGCATGCAATGTCTTGTTGTTTTTTGTTAGTGGAAACTTAGTAAGAATGGGACATTAGTAAGACACTACATAGCTGACACAATATCAGATAGCATCAAGAAAATCTGAGGTATTGTAGTCATTTCCAGAGAAGACCTGTTCATGCCTGCTATCTTCTTGTCAGGACTTCCTACCAAGTGTTAAAATCCTTTACCTACTCCAGCTGTAGCCTGTGACCTTTCCTGTCAACCTTTTTGTTATATAAAGATAAGGCCAACCTTTTAGAGACAGTTTGGGTGATAAATTAGATAATGCAATGTATGGACTGTTTCAGGGGGTAAATCTACCTTCCTTCCTTGAGGACTGACAGTAGGAACTAACGCCTGTAAAATAAAAAAAAAGAGGGTACTGAAAACAAACGTGAATTTTATGCCTTCCTTCACATTATGGTTATGAGTGTCATTGTGTAGATGTTAATACAGAGCAGACGATGCCATGCTCAGACCAGTGAGCCTTGTCATCAGAGGTCAGATAGAAGCTTACAGCTGGGGAGGGTCAAGCTGGTGAATGAGAAGGAAAATCTTGCTGAGACCATAATCCCTTCACTCATGTCAAAACAGATTTGAGCTATTGTTCAGTCTGTGGAACCTCTATTACCTGTAGAAGTCATTCGCTTTGAAAGCATTCAGAAGCCTATGGATGGGAAACTTGAAATGAGCACAGTTTAAAGGAATTCACCTATGTCACTTCAAGGAGAGAACAGTCTGTGCCCTACAGTTATGAACATAAAACAGAGGCACAGTGAAAGTCCACCTGTTCATGTGTTTTTGTGTTAGAATAATTACAATCATATGGTTTTGATCAATTTTTCTAATTGTTATCATTTAAATTGTAAACAAAGACAATTACTTGCCTTAATCTTCGTCTGAAGGATTAAGTCCCTGTAATTATTAATAGAAGCAGTATCTTTAAATGAGATATAAGCTGCCAAGCATAACCAAAACCTACAGCTGAAAAGCTCTAGTAAGCAAGACAAGAAACCCAGAAGAAAATTAGAATCCATTGCAGGATGACTAAAGCCCACATTAGGGATTAAAAAAAGATAAAATATTGGAAAGTATCACTGTAGTCTGAAGAGAGCTCATAAGTTATGTGGAAATAAGAAGGGATGCAATATGGGAAATAGCTACTAAGGCTGGCCATACATAAGCTCATGGCTTCTAGGAAGCTAAAGGTTAACTATATAGATAGAGATAAAGAAGGAGAGTAGAGGACACAGGAGTTTGTAGACCAATCCATTTTCTTTGGACTGAAGACCAGTAAGGCCTAAGCAGTTTTTTTCATACTCTCTGAAATCATTGTTATGTTGAGATTATTATCAGTGTTTAGTTGGTATAAACGATTAGTAAGTACACGGACATCAGTCAACATAGCAAAAGTAAAAACTAATGATGCGATTTGATAGAAAACACAAAATATCTAAATGTACTGGTCACATGATAAAGGGTTATATGGGCTCTTTCAAAGAATCTAAAGGAATGGTTTGTTTTAGTTTACAAGAAAACTAGGCACTTATGCTGGGTCTCAGACTAGGGCCATAATTCTCAGCTGTCTGATTTAGACAAGCTAATAGGTAGAAGGAGAAGAGAGGATAAGAGATTTCATTCTTTGATGGGAATGATACTCGGAGAGTTGATCTCGTAGAAGCTGATGGAGAAACAGAAAATAACAGAGCAAAAGTAGGTTATTGCTTTTGGTCTTCAGTGTAATGAATTGTCTCTGTTTTCAGCTTATTTGGGGAAGAAAAGGAAAAGAAAAAAAGAGGATTTGTCAAGAGATTTTGACTGTGACACTGCCTGGTTGGCAGGAAATGCTTTTACTCCCCTCCTCTCTTCTTTTACACTCTTCCTTTACACTGTCCCTTTACAATCCCCCTCCGAAGAGAGTCTATATCACCTCACAGAAAGAACAAATCTAAAATCTAGTTCCAATGCCAAAACAATTTTGTAAGAAATTTAGTAGATCTGGGCAACCGCAGGTGCTCCTAGAGTCTATGAGGGCTGCAACTAGGGTTTCCAGGTTGCAAAAAGGAGCGTAAAAAAATAGAAAACTAAACTAACAAACAAAAAATAAGAGAAGGATCCACTATCAAAAAAGCAAAAGAGAAGATGCAGCTGGCTTAAACATCGATTTTCTTAAGAGTCAAACGTGGTTTTTTCGACATTAGTAAGAATAAATTGTCCATCTGAAAACTAATGGAACTTAGAGTCTTACAATAGACTGTTGGAAATGAAATTGGAAAGTTCCTGCTGTCTTACTGGTGATAGTTTCATATAAGGATCTCTTTGAGACCATAACTGTGTGAAAGATGGGATTCTCTGCTTGGGGTGAACAAGAGAGATTTAAATCACTTCTTTGGGGCTGAAAATTAACATTTGCCAGTACATCAGCAGTAAACCCAAGATCGTCTTCCTCATCATTTCAATGTCATCATTTCAATGACATTACCATGTTATTCTGTGTATCTATTACCATAGTTTTGACCTCCTTTATTAGAGACTAATCAGGTCAAATGCCAGCACGTACAGATCAACTTTGATGGGCTTGGACTTAATTATAGCAGCCACTCATAAGCCACTGAAGTCTGCAGAAGGTCTTGTAGAAAGCAGGAACTACTTATGTATCAGCTTTTACAAGGGTCTTTAGAAATTGCTATTGTCAGAGAAAATCTACAGTGGTGGGAAAATTGGCATGGACCCCAATACATATGCCTACATTCCTTCTTCTACCGTGATCCTGCAAGGCTCACTTTGGGTTTGTGTTGTGTAAGTCCACACACGGTCCCTAGTAATCCATGTAATGCTATCTTCAGTATCTAGAATTGCAAGTAATGTGGTTTCCTTGGAAACTTTTCCTAAAAAAATGATGTATGTTTAAATTTTACTGTCAGTGTATCAGCACAACCCCAAGGTTGTGCTAACAGAATTGGATGCACATCGCACAAACCTGTTTTTCTGATGGTAACATATTCCTAGTGTTGAGTTATGTTGAGATAGCTGGACTACCTTCAGCAGTTGAACAGATGAAGAATAATTAGAAAAACCACTAGGTGTTGCATGGGACAAACACAATGCCTTAGTTTCTGTTATGGAAACTTCCATAAACTGCATTGATTACAGAGGTTGAGAAGGAAAGGGAGAGGAAGGAGAGAGAAATTGTAACATTACCTGAAATAATAAAATGATTTCAACTGTTCCACGTGGTCTGGATAGACTGGTAACTTCTTGCAGTGTGTTGCATAAAGTGCAGGCAAAGAAGGATCAAATCTATCTTTCGAAACTTCAGATTTCAAACGGCACCCAAGCCATATGACCGAGTTCAGATTAAACTAGATAGTTGCCTACCAGATCTAAAAGAGGTTAATTTCTACCAGTAGCAGTCACAAATTCCACAAAATGATTTGAGACTCAGCTTCAGAAAACTTACAGACTTAAGTCCCATAAAATACAGCCCACAGTATACTAATAAAAATATGTAATATTTGTTGCGACATTTGTGTATTCCTAGAATCAGATCAAGAATTCAGTTTCAAGTAAAATGAATGCAGCTGAGCTGGGGAGGACCAACCCCATTCATCAGTACAGGCTTGGGGCAGACCTGCTGGAGAGCAGCTCTGTGGAGAGAGACCTGGATGTCCTGGTGGATGACAGGTTGACCATGAGCCAGCAGTGTGCCCTGGCTGACAAGAAAAATAATGGGATCCTGGGATGCATTAGGAGGAGTGTGGCCAGTAGGTCGAGGGAGGTTCTCCTTCCCCTCTACACTGCCCTAGTGAGGCCCCATCTGGAGTACTCTGTCCAGTTCTGGGCTACCCACTTCAAGAAAGATGAGGAGCTACTGGAGAGAGTCCAGTGGAGGGCTACGAGGATGATGAGGGGACTGGAGCATCTCTCCTATGAGGAAAGGCTGAGGGAGCTGGGCTTGTTCAGCC
>Ga0065711_1038529_pt1 | contig 18664 bp, 8 predicted proteins | sample Hoacrofraction12_FD_59098 | JGI IMG/M metagenome (GOLD analysis project Ga0065711, IMG submission 59098) | Hoatzin crop microbial communities from Cojedes, Venezuela - Epithelial fraction 12 v2 (version 2) | ecosystem: Host-associated > Birds > Digestive system > Esophagus > Crop | place...
AAGAGAGGCTGAGGGAAGTGGGGCTGTTTAGTCTGGAGAAGAGGACACTGAGGGAATACCTTATTGCTCTCTGCAACTACCTGAAAGGAGGTTGTAGTGAGGCCGGTGTTGGTTTCTTCTCCCAGGTAACTAGCAATTGGTAAGACTACATGACATTCAGTCAAGTGTTCTAAGATAACTCAAGGATGAAATAACTGAGTTACTAATGGTAGCGTGTAACTTCTTTCTTCTAAACTGCTGTTATACCTAAGGACTGGAAAATATGATAAATGTGATCCAAGAGAACATCCAGAAAATTCCTCTGTGTGGTGGGTTGACCTTGGCTGGCTGTCAGGTGGCCAACAAGCCACTCTATGACTCCCTCTTCTCAAGAATGCAGGGGGAGAAAAACACAACTAGAAGCTCATGGGTCGAGGTAAGGACAGGGAGATCATTCAGCAATTGCCATCTTGGGCAAAGCAGACTTGACTTGGAGAAATTAATTTAATTTATTGCCAATTAAACAGAGTAGGATAACAAGAAATGAGAACAAATCTAGAAATCATCTTGTTCCCACCCGGTGCCTTCTTCCCAGGCCCAACTTTACTCCCAACTCCTCTACGTCCTCCTGCTGAGCAGCACAAGGGGATGAAGAATGGGGGTTGTGTTCAGTTCGTAACACTTCACAAGTGCTGCTTTCTCCTAATGCTCTTCACCTGCTCCAGCATGGGGTCTTTCCCACAGGAGACAGTCCTTAATAAACTTCTCCAACATAGGTCATTCCCATGGGCTACAGTTCTTCAAGAAGTGCTCCAGTATGTGTCCTTTTCATAGGATGCAGTCCTTCAGGAACAGACTGCTTCAGCATGCATCCGCTACAAGATCAAAGTTCCTGCCAGAAAACTTGCTTCTGTACAGGCTCCTCTCCACAGGCCACAATTCCTACTGGGAGTCCGCTCCAGTGTAGATGCTCCATGAGCTGCAGATTCCTTCTGGGCATCTCCTCCTGCTCCGATACCAGGTCCTCCACAGGGGTCAATGTGGATATCTGCACCATCATGGTCCTCCACGGATTGTAGGGTGACAACCTGTGTCACCATAGTTTTCATCATGGGCTGCAGGGGAATCTGCTCCAGTGCCTGGAGCACCTCCTCCCCCTCCTTCTTCACTGACTTTGTGTCTGCAGGGTTGTTTCTCACACTGTTTCCCACTCTTCTCTCTCCCAGCTGCTGCACAGCACTTTTTACCGTTTCTTAAATCTGTTATCACAGAGGCGCTACCAACATCACTGATGGGCTTGGTTTTGTTCAGTGGCGGATCAGTCTTGGACCTGGCTGGAACTAGCTCTGTCCGATGTGGGAACAGCTTCTGGTGTTTTCTTACAGTCCCCCACTCCCAGCACCTGGGCATACACCACCATTACATTTGAATATACAATTGAATATATAATTGAAAAAAGGAGGCAAAAGTAAGCAGCCTTCTCTTGGACAGGAGTGAATTTAGCATAGACTTGTGCTGGCACCATTTTTTTACACTCATTTGCAAATAACCTGAGAAAGGAGATCAACAGTCAAGTTACAAAGTCTTCAACAGTATGAAGTTATTTAGTGCAGTGAGGGCAGGATTTGACTATTAAACGATTGAGGAAGTCTGTAAGAATGTGAATGACTACGTAATATAATGATAGATGAAATGTAGTGTTGAGAAATGTAAAATAATCCACCTGGGGAAACCAATGAAAGGCACTGAACTGATCATATTACCCAGGGGAAGATCTTGGTTTTATGACAGACAGTTCTAATGCTGTGAAAAAAGGAAATCAAGTGTCAGAAAGTGATATAGACATAGAATGAAACAGGAAATGCCATTATGCCGTTGTGTAAGTTCATGTTTCACTTATGTTTTTAATTCTCTATACAACTCTAGTCCCCACACCTCAAAAGGATAGAGTAGAACTGGAAAAAGTTCAAAAGTTCAAGAAAGAGTAAAGCGTCTGATCAAAAGTGTGTAAACTTTTCCATACAAGTAATGATTTAGCAAGGTGGAACTGAACAGGAACCCTTAATGGATGAAATGAGGTGGTGGGATATGATAAACATCCATAAAATCATGAATGTCACAGTGACTTTAACAGGGATCAGTCATTCACATTTTCTTCCTATCTACTATCAAATAAAGCTAATGGGAGGTAGGTTCAGAATTGAAAGTAGCTTTTTTTCCCCCCCCCATGCAGCAGGTAATAGATTAATAAAACTGTCATAAAACGCTGTGGATTGCAAAAATTTAAATAGGTTCAAGGGCTGAATGGATTGTTACGTGAAAGAAAATTTTCTTAAACATTATGAAATAGGCAGAGCACATCGGATTCAAGAGATTTCCTGAAATGGGGAAAAAAAAAATTAGAGGCAGAAAAGTAATTCAGGAATTTTCATATGTGCTTACTCTATTCTTCTTTCTGTAGTGTCCACTTATTCCCACTGCTAGGGAAAAAAACCTGGGTGTGAACTTTTGGTCTGACTTAATACCATCAGCCTCATATTCTGTTGATTATTTTCTTCACCAGTGTTAGATATACCTTGATTTGATGAATATGCTATTCTTGCAATTAGATCAGTGAAATGCATAAGTTCTGCATGATGTTTTGTCAGGAGGGGAAGTGGAGGTGCTGATTTCTTCTCCCTGGTAACCACTGACAGGATGCATCGGTGTGGTTCAAAACTGCACCAGGGGAGGTTCAGATATAACAGTAGGAAACATTTCTTTATTGAGAGGGTGATCAAACACTGGAACAGGTTTGCTAGAGAGGAGGTTGATGCCCCATGCCAGTCAGTGTCTAAGAGGCACTTGGACAGTGCCCTTAACAACATGCTTTAAATTTTGGTCAGCCCTGAAGTGGTCAGGCAGTTTGACTAGATGATCATAGTAGGTCTTTTCCAACTCAAGTAGTCTATTGTATTACATTCTAAATCTAATAGAAAGATCCTCAATTAGAAATACTGTAAAATACTTGTCTATTTATTTGTCACGTGTAGAAAAAGGCTTGTGCATAATTTGGGAAACATTTTAGTACCGTTTTGAAAAATAATTACACTACTTAATTTCACATCCATCCAGCCCTCACATGATTTTGAGGTCTTGCAAAGGAGGTTGAAGCACAATGCTGTGACAGTTGAATAGTGAGTCCACTCTGACTCACTTCTGTCTCTTGAGAAAAAAATAAAATATTTAGACCGTAGCAGCTGCATCACAGTTTAACTTATATGGTCCTAACAGCTAAGAAGAGTAAAATGGTTAATGAAATTCTCCCAAACAAACCTATTTTCTGCGGCTTCTGATACTATATGTAACACAGATACAGCTTTCCTAGACTTATTCTGTGTGTTTTAGAGTTTTTTGAATAGCATGGAAGCATGGCTGAAGAATTATCTCAGTTTGTGTCAGCAATCAAAACAATAGGTGAAGCTGAGGGCAATGAGACAGTTTCTAACAGTCGTTGATTAAGACACCCCTAGACTAGCCACCTTGAATTTTTCACTAGAGTTGTACATTAAAATCTGCCTCAGTAGGTTGATTTTCTCTAAAAAAAGATACACAAGTGATAAAAATTTCTTGATTTTTGAGCTCGTTTCTCACTGAAATTAATCAGAGTATCTTCTGCTTCTTCCAAAATATTGCAGTCTCTTCCTCAGTGTTTGAGTCACACATAATCATATCCAAAAGACCAACATATCCATCGTCATTCAGCCGCTGTCGTGTTTTTAACTCTGCAAGAAGTGAGATTATTTTATCAGCAGGAGGTTTTCTGCTACTTCCATTGAAAACTGGGTGTTGTTGAGGAATCTTTTATATTATTATATCAGTGGCAGTGACTACAGAAGAATCAACAGAGGCAAGTGTCAGCAGCTAGCAGCATTATACATCGTTACAAATCAAATAACCTGGGTCACCCTGAAAGGATTGTGATTCATCAGGGAGCGCTGATGAAGTTAGAGGTTTCAGTTAAAGAACTGTTATTTAAATTTCACAGTTGTTCTTGACTTTTTTCTTTTTTCTGTGAATTTGTCCAGTGTTAAATTATATGCAAGTTGGACACAGCAAGGTGACATACTTGGCCATCTTTTGGTTTACATCCTATAAATAAAGAATGTAATTGTTAATATAATGTGTATATTGTGTTCTATTTCCGAGTCTTATACATTTTCCCACAATGATTCCTGCGATGAGAACTAGTCCCATCACCTCTTATCAGTCTCACACATATTCCTTACTTTAGTCTAGGAATCTTTTTCATAAAATTAGTCCTTGATTCTCTGTTAAAAGTAGACCCAAGCAGATGGACAAAGTTTCCTAAATAAACTGAGTCATTTAGATTTTAGCAGGTATCTCTTGCTCTGGTTAGATGGTGATTACTGGCAGAGTTAGAGAGATTAAGGCAATCACATCACTGTACGTCTGTGAGCAGTGTTCAGGATTGCTCAGTTTAGAATTTCATACAGATGGATGTTTACAGATACTGAAGTTATTGAGTGGAATACTGTTTTGCTGTTTTCTTTTTTTTGAAGTAGTAGACACAGTGCCAATGTTAAACAAGGTCCACTCCTACTCATGTAAGGAAAACAATTTAATTACAGATTTTAATAGCAAACATCTTATAGGTAAATCAATGCTAGATATCTACTAGAAAACAAAGTATGTGCCTTTACTGAATCTATATGTTTGTTAGCTTTCAGACAGTTATATTTTTTTACAATTTAGAGTATGTTGTCTAAGGAAAGACACACACCTTTTTGGAACACATTTTTAATCAGAAGACTAAACATAATGGGCAAAGACCAATTTTTCATTTAACACTTAAACAATTCTTTTCCATGAATTCTACAGAAACATCAATAAAGATTTCTTAAAAAACAAAAGTTTCAAAAAATAAAAAAAAATCCTTTCCTAGAGAATTTTTTTTTTAGAATGCTAGTTTTTATTTAATTACTTTCAATTTTTTGCACTCTTAAGTAGAGTCATTTACAGTAATTTTTCTTATCTGTTACCAGAAGGCCTGGATTCCTACTAAATTAAAATATCTCTCCTATTTTCATAGTGCTTGACAGAACCTTTGGAAATGTTTTGTTCCTGTTTAGCATTAAGCATAGAGATTAATGCGGCTAGAAATTAGAGTAAACAAAGTGACATGCCAAAAAAATATTGTCTATAGACTGCTGATTTGAAACAGTTCTCTTCAGCTATGCTGTGATGGAAACCCTCCATGGAGAGTTTAGTTAGGGTGAAGTTGGATAATATGAATGCATTAGTTAGCACTATCAAAGGGAATTTCTGAAAATCACTGTCTCCAAAGCATCTCTGAACCTCCATCCTTACAGATCAGACCAGGGAGCTGACAAAAAATGGGCATGTTTCTGGCTGGGAAGGCTTTTTCTGGTAACGAGCTGACCTGTGTCAGTGACTGCCATAGTCATCATAAAGAAAGAGACAAACACACAGGACTGGAAAGTGAAATTACCGTTCTTGGGAGCAGTGAACTTTCAGATCTTCTCAACTCTACCATGGAACATCACCATTAGGATTTGTATTTAAAAGAAAAGTAATTTTTCCCAACAGCCTAAATAATCTTTTAAGACAACAGAGATAGATAGTAATTTTTATCCTAAGATTTCAACAGTCGTGATCTCTGAATAAGCATTGAAAATACTTACAGCAAGAATATTTTATCTCTGAGTCACTTTTATATGTGTGTATTATTTCTTAAAACTTTACCAAATGAACTAAAATCTGTTATAATAATTTCTCAGACTTTTGATCACTATTAATTGTAGATTAAGGAGATAAAATTTCTTTTATGTAATCACTAATTGGGAAAAAGAAAGGAAATTTATTTTCATCAGAGTACCAAAATAGTCTTATTAGAGTTTGTTATTAAAGTCCAGAACCCACTTAACTTTACTTTTAACTGATTGTGGCAATTAGACTGTTGATTTAATGTGGCAGGCTTTGGTGGATTACATTGCTGTGAATTGGTAGTGATACAGAATGCCAGTAGCCTATGACTAAATTTTATGGATGTCAATGAGAGAAATAACATATTAAAAAAATCTCCATACAAAACAGTAAGGTTTTTTATTCCAGATCCCGTGGTCCTCATTTTGCAGTTCATCAAGTTTTTAATTAGACAAAGTGATAATTTTGTAAATCTGTTTTTCAAAGAGAAACAACAGGAGAAACAAAACTTATGAACAAAATAACTCTTGAAAAGTATAATTTATTTTCTTCAAAGGAAGGATGTGAGTTATAGTCACGTTAGGTTTTTTACTTGCAGGCCTCCTAATATGTAGTAAGCCTACAAAATAAAGTTCCCCAATGGATACATTTCTATACAGAGACAGGAAAGGAAAAAATCCCCACAAAAAAGCCCCCACAACCTCTTAAAAAAAAGAACAACTCATTCCTTTTAGGTAATACTTTGATATAAATACAGAACACAGAGACGGCGGAGGAAAAGAAAATCCTCAGAAGAACTTCCAGAAATCTTTCACTGAAGGTGTGTTGCAAAACAAATACTTTTTCTGAAGTGGTAAATCTTTGAAAATGAAAAATACTGGCACGAAATGCAGAAGGAATCCGGTACAAAGAATGCAAATGTGCAAAATATGATTTAAAAAAAAAAACAACCTTCACTGTATATAAGTTTACAGTGAAATTTCTTCCTGTTCATGTCAACAGGAAGCAAGCCACTGACTTAAACAAGACTAAAATTTCCAGTACTGGAAGTTATTTCGCTGGACACTGAGGATTACTGGAATTTTCTTGTGATAACCAGTGTAAAATTTAGAACTCCTTTTCCTGTGAGCAAAGACTGCTTTACTCATAAATGTCACTAGGGAATATAATGGATCTGCATTTGTCTCAGAATAGGTATTACAGGCCAGCACTACAAAAATAAAACAACTTTGTGTCCATAAATTTAGGACTTATTCTGGAACAACTTAACATAAAAAAATCAATTAATCTCCATTATTTAATTAAATGTAGAAGATAGTTGGACTTTATTTTCAGAAATATAGCTGAAACCAGAAACTTTTAACTTCATTTGTCTGTACAATAAAACCAGTGTGGCTGCAGCAGACCAGGCTTCAACATCTGATTCTTAGTTGTATAAGCAGACTGACTGCTCAGCCAGTTTTGCTGGTATCTCAATATCTCCTTTTGAGATATTTAGTACCTCAAAATGGAGATGTGAGACTTTTTTTACAGAAGTGTTGTTGATTTTGTTTCTATTCATTTAAGCTAAGAATCTGGTTTTGCTAAAGGGAAGATGTCTGTCAAAGCTCATAGGATGGAATGTTGCTTTTGAGAATGTAGAGAAAGATACTTACTAATTCTTTTGCTTTCATTAAAATAAAGGCACTGAGATCTGCTAAAGGCCCGATTGCTTAGCCACAGTCCTTGGTGGATTGAATATAGAACTCTCACTTTGAAAGAAAATTAATGTCAGCTTAGTACATGGCATGTTTCCAGAATCAGTCCAATTTGTAGGACCATTTTTGTGTGTGTGTGATTATAGACAAAAATACCCTCAGGGCTGTTATATTAATTATATAAACTAAATGTGTATATGCACACTGTATGTATTAACTAGTCATAACAACCACGTAGTTGAGTGATTAGATAAATAGCATAGCATATAGACTCCGAGAGTTCACTCCTATATGAGACAAAATTCTGTTAAATAAAAAGATTCTATAAGAATACATTCTTATTTAATCCTTTCTCATTTAATGTAGTTAGATTTTCACCAGGAAGTCCAGTACTGCTGATTTAAAATACATACCATTTAGCAGGTGAAGCCCGTACCTTTGATAAACTGTGAGATGGCACATTTCCAAAGGTTAACTGGGACGTCACTCACTGTCCCGTTGAGCAGTTTGAAGTCACTAGGTACTAGTACAGACCTCTGATTTTACCTGTTTTACCTAGGTGAGAGTTGAGGCCTAGGTGGGTGAGATATTAGATATTCTAAACAGCTCTGCTCACTATGTTCATTTATTTGTCATAGTATATACAACACTTGAAAACAAGTAAGCAAGTTGGGTAACTTTTGAAATATGTAATGTAAAAAACAAAAAATCAGTCTTTCTAAAACAAACATAATATAACTTACTGGAAATATCAGTTTTTTCTGTTATTTTTAAAAGATTTCCTAGTAATATTGTCATAATTAAAACAATATCATACTATTAGCAGTTTTGGATTTTTAATTGTCTTATCGTCCTTTCAAAATTTTCACAGCTTGATACAGTTCTACAATTTGTTAAGGACCTTGATATGTGATGTCTCTCTTCCTCTTCTCTTTCCTCTTTTAAAAGATGAAATTTTTTCTCAAAAAGCAGCTGGTGAATTATCAATAATTTTCTTGATGTGCTCAAAAGTGATTGAATCAACATAATCACATGCTACAAATGAACAGGTGCTGGAAACATGGCTTCAGACATCTCAGAAAAAAGATCAAATGAGGCTGAATAAGCTCAGTTACTAAAAGTAACTTTTTTGGCATTCTATCTGTTTTTAAATACTGGGACATTCTGAAAATTATTTTATTCAAAGCATGGAGAATTAATTATTGTCATTTGAGCTCTTTGTAATTCTCCCTGCAGCATACAGTATTCACAGAAGACTGGTGGTTTTATCCCAATTATCCACAGTCTTAAGAAACAGTGCTGAGAGAAAATTCAGGGTATGTGATTTACAAAGGTGCTTTCTGAGTCACTTGCACAATTTCTGTACCTTTATTTGTTTTAAAACAAACCTAGTATTACTATGACTTTTCAATAATTTTGCAAGTGTATGCAAAGTTATCTTTGGAGCTTCTTTTTTCCTCTTGTTTTTTGACCCTAAGGTTATAAGATGGCAACACTTGTTTTTTCCTCTCTCTTAAAAGCAAAGTTCAGTGTTTCTCTGCAAATCACACTTCACTGATCTGAGCAGCAGCTGTTGGAGTACAAGATTTGTAGTGAGCATTATCACACCTGTACAGAAAATGACAGTTAAACCAACCTTTTTGTCAACAGTCTTAAGACTTTTACATAATGCATTTACAAATCATCTAAGAGTTAGAGAAAACAGTGAAGGCAAAATGTGTTTATGTTAGTCTATGAGCAAAGCTGTATCTCTATAAAATTTCACACTTGTGGCAATGTGATGAATAAGACACATAAACAAATGCTATACACATGCTCTCTGGGATAAGCTTTAAAACATTTCTGTGCTTATGGTGATAGTTATCCTGGATGTAAGAGTAAAAAGACTTTTGCAACTACCCTAATTGGTTCTCATTTCACAAGCAAGTCAGGTCAAAAATACATTTCTTTTTTTGTCCAATGCAAGGAGACTTACCTATGCCTTCATTCCAGTGTGTGAAGCCAACCAATATATGACAGATAAGATCATATACTATTCTTGACTGGACAAGGTGTACATATATATATATATGATAAATATATTTAATTCTACTCCTTCCACTGCTTCTAGCATAAATTTGTGTAAAGTAAGCACTGACTTCTCTTGTAATTTCTGTGACCCAGCAATGAAGTTCCTGATTTATTTCTTTCCCTACGTACTTTCCCATTTAGCTTCCATACCATCTTATGCTGTTCTAAATCCACGTTCAAATGGAGATGAGTCATATATATTCACCACAAAAATATTCCAGCCTCCCATAAAGTTTACCTGTGTAAAAAATTAGTCTTTCTCTGAAACCTGAATTTAACAGTACAGAAATGAAATGACCTGATCTAAGTCAGAGTAACAGTTAAGAAACTCATGTTTCTACATGACCAGGACACTTTTAAGATTCTGTTTTGCTCTTAAGTATTTCTTTAGACCTTTACATCTGTGTCTCCACCTGATTTTGGTATTTCCAAGAAATAGTTTGTGGTTTTCTGTGTTCAAGTTTCGTGTACAAAGTGTCAAACCTTAAACTTCTTCATTTCAAGAAACTTTTCTGTCAGGATAAACACTGCCTCAGTGACCAGTCCGGGCTGCAGTGTAAGCAGCAGTGCAACTGCTCAATACTCACTATCTCAATACTCAGTGTGATGAGATACAGACTCCAAAAAAGTTGTGGGGGATTATGTTCCATTGCAAGACCTGTGTAATTCTTATAGGCTGCAACATATTTGGGAGCAGGGTGAGATTCATAAGCTTATTTTATTCTTTAGAGTCTATTATGCTCTGGGTTTTGTCAAAAGCAGAAATTCCTTACATTTTTGACTGATTTATTGAAGGGATTCTAGACAGGGCTTTGTTGCACCTTAGATGTTTGGCACTGATGGCTTTTATTTGTTGAGGCTATTTGGCAAACAGAAGTCTGAGACTTTCAAGAAAGATGAAATGCAAGCCTTTCTGCTTCTCTAAGAGAAAATATAATATTTATATTTATCAAAAAACCCACCTGTCTTTATTTCAAATAAGAAACAAAGGTTTTTCTTGTGAACAGTGGTTAATTTGTACTGTTTTGCATTTGCAGTATTACATTACAGGCCCAAAATGTTTCCTGTTTGTTTCCCAAAGTCCTATTAGTTAATTTGAGATATTTGTCTAAACCATTATTAGTGAAGTACATATGATTTTCTGAACAAATGCCTGAAACAGTGTTGTACATAATGTGGAAAAGCACAGTCATTGTCTCCTGACTTTTCCTTGCCAGGGAGGGAAGGTGTTATTTATAATATCTTCCAATCTTGAATAGGGTAATAAGTCAAAATGTTCATATTTGGAACAAATGTATTCTTTCCTTTTCTTCCGCAGGGGCACACAGATTCATTTACAATGCTCCCTTACCATGACTTTAGCAAATCCCATGCTACCAACACGATATTCCAGTCCTTCGTTCCAGAACCATGTCTTCCCAAAAACAATTTTCCTGTGTACTAATCAACTCCATATAGGGTATGAGGCCCTAGAACAGAACGGACAGACACCAAACATATCTCCTGTGTATTTCCATTCTGTTTCACTATGAGCAGGCTCCAGCAGAAGCTCCTTCTTCTTTACATTGTCCAAAGACCATATGTAAATTTATCATAGGAAAGCATACATGAAGAAAGAAGAATATGTAGAAGTTTGCAATGACAAAAAGAGTATCTTCCCTGGTGACTGGAAACAGGGAAACATTGCCCCCATTTTTAAAAAGGGTAGAAAGGAGGACCCTGGGAACTACTGACCTGTCAGCCTCACCTCTGTGTGTAGCAAGATCATGGAACAGATCCTCCTGAAACCCTATGCTAAGGCATATGGAGGGCAGAGAGGTGATTCAAGACAGCCAGCATGGCTTCACCAAGGGCAGGACCTGCCTGACCAACCTAGTGGCTTTTCATGATGTAGTGACTACATCAGTGGACAAGGAAAAAACAAAAGATGTCTTCTATCTGGACTTCCGTAAAGCCTTTGACATGATCCCCCAAAACATCCTTTCTTCTACACTGGGGAGACACAGATTTGGTGGGTGGACTGTTCAGTGGATAAGGAATTGGTTGGATGGTCACCTCCAGAGGGTAGTGGTCAACAGCTCAATGTCCAGCTGGAGATTTGTGACAAGTGGTGTCCCTCAGGGGTCCTTACTGGGATGAGTACTGTTTAATATCTTCATCAATGACATCGACAGTGAGATCAAGTGCACCCTCAGCAAGTTTGCAGATGACACCAAGCTGAGTGGTGTAGTCAACATGCCTGAGGGACGCCATCCAGCAGGACATGGGGAAGCTTGGAAAGTGGCCGCTTTCTTCTAATAGTGTACCAAGTTGCTCAAGAATTGTAATGGCAAGACATTGTCTTGTTTCTCAGTAGTGAAGGAAAAATTGTGGTTGGTTGCACTCTATCAATTTTTAATCTTGTTCTCAGAAGCATTACAACTTCCTTACAGAGGCAATATGGATAGTCTGTACACTGTATGGATAGTCAGATCACTATTATAATATGTGATTAATGCTTTTTTACCAGTTGCTATCTCTGTCAAGCAGTAGCTTCAAGTCATTTAAAATAATTCTAGAAATGAATGACAAATGCAGAAAATTCTAAGTCAACTGTGGCAACATTTCTGAATAGAAAAATAATAAAAATCTGAAAAACTAAAAACACACTGCTAGAGTATTTCTAAGGTTAACTTCTGTGCTTGATGTGTTTAAAATTCTGTTGCTGAACTAAATCATCACTAGCATCTTGTTTTCAAAACAGTTAGGACTCCTTAAATTTTAGAATGTGCTGCATGTAAGCCAACTGTCAAATGCAAATTATTTATCTTTTGATAAAAAAGGTGATTGTAAATGGCAGACGTTTTTGTCCAAATGCAGAATTAATTAACTTTTAATTAAAAAGCTTCATAAAATAATAGTAATTAATTGTTCTCACAATCACATGATTTATTTGACTTCAAGAAAGAATAGGTTTAGATAAAATACCTGTTTTTTTTCTGTTATTTCTTCTCTAGTTATCAGAGTGTGTTGCAAGCATGTCTATCCATGCATGACTGCTAAAATAAAGGACACAAAGTCATAGAGATTGGGTTTGGTATGCTTCACCAGAATTTTTGGGCATCCCTTGAAGGATTCTTCAATCAAATATTGAAAGTCAATCAGTAACTGATGTGCAGGCTGTGGGTCCCAGATAATCAAACAGATAACTCGGAGTCCATCTCAAAACTAATAAGAAAAACAGTTGTGAAATAAAACCTGAGTGTACTATTGTTGTCCATTTCAAACTGATTTTGAAACAGGATCCCTTTTGGTAGGACATACCTAGTGTTGTTAACTTGTATGAACTGAACTGGGTTTAGATGTTTTGAGTCTGTTACTTTTTGAGGAGTTAGATTTTCAGCTGACATTTGCTTTGTAACAGCAAAGACAAAGAATAAACAAGCCAAAGGTCATATTACAGACTCAGGGGACAAAAATATTTTTTTTGTGTGCAATCTACTATGGTAATGCAAATTTCACTTTGCGATGAAAGTTTGAGCCTTTGACTAGAGTAAAAGTTCCAGAGAAATCTGATACAGGGAAGTTTTTGCTTTGTTTTGTTTTGTTTTGTTGTTTTTGTTTGAAGTTGCCAAAATTTAAAGTTAGACATATAATGGACAGACAAGTAGTAGTGATGACTGAACTCAGAGAGGCAGCAATGATTAGTGAAGGCTGCCTTTCCAGTAACTGGAAGAACTGCCAAGTCTCTAAGTTAAAGAAAGAGATGAAGTTATGGTAAGACTTCATATATTATTTTCATGAAAACTGTCACCAAAGCTGAGTCAGGTAACCTGTAAAGTGAAGAATCAAAACAAGAAGCAGAGCAAAAGAATCAAGAGAAACAATTGGTCTGAAGAAAAGAAGGAATAGGAATTGATAAGCAATGGAGGGATGGGAAAGAAAACAGAAGGGAATTCCAGAAGAACTTCAAGTTAAACAGAAAGAATTACAGAAACAAAATTACATTCAACTGTACCAAAAACTATCACTGTCTCCCTTGGAGGGAGACTGCTGGTAGTAAACGACATTGAGATGGAAAGAATATTAACGAACCGAAACGAATACCTATTTTTTTGTCTAATGCCACCCTTAATGTAGAAATTGATATAATTTCCTCCCTATGGGAGAGAAGTGTTTCTGCTTCAAATTCTTTGACATATGGTAATAACTAAAAGATTTCATTAGAAAGGACTTTGGCTACAAAGTTAAAATATAAATATTTCAAAAGCCAATCTCCATTTTTGTTATATTCTTTCAAAGATGAAATCATATATTTCTGATATGACAAAAAGAATAGAGACTGAACAGTAACTAGATTAGTACAGGGTGTTTAGTACCTAAACTATTCTCTCTGCATATTCTCAGAATATAAATTCTCTGTTGTAACAGCTTTCAGTGTTGTGAATTCTCATATACGTACACTTAGTACCTCTGCTTTCAGTTTATTAAATCTTAGAAGGTTGTCTACCTTATTTTTCAGTCCTAGCAGGAATTCTTGAAAGTGTGCCATTGTTCAGGAAGACATCCCAGTGTGATGAAGAAGAAAAAAATCTCGCATGTTACAAATTTCAAACTCATTTGTGTTTTAGACCATGGAGGCTATTATTTGCCATAATAAGTTCTATATTGATCAATGATTGCAGGATGACAAATGACTCTCAGAACACAGTAATTCAGCTTTCATTTGCTTAAAAACTCTAGTGGATATGTCTATAGTGTTTTTCTCAAGGCAAACCTGAGGCAGCCTTCTGTTTAAGTTTTCAATACTGCAAGGCTGCCTGTGTGGCTTCGGGTGGACTCAGCAGCTCACTGAACCTTGTCTAACTGTCCCTATCTTGTTATCGCAATTTTAGCATGACGCACAGGCCACTATTTTAATAGAGATATGTGAGATGTACCAAAACCTAGCTAGAAAGCCATCTTTAGAACAGACTTTCTTGTAAGTTTTCCCAAAATTCTGTTCATGATCCAGCTGGAAATATCACCAATTCAGTTTAAGAAACAGTGGGCGGCAGTTCAGCCCAAAATATATCAGCAAAAGCTGACACACTACGTGGGATTTAAGCAGTGAATAGGCCTTGTGCTAAATCTCCATAGATGAATAAATCTCACTGAATCAGGACTAAAAAGAGTTATTTGTAAGAGAAAACAAGCTCATATACAGATCTTCTCTTGGTAAATGATTTGCCAGTCAATCCCAATTTCCTTTTAGCAGATTTGTTGATTTTCTGCTATAGACTTCATGACAAGCAGTTTGTTTGGACTGTTTACTGCTTACGTTGAGGCATTGGCAATCCTTGTCACAGGTTATAATTTCCTCTGCATGGCTGGGTGAATGAAATATGCTAAATTATAGAATAACACAGAACTAATAATGGGCAAATAGTAAGTAGTACTGATTTTCCATTAAATAGATATTTCTGCAAGAACGGCTGAAAATTTCAGAAGCAGAACATCTATTGAATTTTTTTGGCGAAGTTACAACTAATTAGTCGTAACCAATAACATAGTCGCAGAAATTGCAATGCGTTTAATTTTTATTGAGAGAAGAGATGTATAAATCTTTTTCTCTCTCTCTTTTTTTTTAAAGTCACTTTTAATGCCAGTTTCATTAAAAAACTAGAACAGAGAAAAATGAAGGCAAAATAATTACCTTTAAATAATAATAAAAAAAGGGATCCTTTGGTTTTTGTTCCTGGTATTGCAACAGCTTTTATGAATGACAGAATTCTTAAACTGATTAGAAAGCTTCAACCATCAGTCATCATCTCTCGCTGAATGAAGAACTGAAGAATGATTCAAATAAACTTTGTCTCTAAAGGCTGTTAACTCTCCATAATAACCAAATAAAATGACACTGTAGGTTCCCATATGCATCCACACAACTCACATAGTAATACTTTTTTGATTCATTCAAGAAGGCAAATTTTCTCCTTTTTTAAAAGTTAAAAAGGAAAAGTTTACTGTCACACCTGCTTCAGTATGAATACATGTGTACAAAAAGCAGAACTCAGAGATCTTCTGACACTGCACATTATCCAGAGTTAAAGAAAAATAGTTATTTTCCTATAGTTATACATCCGTATTCCCAAGCCAAACCTAAGGTTAAAAAGAACATCCTATGTTTTATGCATGCATTCACAGAATGTATTCATATAGTATTTAATATTTGTATCTAGAAATACAGCAAGTTACAAAGGTAAATAAGAAAAACTTATTGTTTAAAAAAAATCACTGTCTATACGTATAGCAGTAGTGGTACATGTTGGCACAATATATTCACAACTGTCTTTCATTCAGCAATATCATCAAAAGCCTTGATTTATATAGAAATTGAGTTATTTCTCAAAAAAGAACTGATACCAGTTGCAGTGTATGTAAAAGTGTGATTTAAACTACCACTATGACTATTCTGGCATAATAATAGATATTCTGTGATACAAGAAAATGGACCACCTGACCACTAGAACAGATTATTTTCCTTTTACGTCTTTTCTATTTAGGGCCAGAGAGGACTATAGAGTTTTAGGGCCAGAAGTCCCTATGTATCAAACCTCCTTTTCAGTAGTTTGTCATCCACAGTGTACCATGAGAGGTAAAGATTACACTTAAAATGACTTTCACGGCTTCTTACACCATGACAGTAAAGCACGGCAGGTGTTCACTAAAACAGCCAGCCTTTGAGATTATCAGAATCTTTATGAAGAAGGGCCAAAACACTCTTAGTCAGATGAGGAATGCAAGTAAAGACACCGCAGAGACAGTGAGAAAGGACACAGGATTAGTGCTGTCAGCTGGATGCTCATTTAGGGTAGAAATAGAATGCCTCGCCAAGCTGTTTCCACTGTCTGTCCCTATCTTTCTTCACCTTTCTTAATACCTGACTAAGGCTTTTCTGACGTATGAGTACTCTTGGAATGCCTAGAAACTTGATAACTATTCTCCTAAGTATTATTAATTACAAAAAAAAGGATGGAGTTTGTGGACAATTCTTGTAAATGTGAAGTATCTTTTGTGAAATAGTCCAAACACAGCTGAGCCACTATGTGAGTATGTGGTCATAGTCAGATTCTTGCCAAATGAATAGGTTTAATTTTGGGGACCTAGCTGGAATGTTCCAATCCACTGTATACCTGATTACTGATAATTACTGTATTTTATGAAAAGCTCTTAGCAGATAAACCCAGTGCTCTTTGAGTTTCGTGACTGTGTGAACTGGGTCTTTGAAAAGCAGGGAAGAAGTTTCTACGTGGAATGGCCAATATCTGCGTTAGTACACATACTGAAATATAGTATAATTGTAATAACATTTTTTAAGATTCCCTTGAACAGGAGGATGAGCAATAAAAGCATTTAACAGTCTTTTGTCATTGTGCTGAACTGGTGATATTTTAAGTCAGCTCTTTTGCAAAGTACATGAATGGTACGTTCTCTCTTAGGTGTTGTAGCACAATATGAAGGTAATTTAGTATACTGTAAAACAGGTTCCAGTCAGCATAAAGATTAACATGAATCCAAATCTGACCTTTGATATACCTTATTATTATTCTTTAGTAAACTGTTGTCAAACAACTCTTTATTTCTTTTAGCAATACCTTTGGCAATACTGCTCTTTCATGCATATGTGGGTGTGATCATTGTGATTATGGAGGCTGTCAGAGGCTTCACATACGTATGTCTACCTTTCCCTCTTGCTTCCTAACAATTTCACACAGAGTACAGAAATCGAAAGCTGCAACTCTTGTGACAGGTCTTTAGAGTCTCAGTTCAGTACTGCCAAAATAGGTAAAAAGATAAACACACTATGAATTCACCTACAGACAAATCTAGGCATGCATTATGAATACACTAGCAAATAGCTATGAAGTTATTCACTAGGAAAAAAAAGATAAAATTCCTGGCGTAACTAGAATGTACACTTCAGCATAACAAGAACATTCATTATATAGAGATCAAGCTTTGCGGTTCTCTGATTCACAATACTTGTACTACACTCAGAAAAACAGTTATAAGGCTGAGAATGAGGAATGCAGGAAGCTTAGCTGTTATAGGTATGCAGATGAAGTGTTGTTCTTAGGAGTACAAGTAAGTGATTAATACTTTGCCACTAAGGCAATATATAGGATGCCTGCAGTCCTTCAAGATGCCTTCAAGTCCTTCAAGTAGTGTATGTTAAGAATATGTAGATTAGGAAAAATTCAATTATGGTATCAAAAAATATCTAGCATGGGCTGAACATATCTTACTGATAATGACTGGCATTTGAGTATGTACAGTAAATGAATGAAGTAAGTAACTGATTAAAATACATGCTAGATGCTTGTAATGAACCCGATCAGTGTAGATTGCGGAGCTAATGATGCACATAACGGTTAACCTGAGTAGTGGCATGCCTGTTTGCTGATGACACAAAACTGGGAGGAGTGGTAGACACACCGGAAGGCTGTGCTGCCATTCAGCGTGACCTGGGTAGGCTGGAAAGTTGGGCAGAGAGGAACTTGATGAGATTCAACAAAGGCAAATGCAGGGTCCTGCACCTGGGGAGGAACAACCCCATGCATCAGTACAGGCTTGGGGAGGAACTGCTGGAGAGCAGCTCTGTGGAGAGGGACCTGGGTGTCCCAGTGGACAACAGGTTAACCACGAGTCAGCAGTGTGCCCTGGCTGCCAAGAAGGCCAATGGCATTCTGACGTGCATTAGGAGGAGTGTGGCCAGTAGGTCGAGGGAGGTTCTCCTCCCCCTCTACTCTGCCATAGTGAGGCCCCATCTGGAGTACTCTGTCCACTTCGGGGTTCCCCACTTCAAGAAAGATGAAGAGCTACTGGAGAGAGTCCAGCGGAGGGCTACAAGGATGGTGAGGGGACTGGAACATCTCTCCTACGAGCAGAGGTTGAGGGAGTTGGGCTTGTTCAGCCTGAAGAAGAGAAGGCTGAGAGGGGACCTAATAAATGCTTATAAATATCTGAAGGGTGGGCGTCAGGAGGATGGGGCCAGAGTCTTTTTAGTAGTGTCCAGTGACAGGACAAGGGGCAATGGGCACAAACTGAGGCACAGGAAGTTCCACCTGAACATGAGGAAGAATTTCTTCCCTCTGAGGGTGACGGAGCACCGGAACAGGCTGCCCAGGGAGGTTGTGGAGTCTCCTTCTCTGGAGATATTCAAGACCCGC
>Ga0065711_1038533_pt1 | contig 18661 bp, 18 predicted proteins | sample Hoacrofraction12_FD_59098 | JGI IMG/M metagenome (GOLD analysis project Ga0065711, IMG submission 59098) | Hoatzin crop microbial communities from Cojedes, Venezuela - Epithelial fraction 12 v2 (version 2) | ecosystem: Host-associated > Birds > Digestive system > Esophagus > Crop | place...
CCTCGGCTGCTTCCGCCGGTGCCATCGGCTGCGAGGAGAGCGGCTGCACGGAACGTGGGGGTAACGCACCCCCCCCGCGAGATGCTGTTAATTAGCCACGGGGGCCAGTGGTAATTAAGGCTGAGGGGCCTCAGGGGTCTCCCCAGCCTCCCCTCGAGGCAGGGGCAGCACAGAGCTCGGCTCCGGACCTTGTCCTGTCGGTTCTTCAAGCCCTCCAGCTGTGGAACTCCAGAGCCGCCCACAGAGCCCCGGCTCTGGTGCCTCACGTGAGGGGGCTTTGCCCCCGTACCCAGTCTCAGACAAGACCCGTTTACATTCACAACCGCTGTTCTCATCCTCCTGCCACGAATCCGACTCTGCTGTCTCCATACCCTCCCCACAGACACTGGACGACCACCACGGAGTCCACCCGAGTCCTTCTCCAGCTCAGTCCACCCACTTCCCTCAGCCCGTTGTGCATCAGCCCTCTCGCAGCCTCCACAGGACTCGCTTCATTTCACCTCTTTCACATATCGAGGGGGTCCGAAACCGCACACAGCGTTTTAGACGTGATTTAATGAGCGCCGAGTAAAAGTGGAGCTCATTGCCCAGCTCCAGCAGCCGGCTGTGGGCCCACGGACACAGCCCACATGTCGATAGCCTTCATCACTATTGGGACGCTGCTGACACCGCGCTGAGAACCTGCCGCTCGCCCTGTACAACAGCAGGAGCCTGGAGTTTCCTTTTGTCAAAGGGAAGAAAAAGAATGAGACCTGCAGATAAAGAGCCTGTCTGGTTCCACAGGCTGGGACACAAATATCCAGAGCATGAAACAAAAGCAGAAGGCTAGTGTCTGGTTCTGGATACGTGGTGGCAGCCTGAGCATGACCGGTGTGACTCAACCTGCTCAGGGGTCTCCTGGATTTCAGGGAAGCCAGGGCTGATCTAGAATAAAAGCGCCATAACACCACAGAGCTATCTCAAACAGCGTGCCCCGGGGACTTCGCAAAGGCATGAGGTATCACAGAAAGCCCTCATCCACCTCCCCACATAGACACATCCAAACCCTCCATGGGGCCACCTTCTGTTAAACCTGACACAAAATTCCAGGCTTTCCTTCACTGCCCCAGCCTGTCACACAGAGGAGATGTTCGGAGATGATGGCAGAGGCTGAGTAGAACAAGTGCAAGTTGAAGCAGCAGGAGAGCCCCCAGCAGAGCAGTGAGTAGTTCTTATTGGCTTTTATTTCACATTACAACATTAAAATAAATGTTGTGTTTCAGTCATTTGCTCCACTGCAGCACTGACAAGTGCAGTCCAGCTAAGGATGGCTGCTTCAGGGGCCGCTCCTGGAAGCGCCCCAGCAGCTAGCACCTACTTGTTTCTGTGAAGTTAACTAAGGCAACTAAAACAGACCTAGAAAACTATTCTTGACTTCAGTAGGTGTACAACCACTGTCTTTCAAAGTCAAGGAACCTTTGCAGTCAGGCAGCCATGCTGTCCAGTGGATGTGTTGGGCTGGGTTTGGCACAGGGGAGCTGCCTGCCGAGCCCCACTGCGGTGCTTGCCCTCATCACACAGCTCCACATCACTCACGCTTCCTCCGCTGGTAGCTCACTGTCCAGGCTTAGGACACCCACATTCACCACACTGAAGAAGATGCCACCAGGAACTCACATTGCCACCAAAATTCAGTCCAAGCAGCAAGGGTGAGTTGTCACTGCTGACTTACAACACTGAGGCCAGAGTTACAGCACCCATGTAGAACTGCAGTAGAAAGCTCAGGTGTTATTCTTCAAGAAAACATAAGTACCCTCAAGTCCCACCACACCTGGTAGCTCTGTCTCCTTAAACAGATACCAGCTGTCCTTTACCACCACTGTGGAAGATTTATTTGGAGGAGTGAGCCCTCCCAGAGCAAGCAAATTAAGAAATGGTCTGAAATCTTGCAAGTGGGATCAGTGGTTTCCACCGAACTTCAGTGGAGCAGCCACCCACACAACTCTCCAAGTCCTTTCACTCATACATCAGTCATCACCAGTACAGGCAACAAATTGACACAGGTCCCCGGACCAGCGGCTGACTGCTCACTACAGCACTGTGCACTCTTTCCTTCCCTCGAGTGAGTACTGCTGGGGACCTGCGTCAGGCTTTGCTCTGAGCTGGGCAAGCACCCGAGAATGGCGAAATTCCCTTAACTGGGTGTTGGGAAACACCAGAGCAAAAGGATGTAGAGCACTGCTGCTCCTTCGCAGGCTCCTGCTCTAGCCTGCAGCAGTTCTGCCAGTCTGAGGACTGACACAGACTCCCTGCTCTTGTGAACCCAGCCAGTGCACAGACCCCTAGGATCTGCAGAGCAGTTGATTTTGGCCTGGTCTTCTCATGACACAGCTCCACACCAGTATGCAGGGAACTTTAGCACATGTAAGTAGCAACAGATCATTTCCCACCAGGGTCCCAGGCTTCCTCCAGCACCCCACTGCACCAGCTCTCCTTTAGAGATCACTGCACATCCAAGGTACAGCGGAGCCTCATTCTAGGGATAGAGCTGACTGATCTCCTACAACTGGGCCCCAAAAGAGCAAGGCAGACATCATCTTGATACAGGAAAGGCCATCAGATTTCAAAGCAACAGCTTCAACTTCTATCTCTTTAAATACTCATATCATTTACAGTCTGAATTGGGTTCCTGGGCAGTATCAGTTACATGGATTAGGAGCTGCACAGGACATTAGTATAATTCCTTCTCCCGAGGTTTTTATGGCTTAATGGACAGGAAGCATTGCTGGTGAGCCTCCAGCTCTGACACTCTGACCAGAATCTCCCCATCTTCCTTTTGTGCATTTTTCTGTCCTAGAATCACTCGCAATTAACAGTACAAAAATAAAACCGATGTCATCCATCCCTCCTAAGCTGCACATGCATTATTCATCAACAGGCTCTAATTGATTCCTCGTAACCATGAGCACTTCTGCACTTGGCTATGTCATTCTTGTCCAGCAGAGGACAATTTATGAAGTTTTATGCTACTTAGAAAAGGCACTTTCAAAGTGTTACCTTTCACAGCTTTTCTGATCAAAGCTTCAGGTTAGATCTCAATACATAGAGCCATTAGGCCTCATTTTTGTGTCCAGACAAAAGTGTCCACCAAATAACTGCTGCACTGATGCTCAGTGCCCTGGCTGGGAGCTCAGCATTTCTCTAGATACTCTGGGCCCTCTTCCCACACCGGGGTCTTCAAAAGATGCCCTTCAAATGCCCTTGCAAAAAAATTTTCCACAAAAGTTAAGCAGCATCTCCCAAACCTGCTCACCCTGCCATAGGGGACAAAGCTCTATGAAGGTTGTCTATAGAGCAGGAGAAAGATGTGTATCCCATCAGGATAACTCAGCTTTGCCTTTTGTGCCCTGACACTGGAATGCCCCTGGATTCTTCCATCCTAAGCTCTGCCAAAGCATTCAGGAAACTGAAAGCCTGTGATGGGGTGCTTGGAAATAAAGCAGATTCTGTCAAGGTGCAGTCCACAGACAGAGTCAAAGGACAAAGTTTGAATTTCACTCTACAGTCCAGGCAAGTGGGAACCAGCATGGTACCCCATTCAAAGCAGTTAATAGATTCCTAATCTCATCACTGGCACAAAGGTGTTGGGCTTGATGGGACCATAAATCACAGCGATTGTTTCTTAAGTACTTTAGTGACAGCACTATAACTGCTACAGCAGAATTCCTACTGCTGGTGGACATATCCTTTCTTAGGTCCTTCTCTTTCAAGTGTTGGGTCTAATCTGTGTTGCTTTGCCTGACAAGACAGAGGCATAGTCCTCAGTGTGCCACAGTGACACTATTTGTGCTCACTGCACACCTTCCCTGGCCAGTGGTGCCACACAGTGCTCTGCATCACACCACCATTCACCTGCTTAACCACACCTGCGTTGGCTCCTTTTCCACATGCCTTTGCTTGCTTCTGATTTTCTTAATTTCTTCACGCTTGCTCTGGATGCTGCTCACTGCTACGCTGTCCCACTGTGGGAGAAGGGAACGCACTGCAGCCAGCCGCTTGCTCACAGCAGCGCATCCAAACTGCAGGACAGGAAACCTGCAGGTGCTGCCATGCTGTTCCCATCCTGAGAGAAGGGCCCAAGCAGTCACGCAGAGGGAAGGCAAGTGAAAAAATCAGAAACAGAACCTATTTTTAACATCACATTTAATGTAACATTAAGCTTTGTGCTGAAGGACTTGGTTACTCCAGGGGTTACCAGAGAGCCTCATCTCAGAGGAGCCTGTTAAGTTTGCAGTGGTTCAGCTTCATGGACATTTAACCAGCATCACGATATTCAGCTGGGATTTCACTTGCACTTCAACACGCAGCCTGCAGCCTTCTCCTTTCCCCACTAGAAGGGGCTAAGAACCACAGACGCTGGAGAACAGAAACGCCAGAGCCGCGTTACTGACAGGTTAAAGGCAATCCTCATTACATGGAACAACTTCAACGCTCTCTCTGCCTGTTAGGCTCTACACTAGCCCAAATCAGAAGAGATTCAGTGTGATTACAGAGCAAGATCTCTCTGCTTGTGGCACAGGCATTTACTTTGCTTTCCTAATGCTGTGGCAAGCTGCTTTGGGAGGGATTACAGTATTGAAATGTTGTAATGCCATTGCATCACTCAGCACAGCTCACCTGAAACACTCTCCAGCCTTCAACACCCCATTCTCAAACGCCAGGTGAAAGAGTTGGGTCCAGCCACCCTGAGAAAGCAGCACCTCTTCCAGAGGAAGGTGGAAGAGTTTACAATTTCATGTCAGGAAAGAGAATAGCAGAGATGCAATAATATACAGAGTAACAGCACAAAGTGAGGGCAAGATAGAGTATTCTGCTCATAGGAGAGGTAGTGGTACATTTAAAGAAACAAAAGTAACAAGTTTAACAACTAATGCAAGGCAACACATTATCAGTAAAGGTCACATAGCTGCTCCTGGCAATCCCCCCACCAGGGTACACAGCTAAAGCAGTGCTCACCCTGCTCAGCCACCTATGAGGACAAGGACTGTGACGCCAGCAGTGAAGACCACCTGCAGAACCTACAGGGACCTGCAGTGCTTAGACCTCCCCCAGAGAACCCAAAATTAAACCTGCAGCTCCAGTACATGTAAGCGTATCATCAAATTACCTGTGAAGACCTATTAGAAAATTCATAGCAAGGTCAAAAACATTTTAAAGTTACATGGCTTTCTTCTTGCTCTGCTTAGCCAGCACCACAAACTGTAGTGCAACTGAGATGCAAGCAAAATACTGTCTTACAATAAAGCATTACCAGAGTCTTGTTTGGTTCTAAACACAGCCTGAGAAACCAGACATCTTCCACCTCTCCTAGCTTCAGCTCACTCCTTTTAAGCCTGCCTTCCAAGCCAGTTGTAAGAGCAGGTGCATCAAGATGAGCACAACCACACCCACCCCAACTCCACCCCCAAAATGCACTGACTCTTTCCTGGCCTGCATGAGCTTTCTGCACCCCAGGGCATCTCATAAGCCTAGCACAGGGTAAAAAATCCCCTCCTCACCTTCCTTAGTGGAAAATAAAGGTCAGGACAGCCCTGCTCCCAGGTGTGCTTTGGAAGCTACAAGGAGAAGGCACCAAGCGGTTAAGTGTTTTCAGCAGACAGCTCTTTGCTTGTTTTGCTTGTCCTCATTGGAGGTACAACCGACTTTTATGCCACTCCAAAGAGACAAGGCAACCTCCTTCTTTCAGGAGAGGAGCTGGGTCTCAGAGCTGCGGGAGGCTGGTGTTCACTTTGCTTTTGCCTACAGCCAGTTCTACTTTTCTGTCATTACCTGTGGGGCAGAGAAAATGACGTGATCCATGACCAATGTGAATGGGATTTCACCGCCACTCCTCTGCCAAGACTTCCTTTCCAACGCTACAGTAAGCTTTCTCCCTAGGGATTTAACTTTGATAGTGCTCCACACAAGGGGGTTTTCCCCTGTGTGATAACAATGTCCCTTGTGTTGGGCTGCAGATGTCAGGGCTGTCCTGGGCCTTGATGGTCACAACCAGCCTCACCTGGGGCTTCCACTCACACCCCCTGCTCATTGGCACAGGGGCTCTTTTTAAACTCAACCTTGGGCACTTAGTCTTGGGTTAGGTCTTATTTTGGTTAGTGCTGCTGAAGGTGGTCTGTGGCTTTGGGCCTTTGCTTGATTATGCCTCTGCCTTATTACTGTGAGCTTGCCTGATGATCTGAGTTCTTGGCTTATGTTAACTGCTGTCCCTCAGCCTGTCTGGCTCACCTGACTCAGGTATTGTAGTATGAACACTGACTGCTGAGACTCCTGCCCTGCTGGTCTTGGGATCTTCTTAGCCCTGTATGGGAAGCAAGTGTTTGCTATTGATAGAGAAGGGAGGGACTACTTCTCAGTGTCTGCTCTTCTCTTCTCCCTGTGGTTGCAGCTTTTTGTCTCTACCCTCACTTTGTCTGTTGATGAAGACCCTGGGGCTTTACCATGACTGTGGGCTGTGTATGAATGATGTTGATAGGTAGGATGGCTATAGACCAGCTGGAAAGAGAGAGGTTTTTCTGTTTTGCTCATTTCACAATTGCACTCTAATTGTTTATCCTGAAATTTACCTTCACTGGTGAGGATGGTAAAGGAAGGAGTTTGTTTCAGGAGGGGAGAGGGATATGTGCAATTAAATGACTAATAACAAAAGACTTTCTGGCTTTAAGCAGATATACAACAGGCAGAAGGACTATGGGTGGATTATCAAGGTTGGGGAAGAGAATTTGGTATGCTTTTCATATTAATGCTGATAAGACCTACATTTGCTGCTTCTTTCTGTAGGCTTACCTGGGGTTTACTACTAATCTGCAGCTGTAAAACAAGATAGCTAGCTTTTCTCTTTGCTTTTCAATATGCTTTCCACTCTCTTCTTTGTTCTTCATGGGGGAGCTAATCTTTTGTTTGTTAGAACACCTGTAATCACTGCAAATGCTTTAAGTAGCCTCTGTATAGGGATTAGTGTTGATTTCACTTTTTATTTACTAGCAGTAATGCTTCCTTTTCAGTATTGTAATCCTGAGGCAGTGCACCACGTGAGAATCCCTGGTCGTACACACAACTGCTTGTTCAGACAATGAAGTGTTAGTGTCACCAAGAGCTGCTCTTTTCTGATGCTCTGCTGGTATCCAAGGTTGCATCCCACCTGGAGCCCTGCAGCCATTGCCCACTATCCACCATGCAGAACCTGTGGTACTGGAGGGGTTTCCTCAACACCCTGTGTGCTGCAATTAGCACTTCAATGTGTAAAACTCTATACAATTAAATGCAAGCCATGGTATTTCTTGATTAGTACCTACGCTCTTTGCTGCTACACTGATATCCTCCCCTGTTTTATTGCCAGTAGATTAGTCACATTTCTGCAATGCTAAAACATTGGTGGAGATGCAGCTTAACATAATCATGCTAATGGCAGAAATTGGTGTGCTTAAAATCCACAATTCATTATGCTGCACCATCCCAGCATGCCCTGCCTTGAGGAAGGGATCTTCACAGCAGTTATTCCTGCTTCCTTGCTCAGTGGGAATATACTGGTGTAAATCAGTGCTCTCTGCAGTCTCTGCCCTACTACAGTGGGTGGTATCTGAATTTTGGGATAATCTAACATCACTGCAGTTTTCCTTTTCCTCCATAATAGGTGGTCTCACTCATTTGATCAACAACAATTTAAACTACATTACACAGCATTTCTCCATTTCATTAACTCCTCTGGCTTTACAGTTGTTTCTGAGGTTCAGGAGCTTAAGGAAATATCTCTGATTCAAAGCTACATTTTTGTTCCTTCAAGGCTTTCAATCTCTCTGGCATGATAAAATAGTTTTGATGGAGAATGTATTTAAGTAGGCAAATTATGGGACTGTATGTATGAAGGAGGCAATCTTGGGGCTGCTTGTATGTGTAAAATAGGAAGTAACATTAACATGTTAGTTTTTCACCTGTATGGCTGAAGCCTGGGCAGGTGAATGACCTCCCTTCTTCATGTGCAACATGACCTGCTCAGCCAGGCCATTGGCAGGAAGGAGGGGAGGACAATGCAATCAAGAGGCTGGGTGATAATTTTTGGAAACTTACTGTTTCAGTTAAGATGACAACGTACCTATTGGAAGAGCTTTGGGAACTGTGCAGCATTCCCCTTCAGACACTACCAAAGCAAACTATTGGCTTTTAATAGTCCAGGGACTGAGATGTGTTCAACATGTGGGGGAACAGGACTCAGATCATACAACAGTTTGGGTTGGAAGGGACCCCTAAAAGCAATCTAGTCCAATCCTTCCCTTTTTCCAGCTTCTGGTAGAGGAAGAAGCCACTGGGATTCCCCTCATCACCCTGTGTGATGACCCATGGAGATGTTCAAATGTACCCTTTCTGACCTGCTGTTTTACCATGCCACTTCTTGCTCCTCTATACCCACCTTCCTCACCTACATGGTGCTGGTGAGAACAAAAGTGGAGACTAAATTAAGCCATAGAGTTTATATTACTGTCTGCACCCTGGTCTAGACCACACAAAGGATGACTCTGAAAAAGATTAATTTGCAGAAGTTAATTGGCAGTAGGAGGGGAAAGGTATTAGTAACCGTTTTATTTTTGGTTTATTTCCAAGCATCCAAAATAACTAGACAGAAAAGGTGGATTAATCAGCAAAGCGTTCACACTGCAGCCAAGTTGCACACACCCATGGTGCGGGGTTGTTTCAGATGGCTGAACCTGGAAACACTGCATAGCAACCATCATTATGTGAATTATTAGGGGAAAATTAAAGAAAAACCACAAAAGAAGAGACAGAAGAATCCAGAGAATGACTGGAACTGTAGCTGCAGAGAGTTAGAAGTCAGCCACATGATAGGAGTGAAGTTTACCTAGGCAAGTTTGCATCTATCTGCTGATGGCTCCCACGGACACAGCAACTCAGGTGTGCTTTGGCATGGAGTTGCAAATGGACGGGGCACAGGGCAGAGGGCTGCAAAAGGAGGTGACAGCCCTTGTTGCTCCTTTGCACACCCGCTTGCTCCAAAGGAGTGAAAAGTAGTGGGCAGAGAAGGCTCTTCCATGGATACACACTCCTGGGAGATCACCAGGCAGAGGAGGTGTTTCTGAATGTGGATGTCATGCTATCAGCTCTGCTGGAAGATGAGCTGGAGGCAAGGACTTTGGCTCTTGGGGTGCTTCGATGTTATCAGGAGATCTGTGCAGCTCTCGGGGCTTTGCAGGAGAATTGCAGAGCTCTTCAGCTGTTTCAGGCTGGAGACACACTCCACAGCACACAAGCTTCTTTTTCTTAGTCATCTTTCATTTTCTTAGTCATATTCAACTAGTCCACACCCTGGGTTTAAAATTGATTGCATGTAGTCTGGGTGCAGAGCTGAGTAGGAATGGGTTGCTGCCAGCTGGTGCCTCCATGGGAAGCAGACTGCTGAATTCCTGAGAGAGGTTTGGGATGCAAGTGCTCCCAGCAGTTCCCTGTCATCAAGTGATCGGAGACAGGATGAGAGGCCCTGCAGATGTGGATGCTGTGACTGTGGCAGAAGCGCAGGGTGAAGCCAGAGAGTCCTCCCAGCTCAGGGATGAGGGTGCTGCATCTGCCATTTACATGAAGAGGGGACCCACAGCCCTCCCTCTAGCAACCCCCCCTCAGCCAGCTGTGAATTCCTCCTGGGGATTATTCTTAACTGAGCAAATTCCCACCATCAGATACTGTTTCCTGAAGAAGGGAGGTACAAGCTGTGGAGTATAACAGTGTCTGCGGGGTGACACTTTCTCCTACTTGCGCAGGATAAGGGAGACATCTCCACTGACTACAAAATCTTTGTGTTACCAAAGTCTCGGTAAAGGTTTAACCAGGGACAACCAAGACAGAAAGCAGCACTGGGGATTGGAGCAAACACTTTTCTCAAAGTGTGGGGAGTGTCTGCAGCCAGTCCAGCAAGACAACTGGTTTTGTGAACTTGCTTGGCTGCAAGAAAGTTAGTTCCTTCCTCCTCCTCTCCCATTTTGCAAGGTTCTTGGGAGAGTGATGCTGGCCAATCCCAGAGAAGGACGGAACTAGTTCAGAAGAGCTGGATCTGTGATACCTCAGTACTCCCTTTTTAGCTGGGTGCCCTTCATGAAAGCGAGATATGAGGAGCTGCGTGGTTAGATCTGGAGATGCTGCTCTTAAGCAAACACTAAATATTCATCTCCTGGATGGTGGGTAACCACACCTGGTTTGTAAGGCTTTCCGCAGCAGGCAGCATTGATACCTGCAGCTCTCCCTTGGGGATTTGTATTCCAGGAGATTTTCCCATTGCTCCTGGGCTATTTTCTGTAGCCCAGGAGAATAGAATGCTAGCTGACAGTAACAGGAGGGAGAAAGTTGTGTATCACAAGGAGCTCCTCAGGCAGGTAGCGTGGCCTCATGCACCTGTCTGCTATAAAACTGGCTGGGAATGATCCCAGCCAGCATGCTGGGAGAGACCGGCATGGAGATGATTCAAAATGTCTATGGTGAAATCTTGCCTTTATCTTCATCACTATCATCCCACGTATTTCAAGCACACCAGTGTTTTACTCCCACAATCCAAAGACAAAACAAAATAAACCTTGATACTCACAGCCACCATGCAAAACTCTGCTTTATGGCAGATGGCATCCTAGCCTCAATAAGTGGTTAAATACACCTCCCTCTTCTTTCCTGGCTCCAAGCTTTGTACCTGTGTTGCTAAAGCCTCCTTTGAGTTCTGCTGTCCCAACAGCCTGTAAAAGCTATAAACATCTCTCATTGCTTCTTCCCATCTTTTTGACTTCTCTTTGGGCTGAAGCACTGTTTCTCTCCTGGATTACACTGAGGATTACTGTCCAGACATGACATGAAATGTTGTATTATGATAAGCATACAAACATTACATTAAACACAAAGCATAGACTGTCAAATAAAGTAATATAGGGAAAGTCCTGTCCAGTTGTACTGGTGATTTGGTATGCCCAACAGCTCACAAGGATCTTTTTCTCTGAAGAAGACTTAAAGCAGAAAGAATCCAGGGAAAAACTCTTCAAAAAAAAAAAATGTATTAATTCTTTTCAGTAGAGAAATGCCAAAATTATCCCTCCAGAATGTTCCTATTTTGTAATTAGATGCATTTTATCACAATTTAACAATCATATTGCAGCAGGCAAATACATCCACCTAAGAGATGGCGATTAGGCCTGGAGTAATAGAACACTTTGTAGATGATATTATTTGCTGGTTTTGAGATTTGCCATGCAAATACAAGCAATATTGTTGCAGCTCAAGTGTAGATGCTCAGTGCTAAATTGGGTATTCTGATAGTTTGTTGTTCCTTTGTGTCTAGAAGTGGTAAAAATGTGTCTCTCAGAAACCTCTTCCATTATAGAGCAAGGCGTGTGTTACAGAGAGTATGCTGGGCATTCAGCTGCAACGATAGCACCGAGCCTCCCATCGCCCATTTATTACCATTTGCAGGTGTTACTGGACACCTGAACTGCTCCTAACCACAGATCCAGAAGCAGAGAGAACATTAAGAGATTGTTCTGGTTATCATTTACCAATGCTGGTTTTGGAATAAGGACAAGGATCTGCATCCCAGCAGTTATCTGCATCCCAAAAGGAATAGGTTGCTCTGTAAAATACCCTGAACTACTATAAATGCAACTAAATGTTCACAGACAAAGCTGCCTGGAGAGCAAGGCCCATGATTATGTCTCTTCTGTAGCTAACACAGTGCACTGGGCCCTGGGAGGCAGTGGCATTTTTCTGCTTTGTGGGTTGTCACCAGATTTAATTCCTAAAAATTCAGCACTTTTCCCTTCTGCCTTGTCACCAGGTGCTTCTGTTTTCTTTGTGCAAAGGAATTTATGAAAATTCCGTCTTGCTGTATTCCCTCCCTGCTGACCTGGGCTATGAAGCATCTGGAAGAAAGAAGAGACACTGTCGTCTACACAATGGGATGAGTGGAAGAGGGAGGGGAAGAGCCCTTGAGCTGGTGCTGCCATCTTGGCCTGGCATTCTGAGTTCAGCAGCAGAAGCAGCACTATATGAAGTCACTCACGATGGCGGGGATCTGGATCTGTGCCATTAATATCATGTGCCACGGCCCATCTGCTTTTCCAAGGTATGTGAGCTTGGTGGTGCTCAGTGTTTCACTAAGCTGCCCCAAAACATCCCTGTCCTGGAGCGTTTCTGGGGCTGCAGAGACCATGTGGGGTCGAGGCAGCACAAAGAGATGTGTTGCCAGAAGCAGTAATTCCTTTTGGGTGAAAAAACATGAACTGTTTCACAGGAGAGGGAAATTCAGGGCAAGTGTCCTGGGCAAACCCCAGCACAAGCTCCTGCAGCCTGTCCCTCTTTGCAGCTTTATGTTACCTCACTTCAGCTGATGATTTTTCCTGTGTTAAAACCTGTTGAATGCTTTATGCTGCTAGGGTAGCTTCAGAGCTTCTTCCTAGGTGTGGCTGAATGTAAGCGAGAGTAAAGTGATCGGTGTTCGGACTTTACAGTGGCCCAGGTCCAAACGTCTCGATAGTGACTGCAGTGGTACTGTGCACATGTGGCTGTTTGGAGCTGGTGTCTGCAAAGCTTTGAGAGCTGCAGTCACCACCACTGTGAAGTTAAGGTTAGGGTTACTGCGTGCTGGAGAAGCTACATATGACAAACGCCACATAGTTGTTACTAAGACCCTTGATGGAATCCCTCCGGGATAAAATAAAGCATGAATCCAAAATTGACATATTTGCACATATCTACAGTGCCTGTAACCATTATAGCCCACCTTCACCAATTTGCTTCCTGTTTCCCTGTGCATCAAAACTGTCACATACAGACACTTGACCCATTTAACTCCTGTAGAGAGAAGTCATGAAGAGAACAGATATATAACCTACACTTAAGGCCTGATCATGTCTCTTAAAAAAGTGAAAAAAAACCCCAAACCCCTCCTTCTTCTTAAAAAGGATAGTTGTCTTAAAACCATACTTTTTCCTGGTTTTGTTTAGTCTTTTTTTTTTTAAAGCTGCTGTTGTTACTAGTAATCCCTAGGATCCTTGTTGCTGGAAAACATTAGGAGGAATTTGTTTATATTCCCAGTGTGTGTCTCGCAGGCATTTCACAGCATGCTGTGTGTAATCTTTTTTTGCTTCCTCCTGTATGAAGAGTTTTCTCTGCTCAATGAGTGGCTGTTTCCTATAGTAACAAAACAGATAAAAAAGGAAAACCCTCGTTAAACAACAAAAAGTAGCTAGGGATTTTGTGTAATGCCTGAAATGAACTTCTGACTCATTCCCAGTTAGAGAAATGAGTTTAGTCAGAAAACCATGTCTTATTGCCACGATTCCGCTTTCTGTGTGCTTACTATCCCCTACTTTTTTTCATGTTCTGCCTTGTATATTCCGTGTACTTGATTTGTGTATGCACTTCCACTCTCCCAAAGGCTCTTCCCCTATTGTGGGATGACGGCTGCATCCTCCTGGGCAACACACAGCCCATACATCACAGGATGCATCAATAACCCCACTTTACAGTGATTTGGGAGAGAAGAGAGTTATGAATATCTGCTTGAGGCTGCTAGATGACTGTGAGAAACTGAGCGTAAAACTCTGAGCAGTACTCTGCCCAGTGCAGCATGTGTGGTCAGGATTCAGGTGTCCTGCTACTGCAAAGCATGAACCTCTACTTCACACAATAGTGATCACTTTGGATTATTTAACTTTCCTGTTGACTTCTAGCTTGGAAACACAGACGTGCTGTCATTGAGATGCTCAGTTAGGCAGAGTTATGTGCTCTTGGCATTAGGCTGAGTGTCTGAATGGAGGCTTTTGGCACTAGACTGTTTGGAAAAAAGCTGTTTGCTGGCTCGTGTTCTCAGTATCTGAGCTGATGAACTACGTTCTTCTACATTTCTGTGCTCCTAGATATAAATCTGGCTTCTCTCTCCAGTCTGGGCTAAATTCTCAGCCGAACTGCTGCCCAGGGGGAGCTGGCTGGTGAACCTGTGTCTGCACTGCTGAATTCTTGCAAACACTTGGAGAGCCTGAGGTGCATTGTCTGCCTGATGGCAAGTGCTGCAGACCCTGTGAGTGTCCAGAAGAGTTAGCGTAGTTGGCCGTGATACAGCCTTTGATGCTGTCAAGAGTGAACGGCTTCTGCTGAGCTACAGTATCAGAACAGCACACAACATTAGCTGGGCCTCTGCCAAAGCATAGGTCTCTCCCTAGCCCCTCCTACGAATACCTTTGCTGGTTTTAGCTTGTGCTTCGGTGTTAGGTCCAGCCCAGAGAAAAATCTGCCTCAGAAACCATGCTGTCACTCTTCTTCTATCACTCTTTTCTCTCCCTGCAAATAACCACCCTTAAACTCCTTTTGCAGTGGTAGTATCAGCCTGCTCCACTGTCCCTCACTCCATCTCCATTCGGGAAGCACAGAAGTTTTGTCTGCTGCAAGAAACTTCTCTGCACTTTGCTCGGCCTTTTCTGCTGGAAAGAAAACCCAAATGCTCTCTCCTGACACAGGAGCAGGCTTAGCTCTCAGTAAAGCTGGTACCTGCATTCCCTGGGGCAACGTCCACCTCTGTTGCGCTCTGTGCATTGCCGCTTCACACTCCATTCACGAGTGGGTCTCCCACACCTTACCCACTGTCACTCAGAACTAGCAAAGGAGAACAGGCAGAATTTGACTTAATGAGCAAATTTTGACTGCACATTTATATTTTATTTCTCCACTCAGTTGTTGGGTGTTTGTGCTCTATGTGTGTGCTCACAAATGGCTCTTTCTAAGCACATCAGCCCCAGATTATTGCTTATTAACTTGCGCTTTGGGCTATTTTGCGCTCTCTCCTTGCCTCCCAAGGGGATGCTGGTGTGATGTGATAGTCTGGGTGTGCCACCTAGTGATTGCACTATTCCCTTGTCACACATCATTTATTATGGGCACTGAGTGCACATATTTTGGCCCCATTTGCCCTGGATTGCAGGTAACCTGTGGTAATGCCTGCAGCCCCTTCACCGTGCTCAGTATGTCCAGGCAGGGAGGATCCCACTGCACTGTTTACTCCAACTTTCCATCCCTTTCCTCCCATCTTTCAACTGTAGTATCTGCCTTCTCTAAGAGGTAGGCAAGAAATGGGACGAGACCACTTGCTGATGTGCTGGCTGCCAGCTTGCATGTCACCCATGGCCAGAATCTAATCCGTCAAGTGAGCTTTTCTCACAGCATGCGAAAATTCAGCATTATATATATGGCAAGCAAGTGCTGATGGGGAGTCTAGACAAAGGTTAAAGCCCCTGCAGCATGAGGGACATAATTGCAAATATTAGCTGATACGGTACTGCATTGGGCCTCATAAAACAACTTCTGCACTATCCGGGCAGATCAAGGCTGGAAGAGCGATAGATGGTACCAAGGCTGGAGCTGAGGGCTTCCTGGGAGAGCTTTATGTCTGTTGCTTGCTCCCCAGGTGCCCATCGGCACTGCAGGAGACTGGCAGGATGGCGGGGAGGAAAGCACTCCGCAGAGGAGCACATCGCAGCCAAACCGATGTGCAAGCAGACTGACCTCCACTGCACTCCTGGAAGCATCTTTGGTTCCCAGGTGCAGCTCCCCAGACGTCCGACCTCCCGCCTGGCTTCTGCAGTCCCCCGGGGCATGGGAGTTGTAGAGAAACACACTTCCGTTTACAAGCATCTTAGCAAGGCAGCCTCAGACCCTCCCAAAGGTTCAGTTCCTGGCATTGTATGCTTCCCTAGATCCTGCCAGGGAATCCAAATGGGTGCTGTGTGTAATTGCAGCAGCAGCGTGGTACACACCAGTGCTGAGAAGGGACTGAACTCTATTACTGAACTTCCTGCTCACCTGCTATGAGTCACACAGCAAGTTACGCTGCAGAGGTTGGTAGCTGCTAAGTCATAACTGCTGCCTCAGCTGCCCTACAGCAGACTCCCAGTTGCAAGTAGAAACACGGTGATGAGCAAACTGACTCGCTGGAGGTCAAGGTAAGCAATTCACTCCTGAAAGCCGAAAGGGTTCTTGCTCTCCTTGTAGGGCAGCCACAGTGAGGAGTCTTTCTGAATGTTGCAAGCTCCCTGATCACAACCCTGTTTCTGATTCTCAGAGCAAAGGCCGGCTCAGGCAGGAAGGTGAAGCTGCTGCCTGGAGCCTGGGTCTGGGGCTCTCTGCCTTTGTCGGCAGCTGTGAGCTGGTGAGGCATCCCAGCTGCATATATCCACTCTTCGCTGTACTCAAGGCACCCTCTGCAAACACAGCTTGTGTCTACCTGGGCTCTCCTACCAGTGCCGTTCCTCCTCCAATTCTACAATTAGTTGTCCTTAAGTCTAGAAGCTTACTAGAGCCTGGTGAAGTGGTTTTATCCTCTGCTTATAAATTGCTGATCTTACCACAGTATTGTGAGGTGATCTGGGATATGACAGCAATGGAGAGAAGTGGTTATTTTGTTCATGGGAGTTCAAGCTTTGATTTAGCCTTAAGTCACTGTTACTTTCAGTTGACCATGGTGTGCGAGTATGTTGTCTTCTTGGCTGCGGACCCCATGGAGGTGAACACGCAGAGGTAACCTTCCGCTCCTTGCACACCACTGGCCTCTCTCTCTGCCACCTCTCAGCCAGAAGATCCCGCAGTACAAGGGGTGCAAACTTACTGCTGGCCTCTTGTTTTTATTGCTCTGAAATCCACTGCGATGTGGTGGTTTTGTGTTTTTTTTTTCATTTGCACTATTAAAGCCAAGTGTTGGTGCGAGGGAGGGGGCTAACTCACTACACCCAGTGCTCAGGGGGGTTACTGCTGCAGTCATTATCCTGCTGTTAATCGAGATTTCACTGTCAAATATCGTAAGTGTGGTAGCAGAATCTGTACCTGTCCAAAAACTGATTGGGGCAGGGGTTTATACAGTCACAGTGCAAGAAAGGGGGTTAGCATGGACACTGAGGGGGGGGAATCATCTCAGCTGGGCGTGGTGCCAGTGCTTATGAAGCTTTTCCCTGAGAGGGAGGACCCTGCTTCCTCTTATTTACTCTTATTTATTCTTTTAAGAGAAAAGCTTTTGCCAGTACCTGGGGAATTACTAGAGGACTGCAGTGCAAGCTGGGGTTTTATTGCTTTTAAAGAGAAGCCAGATTAAAGGAGAGTTCATACTGTCTTGGCCATGAAAAGTGAGCCGGTAGGACTCTCCTCTGCCCTGTGGGGAACAAGGGTGTTAGACTGAGCCCTTCCCAAATGTCTCCTGAGGCCTGGAAATGCAGGAGCTGGAGGCCCAAGCACTTCAGGCAGCTTGTGTAGGAGGCTGGGGCAGAGCTGCTGAGGGGTAGCTGCAAGCTGTCCTGTTCCGACAATGTACCAGGCTCCCGCAGTTATGCAGCAGGCTCCAAGCCTCCTTACCTGCTCAGGTGAGCCTGGGGACTGAACCCTACTTTCGCTGAGAATTGATCCTATCTCCAGTGCACCACAGATGGGGCGGGAACTGGGAACTTTCGTCTTGCTCTTAGCCCTTTGAACTTAAGTGTTGGAGGTGCTAACCTCTGCAGCCTCCCCCTGAACAGCTCTGCCAGGTGCCTTGCAGGGGGAGCAGACGGTGCAGCTATGGATATATAATAATGGAAAATAATGCTGCAGGCAGGTCCGATACCTTTGATCCTCCAACCAGCCATGGGTGTATGGGTGAGGCGTGTACCCTTCCAGGCCTTCCTCTCCCTCAGAAATAGCAACCTTGCTGAGAGTGTCTAGATTTCCATGCGTCACTTAATATGCCAGGGGGAAGAGACAGTGCAGAACAGCAGTTTATTACCACTGTAAAAGCATACAGTGCTCCACAGAGAGCTGGGCTTCTTCCACCGTGGAGACACAGACAGGGAAAAAAATCCCAGAATGGAAGACTTTGCATGCAGAAAGCAAACAGGGATGTGGCTACGCAATGCTGAAGGGTTTCTCTGTGTACGGACTCTCTGTCATTGCAGGCAGCTTCTCCTGCGGGGTGTTAGAGGACAGGACTGGGGAGAGGACGGCGCTGGCAGCAGGGAGGAAGGGTGGGTATGTGGGCAGAGGAGCTGGCCCGAGAGGCCCTGGGGAGCCTCAGAAACGACCCAGACCAGCCTCTGGTTCCTGCTGTCGGGCATGGCCCAGGGCTGAGGTGGGCGTTCAGTGCCGCTGTGGGGTTCTACTCCCACCGCCAAAAATGGTCCCCATTTAACTGGGAAGAAATGGGAAGATGTTCCTGTCTCACAGGTGAGAAAAGGAAAAACCGCCCTGGCGCGGGAGCGAAGGCAGGCGTGCTCGTCTTCGAGCTGCCCTCGCACGAAAGCACCCCGCTGTCCGCCGGGAAGCCCCGCTGAGCAGGTGAACAACGCGCAAGCGAGCGCTCAGCCGCGGTGTGCTGGGCTGGGCTGGAGCAGGTCAATGGCGGCGCCAGCCTTGAACTACAACTCCCAGCGTCCCCCGCGGCGCCACTCCGGGAAGGCGCATGCGCAGATTGCTCACCCCGCGCGAACTCCGTTTCCCGGGAGGCCGAGCGCGAGGCCCTGGCCTTTTCCTCGCCCTCCTTCAACACCGCCTCGCGCACTGTGACGTAGCCCCCAGCGTGGTGACGCGCAAAGTGTGTGCCCGCCATAGCAATCGCGGCCGCCGCGGGGTGTGC
>Ga0065711_1038535_pt1 | contig 18660 bp, 9 predicted proteins | sample Hoacrofraction12_FD_59098 | JGI IMG/M metagenome (GOLD analysis project Ga0065711, IMG submission 59098) | Hoatzin crop microbial communities from Cojedes, Venezuela - Epithelial fraction 12 v2 (version 2) | ecosystem: Host-associated > Birds > Digestive system > Esophagus > Crop | place...
CTCTTTCTTTTCATTCTCCTCCGCACGCCGGCGGGGGGAGGGGCGGCCGCGTGGCGCTTTTGTTGCCGGCGGCAGCCGAAACCAAGACAGCTACGAGGGAAAATGAAAGGAAGACAAGCATAGCTTTCTTTTGTTTTTATATTTAAGAGCAGGCAGGTAAGATTTAAATAAAGCTCCTAGTAAGTAGTGAGTAGAATAGTATACTAATTAGTAATAGGTTTACCTTAGGTGTTCAGTCAACTGTAAGTTCAAGGCAAATACAGTCTATTCAGAAACTTAAAATTAAAATTCGTAATCATATACCAAATACCAAAGGGATAGTCATGATGGAAATCTGTAACAAACGAATATTTCATATCATAGTACTGATATAAAAGAAGGATTCAAATTAAGAACTTTCTGCTTTGCTGAAGTGACGTAGGTCTGTCTCACTACTTTAATAGAAAATGACACCAGAATTAATCCCATTTTGTTTGAATCTTCTGTCTCTGCCCTTCTCCCTAGCCAACTTATAAAGATCAATTCAAATCCACCCAGGTGATGTGCTTCAATTGTGTAAGTTTGGTGTGGGGTTTTTTCAGGTTGGTTGGTTGGGGTTTTGTTTTGTTTTGTTTTTTTACAAAAATAAACCTGGCTACCTGGAGTATACCATGCAACTATTTTTATTACCCGAGGTTTAACTCTTCTGTTTCTCTAACTTTTGTTTGGTTAATTTACTAGCCCGAGTTTCTGTGCTCCTCTGACTTAATAAATTTTTATCTAGTTACATTTTGAAAAAAAAAATCTTCAGTTTGCACTTGCTTGTCTGAGGCTGTTGTTAGGTATACCTGTGCTAGGGAAACTGATGCTTACAAATGGAATTTAGGCCCAATATGGGCAACTAGAAATGTTTCTTTCTTGGTTAGTGGGTTAAGTACACATTTCAGAATTCCCCAAATTTGAAAGGTCATTTGAAACCCAATTTAAAATTGACCATGGCTGAACTGATCAGCTACATTCCTGGCTTCACAGGACATTTTCTTTTGTGGAGGCAAGCTTTTAGAATAACTGTCTTTTTTACAAGCTAGCAGAAGTACCATGAATTTTGTATAAAGTGGTCTTTTTACAATTGCTTTCTCTGTACATGTGATAAAATTACAGTTAATATTCTTCTCCAAGGGTGCTGCTCAGCAGTGGGGGGTAGTCACTTGAAATAAGCAGTGTGTTGCCTGATCTGTCCAAAAAATGGCAGTGCCTAAAACTCTTCTTGTGGCACTTTACCTTTGAGGTCTTGTGATTTATTCTTTCTTTGTGCAGCACGATGCCAAGTGTCCAGGCACAGCATTTCTCTCAAGGTGGTTTGAAAATTGTGCAGAGAAATGCAGAAATTTTATAGTAGCTTCCATTACAGCTCGATTACTTTTTTTTTACTAATATGTAAAGCTCGGGTCTTCAAGATACTGTTTTGAGACTGTATACTATAATCTTTGTTAGACTTTGATCTGCCAGTCCAGGTCTACAGTCAAAGTTCTGACCCCGCAATTGTGAACAGCAAAAGGTGTGTCACTCCACAGTATCTGTATGCTTCTCTTCGTTCAGTTTGCACAAGCACTAGTTTTGTACTTAAATTTCTTTCACTAGAACTTGCACTAGTTTCATGAGTGGAAAAATAATCTCTTAGGGGTTTGTTAAATAATGACTCTTTCTGGACTTTTCAGAATTAAAGAAGTCAATAGCAGAATGTTTGTGAACATAGTTTTTTAAAAAAATATACACATACATATAAAAATGTCGGAATAATATAATTGGATGTCCAAATTTCAGAAACAGATAAAAGAGTTGTGCTGAATATGAACCCATTTTCTCTGGTGGTAAATTTTTGCTGTGTGTAGATAAACCAAGTTACGGCACCTCCTGCAAAGTAACATTTTCCTATAGCCTAAAAGCCCCAGTGTTAACTTTTCCCTTGTTTTTTCAAGGGGTATATATTAATTAAGGTACTTAAAATTACTAGTGAGTCTAGTTCATGCACAGTTTGCTCTTTGAAGGCATTTGTGTAATATCTTTACGGGTTAAGAACACAGAGAATTCCTGTTACTGATACCAGAGTTTTTTGGACATAAACAGATAGAAAGAAGCAGCCATAATACATGCACTGCTGTGGTTCTGTTTCTTCTTAAAAGCTTAGGTATTGTGCCTGTGATTTTGAAGAATTTAATTTGATTTCTTAAGAGGCTTATATCTGAACTACTCATAGTTTTATTAGGTCCCAGTAGTTTGTGGTATTAATCTTTTAAGTAAATACGAAGTGATTCATATGGAAGCTTTCTAAAACCTAACTCACAACTATTTTTTATTTCTTAAAGATAAGCATATATCTTAGATTTTCAGTACATCAGTACAAAGAGCAGTCTGTCATTTAATATGCCTCTCATCTGGTGACCAGTGAAAGTGTAAATCCTCTGTGCACTGGCGCGGAGTTGATGTTGGGGAGTCAGTTATGGAAAGACTTGTTCCAGGTTCTCTGGATACATCTTTCTGCACTGATGAAAATTCTCATCATCTTGGTGGAGAAACTGTTCAATGAAAATGAGATTAGGCTTTATTTTTTACTTAAATGTGTATTGGTGGTGACTTTACTGTTGGTCCTAAGTAGAAAAATTCCAAAATAAAGGATTTTTTGTTTGTTTTACTTTTTCGTTGTTAGGGAGGGTTTAAGTTCTTATTTTTAAGGTATTGGCTACAGCATATCTGGCTTTCACTATGGTTTTAAGCAGTTCACTTCTGGACAGATTTACAAGGGAAACATAGATTTGGTGCAATATTCAGACATTCATATGTCTGGTTCCTCATGTGTAATAGTGGGCACGTTAATCCTCCCTTCTTAAATGCAGACATCAATTCATTGACTAAGCAGAAGCTTTCACATTAGGTACGCTAGTCGACAAGTGCCGGGTTGCTTCGTACAGTAAGTTTGACTGGCTCCAAAGCACATGAGGAATAGCTGGAGGGTGGCGGGGGATACAAATGTAATGTTTTCAAACCTGAGTAAACATGTGTGGGGTTCTGATCTCTGCAGGTTTCCCCAGCTTGGAGCTCTGCACGATGCTTTGTTGCACGACATGGAGAAGTTCTCTTGTTGAAATAAGCAAAGGGACATAAATGTGTTTTAAAACTTTAAGTCATGTCAGTTACTTTGGGGAAAGGAAGAAACCCCTAAATACACAAACAATAGTCACTGGATATCTTGAATTGTTGCAGATGAAGGTATTTATTGCTGTGTCCTGTTTGGAACAGCTCCATTAGCAACCAAATAATTTGCTTTTTGTGTGTTTACTAGTCAAAATACTGTGGTGCTCTTTAAGCTGTCACTAACTGGAACAGGCTAACTATAGAATTGTAGCAGGCTGATGGAATATAAAGTGAGAAAAGTTTTGCTGGAATAAAGTGCTCTCACCCATCTCTCTGGTCTTTGAACGTAATAGGGTGATAAATGTATTGTGTGAAACTGTTACATTAAGGAGGATAAATAATATTCCAAGAAAAATCTCTCACTTCTGATTATTGAAGTGATTTGTGATACCTGTATTGATCTCTATCCCAAAAGCACAACAGATATTTTCTGCTGGATTCCTTACAAAATCAATACTAACAATTTTCAGAGAAGGAGTTCAAATCAGATGGGAAATTTTTGTGTGCTGTGACCTGATTTTTGTTTTCTAGTTATTGTTATTTACACCAGCCTTGGAAAGATTAAAAAATGGGTGGCTTGTGTCACAGATAATCTTCTCTCTTTGTTACAAGCCATATGTTATTTTGTTTTTTTTCTCTCAGGCTCTTCTTTTTTCTCTGTTGTTTAAGGATAGTGGATCTCTTCACACACATTTAGAAATGAGGTTTGAAAGCTTTTGGTAAACGTCACAAGGGGTGTGTTTTTACCAACACACTTTATGATTAGATGGGATGTTTTTCCCATGTGGTGTCTCTCTGAAATGCCATTTTTTGAAGGGGAAAGCTTCACATGATATCCAAGATGATAAAGAACTGAGACAAGCATTAAAATGGTTCAAAAATGTGTCAGCACCTTTCCTTATCACATAAGCTTTGACCACTGGCCTTTCTGAAAATCTTGTTCTTTAATTTGATGGAGGCTACCTATATGCTGCAGAGGGAGAAGAGGCTAATGTTGCCAGAAATCTACTTGCAAGAAACAATTTTTCTTCCCCATTTCATAAATTGAGGGGGAAAAAACCTCCAAATTTCTTGAAGTTTGATTTGGCTCATCTCAGAGTGCAGTAAGGAATTCTTGCCTATCCTTTCTGAGTTCCCTCTGAAATTGTAAAAGTTGTCTTGGTATTGCAAATCCAGTTTCCTTGGTTTTAATTTTCTTTTAGTACCATTTTATTGTCTTAGTTATTCAGAATACTTCTGTCTTTATTCCAGGAACTTTGGTCATTCAAAACCTTTATGGGGAGAAAAACAGTCTTCACTGTTTTCTTCCTGCTTCTGTTCCCCACATGTTCAGTCAGTCACATTCTGTGTCTTGGGCTTACTTTTCATCCTAGTATTTGGTATTCTGTCATTCAGTTTTGTTAGCACATTCTTTGTACAATCTTAATTAAGACCTGTATAGATAAAAACATCACTCAGCTTTTCAAATAGGTTTGTGTTGTGCTTCTGCCTCTTAATGTTTTATTTAACCTTCTGGTATTTTTTCAGTTGTCCGCCCTCAAAATCACATTTTTAACCTTGAGCTCAGCTTAAGTGTTGTTCTAATTGCAAATTCGTTCATATTTCAAACTCCTGTTCAAGACTAGGTCCCCAGAGCTATGAAATTTTGTTAAATGTCAGAGCTCCGGTTTATGTTATATTGTATTTAATTAGAATTCCAACTAACATGCTTTCTTGAGGTTTTTAAGGCTGCATGATAGCAAGAAAAAAAAATGTTTTACCCTAAAACTTTTTTGGTATTGAGTTCCAGAATATCAGTCTTCTGCGCTATTTGAATTATATGTATGTAGCAAACTTTTTAAATTTCTTTAGCAATGAACATTAATTAGGTGTTAGCTGAGCCATAACATTACTGTCAACTTAACGGATGTCTTAATAGATACATTTTGAGAACTGTTCCATATACCGGATTGCTCAGATTTCTTTCAGCCAATGAATGTACAGATATGTATTTTTTACATTTAAGGAGTGAATATTCCCACAGTGAAACACTGTGATTATTTTAAAACTGAAACTCAAGTTGTAGTTGAATTTCTAGTTCTGAATGTTGAGCATTCACAAAACCAAGAAAGAAGCTTGTCACCTTAATTAAGTAAAAAAAAAAAAAGCTGTGAATTTTCAGCTTTTGAAGGCCTAATGGAAAGAGTTTTTACAGTTACTAAAGAGCTGTTTTCCTTCAGTGTCACTTAAAAGCATATTTTTCAGCACAACTTTCTTGTCATTTGTACCAGACGCATCAGTACAGGAAGTCAATTAGTGAACTTGGGTTCTCTCAACTTGTGTGTCCCGCAGTCGATACACACCCTGCAGTTGATACACACCCTGCAATCGATATGCACACGAGCCTCGCAGCAAGCCGGGCTCTTTGCGAAGGCTTGTTCTCATTTGCGATCATTTCTGCCACTATACAAATGGAATTTGGATAACAATGTAAGGAGGACTCAGTCAATGGGGGGCTGCGGGGCAGAAGAGGGATAGCGCTGATTTATCTCCTTGTGGAAAGTGTTCCTCTCTGAAAGGGTATTTGTGGTGTGGCTTTTAAGTCTTAGAAGGTTTGTTTTGCCATTTCTTAGGCTTTGGTTTGGTTGTGTAAACTGACCCACGCATTGTAGTACTCTGCAATGTATTTGTTAGCTGACAGAAGAAAAAGAGCGTAGTGTATATATATATACCATTTGTATGAATCAACCTCCAAACCAAGCAGAATATAGGGATGTAAAGTTCAAATTCTCTGTTACAAGATCATTTTTCATTTAAACTTGTAACTTAAAATGAATTATCTAAATTCTTAGCTAAACATATTGTTTCTGTAGGTGGTGAGAACGTAGTGCTCTGCCTAGTCGATTGTTGTAATCTAGAGTATGCCATTGGCACATTGAGTTCCTCAAGTCAAAATTTCAGCTGAAGAAATACATCTTGCCTTTCTTTTCAGGAAGCTTTTTAATTAAGAGCAGCTTTGGAATGATCTGTCAGTGCTGTGATGAGGTGTTATGGTAGATTGCAGGAAGTCCTGCCACTGATGCTTTGAATCCTCTTCATTTAGTATACTTAAGTATTCAGTTTCTGTTCCACTTTATCCTAAGAACCAGAGCATTTCTTTTTTTTTCAGACAGGAAAAGTGCAAAGTTCCAGATTCAAAGTTAGATTGTACATAATTTCAGGAATTTTCTTCAGAGTTTTTTTTGTGATTGTTCCTTAGCACACCTTATTCCTTCAAATAGGAGTGCTGGATAACAAATATCAACATTTAGCAGGATAAAAAAGCTAGAGATTGAAAAGAGCATTTATAGTAGTAGCTGCAGACTGAGCTTCCTTTGACATAGGTGATACTGATGCAACTTCCCACTGATTGTCTGCCACTGAGGTTAAAGCTGGCAAGTAAAGGATAAGCAGGTGGGGAATGGCATTGTGTTTACTTTCAGATGATCGAAATTGAATTCATGACAAAATCCAAAACATGGTATGTTTCTCTCTCATAAGGGTATTCTAAGGGCAGATCATTACAGATCATAAGGTATTCGGGAGTGTGAGGTTGCCATAAATGTATCTTCTGTAGCCTCTGTTTAATCCTTTTACTTTCTCCTCAGTCCTCTATGCTTTGAGAAATGCTTTTGTTGAACTGCATAATAGGATATTTGCTCTCCTCTCTTATATTCTGATGAAAAATAACTGTTTGCCATCTGATTTAGCAACCATTGAAATAGGGCAGTTGAGATCTCAGAGCTCTTCTGAAGGCATCTTTGTGAATTTGTGCAATTGCATTCCTGCACTAAGATGCTCATGATCTTTAAGGGGTATTTTGGTTGGTTTGTTTGTTTACAGCAGTTAGAGTTAAAAGCCTACCTTTTATTTAGGAAAATCAAACATGAGATGGAAGAACCCGGGCATATCTGTACATATCTCAGCTAGTTTCATGTCTTTATTCAGAAGACAGTGTAAAGCTATTTTTGGTAAGCACTGCCTTTATAATTTTAAAGTATGTTCTTTGCCACTGAACATTTTAAGGGTCATTCTGTCTTAAAATTAATAACTCTGCCTTTTGTGATACTGTACTACTGACTATGCATGGCTTCTGGTATTGTCTCTTGTTTTTCATTACAGAATCAAAGGAAGAAAAGGCCATCTAGTTCATATTTAGTATAATTTAATATTATCAAACAGAATTTTTGGTATTCTTTTGCTTAATAACTTTTTCCCCCAGTGAATCTACCAAATCTGTTTAGTCCAGGCCAATCTACTGTCTCTAATACTTTGACTTAGCCTGAAAGGAAACAGGCTCTGTGTTTTATTTAAGGCATGGTGTCACCACAAGTTGTTGCAGTGTGGCACAGGATTACATTATTACTACAAATCTCTATTGTGCTGTCTGCTGGAAAGCCTCTCCTGTGTTTGGTGGTGTAATAATAATAATTAAAAAAAAAATCAGTCAGCAAGTCTAAAAATGTGGAATATTTTTCTCTTTAGAGAGTATAACAAGAGTTTCCAAACTTTGGTTCCTGAATTTACGTTTCTAGGTTGCGGTTGACCAAACAAGTTTCAGAGCTCAAATGACTAACTTCCATTGGACTTCAATAGAGATGCCAAGCTGCACGGAGGATCTCGGCAGTGGTTAAATCTGGACACATCAATGAGAGAAGAAATTTTTACAAGTGGTGAGAATATGCAACTAAATATTGAGTTCCTCAAGAAATCATTAATTAATGTCAAATTGGTTTAACATCTATAAAGGTGGTATAAGAGGCCAAACAGTAGTTAGTGATGTTTGCTATGTGGCAGAAATTAAATAATACTGATTTTGAATTGATGTCTGTATTTTTCCTCAGTGAAGAGTCCTAAAAGGATTTGAAAAATCTTAGAAATATGAATTTTGCTAACTGTTTTCCTGCCCAGTTTAATGTCAGTTCTGGCTGACTGGGATGGCTGAACAAATGATAATGCTAGACATTTGTTGGTCTTTTATATAAATTTTGACATTTATTTATGATCAAAATAATCTAAGGTCATTGACTCCATTGAGAATCTGTATGTACCAACGACATATACAAAAATAGCTGGTTTTATGCTGCTAAGATTTATGGGTATTCTGGTGGTTCTGATGAAAAATTACAAATGCCCAGGAAATAAGTCAGCTCTGCCTAGTTGCTTATATAGAGATAATCTTCCTACCAGCCATAGGCAGTTCATCAGGCGTGAAAGTGCGATAAAGGGCAAGGCAAAAAAAAGAATTATTAAAGCATTTGCCAGTAATGTGTCTGATCTTGAGAGGCTGTGCAGATGGATATGCAGATGTGTGAAGACAGAAGATTATCTTTCCATCATATGGATTAATCTCCAGAGTAGCTAGTAATTTCCGACAGGGGTTAGAAGTTGCCCCAAGCCTGTTCCTTGTATGCCATCGCTGAATAAAGCAACTAACTACTTCTTTGATGTGTTGCATGAGCTAGGAGATCTGTGTTAGTCTCCATTCAGACTTCGAAAAGATGTGTAAATATGATATTTTTCTCAAACATTTCTCACTGTGAACTGGATATTTCTGTACATGATGCACTCTTCAGGCAAAAAGTGCCTGGTTTAGTTAACGATTCCCGTTGAAACTCCCTGGGTCTGATTAACTAACTTGATGTATTACGTTTTTTTTGATGAAGACAAAGTAGTTAGATATTTTCCATGGTGTGTAAAGTACCTTGCTTTAGGGATCTCTTTGTACAAATCATTTTTGTTGAAAACCCCAAGCAGATTATTTTCATGCTACTACGTATAGTACATATTTATGAAACACACAGAAATTAATATCGTACTTTCTATATACACTGTGGGGAAAACCCATTCTTATTCCAGAGGACGAATGAATGATCTACTCTTAGTTATCATTTTAGTGAAATTGCAGAAAGCAGTGATTTGTATTGTAGTTGCTTCAGGCTTCTCATCCATCCCCTTTCATGGATTGTTTTTCACAATCTAATCAGCAGTCAAAGGTAGTACAGATCACAAGATATATTATGAAGATATCTTACAATAACTAACACTGTGCTTTCCATCTCTATGGTACAGAGACTGGGAAGAAAGGGGAGCTGTGTGAGAGAGGGCAAATAAATTAAATCTCTCAGTTTCACTCACCCTTATTTACCTTGCTTGATAAGATTGTGAATTCCTCAGAACAAACACAGTATTCTGATATGTAAATTGTTTTTATACAGTATAGTGTATGGTGCAGGTCTGATCTCGGAGACACCTATAGTTGGAAAAAAGACACTTGTGCTGTTCCTTGATCAGCACTTTAAATTTTCAATGCAGTTAAGATGTTCCTATTTCTCACTTCTCTTGTTTCAGTGCTTGTTGGTACTCTCTGTCCTGTGTAAATAGAGGTTTGTGTAGATTTTGTTGTTTTTGTTTGTTTGTTTGTTTTGTTTTTTTTAAGATAAGTGAGTTTCAGTATGGTAATATGTTTGAATTTCACTATGGACTAGTAGAAAGCCAGGTAGCTTCATTAACAATAGTAGGTGTAGAAACCATTATGTTAGATTCTGTGTGATTATTTGAGGCAGATAGCACCACACAAGGACTCTTAAAAGGATTTGCCCAGAGCTGGAGACCAATACTGAAATATAATACCTGTAAGGAAGTGAAAAATAATAGGGTTTTTTCTGCATGTGGTTAAATCTATATTTAAAAAGTGCTCATTTGACTTCAGTAGCACTACTTTCATGTGTGTAAAAATAAGCTCAAGTGGAAAAATAATGAAGTCACACATAATGCTCAATATCCCATGATATCTTTGAGGTAACAGCTCAGATTCTCAACTTTACTAGCACTAATTCTGCATACAATTCAATGTATTTATGGACATAGTTAAAACTAAGATTATGTTGTTACAAGAATGTGCAGAATTAAAGACGCTTTCCGCTTTCTCTAGGTTCTTTCAAAGTCAAGGAGAAAGTTCTGCAGGAAACAAAATATCACACACTTGGTTGCTAGGCAGTTGCCACTAATTGTAAGTGTTTCTAGGATGAGGTTGCACAGTCTTAACAGGGCAAAGCCTGAACAAACCTAGGTCTTTATATAATGGTGAATCAAGTTTGATAATAGCTCTTTAGAATAAAGATCAATAACTTTTGGTTACTTCTGCCTGTGTGTGTTCCAGTAGCTTGTAGTCAGGCTGCATAGGCATCAGATCCTTGCTGTGGCTAAACCTGTTTATTAGGGATAATACAGGTGCACTGAAGAGTATGGCTCTTCGGTTTTGAGTGAGGAACACAAATTTGATGAACATTTCCAAAATGCCCTCTCAGGAAAAGTCCCATTCCCTGATTAAGCCACTATGGTGCTATCAAATGCAAATACTATTAAGCACTAAGTGTGGAAATAATCAGAATGTTCCATGGAGCAAAATCTACCAAAATCAGGAAATGAATTATCCAAGGTGAAATGGTGCCTGGTGAGTGAAAAATTGGATTTTGTGCATTTGTAAAATGACATCACAATGTCCTATTTCGCCACGACTTTTAGATGCATATCATAAATATGATGCCTAATGTTTTCTTTTTCTCAAATGTGGAACATTTTAAAGACATCTTAAACATCCCCCTTTCACAACCAATGTCTTGAATAGCTGGTCATATTTAAATTTTAACAGGATCAGCGTGAAAAATCACTACTCATTTCAGAAAATCTTGTCCCTGAGTTATAGTTAGCTTCAGTGTATATATTAGGTATATAGCTGTGACTTATATGAAGTCAATAATTTATATGGAATAGATCCTCATCCTTACTCCACTGAAGTAATGAATGTAGCCTGTTAAGTTGAGATGAATGACTACTGACATCACCTACATTCCTGTGTAGAGAGAGGGTTTTTGTCACCATCTGGTGTTGTATGAATCATGTTTTCCCGATGATTTTATGGGAGAATAAAAATAACAGGAAAGAGAAAATGTGAAAAAAAGGAAGAAATGTTGGATATGATGGTCTCCTAAGAGGATTCATTCTTGTTAGGAATGGAGTACTGCTTGCCTTGGCTTCTTTTACTGGCACTTTTGTACAGCTAGCTAATTTGCACCTGTTTGGGAAAAAGTGAGAGTACTCATTTTCCTATTACAGAAGCACAGTACAATTGCAGTTGGAAGGGACCTCTGGAGGTCATCCAGTCCAATCCCCTGCTCAAGCAGGGCCACCTAGATCTAGTTGCCCAGGACCATGTCCAGATGACTTTTGAATATCTCCAAGGAGGGAGACCCCACCACATCTCTGGGCAACCCATGGCAGTGCTTAGTCACCCTCTCAGTGAAAAAGTGCTTGCTGACATTCAGAGGGAACTTTCTGTGTTTCAGTTTGTGCCCGTTGCCTTTGGTCCCATCACTGGGCACCACTGAAAAGAGCCTGACTCTGTCCTCATTGCACCCTCTCTTCAGGTGTTTGTACACATGGATGAGATCCCTCTGAGCCTTTTCTTCTCCAAGCTGAAACATCATGGCTCTCTCAGCCTTTCTTCACAAAAGAGATGCTCCAGTCTCCTCATCATTCTTCATGGCCCTTTGCTGAACTCTGTTATATCCATGTCTCTCTTGAACTGGGGAGCCCAGAGCTGGAGCCAGTACTCCAGCTGTGACCTCACTAGTGCTGAGCAGAGGGGAAGGATCACCTCCCTTGACCATCTGGCAGTACTTCTTCTCTAATGCAGCCCAGGATACCATTAGCCTTATTTGCCCCAGGGGCACATTGCTGACTTATGGTCATCTTGGTGTCCACCAGGACCCCCAGGTCACTTTCTGGACAGCTGCTTCCCAGCTGTGTGACCCCCAGCCTATACTGATTGTTTTATGAGGTGGTTTCTCTTGAGGTGCAGGACTTTGCACTTCCCTGTGCTGAACTCAGTAAGGTTCTTGTTGACCCATTTCACCAGAGAGCTGAGGACACTCTGGATGACAGCACCACCCTCAGGTGTACCAGCACCTCCTCCCAGTTTTGTATCATCAGCAAACTGCTGAGGGTGCATTCTGCCACATAATTCAGATCACTAATGAAAACGTTGAACAGAATTGGCCTCAGTATTGACCCCGGTGTGCACTGCTGTTTGCTAGCCTCCAACTAGACTTTATGCCGCTGATCACTACCCTTCAAGCCCAGTAGTTCAACCAGTTTTCAGTCCACCTCACTGCTCATCCATAGACTCACAGAATAATAGAATGCTTTGGGTTGGAGGGGACCTTTAGAGGTCATCTAGCCCAACCCTCTTGCAATGAGCAGGGATATCTTCAACTAGATCAGACTTCTCAGAGCCCCATCCAAGCTGGCCTTGAATGTTTCCAGGGATGGGGCCTCCGCTACTTCTCTGGGCAATCTGTTCCAGTGTTTCACCACCCTTATCGTAAACAATTTCTTCCTTATATCTAGTCTAAATCTACCCTCTCATTTTAAAGCCATTGCTCCTTGTCCTATCGTAACTAGCCCTGCTGACCATATCTTCTTCATCTTTCCTGTAGGCCCTCTTCAGGTACTGAAAGGCTGCTGTAAGCTCTCCTTGCAGCCTTCTCTTCTCCAGGCTGAACAACTCCAACTCTCTCAGCCTTTCCTCACAGGAGAGGTGCTCCAGCCCTCTGATCATCTTTGTGGCCCTCCTCTGGACCCACTCCAACAGCTCCATGTCGTTCTTGTGCTGGGGGCTCCAGACCTGGACGCAGGACTCCAGGTGGGGTCTCACCAGAGCTAAGGGGCAGAATCCATGACCTGCTGGCCATGCTTCTCTTGATGCAGCCCAGGATATGCTTGGCCTTCTGGGTTGCAAGTGCATATTGGTGGCTCATGTCCAGCTTTTCATCCACCAATACCCCCAAGTCCTTCTCCTCAGGGCAGCTCTCAATCCCTTCATCCCCCAGCCTGTACTGGTAGTGGGGGTTGCCCCGACCCAGGTGCAGGACCTTTCCCTTGGCCTTGTTGAGCTTCATGAGGTTCACACAGGCCCACTTCTCAATCTCCCTAGGTCCCTCTGGATTGCACCCCGTCCTTCTGGCGTGTCAACTGCATCAGTCTTCTTGGTGTCATCTGCAAACTTGCTCAGGGTGCACTCGGTCTCGCTGTTTAAGTCATTGATGAAAACGTTAAACAGCACTGGTCCCAGTACGGACCCCGAGGGGCATGACTTGTCACCGGCATCCATTTGGACATTGAGCCATTGACCACTACCCTCTGGCTGCGACCTTCCAACCAATTCCTTAGCCACCGAACAGACCACCCATCAAATCCATATTTCTCCAAATTAGAGAGAAGGATGTTGTGAGGGACAGTGTCAGAGGCTTTACAGAAGTCCAGATAGATCACATCCATCACTCTTCCCTTGTCCGCTGATGTAGTCACTCCACCGTAGAAAGCCACTAGGTTGGTCAGGGAGGACTTGCATGCTGGCTGTCTCGAATCACCTCCCTGTCCTCCATGTGCCTTAGCATAGTTTCTAGGAGGAACTGTTCCACGATCTTCCTAGGCACAGAGGTGAGGCTGACAGGTCGGTAGTTGCCACGGTCCTCCTCCCCACCCTTTATAAAAATGGGCAGTCCATACTTCATCAGCTTGTTTATGAAGATCTTATGGGAGACAGTGCTGAAAACCTTCCTGAAATCAAGTTTTACTATCTATTGCTGTCCCCTCATCTACCAAGCCAGACATTTTGTCATAGAAGGTTATCAAGCTGATGAAGCGTGACTTCCCCTTGGTGAAGCTGTGCTGACTGCTCCTGATGACTTACTTATCCTTCATGTGCCTGGAAAAGGTTTCCGTGTTTGGTTATTTCATCACCTTCTCAAGGACTGAGGTGAAGTTTGTCGTTCCCTGGGTCCTCTGTCTTGCCCTTTGTGAAGAGAGGAGTGACATTTGCTTTCCTGCAGCCCTCAAGCACCCATCCTAGTTGCCATGATCTTTCAAAGATTATTGAGAGTGACCTCGCAATGACATCAACCAGTACCTTTCTGTTCAGATAGAAAATTTTCGTAGTGTGGAATGCACTCCCAAGCCCCAGTTACTTCTCACTCTGTAAATAGATATGTCTAGGAAATGGAGAGCTTATGAAAGTTCCTTGGTGTTTAGAGCCTATCTGGGTATATTTATGAAAATTTTAGGGTTTTGGCTATGAATAAGAAGGATATTATGATTTTTCAGTGTGTACTGTTCATTTTAAAGGAAGAACAAAAAATTATGAGAGTATGTGTATTATTTATGTGTTTGCGCACACACACATACACACACACTTCCTTGTAAATGTGAATTTTTAACCATGTTATTTTCAGCTGAGACTACCTGTCAGCCAACCTGTGATGTCTCCTTCAAAATCCTGCATGCATATATGTTTATTTAACTCATTTTTTATCACTTTGTATGTGTAGAGACCAGCTTTCAGGCATATTTAGGGGCCTAAATAACAGATGCTGGCCCATGTGACTTGAGAGAATAAGGTTCTCCGAAAGAAGCAGAGATCTTGCGCTTGTTTCTGTCATATGAACTGCCCTGGGGGGCAGTTTTGATGAGTATTATGCTGTAAAGAATGGGACTTAAACACTGAACCTTAGTTCAGCAGCTCACTGAGAATGAATTTCCCTTCACTTCTGTCAAGTAAAGCTCTGCTTTTTTTCAGTGTAACTATTTCATGTTTATCCTGTGTATTCGTGTGGTGAAGTGTTTGTGGATTGGGACTTCTTGTTAAATAAAATGTATCTTTATTACAGCAAATCAAAACCTTCACAAATTTAGCCAAACTGCTTTCTAGTGACAAGGAGGGGAAAGCATTACATGCAAGTAACACCCACAAACCAGTAGCCTTTACAAACTGGCATAATCACAGTTTACCTCCCAGATAGACTGAGATAGCGTCTTTCCTACCTTGCCCAGAACAGATATGTAGGTGGGTGAAAGAAGTAATGTTCTAGAAAACATTGCCCGTGACATTAATTCTCCACATTATCTGAAGGACAACTGTTAGTTTATATACAGGTTATTTTTGGTTTTGAACAAATGGTGTCAGAAGGAGTGAACACTATTAATCATTAAAGAAAGATGGGTTTTTAGAAGAAAACTAAAGCAAACAACTGGCATTGCTATTGCTCATTAACTGTCTTTGGATCTTAGGCAATTATCAGTAGATTCATATGGAATGACTACTGTCAAAATATAGCAGCAATTAAATCCCATTAGGAGAATTCCAGAAGTCATTAACCTGAGTGGAGGGCAGTCCAGCAGCACTGGCTTTCTATTCTGTTATCAGGAATTGTTACAAAAGATGGAGTTGCCAGCACATGATAAAATGAGCCCTCAGAAGCTACTTAGAGCTAAGCAGCTTCAGAAATGCCAAGCCACCTCATTTTTTAGGCAGAGATGTAGGCAGAAATGACTGAACTGTCACTGTGCTCATGTTGGCTGAGCTGTACACTGACATAGCTATGACTTTGTGAAGAACCACACTTCTGGGATCAGAGTGGTGCTGCAATTCCATGTTGATGGCCCTTCACTGTATTTGCTTTTGCTACCAGGTTCCTTGTTTTCACCCAGCCCCCATGGTATCCCGTCTGCCTTAGCACTCTTTTCCTCTCTTCTGTTTTAATCTTTCTATTTTGCTTTTAAGACTATGTATTACTGGGGACTTATGCAATGGACTTATGCACTGTTCACAGTGCTTTGGGACAGATGTTAAAAGTTGGCAAGGCAGCAAGAGAACCTGTATACTCTGAGCTGTGTAAGATACGTTGCAGATCATTTGAAACATCCACCTCTTGCTTTAATCCGGGAAGCTGATATTCATGGTCTACAAGTGCCAGGATAGAAAGCAAGGTGTGTGGCCTCATACAGTTTTCATTCCTTCTCTTCTCAGCTCTGCAGCATCCATTGAGCCTTGTATCTCTGTAATGGGAGAAGCAAAGGGAGAGAGAAAGATGGCAAACATTTCTAGGTTTAGAAATTTCCATATCCAGAGAAAAATTTATAGAAAATAATTTGCCAGTTTATTTTTCCAGTCTCTTCATCTGATGGGTACAGGAGGGTGGCATCAGCTGGACCCACATCATTAATCTTTATACTAGTCTGGAGGAAAAAAATTGCTACATTAATATGCTCAAATCATTATGTTAAGTCATATGACAGATCATGAGACATGATTCCAAATGTTAGTGAAATGACCTTTCCACTGACAAATGGCACAACCTTCAACTTTCAACGGTTTTTGGGGGAGCTCATGTCCAGCTAGTCATTTTTACGTATTTGGGAACAGAAAGACAATGCATCATTTTTATCTGGTTTGTCTATTACATCATATGAGCTAGTTAAAGAACACTGAGGTAATTACTAAAATAGATGTGTAACCCACATTTTGTACTCAGATTGTGGAGTTATTGTAGTGTATTTCTTTCTTGTTAATGATGAGACTTTCAATACTGATAATAGGTATGAGTAACCTTCATATATTATATTTGGATAGCTTACTTTGCTTTGAGGTAAAAAGGTTAAAAAGCCAGCTTTGAATGTGACCGATTCATGTGAGGCTCCTCAAAATCACTGAAATCTACAATTGACATGAATAGTCTTTGGATCAAGCCTAAAAGTAACTGAGGTGCATATCTTATTTATTCATAATTTTCTTCACAGTGAGTCACCTCTTTAATATTTTTTTGGACAATACACATACAGGTCATAGGTATTTGTTTTCACTTGCAATATTTTGTTTTTAACATTACAGTAGGACCCAAGTTACAAGAAATTGTGGACTCTCTTTAAAATAAGTCCAGAATGATGAATCACGAGACTTATTTGTCTGTAATATGCCATTCATTTAATGCTGCATATATGATAACAGAAATATGGGTTTGTAGAAGAAATTTCTTGTGAGAAATCAAGAGAGAAAGAAAATGAATTTGGCTGATGTGTTCTACGTATTAAGCTGCCCCTTGTGCCCGGCCCAACTCTCTCGCCTGTTAAAGATAATATTTTTTCAACTTTCAGTGGTGAGAAGAAGAAAGGTCTGCAGCACACAGACTTCAGAGGCAGGGAGCATTTTGGCATACTTATTAACACACTTTGTTTTGCAGATAATGAGAACATTGCAAGCTGTTTGAGTCTTTTGTCTAAAAATTCCCACCAGAGGCTCTTGTAAGACACCATGGCTTTCAGTGACTGATTCCTGTGGAGCCTAAGTCTGGTTTAGCTGTTGTTGTCAGCTGTTTCTCGTGCCTGTTGGTGCCTGTTTTGCTATCAGCGGGCACCTCGCCAAAGTTCTGAGAAATCCACTGGCTTCAGGTGTCCTTCCCTTCACTCCCTTCTTCGTGGCTGCAATTTTGATCAGGTTCTTATCAAAGAGAGCTGTCATTTTGAAGCGCTTCACATGATGACATAGATTAGCTTGCCTTGCCCCGTCCTGGCTAGAAGTGAAATGGAACTAATGACTGGCATATGGAAACAGAATACACAACCACAGCTGATGAAGTGGAGCAGACCTTGCTGTCCTTTGAAATTTTCAACAAGCCAATAATCAGCAGTAATTAAGATTTTAAAATGAATATTCCGGTGTATGTTACAGACTAGAATAGCAGCTTTTTCGTTCTTGATAGTTACTAGTCTTATCGTAAATTTCTTGAAGATTTTTCCTTTCTCAACACTTGCAGCTTTTTTTCTGAAAGCCAGTGCACAGCAAGAGGCAACAGAGATTATGTGTGGAGACGAGATAGTCGCACTGGCTATCCTTCAAATCAAAAGAAAAGAGTGGACAACAGGCAGGCTTAACAAAAAAATTGAAAGTGATGCTGCCTCAGCAGAAGACCTGTTCTGGGGTTTTTTTTTGCTTAATCTGGTTCAGTTTTAAACACAGAGTCTTTTGTAGGCCCATAAGGAAAAAAATGAGGGTGGGAGTTGTGAAATAGGAAAGGCTTTCTCTGTATACCATCCATGTCACACAATGTAGATGGATAGCAATATTCTGAATCTTGGAGTGTCTTCCATCTGGAGGATCATGAAAGGGCTGCAGGCCACTAATGAGGAAAGCCCCAGTTTTGAAGTGAAAACTGCCCTATGCTTAGTGTAAATAGCTGAGAAACAAACTTTCCTAGAATAACATTTGGGAACTCATGACTTACTAAGAAATGTGTTACATTTGTTTTTAGAATCCTGAGTGTTGATATTCAGGAGTCTCTGTGTTACCAGGACTTAGCTGTACCGCTCCTGTCTGGCTCTTAGGCTTAGATACTTTTGCAACCTGCATCACTTGAAGACTCTCATCTGGAATAGATCTCTGATCTCTTGAAGGTTGCAATAAGTAGTAATTTGATGAAATACAGAAAAAGGTCTTTGTGACAGCCTGGTGCCCAGTGAGTGCTCTGATCAGAGCTCTTCACAGTCCTGCTCAGTTCCCCTCTGTTTCTGGCACAATGAATCTTTTCTATAGAGTGGATCAGCTTCGACATAAACAATATAAAAAGGTGGACTACT
>Ga0065711_1038536_pt1 | contig 18660 bp, 7 predicted proteins | sample Hoacrofraction12_FD_59098 | JGI IMG/M metagenome (GOLD analysis project Ga0065711, IMG submission 59098) | Hoatzin crop microbial communities from Cojedes, Venezuela - Epithelial fraction 12 v2 (version 2) | ecosystem: Host-associated > Birds > Digestive system > Esophagus > Crop | place...
GACCCGCCTGGACAAGGTCCTGTGCAGCCTGCTGTAGGTGACCCTGCTTCGGCAGGGGGTTGGACTGGGTGACCCACAGAGGTCCCTTCCAACCCCTGCTATGCTGGGATTCTGTGAAATAAAAAGAAACATCTAAACAAAGCTCCAGGTGCTCTGACAGCTAATTAATACAACAGTAAATCTCCACCGCTATATAAATAGTCATGCAAGCCAAAAAAACCACAAACAGGAACAAAACACTTCAAAAACGGCCAACATGCACTTTAGGTCACAGCTAAAATCACCTTGCTCTTGTACTTCTGATGCCCCAGCCGGAACTTCACGTAAGGATCGCTTAGTCCATTTGCATCCATCGCCTTCAGATCGCGACCTTCTATCAAGGTAACACTCACTATCCCTCTCCATAGCTGAGATTTTCTGTGCAGGTCTGAGAGGCGCAAGCTCTGGGTCTGAAACTTTTGGGAAATAAAAACGTAGATTTAGTGAAAACAACTCCAAACTATGAATGCAAAAACAACCATCTTAAACCATGTTGACGTTACTTGACTCTATATATGTAAATTACATTACAAAGAATTACTTGGAGAGAAACAAAACTGACAAATACACAGGTAATGTCATATGCTGCTTTTGCAGAAGGAAGCAGAACAAATGCTACTTAAGGAAATGTTCTGGGAAAAAATAATGTGTTTTTTCCTACTTCACTTCTCTGTCTGCTGATTGTTAGAACTAAAAACATTACATATAAATGTTCTAAAGTCTCTTCTATTAGTAGCATATGATTGAATGAACTCAAACACACACTAAAATAAACACAAAAAACAGCAAGAAACTGAAACTGCTATTAAAATAATATAAACCCACCATTAGAAGTGTGGACCAAGGAATAACAAATCAATAAATTCCCGTGCACATGACAACTATCTCAGCCTCCAAAATGATATGGTATTCTCAGAAACAGCAAGGAAAACTGACTTAAATACCAACACATTAGTTCAGGAGTTTCAAAAAGAGATGTTGCCGAGCCTGTGATGGGAACTGTGCAGAAATTGTGGACTGTGAGCCCACTGGGGGTTAAAAGAAAATTCACACACACCTACACAAACCAGATGGCCACAGCCTTCATCAGCGAACTCCACTGGTGGCGGGAGAGTGGTGATTATAAACCTGCCTCACTTTTCAGCCCCATCTTGCTCTGAGCTATAGGGGGTAGAAGGTACCACGAGGCAGCTCCAGAACTGGGAAATCACCTTTGCACTCCTGAGGTGAGCTAACGCATCTTGCGTGCACCTGAGGAGCACGCTCCTATTCCAAAATTGTATTCGTTCAAGGTTACTTTATCTGAAATCAGAACACTAGATAGCTAAGCAATACTTAAATTCAAAAATTATTCTTTCTAGGAATCAGGAAAACCAGGTTTGTATGGATACTCAGCTGCAAATAAATTGAATATAAGCATTTTCTTTATTACGTAATGTAGTTTGGGCAACAAAGGCTTTATGGGCTCATACAGCCCTTCACACAGTGAAACTGTGTTGCGTGGTTGACTTCATCGCTTGCACACCTCCAGTCGTTCTGTTAGAGGTTTTCGGAGGAAATTTGCTTTGAGTCTTTCAGAACGTACACACAGCTGGATGGTTACAGCTAAGCAAGTGCCCAGGGCAGGATTTTTACTACCCGGAGAAGATTACAGAAAGCACACCAGCATACAATCACTGGATTGCAGTCTGCCCTCACCAGCCTTCAGAGAGAAGTGTTGTACACGAGGACTGCAGCCACTGGGGTTGGGGCAAATCTGAATAATCCACTTCTAGCAATAATTCAGATATCACATTGGCATGTGTTTGTGTCGTCTAGTGGCTATTCATTCCAAGTATGGTTACTCCCAAAACACTTCACGACATTTATTAAAGATTTTTCTCCTGAAATAAGGGATTTGACTGAGGAGAAATTTCTTGCAAGCTTACTATTTCTCCAAAGTCAAACAAGGAATCATGGAACCACCTTTAACTTAACCTGTGACATGCAGCAGCAGTGGGACACCAGAAAGGAGAAACTCTACAAAAATTAGGGCACAGTTGCCAGGAGAGGTTTAATCTACAACATGGGAACACTATTAAACTTTACAATTTTTTTCTCACCAGAAATTTCCTTTTGTTGGTGTATACAATAAACACTGTCAAAGACTTAGCTTGTGAAGAAGTGGTAGATTTTGTGGTCTTGTTCCAGTTTCTTAGAAGGTTTAGAGTAAAAGAAAAGACTGAATAGTAAATAACCAAAATGGAATCTGCCCTGAACGTAAGGTGATAAGAGACAAAGGTTGATGAATCTGAAGAAGAGATAAGGCACATTTAGGAAGAAAATCCATACTGGGATAGAACCAGTAGTTATCTGAGACTTATTTTGGCAAAGAATACACAGTTGTTGAGTTTTTTTAAGAGTTGAGTGGGAATCCAAATGATTTCCAGGATACTACCATGGAAAATAAGCACGAGTTTGTATTTGTATCTCTTTAAAAGTAAAGCTTAAGCACAACTGCACAGGTCTCTGCTAATCACAAAGGAGGCAGTGAATCATTCGGAGAGCACACCTTATCTAAATTCTGTATTTTCAATGGCTCTTAAAATAATTTGCTGCATTACAGCAGCTGCCACCATACAAAACATGCTGATTTTTTATGACCAGTAGGGAGTTTATCAGCGAAGGTGATTTATACACGAGGTGGCAAGGCAAGACCTAAACAACCACGTTCAGAGTGTAAAATGACAGATGGGTCAGACAGGAGTTTACAAGAGTCAGGCAGAAACCCCGAGAAGAACGTTTTGCTGGGGAAAGCCTTTTTGGGTCACCGCCAGATCTCACAAAGCCCCTTTCAGAGCCCAGTGGCATGCTGACCGAGAGCGAAGCTGCAGAGTCTATATCTCAATCCGCGGGAAGAAAAGCAGTAGGCTGCTAAAAAAAAGGTGGTGTGGGCTGGTTGTTGCTATTTCTTCCTCGAGGTAGGGAATTTGAACCACGGTAGCGCTCCTTCCTCCCTGCCTTTATCAGTAACATGCAGATTCATGGAGACATACAGAAAGAACGAGTTGGGGTACAGCCAGCTGGAGCTAAAGCTATGGAGATCTCCTGGACATGAAAGGCATGGGCTATGTGGTCTTATCCAGAAAGAATAACTTCCAACTGGCATTTTTCTTGTTTCCAAGTGAGACTGAACAGCATCTGAACAGACATCTGAGACACGCTTTCCTTCCAGCCAAAGTCATCCTTATCCTCAGAAATTACAGATACTGATACAGTCTCTAATTTCATATAGTCTCTCTTGTAGGAAGTAGAACAAATAAATACAAATGCTTAGATGAAAAAATGGGAAAATTAGTCTGATTTCGCATTTTAGAGCTCTTCCGGTATGAAGTTCCTTTCACAGTGTGAGACAGGTACATCATTTCTAGGTACATTTTCAGGTATATAAACCCCATGGTCTGCCCTCTCGCAGCCCGACCTCACCTCTCGGTCGATCAGTACTCACGCCCCGCAAAGCACCACTCCTCTCACTTGCATGTGCTTCTGCCCATGTGAATAGACTCTGCTTTTACTTTATCTCCTCCTTGTTACACACACCAGTAGGACACACTCCTCCTTCACTATGCCCTTGCACAAAAAAGCTATTGTTCAAGAATAATTCAACAAGACAGAAGTAGAACAGTGTGCCTACCACAAAGTTGTTTTTTTTTTTTTAAAGTTGTAAAAAGCAAATCAATCATGTAGCTCTGTGTCCTGTGAAGGCATCTCTATCCAAAGAATTGCTTTGCTTTGGAAGCTTTAAATAAAATAAGGAAAATAATGAAAGAATGTAGGAAAGAACGACACCCTTCTTCATTGCCAAACAGAGCACAGATGTACAAATGCAGCAGAGTGAATCCAAGTCAGCATTTCAAATGACTGCTGCAAACTCAGGTACATAGAATTCCTCCTCCCAGATATCTAGGAATTTTGCACGGCTTGGATAAAATTTTTAAAATAAAGATTGAGAATGTCAATAGAAACAGCTGCTACTTCTACATACCTTATCCCCATGATGAAAAAATCAAGTCACATACAAAAAGGAGTGTACAAGGGACAGTCATATGCATTCACAAGGCTTTTTCCTCCATCAGAAATTACACAAAGTATGTAACACCTTGCAGAAGTCATCAACATGTAGACACCAAGCTACAAAAATGGGATCATATAATTCCTTTTTAAAGTTTGCTCTTTGTGAGTAAGTCTTAGAAATCGACTACTACTGGTAATTACCACAATACGAAAGAACATTTATCTCAACTCCCCGTCAACTATATTTTACATTTTAGAATATTTTTATTCTAAGTGAAGCTAATCTAAATTTCTGCAGCCAAGAAATTTACACTGCCCTATACCCTGCGTGTTTTCAGAATGAAAAATGCCATGTTAAATCTAGTTTAGGATGTTTGCTCTAACAACCTGATCTTGCCACTGTAGTTGCAATCTTCTGTTGACATTACAATATTTGTAATAAGAGCTGATACTTTTGCAGCATTTAATGGATTTTTGCAGTTTGTGAAGTCTAAAAATGGTTCCCTCCGCTTAAAGCAAATTGGTGCAACCAGCTTAGGTGTAATATGATAAAGGCTGTGACTCTGTTAAGCACTCCCTGTGACTTGGATTTTCTGGAAAAGCGTGGAAATATTCATACAGGACAACGATGTGCCAGCAGAAGTTGTCAGAGAGGCAGTGTCAGCACAATCCCAGACGTCACCCTTGCCTTCTCGCAGCAACACCCCTTGGGAAGGGAACAGGTCTCCTGACAATCCTGCTATTGCCCTGGACGACCAGTGCCACCATGATCCTAGCGCTGACATGAACGTGACATGCAGAAGGACAGCGGCCACCAAGACGTGAGGGAAACTCACTGTGCTCTCGGAATGGGGAGCATGAACCCAGAAAACCCACACCAAAATGGTACTCTGCTGTTTCGATTGTACACCGAATCAGCTGTTATCACTCACACACAAGTAATGCAAATATCAGCCTCACCAAATATTTGCATAATTTTTATAACCAGACGTCTAACAGACAGATGTATCTATTCTGACGTTTTTTACTTCTATTCCATTATTTAGCAGCTTTCCATCACGCACTATTTACAGCTGATAAACTAACATCTCGAACCCTATGGCTTACAAAAGCAAGTATTTTCTCAATTTTAAAAGATTCTTCTTAAAAACCCAAACCCAATAATTCTACCTTCTATTCTGGAATTCCACACAGTTTTGGTTGAAAGATTCTGGTTGAAAGACTGAACTGATTGCAAATTCCTTCTATTAAGAAATGCCATACAACTCTATGCTTCTGCTTGTCTTTGATTGCAAATCCTGAGGCCATGATTCACTATTTCCAATTTTGTTCTTTCCTCAGAAGGCATCTCATTCCAGTGGAAAAGCCTTTGTTTCAATTTTAAAAAAGCAAAAAATGCTTCATAAGACTTTTGATATTAAGAAAAGGCAAATTAGGAGTCACATAAACTAAGTATTTTGAGCTGGGTGTAAAAGCACCAGTTAATAAGGCTACAGCTTTTGGCACTTTAGTTTGTGCAACTGGGACACAGGTATTTTTAGAAGAGCTAAAATAAATTTAAAAAACAGTCAGCAGTTAGGAACTGAAAGCCTTACACTCTGCAACTCATTTTTGTTTAAAATGTTTGCAATGTTTCCTTTTAAAAATGTATGGAAAAATTTCTAATGCTGAATTAAAGCAAAAATAGTTCTCTAAAAGCAATTAAAAAATCTTTTTAATTCACTTGCTTTCGGTAGCAAATACACTCTTTTATCACCAATTGTAATTAATCAGAAGTAGTTTCTCAGTTATGACTTTAGGATGATAACATATTTTTACTTTTAGTTTATAAACAACCTGTTACAACCGAGACTAATTTACCTTCACTCCTGGGAAGAACAGACCTGCAGTTCCAATTGATGAAAATCACACTGAAATAGCTCATCACTTATTAATAGTATAAAGTGAGAATATTATTACATTTTAGTGCATTCTAGTACTCCCAGTTCTAAATTTATCATTGATAATACAAAACAGAAGTGAAGGTATAAAGGAAGAGAAGACGACATCTTCTCTTTTCCTCCAGATTTTACTGGAATACTGTGACTTGACAGGGCACAGCAGATAATTATTAAACACTTCTTCCCCTACTATGTTTAGCTAAAGATGCCAAACCACTTGTTCTTCTGTTTTTCCTTAAATTCAAGCACTCATAAGGTTCTTCTGGTGTTTTCTTCATGTGCCATTAATGTAGTGAGTTTAACGCGGGGTTTGATCATGTTTGAATACAATTTAAAGGCAATTCTCCCACAGACGTGAAAAGGGCAAGAGCAGACCCTTATTCAGATGAACATAATTTTCAGTAAAATGGGTAACATTTCTGACAGAGCTCTCTCTCAGTATGCTTTGGCTAAGAGGTACTGTCTTCATTAAAATACCTTTGCTTAAATAGTTGTGGTTACACAAGAAAACATGAACTGATCTTATTTCTTCATCTACAGATTATGAATGGAGGCAGTCCGTATATCAATTAGATCTCTGTCAGTGTACGACTTGTTAGTCACACTTAACATCAGGAAATGCTGTTCAGAGAAAATCCAAGCTCTGTCTGAGAACATGCCAATTTTTCAAACAAAACTGAACATAAACAAGGAATATAAACAACCTGGTCAGCCAGTATTACCCATCCTCCCTGTGAGTACCTACAGGATCCCTGAATCCTCAGTACACTGTCCAGTGAACACAGCACATACCAGTGTTCCCACCCAAGTTCTCAACCAGGGAGGACAACTGTTGCCAATGAGGCAAAAGTTACACCAATGCCTTCTCATCTTTGGTTTGTAAGAGCTAAATGAATACCAAGACAGGGCGTGGCCACTCCCATACTCCCATCTTGTCAAGTAAGCAGAAAGAGAAGATATATGTTGACATTTGAACTAACTAACCTTGATTTCAAATATCTTCCATCCTGAAAGCTTAGCGAAAGAAGACTGGTACTGCACCTTCCTCTCAATTATTAAGTAAACATGGATATTTTGCTTACTTGTGTAGCACACTCTGCGTGCTCCACACAAACTATCAGAACCTCTCATCAGACTTCGGCACTCTCACCTTGGACGGTGTACTTTGTTGTCCTACACGACTACAAACACAATGAAGCTTATGAAGGTTCTCAGATGAAGACAAAATGACAGTCTGTCACATTTCTTTTCTCTGGGAACGGCGTGTAAATCCACATTGGGTCAAGCCCCTGCACATTACAGCGGGAGTGGGGAAACGTATAAAGTCTCTGCCATCGCTAGTCCTTACAAAGAGGCTTCCTCCGTGCTCTACACAACCAGTGAGTGAAGACCCAGCAATGGTTGTTAGCAACGCAGCCTGACCACACGGCTTCATCCGACCTTGTAGTGGGTCTGGCTGGATGGAGGTTGCTTTCCTCAGAGCAGCCACTACATCTGGTGCGTTGCATTTGTGGCTGAACTGGTATTGGTAACACATCAACACTTCGGCTGTTGCTGATCAGTGTTCATACAGCACCACCAGACTTGTTAATTTCTCCCATCTTCTCACTATTCATGCTGACCTATTTCCTGCCCAAAGTAAAACTTCACTCCAAATACCACTGTGTTGCTTCCTCTTACGCACTCCTCATCGTTAGCACTCGAGCATCCCAAGGCTTTCCTCTGAAGTAAGTGTGTGTGTATATATATATACACACACACACACATATATTTCTAAGTACACTTTTTTTCAGACTCTCTCTAAAATGTGTATATAAATTGTGCCCATATCACTGTGGTAGAACATCTCCATCTGTGTTGCGGGGAGAAATGAGCTGAATTTGCACCATGGGAGATACTGTTAGACACTGTGGAAAAAAGCAGCCTTTCATGGAAATGATAGTTAAGCACTGGAACCAACTCTCTGGGGAGAGCATATCCATCATGGCAGATTTTTAAGGACAGATTAAACAAACACCCGTCAAACACAGTTTAGCTGTCATTGTTACCACTTTATGGTAGGAAGACAACTTTTTAGACTGTTAATCTTATTTTTCCGTCTTTTTCATGCCTACCCTGCACACAGGTAGATTTTTAAATAGCCCAGACACCTGAAATCCTGGGAAGTGAGGTCCGGTCTGTCCACCAACCCTACCTGCCTTGCCATTGGCCTTGTCTTCCAGAGACATTCTAGTTCTCTTCCCAAGTTCCTTGTCTCCTATTTTTTTGCCTCCATGTCTCCCACTCAGCACAGCGAGGATAAAACTTTCAAATCAAGTAATGTGTGCATTACCATGTAGGTAAACAGCACCACCAGAAGCCACCATCCCTTACCCTTTTCTGAATTAACCTCCTGTAATCATACAGCAAGCTGTACAGCAGCAGGTGATTTTTCATGAAATATTTACCCGTATCGTCAGATTCTTCACAGAAAAGTCTGCCTGCTCTAAATAAAATGAAATGTTCTTTGAATGAGAGCATCTGAAGAATTGCTTCTGCTTAAGTTAATGCAAACAGTTAATTATAAAATGCTGGTAGAACTACTTGACAAGTCTGAAGAAAAATACAAGCTGTGTTTATCTAAAAACCGTAACATAACTATTCTGGCGGAGCACCATCCGCAAAGACAACACTTACCAGCAGGAGGCAACAACCTGACACTTTGCAACAAAACACTTTTTACTTTTTTAAAAATTAATTTTTTAATTAAAAAGAAAACATACAGGCTCTTCCCCTTCCCCATTTCCAGCTATAATCAAGGAAAAGTTTTTGTTTTGGTTGGAAAATACATTTTCTCTAACATATAAATCAGTGCTGAATTATAATTACAGCTTCATTGACCCAGAGTTTAGTATTTATGCTTTTGATTTTTAAGTTAAACACCACTACACATTAAAAACTGTTACAAGCAGTAAGATTTTATCTTTTTTTAAATGTTGGTAGTAAAGGCATGGCAAAAGTAATGAAATTTCATGATTAGAAGGTATGAGAAGAAGAAGGAGGAAGTACTTCACTAAAGAGAATTTTTTTTTTTTAAGAGAAAAAAATGTGAATAGTCTCTTCTTTCCTCTATCATCAGCTTTAGGCTTAATAATAGTTAAGAAAATTTTAAGCTTTTTATTAGTATTCTTTTTGACAGCACTGCACTGAACACTACAAAAAAGACTAGGCAAAAGAGAGCAATACGTGCATTTCTAACTGAATTTTATGCCGCCAACATTTTAATAGGCTCCCTTCCCATACCCTTTCCCCAGCTATTGACTAAGCCTCTGTGCTGCAAAGAATTAGTAAATAAGAAGTCAGAATTGATTTTTTCCTAGTGTTTTCATAACCAGAGGGAAAAGGAGAATCTCCCCAGTTTGTTCGTGCTGGCTCGTGCTGGAAATAGCAATGCTCTGTTTCTCATCACAGGGACAGATTGCAGCTCAAGGACTCTGTAATGGAAATCACTTCAGCAATTAGCACTATTCATCTCACTGTCAGAGGTGGTGTTGACTATTACTAATAAATCACCTCTCTTGCGAGCTTGGGCTTTTCTGTGCTCCTTTTACACCTAGACCACAACGACAGTGTTTTACCAGATTGCATCCGGTATCGAGGCAGTTTAGAAAGCAAGAAAGCAGCACGAAGTTTGTTTCCTTCAATCCAAAGAAGGAGCGCCATCAGGAGAGTCTGCATCTTCAGCCGAGGATTGAATGCAAAAAGGAAAATCAGCCATCAGGGAAAACGCTGAGAACCATGGAAGCAGAACAGGTCAGAGCCATACACAGAGAGGAAAGCCATTTTGCACAGGTGAAGACTTTTCCAATACTTTTTTAAAAACCAAAATGAAGCTAAATAATCCTCTACTTGGTTTAAATGAATGACCAAATCTTCAGATCCCACAAGCACTGCCTTACTGCTATAGCACCTGTCTGCTAACTCACAGAATACCCACCAACCTGAACTCTAAACCGCAGGAACTGAGGCACGGGCACAGTGAGGTTACTGAGCAAACATCTGGATCGCTAGAAAAGTGCACGAACCACTGAATAATGCGCTTCGACCCTTACGTGATCTTAGTACAGACACAGTGGAAGAAATGGAGCCGGTTCCTCTCCCCGACCATGCAGCAAACAGCCCACCTGTGAAGTCGTCATCACTGGCCACCAGTTTGCTCTAACGCAACATCAAGCTCGCGGTGGATGAAATAAAACACTCAGTTCAAAACTGAATGCAAATTGTAACTTCCCAGAAGAAGCTGTGTTTTTAAACAGCCCACTGAAGATGGGAAGTTTGACTTTCCTTTTCACAGGACATATAAATACTCTGACTTCAAAATCATTTACATTTCATTTTCACTATATTCAGTGAAAGATAAGTATTTCCTCTGACCTAGACAGCGCAGGGAGTGATCTAGCTCCCACGAATTTTGATCCAGATTATGTCTGGAATAAAGCACACATGATAGGGGAAAGTAGAAAGAAAAAACAAACCCAGCACCACCACCACCAAAAACCAACCAACAGCAACACAAGAAAAAAATCTAACAACAAAGGCAGAAATGGTGCCTTAGTTTTGCAACACCACTACGTGTTTACAATGCTAGTGTGTTTGAAAGCACCAGTTTACACACAAAAGAGATAAAATGCACAGCTGTATTGACTGGGTTTCTCATGAGACCTCAACTTCGTCTTTAGGGTGCATAGGGGGAGCAGTATTTGAAGTAGAGACCCAGAATTTGGCCAAAGTCATTGTCTGCAAGAATATGAATACTGTAATACCATAATAGAGAAGATGAGTTACTGTCCTTTTCAGAGCTACTACACAGGCTCAAGGAACTATGGGAGAGGAAAGCAGCTCATGAACACAGGCAATGCCGTAGTGGTCTGCATTGCTATATCTCAACTTCAAGATATGTCTGATACAGAAAAGGTATGCTTCAAGCACATAAATTTTAAAAAGTAAAATATACTGTCATAATCTGTAAAATCAAACTAATTTACTAGAAGTGCCATTGTAAAGACTCTAGAGAGCTAAAAAAGTAGGCTTAGGAAATTTTATAATGATATTTCTAAAAAATTTTAATATTCTGGTTTTTCTGAGCTCTCAGGAATGTAAGACAACCACTTCCCAGAGTAGAAGGATCCCAGTTAGGGCACTTTCCCTATTACCTAATAGCATTAAGCACCTATTTTTAGACATTTTTTTAAATCTGAATATGATGTCTTATTTAATATTGATCATCCTGCACCCTAGAGAACAGCAATTTTTTGGAAGGAAATCTTCGTAAACTGAAAGTTTTTAATCTGTTTTCCTGATAGCAGACTGAAGACTTGGAACTGTTGAATAGACCCGCTAGCAAAATAAGCTCCTGTGGTTTAACAGATACTTCTGTACATAAATCACACCCACAACAGTGCATGTAAGATGTTGTAAATGCACTACATCTCTACGTAATATTATTACTTCAGCTAACCTAAATGTAGAAAAATGCAATATTTAAACTCTTGTATTTGCTACTTGCCAAATCTTCTGATATGTCCTATTGCAAAAATGGCAACTACTGAAATGTTATTGAATGTAACAGAAGAGAACATGGATAAATAATTCACTCGAACAGTTCTAAAGAATTCCCCACTACCATGTTGTGCCATTTGTTCAAGATTATTATTGAAGCTCACGGTTGTGTCAATCTGAAATGTGTAGTATGGGCAAGTTCTCAATAAACTAGTTTTATAAACTGTCATCCAACACATTCAGCACACCGGGAGTTAATGCATCATTTGCACGGTGCACCATCCCCACAGCTCTTCTTCATTAACGCTTCAGAAGTTTGAACATCTTAGATATTTCAGCAAAAGCTAGACAAAACATATGAGAATCAAACTACTACACATCTTCACCAAGTATCTTTGCTTCAGAGATTTCAACAAAGCAACAGAGATTGAGTACCGACCTGCATGACAGAAGCAGACGATGTGAAAACCCCACTAACAGCTGATGAACTTTGAACCTTGATCTTTCAAGGGTTAAAAAACTCCTGCAAATATTTGTCACCGAGCACTATATACAACACTGTATATTACTACACTTCTGTTTAAATGTGTGCATCAATATGCTAGAAAAGTAAATTGCTTTACAAAATAAGTGAAATCACCCCATATAGTTATTCCATTTTTCTCATTTTAACACCCTTACACGGTAATATCTAGAAAAATCCCAGATCTACCAAACCAGCTCAAGACTTTGAGGAGTTTTAATGCTATTTTTAATTATGCAAATAATAAGACGGTTTAAAACTTGAAAGTAGCGTGGCAGCATTAGCTAAGAGTTGCCAGGAAACTGCTGAAAAACTATACGCAATTTCTTTATCTTCTGGGAGACACACACAGGAAAAAGGTAAAAATGAATTGTATTCTACTACAGTAAAATTCCCAGTCCTTCCCTAGTGGGAATGAGCACACCCTGCTCCTTTTGTATCATTTACATGACACCTAAGAGGAGAAAAGCCAGATACTGAAATTGCCTGAAGAGGCATCTAAAGAGCTGTACAAAGTGGAGACTGAGAACGATTCTTTCAGCACTCTGCTCTTGGAAAGCCTGGCTGCGATTGCCATCTGCGCATGGCCAGCAACCAGGGAAACGTCTCTTTGAGAAGCATCACTCTGAAAACTTCCATGCACAAAAACTCTAAGCAGTAAGAGTAGTAAGTAACAGGAAAATGAAATTTGCCCTTTAGCACGAATTCTTTGTTAACAAGTAAGCTTTACGGGAATCGTTTACACATGAGAAATTAAAGGTTTCAGAAAAAGAATCAGGACATGTTTGCCACGTATATGAAGTTACTAGATGACTCCAAGCTAGGCTAAAATGCTGTAACACAGTTGAGAGGTTTAAAGATTACATTAAAAGCTCAACTGTTTCATGATTTTGATTTGACAAAACACAAAACAGAGTCATTAGAACACAATTTGAAGGAGAACAAATCCTGTGCCACAAGTTTCCAGTCCTAGATGGCGTGTGTGGTAAAACAACATAGTTCTTCTAAAAAAAAAAAAGAGAAAAAAGCCAGAAGACCACATGCTAAAAGTTACCTTACTTGATCTTTTCCAACTCTTCCTCATTAGCATTGTCTGAAAATAAAATAGAGCGTTTTAATTACCTTTTCTCTGTAACACAGAAAAGGAGATCATCTGTCTCCCAACGGGCCAGTCCACATTTAACCACCACTACAACTGAAGCAACAACACGTACACTCCAGCAACAGCTACACAAGACTGAAACAAATTCAGACAAGCAGGAGCACTGCTCACACCCAGGCATACACTTCTGGGTGGTACGAACAACTCATTTCCAGGGACAATGCACCACGTGAAACCATTGGAAAAAAAAGAAAGAAAGAAGGAGATAGATTAGCAAATGAAAAAAATGGCTGTGCCATTACTGATAGTGACTTAAATTTTGACTGATACTTGAATAATAGTTTTTTTTTTATATTAATACACACAGATATTTTGGAACACTACTGTTTAGCTCACAGGTGTAGCCATGTAAGAGAAACCCTGCATAAGGCTCCTGGACAACGTGTACCTATCACAAAATCCTTAAGGTTACCACTGCTCATCAGTTTCACAGCAGTAAAAACAGCTCTTCTGTTTGACAATTACACACAAGGTATAGAATAAAATTTGTACTTTGACTCTTAAAAGACCCCAAAACGAAGTAGCCCTATCACACTGCTGAAGTAACCCTGGCACTCTGAGAGACAACGCTCTGACATGCTGCAAGGCAAAGTGTCCACAGACACAGATTCTTAATTATTAAATAAAAGTGACATACTGGTCAAGAGAGACATGGACTATTTTTCTGTGAACACACCTGTTGCTTAAAGCACTTCTGTGGAAAGACAGAGAAATTAATTCGTAGAATTTAACAACATTTAGCAGCCTGCGTTGACACAGAGCAGGAAAAAATCCAGGGCCATTAATTTCTGTTGAAGCCTTCTGTATGTCATGAAAAGCAAACATAATATTTTGGAAGCCACCTTCTTTTTCAGATAATTGAAATAAATTTTGAAATGCAAACATTTTACTTGCTAAGAAAAAAAAGTATTACATGGTGGAAAAAATGAAAATGTTTTTTTAAATATCCAGAAATTTTTCAAATTGACACAGTTTGTCAGGAGAAGAAAAACAGCTGGCAGGTGAAGAAAATCTTTAAGTTGCTATGGACAGTTAAAGTCTAAAGAGTTATGCTGTAAGTTAATGATAATTGTAATATTGTGCCTTTGGCAAATATACACAGACAGTAAGTGTTTTTAAAAGCTGGAGAAAGCCATTTAACCCATTTTTATAGGAGAGGCACATAAGAATCAAGCAGCTTGAGGCCTGCAGCAGTCCCTGGAGGAGACCTCCAAGTTCCTGCAACATACCATACCTTCTTCCCGCCTCATCATTGCTGAATCGTACACAGCTACAAGTCAGAGCCCAAACTCAGCTCCACTGGGCTTTGAACCAGGCTGTGAGCAAGGAGGAGAATATGGCCCGACAGCTGAATTTACTACATATGAAATATTATTTCAGATCTGAGGAGTTCAGTGTGAGTAGTAGCTGCAGAAACGTATGAGTATACTTGTTGAGTGTATTAGCTTTATCACCAGCTGCAGCAGGGTAAGTTGAAGCCATCATAACCATCCTCAGAAGCTGACAAAACAAATATAGAGCATAGGGCAGATTATGATGGACGATCTACATGGAACTATTTCATCTGAAAATATTCCATGCCCTGAGAGCCCATCTCTGTCATTCTTTGTTTCCCAAGCTGTTATTATCCCTCTGGCAAATAAAAAAAAATTATGTTGCATTCTAAGATTTAAGACAACAAGCAAATTGACAGCGTATTAATGTTGTTAGTATTTTATTTGAAGCAAAGAAGTTATTAAGCATCGCTTGGGATAAATTATTGAAGGAAAAAAACAGTGCAGTGACTTTTATTCTCCTTAAATAACAACTTCCAAGTAACACTCATACATTTCCTTTTTTCCATTTTCTTCGCTACTTAGGACGTCAGCAGTGGTGGAACAGCAGTTCCCAATCTCCACTCGCCCCAAGACAACAGTTCTCATCAAGCTCCCAACTTTCTGATTTCCTCTAGCTGGGAGTTGCCTGTAAGGCCAAGGTGGGAAAGAATTCCTGTAGCCACGAGAGACACGAAGCTCCGAAGAACTCACAGTCACGCTGCAAGCTCTCCAGTGACGAAATCCATGCAGCGAACTCTGATGGGGAAAGAGCCAGGAACGTACATGCACTGCAGCACCGATAGCTACCACACCAAGCACAGAGCCCGCAGACGTCACGTGCGCGTTTTCAGTCAGCGTGCATGCAGCTACAAATGGCACACAGGCATGCAAGGCACTACACGTATCCACAGGAAAATATTAACAGAACACTGTCTGAATTAAAGAAACAAAACAAACGTCACTGGAGCAGCTCTAAGAAAAAAATCAAGTCATTGCTAGTTCTGACTTGTTTTAACCTGGTCATCAAAAGGCAAAATCAATGAAAAATACAGAAAGTACATCATAAACTCATTATTTTTTAAAAGGCGTTCAAAAGAACAGATTTTTTTTAGATCTCACAGGTTTTTATATATATATACACTTTTCCCATACTTTTTTATTTTAAGTCTTCTTTGCTTACTCTAGTTATTGAAGCTATCTGTCCTCTCAAAGCAAAATAATTAAAAATTAATCTAAAGGACAAGTATTGTTAACAGCACAGAGCAAATGCAAATGAATTATTGGAACTAGTGCTACTGCAACATAGTTGTATTAGGCTGGAAAAAGATTGTACTTTTCATGAACATTAAAGACATTCTTATTTTTACAGTTGCATAAGAAGAATAAATCAATTTTAATTCACAATATATGACTGTTCAAAAATCAGAACAAATCAGATTGCTTTCATTTATCAAAACTCAGAAGAATAGGACTTCTATTCATGGCCACAGTTTGAATGAGGTATTACAAGATTATTACTTTAAAAGTTCACATGTTTATGCCTTTAGAAAAGGCACTAGGTCGCAAAAGTACTTACATATAAGATTTCCTAGGAATTTTTATTTGTTCACGTGTCCACACTCGTATGTCAACATTCAGTAACTGCAGCCTACTTCCGCATTTTTCTCCAAGAAAATGGACTACAAAAATCAAATAGTGTGTTCTTATTTATGAAACTAGTATAACGAATCTCCTTTAATTGAAATAATATCCAATGTTCTTCTACTGGAAATACAGAAATTGTAAACTACTTAAGCGCTGTTTTTCACAATCCACCAGGACTCAAATATTCCCCTCTCCTAGTCTCTAATATAATTTTACATACAGTTATGTGAACATATGCACAGGTAATATTCTAAATTGATACCTGTATCCAAAGCTGTAATCTGTTTTGATCTTAGGAAATGGGACTTTCCAGCTATAAATTCTGAAGAACACCCCGTCAGTCAGCACACTGAAAATCTGCATTTCATCAGAATTTCTTTTGGAAAGATAAGGAAGAGAATGCTCCTGCGTGTACCAAATTGCTCTCTCATCTCTTTGCACACCTCAAAGCTTCACAAAAGAAAGCTCGACCCAAAACAAAATAAACTATTACTCTTTCAAACTGATTGCTCATTTTTCACACCATTTGTGATAATACCTCTCTCACAGACTGGGAGCAATATAGCACAACGCCTGCAGTTTTGTAGCATTTAACTTCAAACTTGCACCTGGAGTATCTTCTCCAGCAGCGTCATTATTTCTTACGCCATGTGACAGGATGCACCTTCCTGTAATACACAGCTACATTATTTTGATATGCCAGTAAAATGCTTCGCTGTAAGACCTGTCCTCTAGCTACACAATGCATCGTCCAAAGATTTTTCCCTTTATCTGCTCATCAGCACGTGACCTCCACACCAGCTCAGGCAGCGAAGGGACCCGCTTGGAAAGTCTAACCCGCATCGGAAGATCACGGAACGACACACCACAAACAGCAAGTCTCGTTCAGCAGGGCTGCGTCTGATGTGTCACTACAGGGCTTCCCCAAAACGCAGCACTTGACACATTCCTGCCCCTATGGCTACATGAGAAAGCTAACACTTCTTCGCTGAGGCTACTGCTTTTTTATTGTCCCAACGGTCTTCATAAGCACTCTCATTTTACGTACATGGAATTAAAGCACCTGAAATTTAGGTACTAGCAGTTAATTCTTCAGCTTGATGATTTAACCATTTTACACGACTTACATGTGACAGCAATTTAGAGTTACCACCTGAACAGATTAAAAATTACTCAGAAGAAAATGCATTTTTGTAATATAGGCTACGTAAGGATATCAAACCAACAAGGTTTAAGAAAATTTGCAATGACTTAGGAAAAAAACACATGATGTGAAGAGACGGTGTTTCTGTGTCTTCTGTGCAGCAGTTATTAAAGTGTGCTTAAAGGTGCTCACAGGTTTTTGTCAATGCATTTCAACTCTACTATTGGAATCATTACTTATACAGAGATATCCAAGTAGAAGGGATGCAGTAATCATTCATATAGCATGCTACACAGATTGCGAATGTAGGAGTTGCCTTAATTACTGCTTTATATGGTGCACATTTCCAGAGTGGACAAGAATTAGCCTCAATCCTCTGTCATAATGTTTGAAAACATATTGATCTCAACCAAAATAAAAATTATCCTCATTATTATGAGATCTTTTAAAAATAAACAACAGTTTAATTGGAGTGATACATTCTGTAACATATCTACTCCTTAGAGAGTAAATAAAATCTAGTAAATAAATAACTTGGTACATGTGGTAACTGAATAAAATATAATTGTGCCTTGAATTATTAAACTCCTAACACATTCATATACAGCAATTCAGTATTATTTTGTAGGTCATCTTCCCTTCATTGTGACACAAATTCTCTGATTTTTACTGCAACTTTGGCAAAACCACTCTGAGATCTGTATCTTGGGAAGACTGCTTTCTAATAATAAATATAAAGCTTCAGAGTAGGAATCAGAAACTCAGACTGAATCTTGGGCATTTTCAGAATGAAGTCCCATGTAACAATTTGAATGGGAAGAAAAATAGGTCATTTGAGCTAAACTAAAAGGATTAGCTTACTAAACAGAAAGCTAAGAATGAAATGCATAATAGCACAAAAACAACTCTTCCTCCTATTATCTCTGTCATACCAAACAGCAAGCACCTAGTTCCGATCACTGACTTACTAGGGTATTTAATAATAGCAACGAGAAAGGTGGAAAAAGAACAGTATTACAACCCTCCAGTATTCCTCAGGTATGCAAATAGACGATGTGTCACACTGCAGCGTACAGAAACATTTAAGGTCTTATAAAAATCATATAGTTGACTACACCCAGGGAAAATTTCATCAGATTAATACTTTTTTCTTGGCCTCTCTGAAGCCAAACGAATCCACATTATTTTATAACCTCTGAGCAAGACGTCATCCTTCTCTTTTCTGCCACAGTTGTAGTACTACGGCGTAACTCAAAAGTCAACTGACAAAAACCTCATAAAATATATCCAACTGGAGACAG
>Ga0065711_1038537_pt1 | contig 18659 bp, 8 predicted proteins | sample Hoacrofraction12_FD_59098 | JGI IMG/M metagenome (GOLD analysis project Ga0065711, IMG submission 59098) | Hoatzin crop microbial communities from Cojedes, Venezuela - Epithelial fraction 12 v2 (version 2) | ecosystem: Host-associated > Birds > Digestive system > Esophagus > Crop | place...
CCCCGGCCGCGGGGGGAGCGGGGAGGCGGCGGGGCTGAGCGGGGCAGCGCCGGTGCGGGCACACCTGCGGCGAAGAGAGCGGGGGGCCCTTCCCTGGGGCAGGAGGGGTGCGAAAACGGGGGCCGACGCACAGGGCTTCGTCAGCAGGACCGGAGCTTTCGCCAGGACGCGGGGAGCGGGAGTCCGGCACCGCCGCCAGCTGCCACGACACCGTGCCCCGTGGCACCGAGAGGACGTGCCGTGTCCGTCACAGGAGCGTCGGGGGAGAGGAACGGACAGAGGAATGAAAGAGAGGTGGGGCTGCCTGGGGAGAAAGCAGAGCTGCGACAGCCAGGACCCGTCCGACCCATGCCCACGCAGGAGCTGACCCTCACCCAGCGGCTCACACGGGTGTACGGAGCCACCAGCAGCACCGGGCTCCGGGCTCCACTGACCCAGCCGGTGCTGCCAGGTTACACTTTCCCTTCCGCAGAAAACCTCAGTAACGGATCAAAGATCTAAACAATCTGAATGGAAACTGAAGTATTGAAGTGAATGGGACTGGTCCAGGTTGGAAACCAAGGCAGAACTTGTTTCTGATGATTTTGGCTGCCCTTGGAGCAGCATCCCTCACCTGAGGATCTCCCTTTTGTGCTGGAGAGTTTTCCAGTGTGGGTCTCAGTCCAACCTCACTCAAAATCTCCCTTGTCCCAGGGCTGCACATGAAGATAAACAGTCGCTGTGCCTGTTTAAGGTGTCTCGCTGCTCCAGTTGGCCACAAGCTGGAGAGCACAGTGGAAGCCGAGGTGAGATGGAGGTCATCTCCTCTGTCTACCTCCTTCACCGGGGGGTTCATAACTAGTTTGGGGCAGTGGATGACACAGATCAGAGATATTTTCCTTTCTAAACATTTCCCGTCTTTAAACATTAAATAAGTTCCCAGGTGTGGAATTTCCCTTCGCCTCTTTCCATTTCCCAGTGGGTTTTACATTATCACCTTACTGAATACATTATGATAAAGTTTCAAGATCTTTTTGTAACAGTGCACCTGTCACCTCCCACGGAGTATATTCAAATGGAGTAGCTGGCTACAGGTTTACAACAGTCTCAGTGGAGCAGAACACATAAAACGTGCTGTGCATTGCAGATAATAGGAGGAAAATATAAAATTATTGGGCTGTAATTTTATTATTGGCCCTCAACACCCTGAACAGACAGACTTGACTGTTTTCAGTAGAATACCTGACTGTGAAGACTGACATTTTATTTGCTGTGAGGGGAGGGAAATAAATACCATTCTCTAGCAATTACAAGAAGTGTTTAAGAAAGAAAAAGACAACTTCCACCACAAACCTAGCACCGCTGAAGGGAGTTTTGCTCTTGATTTCAGTGGAGTTAAGATTTCACCCTGGGGATTTATAGTCTCTGAGTATGATCAAAGAAGAAGAAAAAATGTGACACTGCTTTGCATGACTATAAATGACATGCGTCCAAATTTGAGTTGGCATTAGGCAGGGGACCCCAACCTTTCTTGGCCTGTAGGCAGCAACATTGATCAGTTAACATGCTCAGACAACATCACACTTTGCTCCCCAAGTCAATCAAGATCCCAGCAGTGATGGTCATAAACATCAGAGAATCCTGCAGGCAGCTCGTTACCATGTGCAAACATAGTTACCATGCAAAACAGTAGAGAAATAAAGCTCCACAGTCAGCAGTGCAGTAAACAATGCAGTCAGAGGGTTTTTTTCTTCTCCCCACTCCCTAGCAGTTCCCACCTCAGATGACAAGCAAGCATATGTTCCTTCGGAGAAAACCACTACCATACTGCAGTCTGCTATGGGACTATTCTCTGTTCTCCCTAAGCTGTTGGGCTGGATGCTGCTATCACTTTCTGATGCTGATCAGTTCTGCCATGTTTCCAGTAGGTCTTTTTCTTTCCCTACTCGTTTGTATTCACCTGTTGTAGCTGTGTTCCACCTATATGAGAAACTCCTGTGTTCCCGGTGAATACAAGAAAGCACAGGGAACCCAGCAGAAGCTTGTCACCCTTAAGCAGCACTGCATTACAGACACTAAAACCCTTCTTGGGGAGGGATCTCCAGCACAGAGATCATTTATGGACCATGACTCCGGAAGTTAGGATTTCCCTCGTCTTTGCAAGGGAAAGCAGAGGATTTGCTACTCTACACCAACAGCGAGTTACTGCTTCACTTTTATCACCATTCTGAGGCTCTCAAGAGCATAGCCCGAGTTTCACCAGGGCTTCTCATCCACCCGCTCCAGACAGATCACACCTGCATGCAGTGTCCATTGTCTTGATGTCTAGATGCAAAGATGTTGGATGTTCTTGTTTCCATTTGCTAGTTTATTAAAGAAAATGGCTTACTGTTTTTAATTATTCTTCCTAATTCTGAATCCCTCTTTTCTTGCGAATTTCTACACTTTCTTTCCCCCAAGAACTACGCTGTCGTGGCCACTGTGATAGCGTCTAGCCCCACACAGAACTCACATTATTGGTAACATGACTGAAAGGCATGCAGAAGAAATACGCCCTGACTTAAAATGCCATCATGCTTGTTTTGCTGTCTTTGTTAGAGCAAATTTTTCATCATGTGAGACATTCGTGACCACTGAGATGAGCGAACGATTCACAGAAATCTGTTGTCTGAAAGCTGTCACCTCTTCCTCTGTCAATATAGATTATTTTTCCAGATATATTTGTAGTAGAAATTAATTTGAATAACTTATACCATATTGAAATCATCTATGATAGGATGACTGAAAGCAGAGTACTTCCAATGGGAAAATGGTGCAGCGAGGGCTTGTTTTAATCAGGTAGTCACATCGTATTGAGTGATTATGCTTAGCAGAATTGGAGCAGATATGTTTTTTTCTAACTCATCATTCAATTTCTGCAACTGTCCATTCCCACTTGACCATTTCTGTCACTATTTCTTAGCAAACAACATACTTGTTGGGTTTAAGCACTCCATAGCATTCTTCCAGATCAGTCTTTATGCTCTCTTCATGTTTATCCTCATGAAGATGTTTCACTCTTGTGAAGCACAGAAGCCCTTTGCCTTCATTTATAGTGAGTGGTGATTAATCACATGCTGGGTGAAACTCCTTGTGGAGAAGCCTTCATGGAAACCCCTTTACAAATGAAAATTGCCCTCTTTAGAATGAGCTGGTAGTTATCAAAACCCATCAAGTTCAGCTTTCTCCCAACTTGAAGAGGCTCCAAAGTGAAGTTATGCTCCAAAGTTGGTTATGCTCCATACATACCACAATTGCTAAGGAGGCTTGTCCTTCCCATTATTCATTCAATAATCTCAAGGCATTTTGTGAATTTATATACGTTGTCGAAAGAGTTCAGCAAATGTCACTCAGTTGTAGCAGGATAAAACCTCTAGCTGAACAAAATACGAGCAACTTGAAAAGGAACTTGTGGAAAGGTTCATGTAGATTAAGCGTAGTTGCAGGGATGTAGTCATCTGGTACCATATCACATTTGCACGGCTATTCATACATTATCTAAACCCACACAATATCACTCAGTTTAGGAACAGGTCAAATCCTTTCAGCTGGCATAAATGATCATAGCTCCTCTATCTAGCTGAGTTACAGAAACTGAGAAGTTAGTCTGCTGTGCCCTGAGGTAGTCTACTGGGTCCTTCCTGCCAGAAAGAGCCTTTGTACAGAAAGGAGGTTGTAAACAAAAAGAGTTCGTGGCCAGCCTCCCTGGCATAGGGAGCACCTCACATATGGTGCAGGGCCTCCACTGGATCGTGACACATCCCAACGGACTGATGGTCTGAGGACACTGGTCAGCTTCCCCTCCAGGAACGGCATTAGCACTTGCTCTTTACTTGCACGGAGTAGGTTTATAAAGCACTAGACAGTATTGTAATGCCTGCTAACAAGCACATCCATTCCTACACCGTGTCCTTTCCCCCGTCCCCAAATTTTAAAAGGCTACTTTCATACAAAGAAACAATAAGGACTTATTTGTTTACTTCCGTGAAATCTGAAGCTGACTACAATATGCTCAGGAATGGAAAACGCTAGTCTAGCATGTTCCCAAAACCGTATTTCTGCATTTCTAACCAGTGTTCAGTCTATAGTATGAGCTACTGTAACAAAGTTGCTTTTGCATGATGGCTAATTGCATTCTTCAGTGGCACATGGCATGGGCTATACCATGTCATTGGTTATTCTGTTTATGGGAAACTATATTTCAGCTGACATGGAAACTGTATAAGTAACAAAAACATCTAGTGGTTGACTTAGTGTGGTTCCTCCGTTAATTCCTGTTGCTTAAGGGCCTGAAAGTTCACAGAATAAAATTCCACTGTCTCACCAGTTTCTGTGTTAAATTCTGCTTTCTGCAGAAGCCTCAAAGCGTGGTGTTAGGCCTGAAGTTATTTCCTCAAATGGTCTCTAAACCCACAGTTTTCACTTTGCATCCTATAAATTCTGGCAAACTCAACGCAATAAAGAGTAATCTCTGTGGAATAGGTTTTCAGCACCATTTACAGTAATATTTTCTGTCAATAAGCCCCTAAATTCATTTCACATAGCTTTTTAATCACAGCCACTGGGAAGGGAGCTTGATCCAGAATTCCTGCTGTACCCGAACTCCCAACAAAATCAAAGAAACAATGTTTACTTTTTTTCCTCACCCAATTCGCACGTAGCACTGGGCTGTTATAGTCCCAAATAAATGCTTTTGATTACAAATATTAAACACAATTTTCTGCTTACATGCATTTCTCTGTATTGCACAGCATGTCCATCCTAATTTGATTAGTTCTACACATTTATTTGTGCTAGCTGGACATCCTACTTTCTGGCATGGAGTATGAAGTTCCAGCTATCCTGCTGACTTGTTAGCATTGTACTTGCTCTGTCCTGCTACACAAGAGATTTGGGCTCAGGAGCGGAACTAAAACCACCTCCACACTGGGCGCTTACGGCTGACGTACGGAAACTTCACAGCGCAATGTTCTGCATTTCTCTTGCAGTCAGTGCTGTAGGCTAACGCTTAGATTTTTTAAGAGATTAACTGACTTGCATTTCTAGTGTCACTAGCAATTTCTAAAAGGGGGAGGGGAGACCAAGGAAGCCAGAAAGACAACCTAAAAACTCCTCAAATAGCATTCATTTGGCTTGGATCCAAATGGCACAAGTTGCTGCCACAGTGTCCCGACACACTCTGGGGCTGACAAGTGAACAGGGGGAAGCTGCAGCTCAGTACATGGGGGCTCTGTCACACACCCAGACCAAAACTAAATGAAAATGTCCATCACTAACAGCAGAAAAATAAAAGCTGTCATTGTGGGTGGCCCGACTAAGGCTTTGCAAGCACTACATTTTAGAAGAGTTTTCCTGGAAACTCGCCAAGTGTAATTAAAGCACAGGTACCTCCAAACTCACAGAACTCTAATAAAAACAATTATGCAGTTTATGATGTTGTGCACGTGCCAAAATTTGTATTTATACAATGGTTCAAAAATGGCATGGGAGAAACCGTGCAGTCCAGCAGGTTCAACGATCTACTTTGAAAATGCTTTTTATAAATACCGATGTGCACTACACCCGGAAGGCTGTGTAGCCTGTGGAGTCACAAAGACATATTTAAAACCCCTGAAAATTACTTCTAAGACACTAGTAGGGGTTTCAGACATACTTTGGCAGCACGTGCAGGAAGGAAAGCCCAGTCTCAGTCAGCCAGCATCTGCACCCCAGAAAAGGATAAACCAGGCCAAGAAAGAAAACCCATATGGAAGTTTCAACCTCTTTCTTCCATGATAGGAATGTATGAGTTTACTCCACCCCCAAAACAAATGGCACCGGGATGAAATGGTACCTCACTTGTTTCTTATTGGTTCTTCTTTCCATCTCTGCAAACAAAAAATACTTGTTTCATCCAATAGAGGCTAAAAGTTGTTTTTTTCTCCCCTGCTCCTAGTAGTGTTGCTTCATCTCACCCAAGCCTGACATATTATCTTGCTTTTTCATTTTATTTCTGGACTGCAAAGGTGACTTCTGCTGATGTGACTTGTTCCCACAAATGCGAGCATCAGTTTGCATTGCTGTGTAAGGTAAGATCTCTGACAACAATTTTCCTGCTTGTATCCAGTTAGTTTCAGGGTGGGAGTCTGAGTTCTGGGATGAAAATTTCAAGTGCGCTCTGGGGACTTAATTTGCCAAAGTACCAAGAAATCACAGCTCCAGTTGAGATCAAGGGGAACTGAACCCGCTCAGCATTTCTGAACATAAACCCCTGTACTCTTCTGAACAACGTACCCTGAGAAGAACGTTGCTGGGAAGATTTAGTCTCCAGTCCTTTTTGCATGTGTTTCCTCTTTTATTTTCTACTGATTTCATGGGCCAAGCAAAGAAGAAAATTGGCTTCTCTCCCCTCTGAATTTCATTATTTGCAGATTTTTTTAATACAAGATAATGCTTCTTTGGCTGGCTCCTGGGATTCCTCTATTAAAAACTTCCCCCCCTTTTCACATCAATGAGCCTTTGTTACTTCAGCCTTCTTGCTGGGAACACAGACTGCAAAGAAGCTCAGGAGTCTTTTCAGTCCCTTCTGTGTCACAGTTGCAGTGCACCCACAAATACTTTGCTTTACCATTTTCAGTTAAATATCAGCCCATTTCCTATGAAAATTAGGTGCTTTTACTTTGGGTTCAGAGTGTGTTCATCTTCCCTTTGTAGGTGTCTGCCCAGACCCACCACCTTCATCTCTTTCTTACTCAAAATGGACCTCTCAGTGGGAATGTCAACTACAGCTTGGCAATCAAACAGGAAAATGTCTCCTGCAGAATTATGGAGCTGTTCCATATTTGCTTCTATAAGAAAGGGTTTACAGCACCATGCAATACTGTACAAAGAAGGCGTTGTCTGATAAATCTGCATAGATATTCTGTTTGCTGTGTACTGAAAGACTTCAAACTCTTGTACCATAACAAGAGTGGGGTTTGTGTTAGACATTGGAAAGCTGTATTTTTCAAGGACCAGATTTTCATTTCTTGTAGGCTATTTTGCACCACAATGGCAGTGAGCAATCACTTCACAGCTTTGTGTAAGGGTATTAACTCTAAATATTTAACTTGCTTTATACTCTTTCACCAGGAAAACATGGCCTTCATGACTTGCATTTTATTTTCTGCAAAGAAGGATATTTTTACCACTATTTTTCTTGCCAAAAGATGACAATAACAGATTAAGAATATGGTAGCAGTAGTTGTACAGGCATCCTTGAGGTAGGTGCTGAACATAAGCAGAACAGAAATTGGTTCCTATCCCAACAGCTCAGCTTACAGTTTTTAATCTACCACAGCCTTCTTTGCATTCCTAATTTGCAAACAAAACTATTCCCTGACTATGGTGTTGATTTCCAAAGTGATTTCAGCATGTTTAGGAGTCAAACAGTTGTTTTACAAACTCAGTGTTGCACCCGTTGCTGTGACAACATTTAATAATATCTTATTCTGTGTGTGTACTGAGTGGAAAGTGATTTTCATCTATTTGCAATAGAGCTGGATGTTGGGAAGAAAAAGGAATGAAATCATTTTAGGCTGTATGCCTATAACACTGAAATTAACAGCCCCTCTTCAGCTGAATCCAGTAAGGGTAGAGTTGGACCTTTGCAGTGGCAATTCTGAACTTTCATATTAAGACAAGCGCTCTAGTGGAGCAAGAATGTAAAGGTAGCTGGGAGAGTTAAGGAAGAAGTGACTTTTAGGCGTATTACAATAAGAGAAATGTAGAATAAAATATTAATGAAAACTGGAGTCATGCAGGTTGGAGCTTTACCCAGCAAAGCCTTACGTATGAGTCTAATGCCAGGTATGTTCATGTTTGCAGGGAGGTGCCATATTATCAAAACCCTCCCCTTCCTCTCCTTTAAGAAATACCAAGTACTGTGAAAGTGCTGTTGTTTTGCTCCATGGATGAACTCCTAAAGAGTGTAACCTTAATAAAAGTGATTTCATGCCCTTTTCAATCATTTTACTTTCAATGAGAGCAGGGTTTTTTTTAGCTTGAATTTAAATGAGATTTAAACCTTCTTGGCAACACAGACACTGCAACATTGTGCTAGAGCTTCATCATCAGAAACTGAAACTGATTAGTCTATTTGAGGGTAACTTGATTATTTTTTATCCATGCTCACAGGATAATTTTACTGAGTTGCATCCAGCAGGAAGAAATGTGCTGACTCTAGCTCTGCCATGGCATCTAGCACTGCCTGCTGCCCTCACGGTACGGAACTGGAGACGCACACGGCATGATGTGTACTGAGATATGAACAGGACCTTTCAGAGGACTCTGGAACGCATCACATGTCTAGGACTTAGCTACAGTCGAGCAAAAATTAATTGCAGTCTTAAGTCTGCACACTAAAGTCTACAACTTAAGTTACCTTAGCCTATTTTCATGATTCAGAATAAAATGGAATTAAAAGTAGACAAAAAAATATGACAGGTAAAATATGAATTAGGTTGACACAGTACTTTTATTTGTTATGACCTACAATAGTCTAAGCTGTAAGATTTTTTTTTTTTAGGCTCTACCTTTTGTGTACCTTTGATTATATATACACTTGTGTCTTGCTCATTTGCAATCACACACTAAGGGTGTCATGAGAAGCAAGACATAAATGCTGTTCTCATGAGTAAAATTTTGTCATTGCAAACTGAGGAAAATGGGCAGTTCATTAAGCCTCTGTTTTCCAGATACATTTTTTTTTAAATACCTGCCTCATCAGACTACTGAGACAATACGATCTGAAAGCATATTGTTTTGGACAAGGGCCAGCCATCTGGGGATCCTTCACAAGTACCTGAAATAGAAGTAAGGTAGGGCATATTGAGGTGAGCGGCTTCCAGATTTTACCTGAAAGCTCTGTAGGTGGCCTAAGGCCACTTGAATCTAATCCAAAACAGGCACCTGGCTCTGGCCTGGATTCCTGCCAGTTTCATAGCATATTCTATCCCTGAATTATGGTGTCTGGACTTATTTCATGGCTTATTGTTGTATGTCTTTTAAAACTAATTCCTCACTGAAAGATGTTTGAAATTCGAAGCTTTCTTCAGTTTCCCACTTTATTCTGGAGCTGCAGACACTTGCCTTATTAGGTCCAGGAAAAACCCGCTCTAACAATTCACTAAACAGAGCTTAATGCTTCGGTAGTGTGCAGGTTGTTATTCTTGGGAGAAGGAAGAAAAGGGAGAACAGAGGCTTGTGGTATGGCTTTACCTTGTTGATAAACACAAAGAGGTATAACTTTTGTAATGTCAGAGTTCTCATTAAATGCCTGTGCTGCTTAACTTTCAAAGCACTTTTTTATAGGTGTAAAGGGAGCAATCTACTTGCAGTGATTAAAGCTTGGTTGTTTATTAACCACAAATCTGGCTTGTATATGCTAGCCCCTAAATTATCACAATGCTTTTATTAGAGCTTGGTCTTTCATATATCAGCGAGATTATTCTAACTTCTTTCTTATGGGCTGCCCAGAAGTAACTCTACTCTGGAGTTCATGGCTATTGGACTTTTTTGGAATACCAAGTCAGACTTACTCATACTCCAAAACTCCAAATGGAGAAAAGAAATCTCCTAAAATCCAAATGTGAGCAGTAATAGTTGATATTTCCCCCACTGAGGAATAAAACACTTAAAACACTTAAGGGAGAATTTAGCAATGGGTGATACATGTAAATATGACAACTTTTCCCTGAGAGCCAAATGTTTAGCTTTTGAAGTTGAAATATTTTAAGTGGAAAACACTACAGGATTTCTCAGTGCTACAAGGGCATCTTATATGGTAATGCATTCATCTTTCTTCTCCCTATCAGATCTGTCATAATGGTTTGTATCTTCATGATTTTGTATAACGAGCAAATCTAATCCTTACCAGATGCCTGGACTTCATATTGCAGTGTTACATATTCTTAATTATGCTGCTGTCTGCCCATCTTAATACTTGATTATCATTATCACACTAAGCTGTCTACTTAGCTAAAATTTTAAAGAAACAGAAAGGCAGACTTCTGCAAATTCCTTTCCTAAGTCGGGTAACCTCACTGTTACAGAAAACTTGTTGCTGTTTAAACAGCCCAGAAAGGAATTACCTGACCAGAATAAATAACAATTGCCTTAGGGCATGTTCCCTCCCAAATGTTGATTTGAAATTGCTGATCAAGTGTTAGATTAACTGAATTACTTACAACTCTCAATTAATAAATACCAAAGGAACTTTGCTAAGAAAACAACAGTGAACATTAAACAAAGAGAACAATGCCCATGTCTGCAAAAATCACTTGGAGTGGTTTGTCAGACACCAGGGCATTACACAGAGAAGAGATTTCTACTGAATCATCCTCAGAGATAAATCAAAGGGAGTCTGTTATTTCCCACCTAAAAATCTACTAAGCGACTCAGAAGGATTTAAAGACTGTTGAGCCTATAGGAAAATCACAAATAACTGCAAAGTCAGGAGAACACTTAACCTGAGATTTATATGTTGTATCAACAACAATCAAAAGCCCAAGAGAGATTAAGGGTTCAAGACATGAACCTATTACGTGTGTGTGTGGAGTGTGGAATGTGGGAAGCTTAGGGCTACCATATTTCTGTTCAGGTTTTCCCAGACGAAATGAAATGCAGTGAGACTAATGTGTCTGGGATGCATCCTTGATTTATACACATACAGTAAATTCAGAGTGAACTGGATTTACTGTGCTCATACAGATCACCTATTCAGTGCACACACATTAGATCCCCCGCATCCCAAATGCATGGGATCCATTGTTCCTATACTGTAGAGCAGTTCTGACCATATGCAATAGGTATGTCTGCAAACGGCCTTGATCAGCTCATCAGAGTCCTGAACAGGCATCATATTGCCTCAATTTTTCCTGGACGAAATATCTAGGTAGAAAAAGGGACATACCTGGAAAAAGTCAGATGCAGTCCTAGGTAAACTGTGTAAGTGCAAATTTCATTTGGTATGCTTAACGGTATCATTATAGAAACATCTGAAGATATCATTTGTATCAGCTCAAAAAAAAATGGAACTGAATCCATAGATACTTGAAACAGAGAATTCCATTTTATTGCCCTGAGTGCTCAGTGGAGAGAGAGATTAGAAAAATATGTCACTGTCCACTCTTGTCTAGAGGGGGCCAGAAATAAGTACTGGTGTTTGTGAGGGTCAAATGCTCCTTGAAACATTAAATTCCAAGAAGCCATTTTCATTCCAGCCTAATAGATGTGTTTGATTCGTATACACTAAAAATCTTGACCTTAACCATAGATTTTAAGGATTTTAAGCACTTTTAGAAATGCACTTCAATGTATTTGTAGTTTGAACAGGCTCCGCAGTCCTCAGATGGGGAAAGAAAGCCCTTTGCATCCAGAGTGACTAAAATGTTTGGAACTCCAGAACATACACTTGCCATACATCCATGCATTCCCTGCCTTGGACTATAAAACCACAGTCAAATGATGAAGTAATTCTACCTGTAGCAATGTACCATTAATATTTTAGTATATCAGAGGAAATAACTGGACTTGGAATGGTTAGTGCAACACGCTACTCTCGTGTGGCTGAATGACCACAGCTCAAAAAGCTACGCTGTTTGTATGCCTACTTCTCTGAACCCTGTCTAATGTCATTGTACCATGACCCAAGTTCTGCACACACTTATTGACTGGCAGTTACAGAAACACTTTAAGACAAAATGTGATTTTATTTGGAAACATACACTGATGGCTATCAAGCTATGATATCTTATCTGACTCCTATTTCTTTGGATTAAAAAAAAAAAAACAGGGCTACTTTTTCCTAAAATCCATCTCATTACAGCATACAATGCCAAAGGCACACTCCATGTTCAACTCCAGGCTTATCTGTCCAAGTAACCTAACTCAAAGCACACCCACAAATATTTTTTAAATCAGTAGGAAAATAATGCTAAGCAAATTTTCTACATGCAAGGGGTAGGATTCAGGCAATCACAAACTCAGAAGCGCTTATCTGGTGACTTTTGCATCCAGTCCCTCTGCATGCTCCAGCCTGAAAAGCAGTCAGTGTGGAACTGGCCCAGCTTGCTAAGCACATCCAAAGGATATGCTAGACCTAGTATGTGCATAAAGGAGTGCTTCTGTTCTATGCCACCACAACATTTTATGTCCTGACTCCACTGTGGCCAAGAAGCAAGTCAAGACAAACTCCCTTCACCAGTAAAGCTGAAATTCCACCCAGCAGATGTCAGCAGCAAGGCCGCACCCCCCTCAGGTCACATTCTGCTGTAGCTCCTTCCAGGGCATACGGTGAGCTCCATTTATACAAAAAGTAGAAGACAAAGTCATCAACATATAAATCAAGAAGGAAACAGCTGTATTTAAAAAAAATCAATTAATATTTCCATTGCAAGGGTGACTATGTGGGAGGCCTTTTGTCTTTTTAAGAATCACTGGCTTCCACCTTTTGATTTTCAAGCTGAAAGATGCAATTTAAAACTACTGGTTCAGCATATAACTTCTGTTTCTTTAGGCCTTGTTTTCTTAGATCTGCTGCTATCTTTTATAGCTAAGCTTTTTAGATTTGTCATGCTGCTATATAACTCTGAAACCTGCAAATCCTATAATAGCAAGTGTTATATCACTGAATTGAAGGGTGGCATTATAGTCCCATCACTACCAAGTCACGATGGGCCTCATTTTGGACATGCTCCAGATCCTTCATCTGCTGAAACTGAAGTGAGAGTCTATAAATGACAAAAAATCCTACACTACCTATCTCATTCAGAAGAGAACCTTCCTGCCTCATGTTCTGTTAATTCACATAACTGGCAACTCTTATACAGTGCTCTGAATTTCACATCACTTCACAGCAAACTTACTTGTAGTAAAACTGGGTATCAGCTTACTAAAAAGAATCGGTGAGACTTCACAGGCTCCTTGCTGTGAACAGAGGGTCAGATTCTCCCGAAAGTCTCTCCTGGTGTGAACCAGTATAGCTCAACTGAAGTCATGTTTTGCTGAAACCTATTGCTAGATGGAATTTCAGGCCAGCTCAGAGTGTAACAACAGAACTGGAGCAATGTGCATCAATCGCAAATTTTGTCTAGGGAATATGAAGCAATCCAAGAGGCTTTTTAATCCAATCTGGATGTCTCATATTGTCTATACCCATAAACAAACTGTAATACCCAGTAAATCCTATGGCCAGAATTTCTTGAGGGAAAGAGCTTGCTCCCTTGCTGTTGAAGGAGAGAGGGGACTGCGCTCACAGAAAGCTTTGTACAGCCTATGTACACACAATTATTCCAATGGTTCTTGGGGAGTCACTGCGTAAGTACATCGATACTTTTGAGGACAGCTTCCAGAAAGGCTCATAAGTAGAAATGAAGGCAATTACTCTCAGTGGTTAAGAGCTAGTATTCAAGTAGCTAGCACTTTTGCTATGGCAGCCTAAACACACTTTTCTATCTTCATGGGAAGACTTTGCTGAAAAAATACGTTACTGAGGATTCTGTTGTGGAAGAGAGTACAAGATTCAAGACTACTCTAGAGTGCCCCTGAGATTGAAGGCTACTCTAGAATGCCACTTATCACAGCCTAAGGACCTCATCCCAGTAGCCTATCTGTAGTTCCTGGAGACGAAGATGGTCCTCCAGAGGATGCTTCAGAGGAAGCCTAACTTGGATGGCGTTCCTGAAGAGCCTCCAGCAATGGCAAAGTGTTTTTCTACCCCAGTAAATATACACACCCAGGTTTAGGTCTAGCAGTAGCCTCAAAATCATCTACACAAGGTCTGCTGAAACCTTTAAATAGCATAAAGTTCACGTGCTCAACAATCTGAGAGCCCTGCTTGAACACATGGGTTGGTGCCACTCATTATATAAATAGTGGCAGAATTTGTTCAGTGCCCTTAGCTTCAAAGAATTCTGGTAGTTCATTTTGTTTAAAGAATTCTCATTCCAATTTTTAATCTGTAATTAGCTGTTGTAACTCTTCAGGTTAAACTTGTAATTTAAATTCAAGAGACTTTAAAACTGTCTGGACAAATTAGATATGTACTTAGAATACTGGCATTTCTCCAAGACAAACAGTGTCTGTTATTATCAACAGTGCTAATGTTACCAGAATAACTAGGAAGCTTTACAAATCAGCACGACAAATTAAAAAGAGGAAAACCAAAAATCTCCAAAGGCAAGAAGTTTTTAGCACTCATTTAAATTTAATCTTAATGGCTAGATTTGTTTCCATAAACACACGTTTGTTGCAGTTTACTGAGACTGGAGCTTAATAAGTTTACTAAATATTTCCGGCTGTTAAGAGATGGAAGGGGCACTGTGATGACTGGAGATTTTCTGCAGTTCAATAAAATATAAATGAAGAGTAGAAATTAATAATTAAAAGAGAATTGGAATGACTGAATCACACATTTCCTAAGGGCACCATCTGACTGTCTGTGGAGTGGAAAAAGTTATTAGGAACTGGGCATGGACCATAAGCTTCTAAACACTTGTCCAGCACAAGAACAGATCAGTCCGCTGGAGGTACCCACTAAGGAAACCTGAACAATTATGCACATAGCAGACAGAATATTTTCCTCGAATAGGAGATTGAAGAGTGCAGTGGAAGCATTGCTATTTGCCTCAGAAGTATTTTCACTGCAACTCCTGTGAATATCGGAGAGTTTGATGATGTCCTGTGAGGAAAAGCCACACACAGAATTACAGGGTTCATGAGTCTTCAGACAACACTCCTCTTCATTTAGACTTCTGGCTGACGAAATATCTTCCTTTTTTTTTTTTTTGTTACTTTAGTTCATAATATTTGTTTTTGAGATGTTATAGGAAACATTAACTTTCACACTGTTTGGATTTTGTAGTGTTGAGTATAGATGCAAGTATGTTTCACTTGTCTGTAATCCTGGGGCTACTTACTGACAGATTTAGACCACCTCTCACAATCCAGATATCCATGTTACCAGAATGCAGAGAAGGCCGAGGCACCATTCCAGTCCTAACTCTAGCATTTCACATCAAATCAGATGTATGAGAGCCATCTCAAAAATAATGAGAGAAATGTACAAGTCATTAAATCATTATGTACTCATCTTTTCATGAGGGTTTATGCAGCAAAGCTCAGTTGTGCACAGGCTATTTGCTTTAGTTTTTCATAGACTTTAGACTTTCTGTTACAACTACAAGATGGAAACTTCTTTTTTTAGATGAAAGGTAATATCCTTAAATGACCACGTGATTTCAAGGAACTTGGGACTCTACCTCCTCCTCCTTACTACCATCACTGAAGTTGATAATAAACATCAAATCTTGGACCTAAAAAGCAAAATTTTTGAGTTTGGAACTTCCTTTTAGTACTGGCTGACCGTTCTTAGAGCAGGGACAATGTTTACTTTTACACAATAAAACCACTCTTCAGAGAAAACAAATTAAATGCTGCTTGTTGCAAAGATTCTAGCTCGTCTGCTCCCTTCAGGCACCTGTGGCTAGAGCTACGTCTTAAAACCAGCCAAGGAAAATTCACTTCCATAATCTTGGAAAAAGTACTGAACCAGACCTTGCAGCTTAATGTAGAATGTGTGCTTGGGCTCTCGAGAATCGCACGATTTGTGTTGCATGGAAGATATTCTATGGATAATCTTGTCCATACTGTGTAATAATTCACTACTTCAAAGCAAACAGAGAACTGTGCATTTATCAGATAACTGTAATGTCATGAAAGGCTGAAGAATATAAGAATAAGATTAAACTACAGAGATAGAAAGTTAAGCATTTAAATGTTAATGTGGAAATACATGCTACATACCACAAAATACATAAAAAACCTTAAAACAGAAGAACACGCTAACACTGGAGAACTGACTTCAGGCCCATTCTCAACTGTTATTTCAGGACTTGATCATAGGTTATCATTCAATAATAAAGTGTAATCTAGCAAGCAGATAGCATTTTGAAATGAGGCTTTTGAGAACTACCCCTTACTTTGATTACCAACAAATACTGAAATTGTTACTTTAATGTGGAGTGCAAATGTCATGTCAAAAGACACTGGTGAGGATTTTCCTTTCTTCCTCTCTGGCTCTTTAAACTACAATGTTAAATTAGGCTGACTCACAGACCAGACAAAACAGGTAAATGATCTCAACTTTGTTTGTAGCTGGTTTTTTTTTCCATATTTCACTCCATCTTTCTCCGTTTTATTCAGTGGGCCTGCAAACGGAGCATTGTCAAACTTGTTTGCCTGGTTTGACTCATAGCTCATTCCTTAGGCAGATGCAGAAAGGGAGAAGGGGGACTTCTACATGGGTTCAGCATGTCCTAAATTATTGTCCTTTTATTTAGCTCAGAAAGGCGCTTCCACTGGTTAAAATATTTTGCAGAGTACATATGTCTCAAGAAATATAGCAAAATATTAATTATGAATATACCAACCACAAAAATCAGCTTATCTCAAGCTGTTCATAAAGACAAGAAATATAATGGATGATGACATTAGGAATCGGCTGTTATCACTTCATAATACTCTCACCCCATATATTTTCATGATTTCACATGGTTATGTCACAGAACTCTTTAATGATTGTACAAGTGGTGTGTCATGAGGTGGAAAGATTTAAAATTGCTGAAAAAAATTGGTATATGTTTTCTTTCTTTTTTCCTCATGAATTTGACAAGTTTCTCATTGTCCTATTAACAGAGACCTCAGTAGTTGAAAGTTGCTAAACAGTATGTTCTAATGAATATGAACATGGTTCAAATAAAATAGATTAATAAAAAGAAATCATAACTGCAAATAAAGCCAGCGAAACAGAAACATGTTTGACATTTTGCAAATAAATCTTCAAAAATCAAGCCCCATGAAAGTATATTCTCATGCACTCAAGTGGAAAAATGTGATCTCAAACCAAATGTTTATTTTTTAAACAAAGGAAGAAGTAACCAGTCCATTTTATTCCAATGTCTTCATTGTGGTCTAATTAATCAAATCAAAATGAAAAAAAAAAAGTTAACAATTTGCCAAACACATAAAAGAGATGTCTGATGCTGATGATTAAAAAAACAACTCCCCCAAACAGTCCGAATTGTTTCTAGAGGAAAGAATTTTAGGGGCTTTTGAGCTTTCTGAGCTTTTTCTCATACTTTGTTGTCAAAAGGTCAAATAAAAGTTACCATTTATCAGTCATATTACATACAAGAATTGGGGGCGTTTTTGAAATTCTCTTCACTTGAATTTCTGCATCTACTTTAATAAAAAAGGTCTCTATGGAATTTTTTTCGTCTAGAAAAGGCCCCATTTATGAATACGTCCACTAAAATGTACATGACTACAAAAACAAGAACAGATGCAGGTGTTTGGTACATCATTTATAACATGCATTCCTGATGAATTCAAGCAAGTAATTTCTATTCATCTCTCAAGTAAAAAGCAAATACCAATACTTTTATGAAGTACCTTCATTATAAGAATTCAGAGTTTGATAGATACTTGTTCCTTGCCATATTTCTAGTAGCTTGCCGTATTTCCAGCAGCCTTAGTGCCTGATGGCGATTTACTTGCATCATTTTACACCTACGATAATAGTTGTTTTCAGTGAAATGATCTGGTTTTATATTCATGCCATGTTTATGCTCCTACACCACAGACATGTGGCTCAGAGACATCACTGAACAGGTTTCCCACAGCTGAAAACAAAATCTATCAGTTACCAAACATAAAATATCTCTGAGGTAGCAATGACTGTCAATAAATAATGAAGAGAACATAAATTGCTGTTATTTTGCTAAATGGCAAAGACTTTTAGCTTCTTCACTCCTATCAGAGGTATAGAGAGAAATCATATCAAGCATAAGCAAACTGGAGATCGTAAATCAGAATAATGAATGTGCAGGCAAAGCTTCTTGAACACTACAGCCACGTGTTCCCACTCAGAGACAATATGTGGACCATCACACTGGGAATTTTAACCATCGCCTCTCTGTGCCCCACACACAACATTTTAAGGTCAATTAATCTGTTTGTTCACACACCCTATGTGTGGTCTCCTCTCTGGTCTGACCGTATTGCTGAGTGTTGGTGCTGTGAATACATTTTCTCTGCCAGGCCGAAATAATGCACTGACCCTCTTGTAAGGTTGTTACACTGCTGCTTTCCACACTGAACCTGTTTATGCAGAGAAACAGTTTCATCGCCTTCTGCACCAGAATGGACTTCAGCTGTTTCAAAAACTGGTAATACCGCATGTCAGAGACAATAATTTCAATATGCTGTGGCTGCTGCTCTGTAACTATAGCTACCGTGTTTCAGTCAGAGAAAGGTGTAAAATGTTTTTCTATTGCTTTATTTGATTTCAGCCTCTATATAAAACAGGTTAGAGCTCTAAGCCACCTTTATGCTTTTTTAATAACCAAAACCAAATGGAAATTTGCACACTTGACAAAAACCAGTCCCAATGTCAAAAGAAATTTTCAGCAAGAACTGACAGTCAACTTATAGGACTAATACATGAATCACCGAATCACAGAATCACAGAATGGTAGGGGTTGGAAGGGACCTCTGTGGGTCATCTAGTCCAACCCTCCTGCCGAAGCAGGGTCACCTACAGCAGGCTGCACAGGACCTCGTCC
>Ga0065711_1038538_pt1 | contig 18658 bp, 8 predicted proteins | sample Hoacrofraction12_FD_59098 | JGI IMG/M metagenome (GOLD analysis project Ga0065711, IMG submission 59098) | Hoatzin crop microbial communities from Cojedes, Venezuela - Epithelial fraction 12 v2 (version 2) | ecosystem: Host-associated > Birds > Digestive system > Esophagus > Crop | place...
TTCTGTTAAACTGCCCTTATCCCGACCCCCCAGTTTCTGCCTGTTTCTTTCCATTCTCCTCCGCACCCCGGTGGGGGGAGGGGCGGCCGCGTGGCGCTTTTGTTGCCGGCCGCAGCCAAACCAGAACACAGGCCAATTGGGAAGGCACTGTTCAGATAAACAGAGCCTCACTCTTGGGCAACTAAGCCCATGGGTATTTTTGTGGTAGAGGTTAGTGAGATAGCAGCAGCAAGACAAATTACTGGAGCCCCTGTGTATCACTAAATGCGATGCTGTTTCATTCCTGTTAGTCCAAGATTTCTGCTTAAATCATTAGTATTCAAAGTCAGGGCCTTGGTTCCTTACTGTTCATGGCAGAAGAAAAAGGAGAAGACGAAGTTGAACTTCATGTTTTATAAAAGTATGGATATTAGTCAGCATACAATGAAGAGGCTTTAAGAGCTGGGTAGTGGTGGTCAGTTAGGAAGTGTTGGTGCTTGAGGATTTGCTGGCAGAAATGGTACGGCATGGTGCAAGTTACCGAGGGCTGTGGCTTTGTGAAGAGCAGAGTAGGCTGAAGCACTTCAAGGCTTTCAGTCTTTTATGTTTATCTTACTAATTGCATTGTATCTAAGCCAGTACCCTCGAAAGGGGGTGAAGTGTGAAGTTAGTCTGAAACAATTTGTAAGTGGCATGCAAGTGGCACACTGTTTATAGTAAGGATGCTGAAGCAGCATATGTGCTGTATACAAGTATAGCAGTGTGTACTAAACTGGGATAAATAGTAGCATGAGGGTGGCTGTAACATGATCAACTCCTGCTTCAGTAAAGCTGTGTGGGAAGATTTTTATTTTATTATAACAAATTGTAATTCATCTGATGTAGCTATGTTTACACAAGAACTGCTTTGACCATATTGTATATATCAATACACACCAGCAAAGCCTTCTTTATATATCTGGGGCCATAGACTTACTGTAGGTTGAAAAAGATAACAGTTCTAAGAAAAATAGGTGTTATGTTATTCTTACACTGAATACATGGATTCCAGATGGCCTGCCTCACTGTTTTACTGTCATCTTCCCTCCTGTGTGCAATGTGTTTCTTCCACAGGCATTCATCCAGATACCTGTGCCTTTGTTTCTAAGTGGCTGAAACTTTAGCTCTGTTTACTTTTGCTCACTGGCAACTTTAACCCTGCTATACGTCACGGAGTTTTGGTGCCCTGCGTCACCAACAGAGCTATTTTCTGTAGAAATGGAAATGTTAGGGAATGATCTGCATATACCCTTTTCAGGCAAGATAAAGATCTTTCCTTTGGTGACTCTATGGACAGATAACGAGATATTCTGTCCCATAAATTGCAGTTTTCACTGTTACTTCTCAAAAGAGGTGGTAAAACTTTATATGTGCAAGAACAGGAAGGCAAAGTGTATGCCTCTGTTCTTCCTACCAGCCCTGGACACACTTTCATGAGAAATGTGTAAAATGCACATTAATTGTTGTGCAGTTTGTAATATGACTTGGAGCTATTCTTCTTGAGGAAAATACACACGTGAATTATTTTTTCATTGGAGTGATAAACAAACTAGTCTGAGGACGGACGGAGTTACAAAAGCTGCATTTTTGTCACAAAGCCCAAAACTGGAGAACTTCTCTTGGGGTATATAAGTATTTAAAACTTCCTGAGATCTTTACTGAGGACTTGACATGTAAGAGAAGCCATTCTGCAGCACGTCTTGCCAAGATGAGCTCTTCCGTCTCTGAAGGTTCAGTTTATCCAGTGGCAGATATTTAGGACAGCAAACTAAATGCGCACGCCCTGATGCACATTGTTCCTGTACCCTGGCAGTCTGTGGTTTGGACCGCTGAAACCTTTTTTTCTCGTGAACCTCTAATTTTCCTTTGAGTTGCCTTGATACATCTGGCCTGCTCAACATGTCGTGGATTCAGGCACACGGTTCACACGCTTCTGTTCACTTGTTTACAACCTACTGCTTGATCATTTCATGTGGTACTGTGTAGTTACTGTGGAGTGAGAAAGACTGACTAGTGATTTCCTGGTTATCTTTTCTGGACCGATCATTAGTTTAGTCATGCAAAGTAGCCTTAGTACTTAGTTAATGAAAGGTGGAATTTTCAACTTTCAAGATACAACTCTCATAGACTTCAACAGTAGCTGAGCTGGACTTCAGAACACCATTCAGGGACCTTTTAATGCCTTCAATGAATTTTAATTCCTGAATTTGGTACTCACAAGCATTCACTCTTCCATAGAGTCATACTATGATAGTCTGAATGCTATATTGTATTAGTGATCCTGTTTGTTGTTAGTCTCCCTGTATACAGTGCACAAAATACACTTAGTGCTGCCAGAAATAAAATACGTTGGTGTCCATTAGCTTGTTTTTGTTATGTAGCTTAACCTGTGGTAGCAGTTACGGTTTAAATTTTGCGCTATGTGCACCAGAGAATATAATGTTCTGAACTACCTTTTCTGTTCATAATTGCCTGGTAATGTAAATATAAATTGTCTAAACAACATTGATAAAGACATGTTGAAGCTTATAATGAATAATGCATTTGATGCAAATAATTTATCATCTTAAATAAATGGTGTTGAACATAAGATTGTCAGTTACATTTCCAAAAAGTGTGTTTCTACTATGAAAAAAAAGCATTCTAAGAAGTTCTGATTTATTTCATGAAACCTTAAATACTCTGCACATAATTACTGGACTGTATCATTGTGAGGATGCTTAGCTAGACTTTAAAGAATAGCTGCCTTTACCACACATACCTCTGATTAACATTTTACCTAATAAGAAGCTATTGAATCTGGCTTCCAGATGCATTAATCTGCAATATCATCCTCCTCGCATTAACCTTTCTTATTAATAGTTAATATGTTATATTCCCAGCAAAGATGTTATAAATGGGCAGTGTCCCATCAACTATATATAGTTGATTAGAGTTCATATATGTGGTGAGTGGGAGTGTTGAAACAAAGTGCTGTAAGATGTTAGTTTCAAGTGCAAAAGTTTCAAGTTAACGCAGGGCTGTGCTATTCACATTTCTTTGCAACATTCTTCAGTGTTTCATTAATGGTGATTAGGAGGCTGTGTACCAAAGCATTCAGAGAAGGATGCTGTCTGTCTTCCTCTTGTCAGGTCATATACTTAGCTGAAGCCAGAGGTAACAGATTGATCAGGAAATTTTTTAAAGCAGAGAAATAAGTTTTATTTTCTCAAAGGCATTTGAGGGAAAAAACCCCACGGACTAGAAACTGAAGCATAGACTAAATTTTGCTTTTGGAAATAACTATATTGTTATGAATAAATAATGAGTACAAATAGGTTAAGTAATGCCTGAGGAAGTTGGTCACTGGGGTATGACTGTCCATCTTTACTTACCGTATGACTTGTTCTCTATGTTCAGTTCAGTTATTTCCTTTAGTAATTATAATAACACTTTAGGATTTGTAATAAGAGTTTATGATTTGAATTCTTAAGTATACTGTGTTTGGGCACATTTACATTACTAAAGAGAGTTAAACAAAAGGTGTCATCATACTGTGAAGATAATAGTGCTGTGATCTCTTTAATAATCTCAAGATGTCAGCACCTTTTTATGATGTCTCATTTGAAAGACAGAACTTCAGGAGCACCGCACTCTGCAACTGTTGTAGCCGTATCATCTCACTTATATGTCCTTTGAGTGCAACTTTAGTCATGAAAAGCAGGAATAAGTATGAATGCAGGTTTATTTTCATTAAGGGATTTCATATGCCTTTGTATTGCACAGGATGGAGGCCAGCCCGATGCCTCAGCAATGTCAGGTCTCATGGATTTGCCCTGGAAGCAGAGTGAGCATAGATGTTGTACTACCACGTAGTGACCTTTCTGGTGTCAGTGTAGCTCTGTTCCTTTCCAGCTGCATTGGGATAGAGTTGACCTCTCTGTCCTTAAAGTCGATGGAGCACATGGACTGGCAATTTTACCAAGCCACACAACCCTATGATTTTGTTGATTGTATTTGGCATCAAAATACAAGACGTCAGTCATCTGCATGCCTATTGAAGTCAAATGTGGCACAGGATTCCAGCTCTGCTGCCTTCTTGGTATTATCCTTACTGTTGAGACTCAAAGCCTGACGAATGTGGTCTCTTCAGTTGTTGGAAGCACAGCCGACTAGCTGTCAATGTAACAAAAGTCAAGGTGTGTGAATCTATGTGTTTTTATTGAAAGCCATCAAAGAAAACGTTAGAGAGATAAAAATTTAAAATTTAAAACATTTGCTTGTGCTTTACATTCTTCAGAAGCATGCCTGCAAACCAGTTAATGTACAATGTTAAAGAGCCAATGCAAAATTCATGTGTATTTTTAAAAATACACTTGGCAAAACCCTCCGTGTAACTGTCATGCATTGCTCCCATGTTTGCTGTTTTACCAAAGATTACCATGACATTTGTGTCAAAATGGAATCTTCCCAAGGCTTTATCAGCTTGCTCATTTTCTTGATTTATTCAGTATGTTTTCTTGTCTGGTACCCTCTCAAATTTCTGAGTTTTATAGTGGGTATTTTTATGGTGGCGTTGTAGTGGTGGTGCCATAAGTACTAGAAAGTAGCGCTGCTGAAAGAATTCAGGAGTAGAAAAATGAAGGAAATTCTATGCCAGTATTACAGAGAAAACTGCAATAAAATGACTGGTGAAGAAGGGCATGAATGAAACTAGAAGCTGATTGAAACACTGAAGTTAAAAGCTTTCCTCTGTATTCACAATCGTTGAATTTAAACATTCTTATAAAAGCTGTTGATACTTCTCAAATTTTTGCCAAGAGTTCTCCAGTCCTGTGTATTTCAGATAAATCATTTTATTCAAAGGAGCTGTCATTAAGTATCTTTTTTAAACAGGAGTTCTACACTGCTGTGTCTTGTTTTTCCTCTCAAGCACTTGGTAAATGAGAGTTGATACCAGCCAAATGAATCGTTAAATATGCAAATATTGTAGTAGTTGGAAAGCCTTGGAAGTTGATAAGGAAACTGCAGCTAATGGATTTCACTAGTATGTGACAAAAGGCTGATTACAGGGGGTAGAAGCAGCATAGTGCGTTAGCTGCTAACAGATCAACTCATTCATGTGGAAGATTTAAAGTGCATCATTATTTCTACCTGGTTATTTACCTCCCTGTTTCCTTTCTCTTTAATCATCGGGAAGACAAATTGATCTGATCCAAATCCTTTACAATTAACCAGAACTTTTTAATGATTGCTGTGAAATATTTGCTTAATCGATTTATTCCTTTTTCAAATTCACCTTTTATGGCTTTGTTATATAAATTGCATAGAAATAACAGTCAGAGAATAACAGGGCCTCTCCCTCTTCCTGACGTGCACACACACACACAAAATTTGTCTAGGTGGAAGACTAAAATATGTAATGTTTCTGTGGAGGACTGACTTTTTTGCTTGGTTTTCCTCTTGAAATTTTCATCTATAGAATACTAGAGGAGTCTTTTAAATACACGTCCTGCTTTCCACACAGCAGAATCTAACCACACATCTTAACAGGATCGTAGAGCCACGGTATCAGGAGGATCCTGTCCTGACTAACCCAGTATGCCTCTTTTCCATGCTGTGCAATTCAACTCAAAACTGAACATGATCAAACTTAAAAGCAAGGATTTTTGCTTTTCCTTCACCCTTTCAATACCAGAAACTTCTGTGTCTGATGAGCAGAAAGCTAATTTCCAGTAAGTATTTGTGACAGGTGTTTTACCCATTTGTTGCCACTGTTACCACGTACCTGAATTGGACTGCTCTGAAATTCATCACCTTGGCTCAGGCATAGTGTACAATCCTGTCCTCTTTCCCAGTCTTCAGTCAGTTATGCTAAACAAGCCATGCATTTCTAATCTTTAAAACATAAATATGAAAAAAAAAAAAAATCCCTTACTCTGAGTTGTTTTGTGTAACTGTTCCAGTTCCTTCTTCAGGTCAGGTAACAAGAATTGTGTGCAGCAGCGCAGTGTACTTCACAAGGGCTTATCCAGGCCTCGTGCAGTGTCACAAGTATCCCCTACCTTGACTGATTTATTTCTTCTGGTACCTCACAGCTGCCTTTTTCATGGATAAATAGTATTAATGGTTCTTAATTATCCTGGTTTACTAATCTGTTTCTTTCCAGTGAGCCACCCCCTTGTTTGCAGCAGAATTTTTGGATACTAGTCCTTAAGTCTCAGCTCTCCAAGGGTATTCATCCAACTCCCATTTAGGTGGCTTTGAGTTGTAACTTTGATCTCCTTCCTTTACATTAGCTCTCAAGATCATTGTACCATGGTGAAGTGTAAGAGTAGCTTTGGTATATTTCAGATCGAGAATACCTATGGCTGTTTTTACAGCTCTGTAAAAGGCTTTAACATTGACAGGTATGTTTGTATTGGCTTGGTAGTTAATGTGCTGTAGGGGAACCCAGAACAGGATGAGGCATCTATGATCACTCTAACAAGGGAACCTCAAAATATACAGTCTCCGTGCCTGGAGAATTGAAGTTGGCAGATTGTCAGCTTTTCTTTTTCCACACTTCTGATTGTGAAACTTCTGATTTTTTTAATTTTTTTTTTTTTTTTAACGAAACTAGAGGGTATATGTAGACAGCTAGTTTTTTTAATGTTTGTTCCAAATCGATTCCTGTGGCCACAGAAGCATATAGAATATGCAAGAATTTGCAAAATACACCATAAGACCACAACACCTCTGTTCTTTAGCAGAACTGGAGACTTATGTCTACCTTTAATTCTTCGGAATAACAATGAAAGATCTATTTGTTAAAATACATGACTGCCAAACCATTGAACGTGATCTCTGTCATACCGTTAGTCCCTTTCTCTGAGGTAAGAGACAACTTGCAGTTTTTGATAGGCAGAATTAAAAGCTTTATTTTAAAAATTAAATACATTATTTCTGGTACTTCCTATTCTGCCAGTGCTAGGAAGTTGAAACCTATTCGTTCTTGAATGCCAAACAGTCTTTCTTCTCTTATTATAGAAGCTCAGTTCTCAGTGATGTGCCTCCCCTTCCCTTCCCTCTCCTGCTGTTAGCACCCGTTAGAGGTAGACAATTTCAGTACCAGTGTCTCTTGATCAGGCACTGGGAGCTGGCATCTTTTACACAGCTTCTCTCCCTCACTTACCAAGATATCTAAACACTCTGCATGTGGATGCCTTTAAAGCAGTGGGTAGGAAGGACATCCTAGTGACCTGCCAGCTCTGTTTAGACGGCTGTGAAATGTTATGTAGGAATGACGGTTTCATGTCTTTCGACCTGCTACCTCAGATCTAAAGCCGGGCACTGTGGAACTCGGAAGTGCCCATCAGTGCTGTTCCTGTGGAGTGGCATGGATGCTTGCTACTTCCCAGAGCCTCAGCCTGCTTACAGTCACTGCCCATTGCAGTATATTCACTGCAGAACATTTCCATGTGCCAGCTACCTGGGTTACTGAGGGCGATGTGCATACTTTTCTGCAGTAATGTAGCGTACCGCAGTGACTGGGTCAGGACAAGGGTTCTGAAAAGAGTCCAAAGCAAGGAAGGGCTTAGTTCAGCTGATCATTTTTGTTCGTTGTCCTTCATTACTGAACTGCATCCCATCCACATCTTTGCTAAAAGTGCTTCACCTTCCATCTCCTTTCTGTAACGGGGCTGTCATCCACAGCAGGACATAAAGGGATTAGGGTGTGTTGTGGTCTAGACAGGCGCCTAAGGCAGCTGAATCTGGACTGGATGAGGGTAACCAGAAGCAGTGACAATACAGCATGGAAGACAAAATTTAAAAACAGGTATCAGAGTAGCCTGACCTGAAGGTGGAAACATCTCACATGAGAGAGCAGCCGGTGACCCTCCCCCTTGGTTCTGCCCTGTTTTCACCCCAGCCTTGCTTCCTTGTCTGTGCCCAACAAATGGTGAGGATGAAGCTGGCTGATGGTGTATTAAGAGCACAAAGACACAACCCAAGGAAGCATGTTAGTTGCAGGAGATCACTAGAAGAGTAAGGCCCCAAACGACAGCTGCCTCCAAAGTGGACTCAATATGTGCAGCACGTGTGGCACTGGATTATAATTTGTTGTGACTGGTAGGAGGTGTGTTTCTTCTGAGTCAGTGGAAGTTGTAGATGTGGGAACACCCGTGGTGATACCTGCCGGGTCAGCCAGAAAGTTGAGTGTGGAGCATCTAGCTTATGGAGGCAGTCTAGGCTGGAAGGTGAATTGGCGTTTTTTTTATGCAAAGAATGTTTCTTTTGTTGGGTTGGTTTTTGCTTTTTGTTTTTACTACGACCAGTTAAATATATCCTGTTGATTAAGGATAAGACAATGTTTCTACCAGAAACTCATAAAGAAAGCCACTAAATAATTTGCCAGGAGTTTTTTTTAAAACAGGCAGTCTCTTGAGAAGAAAAGTCTAGGACTAAATTAGCAAGAATGCCGCAGGTCAGGTTTGAAGTACTGCATGGTGACAGAATTGTTTGGCAAGATTTGCCTGGAGTTCTCTTTGATTACAGCCATATCCCGCAAACGCTTGCAGAAGGTGCAGTTCCTGCTCATCTGAGTTGTTCTTCTGAAATCACCAGGATTATTTAAGTGAAAAGTGCTTTTCCCTAAGCAAGAATTTTCAGGGTCTTTTTCTGAGTAGTGAGCCTAATTCAAGCAGGCCTGGCTTATTAATAAACGTTTAACTGAAATGCTGCTAGCCAGAATAGCATATAACAATCACTTCACAATATCAAACTTTTGTTTAAAAAATGTTCTAAAATAAGCATAGACAATATGCTTGGATGAAAATTCATGATAGCCTTTTCATTAAATGGTGTATTTTATCTTTCATAAGAGATTCCAATCAAATTATTTTTTTATAGCTATAAATCAGCAGTTTGGTTCTATGATGATTTTACTCCAGTTCTTACAGTACTTCTGTTTGTTTGCCTGTGAAGAAAGGTGGCACGGAGATTATTATAACACGGAGGGCAGCCAAATATAATCAGACATTTTAGCATAATGCTAATTTTGTTTCATGACAGAAAACGGAGCACAGAATTTAGCTTGATCCAACTAAAACCGGAGCAAAATTGTATTTATTCATTCAGACAGAATATTTGCATTTGTAAATGTATAGGAAGCTTTGATTAACGTTATATCAAGCATTTTGTTTCCTCTGTTCCTCAGTTCTCACTTCTCTGTCAGAATGGATGTGATGAACATATCCAAGTTCAAAGGAAGTCTGAAACACAGGCAATGTCTGAGAGTCCATGAGATACTTACGGTTGTGAGCCTGAGGAGTTTGCGTACTACAGATGTTGAGGCAGCTCTGGTCAAGTTATGCATCCATTAGCTGTGGGTCCTTTAACAGTTGTGATTCCACAGGGTTAGCCACTGTATGTCCTGAGTCTAGGTTAAAAGGTCTTTTTCTTCTGTGTGATTGAGAAGTTCCTGCCTTCTCTTTTTTCCAGCCTTTGTCTTCTGTGTCTTTCTCTGGGAATAGATTTAAGATTAAGGTAATACAAGGGTTTATAAACCTTGTCTAACAGATAGATTCTGATAAAACCCAGTCACTGAAGTTATTGTTGTAATATACAGAAAGGAAGAAAAGTTCAGAAGTCTGTTTGAAGAAGTAACGTCAGTCCCACAGGTGGGACACGGAAGTCTAATACCATAGCAGTACACGAAGGGGAGGGCAGAACCTAGCAAACGCACTGCTCTGAGCCTCTGGGCCTGCATGTGGTATAGCAGAGTGTTTAGGACCTCTTAAGGACCCAAGAAAAAAGCTAGGCCCATGCTATTCTGTTGAAAATAATGAAGGTGCCGGAGACTGGCAGAAGAATATGATTCTCAACTATACAACCGAAACAGGATCAAAAATAGTGTGGTCGTAGGATCATGCAGGAGAGAAGTCATATTAGAAGCAGAAAAGCAGCTTTTTTTTCCCCTACAGAACATAGGTAGTTGAAGAAGTCACTTCCTCTGGGCAAAAGGAGGGTTAATCAATGATTTATTTATTCATTTTGACATTTTGGACTGACACGTGGATTTCTGTTTTATTTAAAATGTAGTCAGGGTGAGATGGTTGCCTGAAATGTCTGCCTTTTGGCCATCCAAATGACAGTGAGATGAGCCTGAATGCGTGGTGTGAAGTTGACAATGTGATAAACCATACTCTGATATCCTGATATAGAAGGCTGTTTCTTGGACTAAAATGATTTTATTTTTTCTTAGGTAAGTTGGTTTAGCATCCCAGCACAGTACCTGTAATTAGTTTCTAGTTAAGTAAAAAACTAAACCAACCAACCAAACAGATTAAAAAACCCCACACCCAAACGAAAACATATATTTATCTATACCAAGTGCTTAAGAATCCACAACAGCTTGAAGACACTACGTTTGTTTTAAAAAGTTGGCAAGTCTGTTGCTGTTTGAATGGCTGCCTTTTTCAGCAGTGGGTTGTGTTGTTGAACAGTTTTTCACTCTTAACTTAGAAACTGATTATGCATCCACTGAGCATAAAAATTTATAGTGAGAGAAGTCCAATCAATGTTTATATAAAAATGCACTAGAGCCAATGCCAAAGTGTCATAGTTTTGTGAAGCTATACAGAGGGTCCTGGCATGTGGACTGCTTGGTTAGATTCACTCCTCTGTGACCCAGACAGTTTTTAAAGTTTAAAAATCTTCACTTTCACTTGAAAAAGCTTTCTTGAATACACAGTAAGTAATGCTTTTAGCTCCTCAGCACATAGCAAAAAAGAAGTCCAAGTACAATTTGAAAAACTATGAATCTTTTAAAATTTCAGAAGCTCCTTACAAGAATTAAAACAACAAGGAGATCATGAGTGATATGGTGGAGTTTTCTGCTCTGCTTTCTGCAAGGAATCATGCAGAGTGCCCCGTGTCCCTTGGGAATGGAGTAGCTGTACTGCCTGACTTCAGGTGTTCATGTGGGTGATCTGAATCTTCCCCTGCAAGCCCTTACTTCTTCCTCTTGACTCCACAGGAAATTTAGGCTCCTTAATCTCAGTCTTTCACTTGCACCCTACTTGCAGACCAAAAGTCTCAGTGACATCATCTTCAGGTCCCCTCCAGCCATCTTCTGTGCCCATGCTGTTAAAATTGGAGGTGGTGGGGATGAGGTGCTGTAATTTATTAAATGGCCAAACTGAGTCTTATCTGATGTTGCTAGTTAAGGTAATGCATAGCAAACAGCCATATCCTGTACATTCTGCCCAAGGCTCTCTACCTAGAGTGTATTCAGAAAGTGGTGGGGTATGTTTAAAGAAAGAGTAGATCTGGACTGGGCCCACTCTCTTATACTCTAAGCTGGCCAAGCAGCACTCAGTGCCATGATTTCCTGGTGTCAGCAGTTAATTCCATTTTGTGTTGTTTCGCAGTTCTGATGCCATTTGTGTGCACCAAAAGCTCAGCTTGCGTACAGGCAGCCCTGTAGCTGGGTTTGCCGTTTTCCCAAGAAGTGCGTACACACATAAACCACTGCAAAAGTGGTATAACTGGCGTTTTCAAATCAGATTATTTTCTGTAGGTGAAGGTTGCAGTTGTACATTTCTGAATAAAATAAAATACTTCAGTGTGTGAAATTTCTGATTTTTCTATTCTTTGAATTTCTGAAGAATCAGGTTTTACGCCAAACCCATTTTTATGGCTGTATGTTGATTTTCCTAGGCAGAGTTGTAGGAGGTGACTCGATTCTGTGATCATTTTGTCTATCATGCCTGCACATAGCTTTGAAAGAAGATAAGTGTCAAAAGTATAATGTAATCTGAGTGCAATTTATGAAAATGACATGTATGAGAATGTTTTAGGAAATCAGCATCGTTTAGATGGAGCTGAAAAGATTCTGAATTCTGTCATCATTTTAAGGATCTTGGAAATGAAGTGCAAAATATAAAGTAATGTGGATCTGTGAAATCCTTGATGTTATGTCGTATCATGAAGCAAATGGATGTCTGCAGAAGCTCTAACAAGGCTATTTTGGTCATCTTACTATGTTATTTCTTAATGCATATTCTGTTGCTGTTAAAGATATGTTAAATTACATTAAATGAAACTTTTCAATGACCTAGCATAAAACAAGTCCAATCAGAGTGCAAACAATGCTGCATATTTTCCTAAGCATTCTGAAGTAGGTTGCAACAATCCCACTGACTGTGTGTGTTCAACTTTTCTACCTGCATCATTAAAAAAAACCACTTTTAGCATTTACAGTTGTAATTAAAGAGATCACCTATTGGAACACTAAGCCTGTCACAATTTAGTTGTTTTAATGAAACAATAGTTACATTGAGTAGACCTTTTTTAACATCATTGAAATAAAACGTGAATGTCATCACTATTATTTATTTATTGAAATAACTACACCAGTTTTTGTTGTTTGATGTTTGTAAGGTTAGTTGAGCTAACTGTTTAGTTAAGAAGATTCACTCCCTGTCTTTTTAGACTATTGTCCTACAAATGCTTATATAATCTACTTGACATATATGTGTAGCAGGGTTTCAATTAAATGAATATTGATGGATAGCAAGGTTTCAGGGTTTCAGTTAAATGAATATTGATGGAACTATTACCTTATAAAATAATCAACCAGAGATTGTTTTAGTTTTGTTATTGTGGGATACCAAATGCTTTATTGGGACTTAACAATTAAACATGTATGCACAGACTTCCAAGTTTTTAATCTGTAAAATTAAATGTATACTAACGTGTGATATCTATGTATGAAATCTGCAGATACTAAGAAAAAGTGCAATATTAATGCTATATTTTTATTTTGTAGCTTGGATCATCCTCCTCTGTGCCTTTTACATCTATATTCTCGCAGCTGTTTATGACTGTTGTAGTCCCCCTTATTATTGGACAGGTATGTCTTTTAAATATACATTCTTATTTAAAAAAATAAGATATAGAGAGCTGTCTTAAAGACAGACTGGCAACCTGATAAGCTGCCACATAGGAACAGCCTCAGGATAGTGAAGTCTAATATCAGAGAAAAGAGGCTACAGTGCTCCCTGGAGCCACATTGATCTTTGTTGAGATTGAGCATCTGTCCCTCACTTCCACAAACATACGCTACTGCATATCGAGAAGGGAGTTTGCGAGCATAAAGTGGGAAAAATGGCAACCCAGACTGTGAGAAATTCCAGCCTCATACAAATGAGCTAGGAGAATACTATATAGTCCTTATGCCACGTGCCCTTTGCCTGGATGATGAAGTTAAGTTCTCCCTATGCAGTATGTACTACTAATTACAAGAAGAAAAAATTCTCAACATTAAAAAACATATAAGGGCTAAGCAGTCAGAAGTTAAGAAATCATAAAATTAAGACTGCTCGACCCGTTTTGCGTATGCTATACAACAAGGGTTTTAATTGCACAATTGCAAGCTATTCTTTCTGTGTGACTCCTCTATCATTTGTTACACTGGTTGGAGGGTATTCATGGGATGAGCAGCTGTTCGATGTTTCATTTTATACTCATTGTTCATATTGTAACACAAGGCGTTATTTTTCATGGCGTGTGATAGATATCTTTCACTGGATGTAAAGATACTAATTGCAGTATAAGATTTGCTGTGCCACTTGTCTCTGTAGTATCTGTTTTTTTCACAGATGTTAATATTAATTACTTTTTTCTTCCACATCATGCTGGGAAATTGCTATATTAAGACCAAAAGTTGTCAGAAGTGTCCACTATTCTTGGACGCCAAATCCTCCGTAGCCTAATTCTTACATACTTGTAAGTATTCGTTGTTCTCAGGCATTTGGAATGCATGAAGGGAATAGCAGTGGGATTTACAGTTCATTCCCAAGGGGTACCGTTGCTGATTCTAGCATCCAGTTTAACTCAAGGTTCAGCTGGAAGTTTCTGAATTTTGTCAGCCCAAAGTAGACTTCAAAGTGCAAAACATAGTTAAAATGTAAGTGAATGAAAGTGAAGTCTATAAAGGAGTACCCTGGATAATAACTGTCACTGCCTGTGCTATGCAGAACAGCCAATCAGTCTTGTATCAAACTATGATTGCACATTTCAAAACTGGCGTGTTCTCTAACCTACCAAAGTCCTAGTGAAGTTTGTTTCATATGTGATCAAAAAGTCCCATTAAAGTCTAATAAGAAGATGAGCATGATGAGCATGACAGTAGCCACCAGCATCAGTACCTGCGTAACCTGGCTATAACCATACCATGTGGAAAATGGACATAACCTCTGTGTCCCTGAAGGCTATTGAATTGCTCACGTGCTTCGAGTTAAATGCCTAAGAATCTCCACATTAACTAGGACCACACAGGGTTGCTGATGAACCTACCTGTGTATCACATTCTTCTCGTCAAATTAAGTCTCCACCAAAAGTGGTCAAGCAAAAGTACTTGAATCCTCTCATCCTGAAAGGTCCAAAACCTGGAAGCTATTAGTGGGAAACCTTAGCTGGAAATTTCTAGGAAACAAATAGCATGGCAGCAGATGTAGCAATAAAGTAAGCTACAGTGATGGAGTATCAGCAATCTGTACTGCAATGTAATAAGTCTGAAGATAATGGTAGATTGCTAGACAAAGTGACTGCAAAATTTCAAGAGGACTTTTATCTATATATATAATGGCGTGTTACTTTGGAAAGATTTCACAAGAAATTGCTGTGTGAGCTAACTGGTGGAACTGGGGGTATTTTTGGCTGCACCAAATAATAAGGCTAAGTAATGTGAATTGCGTAGTAAGCATATGAAGTAATGGCTCTGAATGATCATAAGTTCAAAATCAGAAATGTGATGAGACTTAACTGAGAACAGATGTGATTTAGGAGTTCACATAAAGACAAAGAAAAAATAGAGAATCTTAAAGCTTGTATAACTCAATCACAGTTTTATTTAAGAGTTTGGTTTTTATAAATGCATTTCAACAAGAAATAGGGTGATTCTCCTTTGAAGGGGTTTGATGTAATTTCTGGAAATGAATGGTCAACAGAAGTAGCTCACATTTCTCTAAGCTTAAAGACTTTGTTTCTAAAATTATTGCACTTCATTATATCTATTTGGAGGATATGGAAGAGACGAAATGCTAAGGATAGCTGCAGATCAGAAATGCCAGGGGCGGTTTATGTTGATTGTCTTGATTAGGTAGAACTGTCAAAGTGAAACCAACCTGCCCAGGTAGGAATAGAAGGTATTTTTGAAGGTGGATATCCAAAAATAACTTTCAGTAATCAAGAGAAAAACAATAAGCAAGAAAATAATTGGCACCAAAAGATACAGTGATAGGTCTGCTTGCCCTTCATCTGGAGGTGGCGTGGGTCCGTTCCAATTAAATGGGAAGTTGTGCCTTTAGTGCGTAGACCACTGCTCACTAGTTACTGAACTGTTGCACAACATGCGGCACAGCAACTTAACGCTGCTTTGTGAATCACAAGTTGCTCACTCTGGATTCCAGATGCATTAAGAGATAATGGCCTACAATCCAGGAATGATGGTGTTAGCAATTACTTCTAATTTATAATGTCATGCCCTCAGTGTTGATTCCTTACCATGCACAGTCATGCTGTTCAGCAGAAAAGTCGGTGGAAGAATGCGTGGTAAGGTTGCCTGATAACAAAGAGCTTGATTGGGAAAAAAACGAGCTTGGAACCTGCCTGCTTGGAGGATTGCTTCTCTTCAGCCTTCCTAACTCAGCTGTGATCAACAGAGACTTTAGGCTCAAACCACGTCAGCGTCAAACAGAAGAGGATGCTTAAAGCATTCTCCAAGGGCTTTATTTTCCTTTAAAAAAATCTCGCCTCTGGGAAAACCTGTGTTGCCTAAACGCTCATTTCCTGAGCAGGCTGCAGAGCTGGCTGTTTGAGCAGCCCCTGGGATATGAGCAAAGCAGACGAGAAGGTGCTTTTAGATTTGTTTTGGTTGGGGTTTTTTGTTTGCTTTATGGCAAAACTTATCAGGAGTTTCGGTTGCTTGGCTGACTTGTTAGAATTTTTAATGATGACTGGGATAAAGAAGTCTCAATAGTGTAATTGATGCTTATTTTCTACTGTTTCTCGAACAATTTTTCAGTGTGGTAAGACTGCTGTTGACAGGAGTCAAACACACTTTTCTAGCTGCTGACAATGAAATGTGTCAGGGGCTGCAGGTACAGGCTCTGCTCAGGGTGGTGGCTGCCATTTGTTAGGTAAAGAAAGAACTGTTAAAGGAGGAGGGAAATACTATGTTATCGGAAAGGCACTGAGTCGCAGAGATAGCAGGTACTGGTAGGTGGAGTTCAGTAAGGAGAATCACACTGTTCTTTGTCAGAGGTATGCAGGTTGTCTAATCCAAAAAAAACATTCTGGCCTGCATTCTTTGTGTCTACAGATGTGTTTTGCTGATTGACAGTATGATGTCACTCAAGTCAGTATTCATAGTGTAATACTGTATTTGTATTTATAGGCTAATGAGTAAGACCTCTCTGACAGAGGGTCTTGAATAGAGACATAATCTATGGTATTTTATAAAGATCTAATGTTCTATAAGCCTTGAAGATCTGTAGCGTGTAAGAGCTTCTTATTTGTGCACCACTCTTCTGTATGTCTAAGGGGAATTTGAGGATACTCGTTATACGATAAACATGGTAATAGGTATTTCACAGAAAAGATTTTTGAATTTGCTCTGGCAGCTTGAAGTTCTGATTATTTTTTTCCTGGGTAGCAGAGTTCTGATGAAGATTACTGCTCCTAAGCTGACGTGATTTTGCTAAAATAATTGTTTCCTTGTCTGTAGATGTTGGTAATACTTTTAGCCAGCAAAATGTAAGGTTTCGAGAAATGTCTAAGCAGTACCTTCATGACCAGTTATTAGATTTGGCTGAAGACTGTTGTTTCATTGCTTATTTTTTTCTTCTGAAGTGACAGATAACAGGAACAGTGAAAACCACTGCAATATTTCCTTTCCACTTTTTGCAGACTTTCTCCATTCTCTACACCTAAGTGCTTATGACAGACTTTTATTTTGTTTTATATTAAAGAGCGATTTATGATTAAATGTTAATGAAATAGAATTTTCACTGTGCTTTCATTATATTCTACTAGTTTGAACATTTTTCAAAGCAGCACACCAAAACCCACTGTTTTCTATGAATAAATAATAAAAAGCTTGTCTGTACATTATCATTCATGCATTCTGTAGTTGCCCCATCGGTAATTTGTCTGCGAGTGTAAAGTGGGTACTTCACATTAACAGACCTGAACTAAAGCTAAAATTGATGTTATGATTCTAAGTAGTTCTTCTTCCCAAATCTATAATATGAAGCTAGTTGTACAGAAATCCTTGCTGAATCTAGTCACACAAAAAAATCTTCATGTCCTACAAGTACAGGTAAAGGATTTTACTTGCCTTCTGCATCATTGCCCAAAATGTTCCAGAGGAACCCTATCAGCATTTGCTTATAAACACAACTCTAAGAGTGCTATATTGCAATACAAGTTGTCAGTGAAATTGAAACTAAAAAGCATAGCAATGGGTTTATTTTTAAAGAATAAGAAATTAAAAGGGAAAGGTAGGTGGCAGTTGTTAAGGAGTGGAAGGTACTCTTCGCCTAAGCTTAATGTTAGTTTATAGTGGGTGGGTGGAGGAAGCGATAGTTAAAGAAACTGTTATAAAAAGAGAACAGTGTCAGATGCTTTTGTTCTTGTAACTTAAATCCACATGGAGGTAGCTCTGCTTTCTCTTCAAAGTCCAGGGTGGCTGCAGGGAGAAGGAGTGGTACCCTGGGAGATGAGCGCTTCTCGAAGCTTGTTACGGAAAACCGAGATGGCAGATAAACAGCCTTCAGACCACAGTTCGCTCCCTTCTGATGCTTGACTCAGGGAACAGAATCCAGTCTCCACAGAAATACAAAATACGAAGAAAACATGTACCGCTGCTACAGGCTCTCAGTGTATTTTTACCATGTTGCACCTGTTTGTAAGGTTTTAGAGGAGCAGTTGTAAACTATCCCAAAATATGAAGGTTAATTTTCAAAATGGCCTCATGTGTGTTTTATAAAGCTTGCTTTGAAGGCATATGTGTGTCAGGAGCTATCTCTTGGGAGTAAACTGAGGGATATAAAGGAGTAAGATAGCTTTTAGGGGAGTTTGATAAGCTGGAGAAAGAAAACAGGATGATTGTGAAAAACATTTTTTCCCAAACTGCAAAAATGGTTTGGGGTTGCTTTTTGTTGTGTGTTTTTTTTTTTCTTTACCATCTTCAGAAAAGAAATATTAGATTGCACACTCCAGAACATAAAGATGGATTTGACATTTGTTGATGTCCTAGAAGGTACAGAAAGGCGAGTGAACTGGTACAACGTTTGGGACTTTATAGCAGTATATAGGAACAGGTGAGAATGCGTGCCTTCTCACAGGTATGGTCCCTCTAAAATTGTTAGGACGGGGTCTGGCTGAAGTGAGATGAGCTCTGCTTTGGAAAAGGGTCTGTGCCAGACTCTTTTCAGCGGTGCCCAGCGACAGGACACGGGGCAACGGGCACGAACTAAAACACAGGAAGTTCTACCTGAATATGAGGAAGAACTTCTTCCCTCTGAGGGTGACAGAGCACTGGAACAGGCTGCCCAGGGAGGCTGTGGAGTCTCCTTCTCTGGAGATATTCAAGACCCGCCTGGACAAGGTC
>Ga0065711_1005977_pt1 | contig 18657 bp, 8 predicted proteins | sample Hoacrofraction12_FD_59098 | JGI IMG/M metagenome (GOLD analysis project Ga0065711, IMG submission 59098) | Hoatzin crop microbial communities from Cojedes, Venezuela - Epithelial fraction 12 v2 (version 2) | ecosystem: Host-associated > Birds > Digestive system > Esophagus > Crop | place...
CCAGAGCTGGACGCAGGACTCCCGGGGGGTCTCAGCAGAGCGGGGCAGAGGGGCAGAATCCCCTCCCTCGCCTGGGGGGATGCAGCCCAGGGCACGGTTGGCCTTCGGGGCTGCCAGCGCACACTGCCAGGTCATCTACAGCTTTTCATCCACCAGTACCCCCAAGTCCCTCTCAGCAGGGCTGCTCTCCATCCCCTCATCCCTCATCCTGTACTGATAGCAGGGATTGCCCCGACCCATGTGCAGGACCTTGCACTTGGCCTTGCTGAACCTCATGAGGCTGACACAGGCTCACCTCTCCAGCTTGTCCAGGTCCCTCTGGAAGGCATCCTGTCCTTCTGGCATGTCAACGGCACCACTCAGCTTGGCGTGGTCTGCAGACTTACTGAGGGTGCACTCGGTATTGTCGCATTAAAAGGGGGTAAGGGATTCTGATAAGCAGCAAAAGGAAAGTCCTCCTGTTGAGTCACGAGGTTTAGAGCAGACCCCTTTGCACTCTAAACTCTCTCTCAGAGAGGAGTCTAGGTGCTGCTGGATCAACTCCTAGTCCCAGACTTGGTCAATGGTTTATATCTAAAGTGTTAAGTGTGGAGCCACATCTCAGATTTAACTTGCCTGCCAGAGCCCTTCCAAGGACTTTCACTGAAACGGTTTTGCAAAGTTGAAGCAATAGGTAATTTATTCAAGCGACAGGTATCACAGATTCGGGATTGCCGTTGATAAATGCACTGGCTACCAAAGTTGAGCTCAAAGTAATAGTTGAGCGCTTTAGTTAACAATGTGTTCCCGGGGATACGTCTGACAAAGTCAGAGGCGCGACTCTTACCAAAAAGGCGTCCCTTCCTGGGGGGGAAGAGAGCTTCAGGCCTGTCGACCCGTCCGTCAGGTGAAGGTCTTGCTTGGCTCCTCCTCCCAAAGAGAGTTTTCAAGTGCCAATTTTTATATGTTTGGAAATCTTTTTGCGAGGCGGGACTAAGTCAATTATTGTGTATCGATTGGCTCTTGGCATGGAATGTGGTGTTGTCAGAAGCAAGACTCAACAGTTTGACACGCCTATGGAGCAGGCATTGTGGTATGCGCTTCTGAGGGCCATCTATTCTTTATCTGAAGCAATCTCTGGCTGTGTGGCCTCCACTGCGCCCCACAGATCACTTGGTTTATGGTGACGGGCTGTCCCCCCTTACTTCCGTCTGATAAGATAAGCACAAGTCAATTGCTCCCTTTGTTAACTCTTCGGCTCTTGGCGCCTGAGTCTGAGCATGTCTTTTGTCTCGCATTGAGAAGTCCAGCAAGGCCATCGACTACAGGTATCAGTGGCTAAGTCACTGATGAAGATTTAAACATTAAACTGGTCCAAATACAGACCCCTGAGAGACACCACTCATTACCAATCTCCATCTGGAAATGGACCACTACCCTCTGTATGTGACCATCCAACCAATTCCTCATCCACCGAACAGTCCACCCATCAAATCCATATCTCCCCAATTTACAGGGAAGGATGTTGTGGGGGACCATGTCAAAGGCCTTACATAAGTCCAGACAGCTCATATCCATAGCTCTTCCCTTGTCCACTGAAGCAGTCATTCCATCATAGAAGACCACTAGGTTGGTCAGGCAGGACTTGCCCTTGGTGAAACCATGCTGGCTGTCTCAGACCACCTCCCTGACCTTCATGTACCTTAGCATGGCTTCTAGAAGGACCTATTCCATGATCTTCCCAGGCACAGAGGTGAGGCTGGCAGGCTGGTAACTCCCAGGATCCTCCTTTCTACCCTTTTCAAAAATGGGTGCAATGTTTCCCTTCTTCCAGTCACTGGGGACTTCACCTGACTTCCAGCAACGCCTCTGCCTCTTTGTCCCTGCCTGTCCCTTCTGAACAACCTGTAGCCATCTATAGCCACACTCCAGCCACGGGATTCATCCCACCAAGTTTCAGTAACGGCAATCAGATCATAGCTTTCTAGCAGCACGGTAGCTTCCAGCTCCTCCTGTTTGTTGCCAGTGCTACCTGCGTTCATGTAGAGGCACTTCATCTGGGCTGTTGGCCTTGTCACCTTCTTAGTGGAACACCCCTTATTTCCCTTGGTGTGTTTCCCAGGAGTTTCCTTGTTGGCTCCTACTACCTCAGGAGCTCCCAGCTCATCTCCACAAGACTTCAACTGCATTGCAGTGTCCCCAGCATGCCTCTGGGCAACAGGTTGGGGGCCCATACTTGCCCATCGTCCCTCTAATCATTGTGTGTCATCCCACAGCTTGTCACAGGCAAGCCTGATATGTTCCCCCTCCTCCTTCATGTCTAGTTTAAAGCTCTGTTATCGAGCCCCACTAGCTTGTGAGCAAAGACCTTCTTGCCACTTGAGAAAGGTAGCTCCCATGTGACATCAGCTGGCCTGGTTTTCTATAGGCCATCCCATTACCGAAACACCCAACGTTGCAGCAGTGACACCAGCCATGGAGTCATGTATTAATAGACTCGGTCCATCTGTTTCTTCCAGTATTGCTGCTCGCAGCTGGAAGGGGAGCTAAAAATAACCTCCGCTCCAGATACCCTCACCAATTGTCCCAAGGCCCTGAAGTTTCTTTTGACCGCCTTTGGACTATCTGTTGCAGCTTCATCACCACCCAAGCTAAAGAGCAGTAATGGTAAAAAGATGTAATTAGCAAATTTGGATGTTCTTCATACTACTGAAGATGAATATAACTTGGTAAGTCTTACAGGAATCCCTTCTTTCAGGTACTAATTTTCAGAGCTTCTCAGTGTTTCAAAAAAAAATCTAAGTTCAAAACTAGTAAGAGGTCTTTCAACATTTTCTCAAAACCCTTGTGACAGATGTAGGAGTCCCTGCTAGATAAATAAGAAGCAGATCCTCTATAGTATAAATGTAATTATGATGGGATGGTAACTTTTGGTAGAGAAAAATACAAAATGGTGATGTTTGTCACGTAGTTTCTACTCAACTTCACTTAAGTGAAATTTCATTTATGTGACTTCTGAAATGTGGGACTTTATTTCACTTTGACAGCCTACCAAGATGTTTTAAAAACACTGAAAACGCTTATTATTAATGTCAAAGTAGTAAAGTATTGCTCTGAAGGTGAAACTGGCCCAATTTATCTGTCTTCGGTATACTACACCCAGAGCAATCTCTAACTCCCTAAATGATAAATATACAGACTTACATTCAGTTGCACATGTTGCACTCTTGTAAGTAGAGTCCCATTCCTAGTTCTACTACACACTACTAACTACACTATAGAGCAAGAGTTGGGTAAATCACCTAATCCTATTCTTTAGATTTTATTAAAGCAGGAATACGATTTCCTTCCTCCCCTTTTCTTTGTCCTATTTGTATTGTAAGGTCTTCTGATTAAGGACTGTATTTACTGTGTCTAACATCAACCACAGTTGAGGCGGAACCTCAGGCTGGTAGGCACCATTTCCACCAAAACTGAAAACCGTAATGCTAATCTAACTTTTTGATAGTACAACTGCATGCTTCTGCATCTACAGACTACACATTCCATTTCTTGCACAGGAGTAGCTCACTGTTGTGTTTTTTACCTCCCTCTAAAATTGTCCTGTACACACATTTTCAACTCTCTGTTACTCTAGGATCTATTTCAGGGTGGTTTTCTGTGTTTCACATTCCCCCCCTCCAGCTCACATCAGGGTCTGGCACCCTCCTCTCACATCAACAATTTTTGTGTGCTCTGTGATCGGATCCCCTCCTTCACCAGTGTCCCCACTGTGTTTCCAACACCACCCTCTCCTCTCATGACAGTCCTTGTTTTGCAAGTTTGAGAGCAATTCTATGCAACCTCTTTTCTCTCAGTCATTCTGCTCCCTCACCCATTTGTTCTGGCAGATGAATCACTCTGGATGCTAATATGCTTCACTCTCCTGTGAAGACAGGTGAAGATGAGAGACAGGACTTGCTATACTGGCATGGCTCAACTGTTCAAACGTTGCTTGACGCTGTGTGAAAGACATGAAGCTATGGCTATGGTAAATAACAGCAAAGGCTTTCATGTGTCACCTGTTTTCATTTCAGTTCTCTAATTTCCTGTAAAATCATAAGACTCTACACTGAAAATTGTCCCAAAATAGAATTTTTCACCAAGTTCCCATACTGGAAAACAGAAAAGGATATCACATCAAAATGAGAGCAACATTCAAACTTGGCTAATCAGATGTCTTACTTCTGCACTAACTTGCCTATTCAAAAATTGAAAGTTTACCTGTACAACCAAGAGATAAAACAAAGGATTAAGATTAAATAATACATTGTACGTTCACTAGACACCAAAAGATGCACACAGTGTGCAGCTAGTGTATCTCAGCAATTAAAAATTCAGCTGTATGAATATTGCAATAATTTAAGTTTTTAAATTATTTATCTCAAAGCGGCAGAAAAGATCACTATTTAAAAATAACATGTAAGATGCAAGTAATGAAAAATTGATGTGAAACAGCAACCTTTAAGGCTTGAGCTCACTCTATGCAAAACTACTAACACTAAAAAAATTCTACCAAAATTCAAGTAATTGGAAAAAGAAATTTTATCACCTGTTCCATCAATTCTTAATCCCCAGTTTTATTCCCTCTGAAGAGTACTAGCAAGCTGTATGAACTAAAAAAAAACGGATAAAGAGCTGTTGCTTAAAACAAATCACAAAGGAGAAAATTAAATTCTTTCTGAACCACTCCCTTTTTCCTTGCATTCGCCCCTTCAGTCTTCCGTTTTCTGCTACACTCCCTCTGAAAATAAATGCTGGATGGCTTTGTGTTAAGTCAGAAAAATCATCTATAACTGCATTTTACTGTATTTGCTGCTTAACATATCCCAATAGTGAACCTAACATTTAGAATCTATCATATCAACATAGTCATCATGATCCAAGCTGCAAATAATAGAGAGTGTCACTGTCAATTTTGCTTTCCCACACTTCCTTCCCTTCACTTCATCTGATTTTAATAATCCCTGTCAAACCACAAACAGTCCAAATTACCTTCTTGACACAGAAGCTTTCAAGGAAGAGACAGAATCTCAACTTTCATTTAGCGACTACAAAAGCAAGCTGTCCGACTGGACAAACATTATTTCCACTCTTGACAATCTCTACAGTAAAGCATGCTTTTTAATTTTCAATGAAGCTGCCAAGGGTTTGATATAAGCTTCTTGTTTAGTGTAGATTGACTCACAGGATTAGCAAACCAACAACTGTAATTGCGTTTAAAGAAGCCAGCACTTCCAAGTGAAAGAAAAAATTGCTTGTAAAAGGTGACAACGGCATGTCATAAGCTAAGTGAATTAAGAAAAAGATTACACAAATAATTTCAACTTAGTAGATCTCATAGGATCTGTTTCAAGACCATTTTACATTTCTAAGATTGACCGAATGGTTGCTGCTAACATCTAATATAAATCAGAATTTCAAGGAGGACAATTTTATATTCAGCTACATCAGCAACAGCCTAAGAAAGGTTAGCACTTGACAACAGGAAATACGTTCATGGCAAATAAGCTTCTGCAAAAGGATGTGGTCTGTAATCAGAAAAAACAGGAAAACAGAATAACCAAGACGCTTCCCATCAGAAGCCTCACGTAAAGTATTTGTTTAAATACCTCAGATTGTCTGACCCATGCACAGGCCTAATTTAAGACTAATTAAAGCTGTTTTAAAAGATTCTTTGGTAACTAGTCAGAGTACACCAAAACAATAGAAGCCTGTCTTTGAGGAATCCATAAAAATCACCACGAAATGCAGAGGTATATACCTACATGGTGTTTCAAGTTCCACAGCAAGAGAACTATGCTTTCCACTAATACAGCAGCATTTTAGTGTTCTTTCAACAGTTTGGGCTGGCACGCGGCTTTCCACGATCACTGACCTTCATGGCCAGACATCCTCCCGTTTGCCTTTTTATTTTGTTTTCCTTCCTAGTGAAGAGTTGTAACAGCTTAATGTATTTTTCTCCTTTAGCACTGTTAGCCAAAGTGCAATTTTGATACTCAGCAGCATATTGATTCTACCACAGGTCTACATCATTATTGGACATGTCCGTTCTTTTATTCCAAAAAAAGGATGTGATCAAAAGACCACTTAAAGGAGTGTCCTGGGTTCAGCTGGGACAGAGTTAATTTTCACAAGAAGCTGGTTGGGCTGACCCAAACAGCCAATCAAATGGGATATTCTATACCAGCTGATGTCATGCTCAGTATTTAAGTGGAGAGCTGGCTGAAGGAGAGGCTTTTTGCTACTCAGAAGCAAGCTAAGCATTGGGTGGTGAGAACACTGCATGTTGTATATGCTTTTTACCAGTATTATTGATTGTTGTTTTCTTCTCCCTTTGCCATTCTGTTAAATTGTTCTCATCCCAACCCACGAGCTTTTGCCTTTTTTCCTTCTGATTCTCCTCCCCATCCCATGGAGGAGAGGGAAGGAGTGAGAGAGTAACTGCGTGGTTCTGTGTTACAAATTGAGGTATAACCACAGCAAGGAGAAAAAAAAAATTATATGAGTAACACACAGACCAATGGTATTGTAAGTTTTAATTTAAAGGACATTGATTTAACATTCCTTAAGCAAAGTGCTTAGCCTTGACTATGTCTTGACTTTTAGTTAACTATCAGTTTGCATCCAGAGCAGAACTCGTCACTGATACCAGCTAGTTTCATGTGTTAAAAAAGCACAAATTATATTTTCATTCAGGGTTTAAGCACTACCAAACTCAACAGAAGCAGGAAATAGGAAAGACATCTGTTGAACAGTATAATAAAGTACAAATATACTGAGTGATATATGTCTACTCCACATGTATTTAATGGTAATCAAAATCCTTGTACAAAACTAAACCTTGTGTCTAACCGGTTTGCAATTCTGCAACTGTCTAGATTTTTTAATTTTTTTTTTTAAGACAGGAGCTTCTTACTAATTCATGAGCCATATCAAAGTGATTTTTTCCACTAGTTACTCAGAGGTAGCCTCTATCTTCGCAGAGCATCCTCTCTGTATTTCGATCTAGTTTTGTCTCACTTGATAGCTTACATTATCAGATGTTCTTGGCAGGAAGTGTAAGTCATCACAACTATGGTACTACAAAAGCAAAAAAATGCACAATCAAGTGGCACTTTTAAAGAATATTTGTCCACAATACCTTTCCATTGCTGCTGAAGAAGAAAGCAAGGAAAAAGAATGATGAGAGTGAAAGGAACTTCTTTCTTCTGAAGTATCTCTTAAACTACACTGTCACACTCCAGCCTGAAACTCCTTATCTTAGGGCAACTAACAGTCCTGCAACTGTTGGCTCACAAAAGAAACCTCTCGTACTTCATGGTGAAGTTCCTTTATCTCTATCCTGTTAGTCTGTCTACGCCATGGAAATACCATGTGGGTATGATTCATGAATACTCAGAGAGAGCTCTAATACATTCTACCATCTCTTTTGGAATGATGGTGTATCAAGATTATTGTTTCATAACATCATAGAGGCAACAGTGGTAAAAGGTGGGAGAGGGAATCATAATAAAATGCATTCACATAAGGGAAAATTAAACTTTCTTTGGAACCAGACCAGGCCATAAATTATTGTGTAAAAAGGAAAGATGATCAGCTGATTTGTGATGCAGAAAGGGGTTCCTCCTCCCTATCATCTTAAACAACTACAGCAAAGATCTATTAAATTCTGCAGTGCAGAAAGCACTTAGCCTTTGGTTTCATGATTAAGAGGGCAAGTGTTCATAAATATCTTACAAGTGAACACCACGCACTGTGTTATTTCTTACATAATTACAAGGCTCATACGAGTTGTGCAACCAGCCAGGAAGTGGAACTAGTGTAAACAACATGCACCATTTGCCTATCACATGAAATAAATCTTTTGCTTCAGAACAAAACTGGACTGAAAACTAAAGATCTATTTTTTTCTTTTTTAAGGAACACTACATTTAAAGTTGAGAGAGAGGGAGAGAGAGGGAGACATCACAGACTAAAAAAAAAGGACTGAAATTTTTTTCTAGGGTCACATCAACATTTCAGCAAATTTATTTTCCCTTATATTAATTTTATAGCATTTCACAACTTTATTGAAGTTAAAAATTAGTAAGCCATATAAAAATAAAGCTGGAAACTTACATTACAATCACATTTTTAAGGTTCAATCTATATATTTTTAATTTAACGGCCTAAAACTGAGTAACACCTCTACCAGAATATCCTTCAGAAGTACAATTTGTGAGCATATCTATTTTTATACAACAGTTCCATGGTGAACCTTAGAGTTTCAACTCTATTCTGTTAATCTGTAAGATAAATTACGCTTGTTGTGACCCAGGAAACAGCAGGTGGTCCCAAACCAAGATTCCCTTCACTTGTACACCACCAGGAAACAGTGTGGAGGACGTTGCAAACACAAACAAAATATCCAGTGAGAAAAGTAGTTAATGGTATATATTCTGAGTACGGAAGGAAGAGTTCAGGGATGGAAAACAGAGGGAAGATTTATTGAAACAACATATTTTTCCTAGATAAGCTGGTAATAAGTGACACTACAATACTCTGCCTCATGCTAATCTTTGGAGCTGAACATTATTCAGAAATTTTAAGTTTGTTTCAAATAAGAGAATCAAAAGTCTATTGCTTTGCAAGTTTATATCATGGAATAGCATTGAGCAAATAATTTGATTTTTAATATCAAGGCAGACTGGAATGATTTCTTCCAATTTTTTTCTTCTATCACATTGTGCACCGAGGATAAGTTTACTACAGAAAAAGAACTAAGTGGGTTGTATTCCTCACCATCCCCTGTATCTGCATTATCTGACATAACTCACATGCTCCCAGTCAAATGGCACGATAAGAATTAAAAACACTGTATAGCCTACTATTCAGATTTCAAATAATCCACTTCTTTATCTGTACTACTGGATGACACAGCTTCCTAAACCCCTTCTTTTTGCAATAATTACAAGTTTTTATTCAAGTTATAATTTTGTACTATTAAGCACTAATGGCAAGGCAATACAAAGAGTGGACAGAAATAGATTGATCACACTCATAAAAGAGATTCAGACAACTTGAGAGACAGGCCACATTTTCTGACTCTTCACAGGGTCAAGAGAGGTTATCAGGGTTTTCTGTATATTGCAGAACCGACTGTACTCTACTCCAAATGTAATAAACATTCGGGACTGTTGCAGCTAAGCAAATGCTACAAATTACAATATGCATTTCAAAAACAGTGGTCTCAGTTAGCTTCTACAATAATGGAGTAAGGCCTTACTACTAAGAGATACCTTACTCAGACTTCTTACAAAACTACACTAATCCGAAGTTCATACCTATCCATTTCTTAACAGTTCAAACAGCCAGTCATTTTTTTATAGCTGTTGTAAAGAGATAATTTATAAAATGGTTAATCTGAAGAAAGCTTGCTTATAATTTTTTAAGAACTCTTAAATGTAAATGCAGCATCTCCGACATTTTCTTCAACCAACAGAGTCATATATATTCCTGATTAGTGCCAATAAGCACTTTCCTATAAACATCACAGGTCTCATCTAACCATCCAGTTAGAACTTCTCAAGCATTCATAGTCTATAGCAAGTCAATTTCAAAACATATCAATGTACAATTTACATAAATACATACCTTCAATATGTTCTCTCTGTAACTGAAATCTTCTTGATTTTTGTTTCAAGCGACTATGCATAACATTCAGTTAATAGTTCATCAGTGGTCCTATGTAAAAAGAAGGCAGTAAAATTACTAAAAGATAGTATTTGAGGAACTAACATTTTCACAGATAAACATCCTAATTGCTTAAGTATTATAAAAAATTGCTCATACACTAAGATGGTATGCTTCTTAATCCCAACTGGTAAATAATAGTTCAAGTTCAAAATGTTAAAAAAAGTTTTACCTTTAGAAGACTCAATTTCTGTTGATACTTATTATACAAACCATGGTGCTACATAACATGTCATTCAGTTGTTCCAAAGGTATAAAAGGAATGGAGAGAAGGTATGTACAGAATGGGAAATCAGGCAGCCATAGAATCTCCCAAAAAAGCATGCAGCAGCTACAAGAAATGCTTAGACAAGGTCCACATAGCTCAGTAGTTTCACTGAGAATAATCTACCTTTCCGGTCACCCACTCGTAGAACAAGCAACTTATAAAAGAGGTGGAAGTTTGAGATGAACATTCAATATATAAAGGGGACTTGTAAGATTGAGAAAGACCCTTCACCAAGGCCTGTGGTGACAGGACAATGAGCAAGTGTTTTAAACTGAAAGAGGTGAGATTCAGCTTGGACATGAAGAAATTCTTCCCTGTGAGCGTGGTGAGGCCCTGGCCCAGGCTGCCCAGAGAAGCTGTGGCTGCCCCCTCCCTGGCAGGGTTCAAGCCCAGGTTGGACGGGGCTGGGAGCACCCTGGGCTGGTGGAAGCGGTCCCTGCCCATGGCAGGGGTGTGGAACTGGATGGTCTGTAACGTCCCTTCCAACCCAGACCATCCTGTGATTCTAGGATTCGATGAAAAGAAGTGGAAATTCTTAACACTTTCCAGGGTTTTAGCTAAAGTACTGCAGAACTCAAAGTTCCTGTAACTCGGAAGTTCTGCAGCAGAATCAGCAAAGACAAGAGCAAAGGAAGTTTAGAAGAACTGCAGGTGAGTTTGACAACAGGATAGCCTGTTCTTTGACCAATACTTTTACATCTGTGTTTTAAATTAAGAACAAAGCCAATAAAGCCCGTATTTCTTGCACTGCTTTTATTACTTTTCTGAAAACAGAGGCTATGCAAAAAACTATATCAAAGACAGTAAGGTTCTAACTCCAGCCCACAAAAGCCAAGAAATTTAAAGTTAGTCTGACATTCAATCCTTAAATCATGCAATTGTGCTTCTTCTTTAAAAAGCAACAATGCAAGTTAATGACAAGTTGTCAGCCCTAACTTTGAATTGCCTGAAGTTTGTCATTTGGTGTTTGTGTCACAACCTTAATGTTATTTAAATGTAGTTTTTAGTATCTATTATTTAAAAAGGTCTACTTCACGACAGCAAAAAGCTTTGATGGAAGAAACCTCAAAGTACACTGTAGTGCTGGTATGCCACTTCATTAGAAGTAGTGCATAAAACATATGCTGTTGACAAATCTAATTCATTAACGGTGAGGTAGATGCACTTTAAAACAACTGGATGGCATCATTATCTACAGTTCCTTTTATAAATTATTCTTCTTTTCCCTTTTGACTGAACTTGTCACTGCTCCCTTTTCAGACTGTGAATGTTTTTGCCTTAAAATTCAATACCTTCAACATGTTTGGACAAGTTAAATAAGTAGCATATTTGCTAAAACTGAAACCGTTAGCAGAAAAATTCACACTGATTATTTCACCTATATTAACTAATGAGAAATAAAATAAAGCAACAATGTGGAAGAGTTTCAGCTTTATCAAACACAAAATTTAAAAATTAAGAGAAGAGGAAATTACAAAATGCAACAGAGTAACATTCTGGCAGCATTTTGCATTGCTGTTAAGATGACTTGGACTTGATATTGAACTGAAATCTGCAAGAGAGAAGAAGATCAGGCACATCACAGACCTGACAGCTAGCTGACATATTTAGTTACAAAAGGAAGAATTGTGAACTATATTACTTGGACTTTTAGGTGAAGACCAATATTGGCATAGGACTAAAGGCTATAGCAAGGTCAGTAAATAAAGTTAAGCTGGTATTTGAAGCATGGCCCATGAGAGTCGTGAATTCCTTGAGCAGCCTTCCAACAGATGAAACACACATAACTAGCCAAAGCTGATCAAACTCCATCTTAGAATATAGTTTCCTATGAGAATATGGAAATTTTTCTTCTCAGCCCAGAAAAAATGAAGTCCTTCTATCGCTGTGGTCTTTGAAACCTGAATCACAGTGCAGAAGCTTCACTGAATTGATTGAAAAATAAAGTGAAAAAGAGTGCTTTTGCGGACTAAATATAACACAAGTTATGGTTTAATTCCACTAACCACACATTCAGTAAAATTCTAAACTACACTGTATACAAGCAAACTGGAAAAAAAAAATTAAAGATTCTTAATCAAGGATACTTTCCGTAACTTAATTTTCCTTTTAACTCCTTACAAAGTGACCTAAATCTATCCATTAAAAAAATTATAGAAATTTTTGCATAGAATGCATAATCATACTTCAATACGTGAATATTTGTGATGAATTAGCTCGATTAGCAAAAAATTTAGGCTTCTTCAAGAAAAGCCCACATATAGCACATACCATCCTATATCTTTCTATACAGACACATGTACACATTCAGATTTTTAACTAGATGCAGTGTCTCAGATTAATTCTATATTGCCTCTTGCAGAGACAAGCTCATTACATATAACACTTATCCTGAAAATTTGAGAGGTGGACATTTTACTTCGAAAAAATTGGCACATGAGTAACTTAAATAGGGAAACACTTCCAAATATAATTCACCGAGGCCTATTTTATGCCTCCATGGCTTGCAGCAAATCAGTTTCTGAAAGCAACTCTAAATGTTTAAACTAAAAACTGACAGATTAATTCACCACATTTGAATCAGCATCTACCATTTACCTCAGAAGATTTATATCTTATATGTCCAATACGCTACACATGCAATTCTCCTAATTAGTCTCCCCATTAATCCTCATCCTGCTTTTTTTCCATTCTGTTCTCTCTCCTGCCATACTGTTTTAAAACCCCATGAGTGAAATCTTCGTGTTTGTTTAAGCCTTCCACCACCAAAACATGGGAAGAGTTAGCTGCGATGGGCAAGACTACAGTGGGATCTCCACTGAAGGAGACACATCTCGAAGGCCACCTTTCTCCAGAATCCCTTAGTGAACTGAATTCAGAATCATTCCACTTAAAAACATTCTTGTTACTGAAAAGATCCATATCCTTATTGACTGCTGGTAACAACAACTCTTCTTGTAAAGTTCGTAGATTCTACGAAGGGGGCTTCTGTTTACCTCTGACCAACAGGGAAGTAGGACTTTGGGTACCTAACTTCTACTCTTGTCTGCCTAATAAAACTCTGAGGATACTGCTGGGAGTGGGGAGGCAGGAAAAGGAGAGAAACAGGGCTGGCACCATTAAGAGGGTTTACTCGTATACACAAGAGCCCATAATGCCTTCCCAAAGAAAGCTTTCGTGCTCCCCAGCATTTCCTGAAAAGCTACTCAGTTCCCAGTCAGGGATTTCAGTCCTGCTCTTACTTCAGCCCTTGCTGATGATCTTTATAAGCAATAATGCTGCCAACCACACAGCCCTTCTGTCAATACCGGCACTCCAGATGGGAGAAACCACTGACAGCAAAAACCTTCTACACTAATAAATGTCATCGCTTCATTGAGAAGGTGGAAGAAAAGAGGGAGAGACCTCACCTCCGTCATTGCTTCAAAAGAGGTCTTTCACTCTTCTGCGCACAGGGGACTGTCGAAGCACCCTGTCTGCAAAAGGTCTAGCCACTTTTTCCGCAATCCTTAGGTTATTTTCAGGAAACTATTTGGAGGACCTCACTAATTCTCACAAAGCTCCTGGGACCACAGATCACAAAAGGACATTGCTGTCTCTTTCCTTGAGGGAACATTGCACTCATAGCACAGAGTGGTATCTCTGGATGGGACGACGACTTACATGTCTTACATCCAGGGATGCCAAAGCCAAGTAGAATCACACGGTAATCTTCACAGCAACAAAACCCCACTTCTCTTAACTCCCAAGTCCACAAGTGTGATGGGAAACAATCAGTCATTAAGCAAAATTTCTTGTTCATCCAAATAAATTATTCACAAGACTCCATGAGAAAAATAAAAACTATGGATGTTCAGCTTATTCTGCATTGAAACATACCTCAAAGCCTATTGGAAGAGAAACCCACTTTCTTACAGCAACAGGTTACTACACTAATATGATCTACTTATTGCTATTACTCTGACAGTTAATTTCAGATTTGTTCTTTAGTAAATATGGTCTGTTTTTTGAGTCTAATGGATAATGATTTCTGATAAAATAAAGTTAAAAAAAATCACCAATTAACACGTTATTTTAGTACTGAATGCTTCTACAACCTTCACGAGACACTGAAGAGATATTGATGTCCCAGGGTACGTTGGCTTCAGTGGCAACCTGGAATTCTTAGGGGTAGATGACAACTGTTGTATTCCTACAACTTTATCTGCAAGATCTGCTGATCACAGGGGTTTCACCTTAACTGAAGGGACAATTAGTCACAAGGAACTGCTATGACACTCTGATAACCTCATCTTAAGTAGCAAATCCACGTCTGATACTTGTGTCACAATTTTATACAATCTTCCAGTTATATATTGATAAAATACACAGCTAGAACTGTAACATACTGTAGGGTATTTTGATACTATCTTGCTCTTGTTGTACCTTCATTACCCTCCCTGTTACAATTTATGCCACACCTTCTCCCAACTTCTTTTCAGAATTTTTCTCTCCTCCCATCCACAGCCCTCTACACATTTTGCCTGCCCTCTGTACTGGCCTCAAGTACAGCGAACAGCAGAGAAGGTAAAAATCGTACGTGCAACACGTTACCCACTGGCTACACCTAATGCCTGTGAGCCAGGGTTCATCTTTACCTGCATCGTGGGTATCAATCATGCTGTTGGCAGTTGCCTAATTAGAAATAAAATCGAGGGGAGAGAGGGGTTATTGCAGAGATGAAACCACTCTGGAATATTCTGAGTATATACATTGCTATTTAACGACTTGCAATTATTAAGAAAAAATTGTAATTTCTGCTGCCATTACACAGTCACCATACTGACTGCAGTTAATTAAGGAAGAATCATACACTAAAGACAAAGAAAACACATTTTAAAACACACTCAGAAAAAAAAAATCTGCAAACACAATCTGAATGAGCTTATGTGGATCCCCCCCAAAAAAAGGTGAAAGGACTTTGACGAAGGAAAATTTGCTGATCACATCAGAATGGATCTCCTATGTAGGAGAAGATATTAGAAGGTCCGGGGGGAATTAGGTCAATTAAGTATTCCAGGCAGGCACAGAGGATTTAGGTCAGGGCAGAAGAACAGAAGTATGATTAAGAAAGAAGGTCCAAGCAGCCAGGGACCAACTCATGTCAGGCAACGACAAGAAACTTGAACTTTACGTGTTAGGAAAGGTAAGTATTAAATGCAAAGTGAAACCATTCCACTACCTGTATTTTAAAAGAAAAAACAAACAAACAAAGCCTTATTCCAAGTCATGAGCGACTGAAAGTGCACTCATGAAGTGCAGTTCACTAATTCATTAATGAGTGAACTAATACACATAAAGCGCATAGCCTGGCATAACTTACAGCAGAATTACTGAACAAGTTGCTGAACACCGCTCTGTGCTCTCTACGTTTGTCCCCCAACACCGAATCACTGCCTCACATTAACGGAATGGGAGCTGGCAGGAGGGCAGAGTGCAAGGAGATAGAAGATAGGCTGAGCTTACAATATTCAGAAAAAGAAATGTTCTATGTCATAAAAATGATTACATGGAACAAACACAAATAATACCTCTGGAAAAGACCATAAGATGTTCTTAAATATAAGTACAAATGATGATACATAATTATGGTAACTGAGAGTTTACATAATCAGTAAGGCTTGAAGAAAAGCAACAATTTTCACAATGCCTGTTCTGCCATTCCTATATTCCCCAGCTCATGAAAGAAACTACAGGTACGTTTATAGAAGAACGATTATTCTTAAGAAGCTATTCTAGCTTCTGTGGATTTATATTATTTCTAATTCTTGTAATCCCTTATCACTATAGAAGAAAATTTAAGTTCCTTCGTTGTTTACACAAAGACAGAGTCAGTGCTTCGTACTGAAGACAGACTTAAAAAATGGACTTAAAACAGGGCACAAAGTTAGATTTTTCTCCACATGAAGGCAGTGTGGAGACACTTCACACTGTTTTAGCTTTTATGACTGACTTTTCAGTGTAGCTTCTGTTGTTTTGGGTGTTGTTTTTTTTTTTCACAAAGCTGTGCCTACTAAATGTTTGCCCAAAATTTGCCTATGGCATTGTGATATTTATTTTGTCAAATGACACTGCTTAAACAAGTAGACACACGTTATGTTGAGGCAACAGAAGAAAAAAGCTCTAATGAATAACTTTTTTAACTCTAAAATTGTTTATCAGTCAACTGATAAACTTTTTTGCATGATGGAAAATATTTGAAGAACATAATGCAAAATATCTTCCGCTAGATAAAAAAACCTGTCAGATCATATTTTATAATGGAAGAGACGTTTACGCATGGATTGTATCACTATCACAATTACTGCAAGAAATTACATAAAATTTTCAACATAGCAAGTCAAAAGGCTAGTGAGGGACAAAAAATGAGAAAACAAACCCCAAACCCTAAGTTGCAAAGTTAAGGATAAAGTGGTGAAAGCTTGCAGAAAGAGGTTGTGAGATTTAAGGACAAGGTTCAACAGTGCTCACACTGATCATGGCAAACCCACCGAGGCCTGGAGGAAGATAACTGCACATGAAGTCAAACATATGAAGACATGAAGTAAAATCACTATCTATGGGAAAATGTAAGAAATGAAATTTCAAGGCAAAAGACATGGTGGTAATACAATTCCGTAGAACATGAAGGAAACAAGAAGTACAGAGTAGAAAGCTAGAACAGTGGAATGAAATTGAAATTTCCCTTTTTTTGGTCTCTCTAGGAAATCAAATTAAGAAATAAGTGGTTACAGAAGTCTTACAAAGATGGGCACCTGAAATACTGTAAACAAACGCTTTTTGTGAAAGACTAAAAGGAATACCTATTCCTCTGATCTTGACTTCTTAAAGAACTGAGGACATGCGAGCTGCACAGCCATTCTTAATATTCCTTAAAATATAGTTAGAAATTTTATAAGTCGGATACCATTTGTGTGGGACTAAAAATTACTTCTGAATTTTTGTAGAAGATACCACATGTACTGTAGAACAGAAAGCGTAAAAACAAGTATGGGTCTGAAAACGAGAGACAAAGCTTAAATATGAAATGTGAAATGTTTGAGGTCTCAGTTGCTTTGATTCCACACATTTTATTTGCTGGAGACAAGAAAAAACAAATAAAAACCAGAAAATACTTAATTCTCAAAGGTAACAAATGGTCATCACATAGGTGTGCAACTTCTTCACTGGTACCTAGTTTACAGTCTTGTGTGCTGAAATTTATGGTACTGTACGCTGAAGATTTCTCCAGCCTGTTAAGAGCCCTGTGGCATAAAACTGCTATTAGTTAGCAGTTTAGTAACAGTTAGTAGCTAGTAGTAGTTAATAACAACTGTTTACAAGAAAGTAAAAGTTTACAAGAATTAAAATGAAAATCTTTACAGTGCTGACAACTCAATAGTGAAGGTACAAAAGGTGCAACAGGTACAAAATAGAAAACTCCACTAATCATCATTGCCAATCAAGAAATCTACGGAATAAACACAGCCATTTAACTCTGACTATTGAAGTATATGTTAAAAGTTTTTTCAGTGCCACTTCTGTCAAAAGCTAATGACAGAGGTTGTTGATGGTTACTTCTTCATGCTTGCATACAAAAATACAGCTGCCATGTTAAGGCCTCATCTGAGGCCCGGCAGAACGATGTCTCCATGTTGATACTTAGGAAACTCAGACAGATTTCAAACCAAGTGTCCAATGTGCTGCAAAAATTCTAGCTGTCTGAAGCTCGGTGGTTTTGGTTTTCTTTTCACAGGAACACCTGTGTACGCCTTGCTTATACTGATCTAATCTGCAGCGACAAACACTCAGCACTTGTGGCAGTTTTGCCATGCATTTCTCAGTTTACAGGTCTTAAATACGAAACAGCTACCTCAGTGAGCACAAAGCCACTTCTCCACTACCATGTAAGAATTTTACGGAAGGGGAGAGAGTGGCATTCAGTTCTCCAAGGAGGCCATCCAATATTTTTTTCCTTGAATTAGGACACGTGCCTTCTACTTTCCAGCTGTATAAGAAAGGAGTAAAAAAAGAAGGTGTTCTACACAGCTAATTTTATTCATTACACTGACAGATTTCGTGTGCACCCTCCATTCAGTGCCTTACATGACACAGCAATCCTGTCAAAAGTCGCCTCTCAAACACGCGCGGACCAAAACGAAGTTCCACAAACAGCCATAACCTTGACACTTCTACACTCCCGCGCTCTAAATCGAGTGCTTGAAGTATGGTCTGAATATTATCTTCAGCATTTCATGCTGCTTCGCCATTCAAAGAAACCAGGCCCTGACTTCCACAATGAAGAGTCGGTGCCAGCTTGAATCCCTTCGCCCAGCTCTGTGGCGGCAGCAGTGCCCGCTCACCTCGCCCATGGGACAGCACCAGAGACTCTGAGAGTTTCCCTGAGACACGGAGAAAGTGATGCTGAGTGTCAAAACAGACTCACAGAATCCCAGCATGGCAGGGGTTTGGAAGGGACCTCTGTGGGTCTTCTAGTCCAGCCCCCTGCTGAAGCAGGGTCACCGCGTCCAGGGGGGTCTGGAATATCTCCAGAGAAGGAGACTCCACAGCCTCCCTGGGCAGCCTGGGCCAGGGCTCCGTCACCCTCAGAGGGAAGA
>Ga0065711_1006932_pt1 | contig 18657 bp, 9 predicted proteins | sample Hoacrofraction12_FD_59098 | JGI IMG/M metagenome (GOLD analysis project Ga0065711, IMG submission 59098) | Hoatzin crop microbial communities from Cojedes, Venezuela - Epithelial fraction 12 v2 (version 2) | ecosystem: Host-associated > Birds > Digestive system > Esophagus > Crop | place...
CCAGGGAGGTTGTGGAGTCTCCTTCTCTGGAGATATTCAAGACCCGCCTGGACAAGGTCCTGTGCAGGCTGCTGTGGGTGACCCTGCTTTGGCAGGAGGGTTGGACTGGGTAACCCACAGAGGTCCCTTCCAACCCCTGCCATTCTGTGATTCTGTGACGAGGAGGGGACGCGCTAGGGAGGGAACACACTGTTTGCAACCCTTTCCGTCAGTGCTGGTTGATCCACAGGTTCTTAAATAAGCAGGTGGTTTTTTTTTCCTTTATTTAGGGGTTGATTAATAGGAAAATGGTTCTTTTGCATTCCTTGTAAATTTTTGACACTTATAAATTCCGTATGGTTCCAGGTCTAACAATTCTTCCCCATGAAGTGATGTGTTAATCATGTACGCTGTCATCATAGTAATTCTAGGATTTATTGGCTGATTTCAGTAGAACGTGACAATACTGAGATCTCAGAAACGAATTTTCCTCGGGCTTTGTGAGAACCACGTTATTGCTCCACGGAGAATGGCTTCGGCATGAGCTCACCCTGCTATTAGACATCAGAGAACCAACACCGGTGCGGCACTATAGGCTGAAGTCCGCAGGAATTCTGGTTCTGCGTGTCAGAAGTTAGCATGCCTCGAGAGTGAGTAAGGCTCCTCTCGATCTGCGTGGAGGCGGGTAATCGCAGGTGCAGAGGTGTGGGGTTTTTTGCTTTCCTCCTCTTGCAGGCCCTGATCGTATGGAACAACAGGACACGCTCAGTTTACCCGTGGAGTAGTTTTGTTATATTTAACAATATTTAGCTTTGCCCTGCTTTTCCCAGGAGATGCGTGGTGTGTTTGCGTTCAGGGACGCGCGGCACTGTTGGGTTGTTTCCTGCTTTCAGGTGCCTGGAGCAGTCAGCACGCGCTCTGCAGCACTTTTTATAAATACTGCAGCATTACACAGAACAGCAGGTTGTGGTGGTTTCGTCTGAAAGGTTTGTGTGTGCTAAGCTTGCTTGGACTGAGTTCTTCTGTATGTTACCAGGATGGCAAACTGAGCATAACGTGTAGGACAGCAAAATATGTGTTAGAATAGTGTTTTTTCACAGTGCATAGTCGCTTGATGGCGTGTAAACAGTATAATTTTTAATGTCTGAAGTTACACGTGATGCTGTGTTAGGATTAAGAGCACCCTAACAAATGCTGTTTTCCCTTTCTTTTGCCTTTATCAAATTTTAAACTGTTTGGGCTGAAAGTTCCCAAGTGTGAGATCTCTCTGATGAGGAAGACGATGTGCGCGGTATCGGTCACTCCTGGTGACAGGGCCTGGAAACGTTACAAGCGCGTTGGGGCTGAAGGGCGCCTTTGGACTGGGACGTACCCTTGGCTGTGGCGTGGCAGGCGGCGCAGATCGGCTGCGCTAGAAGCTTTTGCAGAACAGCAGCAGTTGGCACTTGTGCGTCATGAAGGACTCCTGGGGCTTAATGTCCTAAAAGGTTGTGCCCGTGCTGAGCGGGGAGAGCCTCCCATGAGGGAGGACTTCCCTGCAGGCACGTCTCCTGGAAGGACACAGATTGTCAGAGGCCAAGTTGAAGGACGCAGGGCAGAAGCGGTTGTAGTTGTTAGATGGGTGGGGAGAAACGGGCAGAAGAATCTCTGCAGGCTGAACCGTGTCCTCCTCCAGACCCCAGGAGGAAAACCCATGGTTTTGTCTTTCAGCAGCCCTTTGCGGCGGGCAGGTGTTTGTCACGGCCGCTGCCGGGGCTGTCGTGTCCCCTCCGGCTCTGCGATGTGCCGGGGTTGAACACCCCGTGTCTCCGTGCAAGTGGCAGGCGTCTGGCGGTGGGGGGTGATGGCAGTGGAAGACTTAAACCTTTCAGCTCTTCTGATGACCTCTGCTGGCATCAGCATGGGGGAATTCCTTTTTTTCTTAGCCTACTTTTGAAGAAGATCCAAGCCTTAGGATTTCACAGAAAACCTTATGAAACTGTCCCGCTCCCTACGATGGGCTGAGTTCAGCTCTCAAAAGTGAAGACGGTAAAAACCCAGATGCATGCTGTGCTGGAGTGTGGGTTTTTTTCTGGTGTTAGAAAACACTAACCTTTCTGAAATTCATTATTTTCTCAATGATTTTACAGTTCTGTTGGGAGTTATGACATAAATTTTGAACTGGGGTTGGCACTTTTGTCTACCAATAAGATACGTAAGTGGCTGTAGGAATCGGAGAATGGAGCTAAGGAAGTTGAGTGCGGAGCGGGTGAACAGATTTTAACAAGACAAACCAAAGTGTTTTGGATCACTCTTCAAAGTTATCGCCTAGGAACGGACCTCCTCTTTTCACAGCTGTCTGTTGACACCCTGCTCGGAGGTAGCATTGGTGTTTGGAAATTGTTAAATGAGAAGCAGTTTGGGCCCCTGAACACAGACAGCTCAGTGGTACGTGGAGTTGTGTGTTTCTCTGCTGCTCAAAAGCCGGTGTTAGAGACCTGTCCTCAGTTAGACATTACTTGAAAACTTTCAATTAGTTTATATTTCCAGGGATCCCCTCGCACCAGAAGGAGCTCTTTGAAATATAACACACCTTTTTTCTTCCCCCCCCTCTTTATGAAAGAAAGGAGAACAAAGAAATACTGAGGTTGGTTTTAACATTGCACCAAAAAAAAAAAAAAAAAATCATTAAAAACCATTGCAAGCTGTCTGGAGGCCAGCTTTGGTCACGAGGAATCCCAAAGTGCTGTGTAAACCTGAACTGTTACACCAACTGTACCTGAGGTCCACTTTGGCGTCCGCTGGCGCGGAGTGGTCTGCAGTGGCTCTTAGCAACGCTTTGGAGCAGCTCGAGCAGGAAGCTGAAACTTTCTTTAATCTTTTCTCCCCCCCTCTTTTACACCTCCTTCTCCAGGGAACTCTGCCTAGATGGAGCCTAGATTTCTTACCTACATTTTTCTCCTGAAATTTTTCTTTCCGGGATCTGTACGATCGTCGTAATTGCTATTGTTACACCCGCTGCAATGGAGAAAAGATTAATCTTGGAGACTGTCAGCGCGGCACTTTGAGGCTGCGTTTGAATGACGCAGGCTGTTTCTCATGGTGCAGTTTGCCAGCGCGGCCGAGCTGCTGGAACCGCTAGCTGCTGCTGCTGCGAGGTGTGGTCCCGCTCCCCTGGCACGTCCCGGCCCCCTCCTGCGCGCCAGTGCTGGCAGGCGAGAGCTAACTGGGCAGAAAGCTCACCCTACCAACACGTGAAGGTTTTATCTGCGTGTTTAGCTCCCTGTTCCAGCTCGCTGTGGGATCAGATGAATGAGTGCAAGCGCAGATGGAAAGGGAAGAGCAAAATGCGTGAAAGACGGCTGAAGAGCTGGACCATCCTCTTGGCCTCAGCTCTGGGATGGGCATGGTGTTGTCAAGTCGGCATTGTTTCCTGCCATGCTGGATTTCTCTTCTGGGTTTGATCTTTTCTTCACCCTACTGCTAGTCTAAAGGTGTTTCAAGCCACTTTTCCTCATAGGAGCTATTTTTCATCCCTTTCTGATGTTGGTTCGCTTGCTTTAGTGTTTTGGTTTTTTTTTTTCTCTTTTAACTGCTGATGTGAGGTAGAAAAACAGAGGCAGGAAGTGAATGGAGGGAAGTTAAATTGGGAAGAAAGAACAAATTTCCATATTCTTTGCCCTGTTTTGTTAAGATTCGTGCGAGATTTTCGTCGAGGAGGTTAAGTTTTGCCTTTTTGGTTTAGATGAAGTCTCAGGAATGTATAAGGAAATGGTATTTTCATCTGTTCTTCAGAATCAGATCTCAGCACAGAATCAAAGGCTGCTGTGCTCTTAGAAGTGTTTTATTTCAAATGGAAAAGAAAATAAAGCTGTAGCACTTACGAAAGTTCAGATGCATTCCTGAAAGTCTTTCAGGGGTTGTGTGGCTTTGCCTCTTCAACTCTTGCTATGAATTTGGTTTAAGATTACCTCCTAAATCCGTTAATAGTCGTGCAAAGCAACTCATTTTGCTTGGCCCTGGCTGAAAACCACGCAAACCCACCGAGTTCTGCAGGAATTCCTCCAGGAGCCAAACTTGCTCAGATACGGTAAAGGGTGCATAAATCTGAAACTGTGGTTTCTGACACACCTCCACCTTTTTTTTTTTTCATTAGGTAAATCAGCGTAATCTGACTCTTCAGGAGAAGAGAAGCTATTGGCCTGCATAATTAATATTTCGTTAAATATAACAGTGTCCTCCCGGAACTCAAGACATCTTCAGTGTAAGCACAGACAGCGTCAGAGGCAGAGGTGAAATCAGAGGATCCTGCTGGGAGACTGCTTCTGGCATGTGCCTACCCTGGTGTTACATTCGGATGCACAGGACCCTTTCTACTCTTGAATTGCTTAATTAAAAAAGTAAATACAGAGCTATCTTTATATACATATATATGGCTTTCTTTTTTTCCAAAATGCTCACAAATATATTATTCTGAAATTACAGTAGAGTTAAAATTACGTAAACTGTGCTATTAAATGGCAGACTTCTTTCAGAGGAGCTTGTACTAAGCGAAGAATTCTTGCTTTTTGTGTACATTTTGGTATAACTGCCTTGATAGATTTCAGAATGACAGGCTCTACATCAATGTAATAACATGTAAATTTATCATTGCTGCTAATTGCAAGTCTGTTGTTTTTATGCTGCCATGTAGGCCTCAGCCCCAGTTGGAGACCTGTTCTATTTGGCACTGTAGAGTAGTGTGATAAAAGATATTCTGCTTCTTAAAAGCTTGTCATGTACATAGAAAAGAGAAAGGCAAGCTCACGCAGGAGAAGAGAACGGGCTTCTTTCACCTGTTCAGCTCTGGGGCTGCGATTAGAGCTGACCTCCCTTAGGAACGTGTTGGAGTAGGGATTGGTTTCGCCAGTTTTGGGCCTTAATGCTATGCTGTCTCATGAGCGCAGGGAACTTCATTGTTTTATAGGGAGATGCCAGGTTTCACCTATGTTGCCATGCAGCAGGGCTGAGCTACTGTGATAAGAATGCTGTCTACAAATAATTAATCGGGTGGAAAGTATCTTCTAAATAATAGGAAGGTTTAAACTGTATGTATATTTGAAAAGATCACAACTTTAATGTCCATATTCAAAATAATTTTGTTGAACGTAGCTGTGTCACAGTTTTCTTGGCCAATGTTTGTTTTTACAGCCTGCATTTTCACCCATATTTGAAGGAGTTGTTCATATTCCTTCCTGTGTGTAAAAAGGAAAAGCACACAGAACAGGGAAGGATTTTTGGATGTGCTGAGGCTGCAGTGCAACTAGCTTTACTGAGAGCTTTGTTTGAATACCTGGGGTAAACAACAGAGGATAATAGTATTTTTTATGAAGTTTGTTATAGTTAGCTTTGTGTTTTACTATTGCATTTATTGACTGTGTATCTGTTAGCATTCTGCTCGGATATATATTTTATTAACTGATTATTTTTTTGAAGTCTCATCTAGATTGTTCTGAGTAATTCCAAAACTACCCTTCAACATGCCTGAAAATCCTGCTGCAGGTATGTAGTCTGGAAGTGATAACTTTTGTTAAGCAGTGAGAAATGAAGCTCCATTCCTCACATGTGCTGCTTTGTGGTGCAGATAAACAGCAGGTGCTGCAGATCCTTGATCGACTGCAAGCAAAACTGCGTGAGAAAAGAGATTCCCAACATAATGAAAACCTGACTGTTTTGCGTAACACACTCAGGAGCCCTTTGTTCAACCAGATACTGACCCTCCAGCAATCCATCAAGCAACTGAAGGAACAAGTGAGTGTAAAATTGCAGTTGTTGGTGTGATGATAATGTTGTTTCACAAATGGAGTTTGTTACCCGGTGTGGTATGCCTATTTGTGTAATGCTGAGTTCAACAGACCACAATAACTATAGCGATCTTGGAACTCAAAACACGGTGTGTAGGTGTGTGTTAATGAGGGCGCTCTCATTAATAGGCTGTAACTTGATGTGAGTGAACGGTGGGCAATTTTGGTTGGTCAAGCTAGTTTCTACAGAGTCACTACTGAAAAGAGAAGTGGTATTGCAACAGGTCATGGGGCAGTGTCATTTTGAACGGGAGGCAGAAGAGGCAGGCGTTGAGAACCACATCAGTCGGAGAAAAGCATCTGCAAAAGATATCAGCTCTAGTACTTTGAGTTCTGAACACAGTTGGAAGTGGGAGCCTTTGTTTTTCACAGAAGCTAAATACGGTTTATCAGCTAACTGGCAGCATCTTTTCTCCTTAAAAGACGTCATCACTTAGTTCCTGCTGACTTGTACAAGAATGGTTAACCTGTTCTGGGAAATAAAATCTAGAAAACCACCCCTGAAGATTTGCCAAGCTCTGATGCAGACATACCCAAGCTAGGTTTACAACGACTTGGCTCCAGCAGTGGAAGGAGAGTGTGTGGCTGGGTTTAGAACGCCGACTGACACCTAGAGCTTGTGGACACGGGCGACAGTGACGCATCTGCATGAACAGGTCTCACCATGCAGTTAGCAGAGTCAGGCATGCAAACTTAAAATCAGGGACCAGCTTGGCGTCTCCTCAGCAGCAGCGATCCCTGTCTCTGCTGTTACTGCACCTGCCCAGCTGCCGGTACAGAGGGTGGGCGTCAGGGGGACCAGGCCACCTTGCTGTCATTGCCAGGTGGATTGCCAGGTGGCATGGTAGTGGTTGTGCCATTCATTCTCCCTTCTTCCCGCGTTCACAAAGATGCTGTATCTGCTGCTGTTCCTTCATTCCAAAGCTTGGATGCGTGCCTGCAAGTTATTAAAAACCTATGAAAATGCAAATATATCTAAGGTCATGCTTTGTGACTGTAGCATAATAGATTTTATACCCAGAATGTTCAGAATTATCATATCTAGAAAACTTTGTTTTTCTTGAAGTTCTTTTTAAGCATGTCCCTCATGAGCAGTTTCATTCAGGATGTGATTTTTGAGTTTACTGTGTCGCACTGGGAATATTTCTGCATTTCTTCATTATCTGTCAGGACTAGACAGTTCTAGCAATGTTAACATGTTCAATGGTAGTTTGTACCCTAGGCTGTCTCTGGGGAGCAGATAATAGAGACCAGGCCTTTGGCTCCCGAGTGACTAAGCAACACTTAAAAAAATTTGGACTCTTGGGCCAAAATTGTCTAGGTTTGCGTGAGAGTTGCAACAGTGCTTGAGTGCCTCTAATGTTGCTTTTGGGTGTGTTGTTTCTGGAATATCGGGGTGAAAAGAGGATAAAGGGCATGGGCAGGGAAGCAGAATGAAGGAAAAGGAGAAAATGAGTGGAGCAGAAACACAGCTGAAACATTCAGGGAGCTTTTCCTTCTGAAAAACAGTTTAAACTCGATATGGTAGCTTGGTTATAGCATATCTGCTAACATTACCTAATTTATACAGGTAGGTATATTTGTGTGAATAGGCATATATGAACACGTGTATTCTTGCTTCTTTGGCAGCCTTCACACAAGAAGATATGTGGGAATCTCTTCTTTTGTTTTTAATAGTTTTTCTGCATCTTTGTTCGCTTTCCACAGCTCAATTACATGCCTCCTGACCGTTCGGTAGATTTTGATTTTACTAAGAGAGGGCTGCTGGTGTTTGCTGACAAATCAGTTGCTGCTGGGAGCGTGCATACGCTTGGCAGTTCACCTGAACCCACTGCATCTCCCTTTGCTCCAAACCCGGGAGTTAATGAATTTAACAGAATCATTCAACAGATGGCAAAGGTAAGGCTCTCAGGTTTAGTGAACCAGATTTACTTTTCTTTAGTGTCAGACATCTTCTTGCGTGCGTTTGGAGTACATTTTCAAACATGCTCTTGTGTTGTGTAACTGGGAGTGTGGTGCCTCCTAGGCAGCAAGAGAATAGAAGTGCTGAGGGTGACTTTTCCCAGTGAAAGATAGTAGCAGCAATGGAAAGTGGTTTGGTGGTGGTTTAGTGTTTTTTATTTTCTTTGCCATTTTTTTGGTCTTGCTTTCTACCAAACAAACCAATGTAGAAAACAAATTTCAGTTGCCAGAAAAGTTTTTTGATATATGATGACACTTGACTGAAAATGAGCGTTTTCTGCAGAAACTTGTTTTAATAGGGAGACTTGTTTTGTCAATTACATTTTAAATTGGAAATGTACCGACTTTGTTAGTATATGAACAGTGCAAATGATTAAAAGAACTGGTATGTAATAATTCATTTAACTCTTCATTTAGTATGTCTTAACTTGGCCAGACAGATGCTGATTTCATCAACGTGTGATGTAGCATGTACCAGATGCTTATGGAAGTTGTACAGGTGCAGACATCCACGCATGTGGGATTGGCATTTATACCACAAATGTATTGTTCTGTGTTACTTTGAACCGTTAATTTAATTGGTTAGTCATACCTTTCTATATTAAGTAACTGTTGCTAATTGACTACCTTAATGTAGCGGTAATATTTTGAGCATAACTCTTCTCATTACTGTGTCATTAACTCATCAGATATAAGATTTAGCAGTAAAGACTGCACATTATTTTGGATAAAACAGCTGTGATAGCAGTGCATTCTTGAAGTAATATTTTGCAGTAAACAACCCCAGAAATCTTGTATTAGAACTGAAAAGCAGGCAGGCACAAAAGCAAACTTTCTTTAGTGTAAAGTGTGAAGTTGCAGGGAGGGGAAGGAAATTAATGTCTTTTTATAAAAGCTGCAATCTTTTGAACGCACACCTAAAAATCAGCATTAAAAGCAAGGGAAGCCAAAAGACAAGTAATGTAGTTTAGCTATGCAGCATTTCCAGAAATCCCAAATATATTGCTCTAGACAGCACTTCGTTCATAGTTTTCATCCAGTTTGGAATTCATCTCATAATGTGAATGAAGTGTGAAAGCAGCTCTTAAATTCCCTGAGGTTTCAGAACCTCAGAGTGCTTGCATATCCAATACTCTGCTATATTAAAAATAATAAATGGAGGAGCTTTTATAGAAATAACATATTCAGTATTTTGCCTTTGTTTAGTCTTAGGAGGAGAATAATTCTCCCGGTGTTCATAAATTTTAAACTAGCTCATTCTATTGCCTTAAAATTTAGTAAATCAATTTTTTTCTGTTTTATTAGGGGAGACAAATAGAATCAATAAAGATTGAAAAGCCTTCTGTTGGAGGTCTTGGATTTAGTGTGGTTGCCCTTAAAAATCACAGCTTGGGAGAAGTTGGTATCTTTGTCAAGGAAGTCCAGCCAGGAAGTATAGCTGACAGGTGAGATCTTTATAATCGTATTGGAAAATTGCAGTATTTCCATGAAGGGAAAAGTCACGACTTTCACGTTGAGAACTCTATCAGACTAACATGTTTGTCTGGGTTGTGTGGTGGGGTATTTTGTCAGTGGTATCCTGAATTCTGGCTTTTCAACTAAATGGACTCATGTTTTGAGGATCAGATTTTTAGATGAGTTTTAAATATCTGAGCCATTCATAAATGGAATTTCCAGAAATCATGACTCACTTAAGAAAATCTTGAGTCCTGATTAAAAAACAAAAGGAAACTCAGAAAAGAATACAAGGAAAATAAAAATTCGTCTCCATTTGAATTTTTATGCATTGTGTCCCTGAAAGATTTTTTTATTTTCCCCTTGTTTCTATATTTATGTGCCTATGACAATGCCCTATTTATAGTTGGTTTTACTGTTTGTTTCCTGTGTAAATATAGATCCAGTCCTCCCAACAGATCCCTGCACAGATGTCATCACAGAATCAAGGCTTCAGGCAGTTTCTCCCCGTATTGTCTGTGGGTTTTCACCCAACAACAAAAGACAGCAATCCTTTAAAAATAAAATGCGATTGTAAAACCACAAGAGTTGGCATGAGACAAATGCAGTGCTTAGAATTATGTTTCAAGAAAATGTGTCTAGATTTCAAGTCATTGGTGTCACTTTTTAAATAACACATGTCAGGAAGTGCCAACACAGGATGACAAAAAGAGTGGGGAGAGGTTGGAATGATAATGGCTATGGGCCCACAGAGAACACACCAGAGAACACTTAAAGAAAAGCACATTAGGCTCTTTCAAAGTGGAGACAGATGGACTGATCCGGATGTCAAAGGAGGGTGAATATCTCACTTTAGGATTTGATGACCTGCTGCTCACTTTCTTTGATGAGAGAATCTAAAATATGGTTAGTGCTCGAAGGAAGTGATTTCTGGGAAACATCTTAAACATCGCATGGTAAAAAGGAAGTTTAAAATGCATTAGTTAAGATGTGCAGTTATATTGTTTTGGAGTTTATAAATTTCCCCAGCATGCTTCCCATTTTGCTTCTGAGACAAGATCTCCTGGAGACTTTTTTTGGATTCCTACAGAGCTTTGAAGACAGTGTCTGTCTATATAACAGTTTGGTCTCATGCTCAGAATGAATATTTAACAAAGGAGATGAGTGATGGTTTGTCTCTTGTCACAAATCTAAATTCATCACCAGGGTGAATTAACTCTGAAATTTATATTATCTTAAGGTATTAGTTGAACTGTGTACTGCTCAAAGAAAGTTTGATGTCTGAAGTTTGATACTGTAAATTCTGAGTAAAATATAAATATGCAGCTCATCGATCTTTAGATTAAATAATGATACAAAACAATATCATAGCCTGAGTTGTGGCTACTTAGAGATAGTATAACATAGAGCTAAACATAATGAAGAATAGTTCCTAGTTCATTGCGTAACTACAAAGAATATTTTTTTTCTTCTGCCGTGTAATATCATCTAGAAAGGATGAGGGGATTTCATTGAATTTTGAATAGAAGCAAAGGAAAAAATTCAGCAAATTTCTGTACCGTGATAAATATGGCTGGGCAGTTCAGTACAGTGTGGATTGCACGTAGTTTGTGTGTTGGTGAAGACAGTCTAATAAGCAGATTTTTTGAATATATAAATATTTAACCTTGCATAACTGTGTATTTTGCATCTTCGTATTTAAAGTACACAAGCCTGTTGTGAAATCACTATGCTGCATTTTAAAATTTCTTTTAATGTTTTGTCAAGGGATCAAAGACTAAAGGAAAATGACCACATACTGGCCATTAATTGCACCCCATTGGATCAGAACATTTCCCATCAGCACGCTATTGCCCTCCTCCAGCAATCCACAGGATCTCTACATCTGGTTGTTGCTAGGGAGCCAGTTCAAGGAAACAGCAGAACTTCGGCTGTCTTATTAAGTGATATAAATCCACCTGAGACTGTGAGTTGTTGTAATACTGTCAAAATCAGATTTTGAACTATGCTGGATATTTTTTTTGTGGTTGTAAGTGTTTGTGTTAGCAAGCTTTACGTATAGGGATTTTTTTCTTTAATCAGGTTTTATATGTCATGACATTTCATTTAGACTGATCATGCAGTAAGTATAAGGCTTCCACTGCAAAGCTGCATGAAGTTGTTATAAAATAGATCCTGGGTTTTTATGGGCTAGCAGAAGCTTTAGTAGATGAACATACTTCTTAGCAGCAGGGTCTGTTCAGCATAGGCTGGGTAAAGCATTTTACGAGTATACCCAGCTGAAACCTACTTGTGCTCAGCAATTAAGGGTGCTCTGATTACATCTTAAAAGAGTGTAAACATAACCTATCATGAGCACTGCTTGAAATATCCTGAGCAATTTAAACTGCTCCAAACAAAAAGCTTTGTCTTTGTTTTAAAAACGAACAAAAAGTATCTGTTAAAGAAGCTCTCAATCCCTGTTCATTTATCAGGGGTTTTTTTAATCTGCAAATTTCATTGATTGTGAACCCTTTTGTTTTCTTGAACAAGGAGAGATTGTCACTGGGACGTGTAATAAGCTAGGGCTGAACTTCCATCTGTGTTCAGACCATATGGTCCAGGTGGCTTCACTGAATTTGGTTGAACTGCACACCTAAATCCAAGGTTTGCAATATTGGAATCTTAATTTATTGTGCTAGTAGGTTTTGATGAAAATCTGGTTAAGAGCAGCGCTTTTCCTTATTCTCAGTAATTATTTCCCTCATGATTATTACAGAGCTAGTGAAATCTGAAGGTTTTAGTGGATAATCAATATTGTTTATTGCACTGAAAATTTTAAAGAATTAAACTTTAACTGCTTTTTCATTGAAAGATCTGCACTGAGCAGACTAACAAAATAAAATACAAATATATATCTCTACAGGGGGTCTTTAAACTTCTTTTATGATATTTAACTGGCTTTGGCAAAGACTTTCAGTGCACTAATAAATCCTTTCTTCACAGAAGACTTAAATCTGCCTACTTTGCTCCATTTTTGTTTCTATGAGATATTAATCTGACAGAAACATTGGCTGGGTTTGGGTTGCTTAACAGCTTTGTTATTTTCAGATTGTCTTGTAGAACATAAGGTCGTGGTACAGTGTAGCTTAGAAACATGCTTCCAATTCAGTATGGCAGAATATTGTACCGCGCTGTTAATTCAGCATGTACTGGTGGTGTTTAGAGTGTATAAGTGAAATAACAGAAATAAGAATTTGGGCAATGCTAAGTGAAAGCTAGGCCAGTGCAAGCTCCTTGCCTCTGTTTTTCTCTGTTGTTTGCAGTGTTCTTGATTTATGAAAAACTAAAAGGATAGTTTTCATTTTGGCAAGAAAATCTTAAAATTGCTTTTTCTGAGTCAAGCTTTTTCCTAGTATCCTGTGATCCTGAAAGTGAAGGACAAAATGTATGTTTAAAAACAGATGAGAAATCCCACTGTGTATTTGTAAGGAAATGAAGCTCACTGAACAAGATCCAACAGATCTCCAATATGTGGGGTAGAGAAAGAAAATTGCTCTGATTAATTCACGTCATTCCTGGTACATGTGAAAGCGAGAAACATTAATGATCGACTGAAATGAGAATCTCCTGTTTTTATTAATTGCAGATTCACTGGGGCCATGTTGAAGACGTTGAGCTGATTAACGATGGTTCAGGATTAGGCTTTGGAATTGTAGGAGGAAAGTCGAGTGGAGTAGTTGTAAGAACAATTGTTCCTGGGGGATTAGCAGATCGGGTAATTTGTTATATTATGTCACTTCTTGTTTGATTGTAAAGTATAATTAACTGGTTTTGACAGTCTTAAAATAAACTAATATACTTAAAAGGAACCTGATAGCATCAAAGTCTGAATGCCAACATATGCTTTATAAATAAAAATGTTGAAGGTATGATTGTTGAAAAAGTCACCACCTGATATGAATTAAGTTGTTTCTCAGGCATGCTTTGGCTTTTATAACATTGTTGAATGTGAATTCCAAAAAGTTGTCTAACCTTCTAATATTTTCAGTACTTTTGATATTTTCAGCCTTTGGTCGGTCTGAGGGAGGACAAATACTCTTAATGGATTTGCACATCCTCTGTAGAACTTGGTACATTTGGCAATGTCTATAGGGACAAAGTCTCTAAACGAGTTGTCAGGCAAGACAGTCTGCCCTATTGAAGTAATTGCATTGCAAGATGTATTTTATAGATTGGAGATGTCCTGGTTTTAGTGGGTTTCGTTTTAGAGGGGTTGTGATCCCTGCCTTGCAGCCTGACCAGTTCAGGGAGGCGCTTAGGGCTGATGCAAAGCCTTTTGAAATTATGGCTGCCTTTTAAAGTTGCATGGGTATCGTTCGCAACCTGTGATTGCTAGTCTTTAAAGACTCAGTGCTAGGTGTTGCTACATTTCAGGAGTAGAACATGTGCAATAGCAAACAGATTTGGATATTTAGTGTGAATTTGGTGACAACAAGTTACAATATTTGAGGTCTGCAACCCATGCAGACAAGATCCAGTAACACACAAAAGAGAGAAGCTAAGGTATTTCCTCTGGTATAGGATGGAAATGAAAACTGGAGGTTCGGGGACTTTACCAGAAAATGTTGGCTTTTGCTTGGCTGCCTCCCTCTGAACCTGTCATGTATAAACAAGTATTTTTTAATTACTGTGTAACACCTGTTTTGCTGTAAGGATTAAAGTGTTTTGGCTACAAATGAATCATGTAAGTTAAGAACTCACCACATCATTCTCAGCTGAATGAGACATCATTAAGAACATATGAAATAATGAGCACATATACATGTTAAATTTGGATGAGTTTGTAAATGAGTTTGAGTTAGTTCTGGGAATAACTCCACTATGATTACTGTATAAATCAATGCACCTAAGGTGCTGGAGCTGTACTGATCAATACCAGCTGAGGATTTGGTCCTATGAATGCTTGCTTATAATAGAAATGATGATGGAGGTCATGAATCATAATTATCATGTAAAAAATGATTTGTGTGGAGTCTTGTTACCTTCGGTGGATTTACTTGCTTGAGTTGGAGCTGAGCATATGAGAAAAGAATTGCCAGGCTAATATATACGAAAGGCTCTAAAAGTCTTAAATCAAAATGCTGTGCTTTTTATTCTAGCCCCTCTCCGATGAGGAACATTCTGTGAAACAGCAATACATAACAACCTGTGAGATTATACATTATTGCTGTCTGTTTTCTCCTAAATGAGAAAATTAACTACTTTCTTAGGAACGGTGCCATTCAACTTTTGTGTGTCTTATTTAGTTTTGGAAAGGTTGATTTACCACTGTTAACTACTGTGGAAAAGACAGTGCACGACTGTGCAAACGCTTCCTTGAATTATTTAGTGTGTTGCTGTGGTGGTGGATTTTATGGTATTTTCTTGCATTGGCCCTCATGGCCATGAAGATGCTTGTACATAGTTTCAATATGGTAATGGAAAAGATATTTTATGTATAGACTGGAAACATTTTTTTGGAATTTTATTTATGTTTGAAGGATGGGAGACTCCGGACAGGAGATCACATCTTACAGATTGGAGGGACCAATGTGCAAGGAATGACCAGTGAACAAGTTGCCCAAGTGCTGAGAAACTGTGGGAATTCTGTGAGGATGATCGTTGCAAGAGACCCAGTGTGTGAAATTGTGGAGACTCCACCAGCTCCTGTGAGCTGGCCAGTCAGTACGTTACCTTCCTTTCAAAATGGAAATGTAAGTATCTGGTGTATACTTGCAACATTTTGAAGTATGTTTGTGGCTTGCGATCAGAAAGCAGGAGGACAACAGAGCTTTCTTGAGACCTAAAGTGCTTCTCCTCTTCTGAGTTTCCAGATATCATATGCGTGCATTTAAGTGGTCGTTATTCTATCCCTTCCTTCTATAATTTTTCCCTTTTTCCTGTGTGTTACTAATACCTATAATCTTGAGATCGGAATGACCAGCTTTACAGAATTTATTTCAGAGTGGGTAATTCAATTATCAAGACCATAAATGTTATCGATAAATGGTACTTTTAGTTCTCCCTCTTAGCTCATTACATTTTTGCTAATCAATCATTTCTAAGTGGATTTAAACCTTGACTGTGAATTTTCCTAGTCTGAAATCCAGAGCGCTATGGCCACACCAGAATTATTCAGCACTATCATCTTTTTATGAAACATAAGTGTAATGTTTTCATAGTCTACGCTACTGTCTGTGATAGGAAATATATCTAAAAATTTTGAAACTTGTTTTAGCAAATCTTATCATGGTCATATCAAAGTCTCTTGTTTTTGAAGTCATTCTTTTCAGTTTTGAGTAATTAAAATCAACAAATGCTACACTAAGTGTACAGTAGGTCTTGAAACATAAACAAAGCTGTGCTTGTGTACCATCTGCTACTAGTGTGCTGCTTAGATTTAGGTGTAGAATCTGAGTAGCCTTTTCTTTCCTGTCTAGTTTCTTGAATATGAGTGACGAGAGCTATTTTTTTGAAGCACCATTTTTCAAGGTCAATCTAGCAGTCGCATTGTTACAAACTCACCTCCTCGCTTACTGGGCGTAGTCGCTGCAACGGCAGCCGTTAGCTTTGTGCCTTGTGTCCCTCTGGAAGACTCCTGTGGCTGAAGCTGTCGGTGAAGTATTTTGGGTCCTTCTCAAGCTCCTCTTCTCAGAAGAGGGATTGGTGTAGCAGGAAGGGTGAGTGGCAGAGAGATGGGAGGGCGTAATCTATGTACATTAGGTTGGAATCTTTAAAAGTGGGCTCTGGAAAAAGGTTTTCCTAGAGAATCGGTGTTGGTATGAAGGACTTCTTTTCTGGCTGTATCGTATTTTCCAAGGCCTGTATTAGGAAAAAGTAACATAGTCCTAGTTTTGTTTCCTCTATGAAGTACTATTTTTGCTTTCTTCCCTGCTTCAAAGGCGGGCCTGTTTGTCACTAATCGTCCGCGAGCATTGCAGATGCTGCACCCTTTGTAAAATGTTATGCCTTCTGGATGTCTTTTCAGTGTCCTCCTTATTCCTGCTATGTAGTTTAGGGGGGAAAAGCAATCACGTAGCAACTTCATCTACTTTTTTCTGAACGTCGTCTATCGTTTTCTGAACTAAATAGTGCCTTCATATTTAGATTTGAAGAAACTCCTCTTTCTAGTGTTGAGAGATTTGCTCAAGTCAAGAAGAGTGGCTAATCTGAATGTATTTATTGATTTAATGATGATTTTAATGGTCCACCTTTCAATTTGCATCTGATCTACAACAGAACTTTTTCCTATAATCTAATTTCTCTCTGTTTTTTGAGTACTTTCGCTAGCTGTGAGCTTTGGAATAGAAAATATTTTCCCTTTCTTTTTTGCAAACCAGCAGAAAGGCATTTTTAATATATGGTCATTTTTTTCAGTTTTATATTAATACTTGATTTCCTTTAAATTTCCTGTAGTAGAGAATAACTGAAACTACTTACTTCTGTGCGTGGGCACAGGAAAACAGTCGTATTGTCTGTACTCTCCAAGATCCTGATGGCAGTGTTAGCAGCCTACTTTTGCTGACTGTGTTTAGAAATTTGTACTTTGATTTTTCCAGGCTCCACATCCAATGTTTTGCATTCTACCAGTAACATTACCTGGAGAAAACTTCTGTAGCGCCAGAGCACCGGCTGTGATGGGCTTTCACTTGTCAAAATACCAGGACTCTCAAGGCCACAGCTCCGTTTCAAATGTTGTTATAGGCTTGTTTACTGTTTTGGTTCCCTCTCCTAAAGATAAGTGACAGAGCATCAAAACTTATCTTTGTCTCCATCAGTGTCTTGTGGAGCAGGAGAGTCAGAAAGCTTTTAATGAGCTTAATGAGTTGGCTAGTGGTGGGAAGTGTATGTGATAAGAAAGGAGATAGCTGTCCATGGATTTCTCTGTCAGTGAAAAGTGAAATAGGTACAGCCATAACTTTGGTCTGTTTTTAAAATAGGTCCTTCCAAAGCTAGTATTTGGCAGGCATTTGATTAAACTTTTGTTTTGTTTACTCTCTTAAGAAACGTTGTCCAATTTTCCATTCTATTTTTTGCTGCTGGCCGTGACACTATCCCTCTTGATTTCATCACCTTAAGAGACCTTACTCTGATCATCATCATCTTTTTGATCTCATTGGGCTCTATCTGATTACTGAAAACAACTAACTTTGTGTTTTTTAATTTATCCCTTGCAATCCCAGATCTATGTGCTTGATGGTTTTTCTCTTTGGTATCGCCAATGTCTTTAGTGTGTCCTGTTTGAACTCTGTCTTGCAGTTTTGCTTTTTACTTGTCAGAGTAGAGTTGCACAGACATCCTGAGGCTGGCTTTGTGGGGACCTTTCTCCATATACTTCTCCGGTGTCAGGTCATACTGTAACCTTAGCTAGTGGCTTTTATGGGTTTTTGGTAATTGCAGTAAGAAGAGGGTTAGGAGAACAGGTCGTGTTATGTGCTTCTCTTTTCAAGTATTTTTTGTTATAAGAAGTTGTCTTACCAGTTCAACAATAAAGCATTGACAGATGAATACTCTTCCTTCCTCTGTCAGGTCTTAAAAATGATTTTCACTGAATGAGAACTGACGAGTTGTTTGCTTCCCACTGCCTTAGACAACCTGGAGTCTTCCAGTGCTCTGTGCAGTTTGGTGGCATTCAAATCTGAACAAGATCGTATCAAGCTTGTTAAGCTGATGTGTGTAAGATTGATTTCTGGAATGGTTTTGTCGTTTGGGGTCTACCATAAAAACAAACAATAAGCTCAAACACCTGCCTAGTCTCCCAGATTTGCATTGAAGTGGGCCACTGCTTCTGTAGCAGAGATGTGCCTACTGTGTATGCACGCCGTTTCTTTCATTTCAAGGCATCAAACCTGTTTCTGTTTTGAAGATCCCTTTCCTGCTGCCCCTCCCTTTCTTAGTAGGTGATAACAAGGACAGACAAGCATCACTTTTTCCAACAGAAATACGTGATGTGATAATGCTGTGTATTTATACCAGTTTTTTTTCACAGTCACAGAATGGTAGGGGCTGGAAGGGACCTCTGGGGATCATCTGGTCCAACCCCCTGTCGAAGCAGCATCACCCAGAGCAGGCTGCACAGGACCTCATCCATGTGGGTTTTGAATATATCCAGGGAAGGAGACTCCACAACCTCCCTGGGCAGCCTGGGCCAGTGCTCTGTCACCCTCAGAGGGAAGAAGTTCTTCCTCATGTTCAGACGCAACTTCCCATGCTTCAGTTTGTGCCCGTTGCCCCTTGTCCTGTCGCTGGGCACCCCTGGAAAGAGTCTGGCCCCATCTTCCTGACACCCACCCTTGAGATATTTAAAGGCATTTCTAAGGTCCCCTCTCAGCCTTCTCTTCTCCAGGCTGAACAAGCCCAGCTCCCTCAGCCTCTCCTCGTAGGAGAGATGCTCCAGTCCCCTCACCATCCTTGTAGC
>Ga0065711_1007363_pt1 | contig 18656 bp, 8 predicted proteins | sample Hoacrofraction12_FD_59098 | JGI IMG/M metagenome (GOLD analysis project Ga0065711, IMG submission 59098) | Hoatzin crop microbial communities from Cojedes, Venezuela - Epithelial fraction 12 v2 (version 2) | ecosystem: Host-associated > Birds > Digestive system > Esophagus > Crop | place...
CCCCCCTTGTCCTATCACTACACACCCTTGTGAAAAGCCCCTCTCCATCCTTCCTGTAGGCCCCTTCAGGTACTGGCAGCCTGCTATGAGGTCACCCCGGAGCCTTCTCTTCTCCAGGCTGAACAGCCCCAACTCCCTCAGCCTGTCCTCATAGGAGAGGTGCTCCAGCCCTCTGATCGTCTTCGTGGCCTCCTCTGGACCCACTCCAGCACATCCACGTTCTTCTTATGTTGGGGGCTCCAGAGCTGGATGCAGCACTCCAGGTGGAGTCTCATGAGAGTGGAGTAAAGGGGCAGAATCACATCTCTCGACCTGCTGGCCACTCCACGGCTCTAACTTTAGTAAACTCATGCAGCAGTGTTGCCCCCACCACCACTCTTCCCATGTTTGCGATCAGATTTCAGTAAAAATGCATTCAATATCATTAATTCAGTTAGGTGGTCACAGAACTCTGTTGAAATAAAGCACCAGCCTGAAGGCGCTGCATCAATTGAATTAACCTTATACTTGAAGCATTTTTTGTAAGATAAGACCTTTAGGAAACAGGACTCCCATCTAAGTAGAAGACATTTCCATTTTTTACTACCAAGGAAGCATGGCATAGCTCCAGAAGCACTGATTATTTTTTTTTTTTTAAGTTTATCAGACTTGAGTAAAGTATTTTTCCCAGCTGTAAGGACGGGATGTTCAATTTGGAGTAAAAAAACACCCTATACGGGCTGTGATGGAAAGAAGCTCTGACAGGGACATACATTGCAGCCAGCTGATTCTCACAGGAGGAGGACAAATATAATTACACATCAGCAGACAGTTGAGATTTCATCTTAATCTCATGAAGGTTTTTTTTGCCACTGACAGCAGAACCAGGTCAAATGAGGGGTTGCAACAGCAGCTAGAGAGCAAGTGCTGCTCAAGTGCCTTGTTCTTATTTCACGCCTAGCTCTTGCATAATTTTTAGTCATTTTTTTATCTAGCTGTGCATCTTCCACAGCTTCAATTTTTAGTTTCCCCTCACCCCTAAAATACAGCAATGGTGTTATTGAGACAGAGCCACTTTCCCTGCAGATAGTCTCCTCATGAGTGTTTCAGAAGGTCTTGCTGCCATTTTGGCGTTGCAGGGAAAGCCAGCCTTTTCTTCGCAGTACGTTTGCTGGCAAAGGCAAGCCTATCTGATTAGTGTTCGCAATAATTAGGATTCCTTTAGGATGCAGTCAGTGACAGTTGTAACACTGCTTAAGATCGTCAAATCACAGTTTGGTATGTCAATATGAAAGAAATAATGACACGCAGTGTCCACGAGCTGTCCTATTGCCAGAAGGCTTTGGGTTCAGCATCTCATTGAAAATGACCCTTTACAAAAGCCCAAGGTGTCTGGCTATGGCCAGCCCAGCTACTACCCAAGGAAGCAGTTGTGGAGGCTGCCCAAGGAAGAACTGTGCCTGCTGCGGCACTGGCTTCACTTGGGAGGGTGCACTGCCTACGCCCCACTTTCATCCAAGCTCACTGGGGCACTGCCGCAAGAGACCATCTCTCAGCTGTTCACTGTGCTCTTCACACTTAGGAAAAATATACCCCAGCCTCTCCTCTCCAAGAAGGTGACAAACCCATTCCAACACCCTGTCCATTTTTTCCCTAACCACCCCTCTTCACCCTCCCACACAGTCATTACACTAGGATGCTACCAAGAGCTTCCAAGTGATGGGGTAGGTACCAGCATTGGGTGGCCACTGATCTTCACATGAGCCTCTTAAAACATACTGGTGATTTGAACTGATTCAGGTAAGCACATAGCTACTCTCTGAAAAACAGAGGTCCTATTTGATCTTCCTCTCCTCCCTCTCCCCCCTATGCAGTCTGATCAGCTGTTGAACTCCCTGGGACATAGACCATGACTTGTTATCCACCTTGGGCATTAGGTATTTATGCAGAGCTTTGACTCAGATTAAGAATGAGCATGGGAAGGTCATTAAAATTTAACAGCAATAAGTAAGAGTCTGTTGAATTGAACTGCACAAACTCCTGTCGTGCAGTGGTATCTCTAGGAAGAACAGCACTGTTTGCATTAGGCTGGAAACTGGGCATCCTTGATTGTCCTGAACCACCTCCTGATAGAGCAGGATGATTTCAGGAGCTGCTACTTCCTCTTTGATAATTTTGTCTCTCTCTCACTCTCTAAGGCACAAGCCAGTTATTTTATTATCAATATTCTAACCTCTGCAAGGTGGTCAGTGACATTATGCTAAAGCACTGTGTCAAAGTTGAATGGAAAATCTAAAAGTAATTTGTAGACTAACAGTATATATAGGTAGCTTGCAATTGCTTCCAGGAATTTAATTCCAGGAATTAAAAACCCAGCAACTTTATATAAACACTTACCTAAAACTATAGAGAAGTCTTTGAAAGGATTGTGCTACTTGTAGGTCCCTTTTCAAGAACAGCAAATGGCAGGGAGTGGATTCATGTAGTTTACAGAATCTGACTTCAAACAAGTGTCATTAGGTCAAGCTAACAAACAGGAGGAAAATCATGTAAGCTGTACAGCATATTTGTAATATTAGACATACACATTGCTCTACCTGGCCAAACATGAGTGCAGATTTGATTGCTAGAACAGGCTTTCATCATTCACCACTCTTGCATTTTTTAAATGTTTTTTGTTTGCTTGCTTCAAATAAGAACTGAAGTTAGAATGATCAACTGTTAATCTGATTGATTTCAGGGTATCTTCTGTGTAACAGAAAAAGATTTGCCTAAGACCCTCTCAGGAGTCCGGTAGTCTAGACAGCAGCATCCAAAACTAAAGACTATCCTATTTAGACGTTAACCTCACCTCTTTAAGTGGCAAAACTAAGGAACTGAAAACACTTGATTCCAGCCTAAAGACCAATTCCCTGCACATGGCTTCCAGACACAGTCACAGCAATGCTGACAAGAGCTGTCCAGGTGTCTATACAAGGTTCCCTGATTTTTTTTCACATCAAATTTTGGAGGCACATTGATGTTTTAAATTTAATTACTTCAATCCCTGTTGAAAATGAGATAAAGTCTCATCACATATGACAGTCTCCATACTACCTTACAGGGCTGAAGAGATGGTGGAGTTTGTTTTCTCCTCATCAGAAAGATTTCCCATCTAATTTTACAGCAGGAGTGGCTTTCTACCCGTAAAACACATCCATCCATGTGGTAGACAAGTTAGTGGGTTTGCTAAATTGCTAACTTCCAACAGCTTAACAACATAAAGAAATGGACACAACTTGCATAAAGGAAAAAGGACATGTTAAAATGCTAAATAAACGCTTCACCTGGTTTGGACGAAATAGCAGACAGAAGGTTCTACCTTGTAGGGGTAAAGTTAAGAGACAATTTATTTTGCTTAACTTGCATGGCAAAGGAAAGGCTGGCTAGCCCACCACAAGTAAAGCTGGTGCAAAACCCCCTTAGCTCCTCAGAGGGTGGCAGGGAGCCAGCCTCTCCTAGGGCTGTCCCAGGAAACCCCCAGCCCTGTGGGCAGGGGGGACACCCAGCATCTTGAATCCCTGGGAAAGGCTCCCTGGGTGACCTTAGAGACCAGTACCAGTACAGGGCTAACAGGGTGAAGAGGAAGAGGATCTTGGTCGTGCCTTGCTTTACTATAAATTTGATGGGTGTTACAGGTATATTGAAATAGCAAAGACTGACACCAGTCCATTATCTTCAAGTGGCAGAGCATGTATGAAGAAGCAGTAGGGAGGTGGTATCAAGTTTTGTTAACATGTAACTAAGTCATCCTCTTACATCACTTCCATTATTTTGTTACAACAAAAGCTTTATTGCTGTTGCTTATTCCAAATGTCATTTGCCATTGTCTGTTTACCTGAGTGGACACCTCATTAATACATTTAGTTAAAAACATCACAAGAGTTAAATGGGTAATTAACAGGCACATAAAGCATTACAGTGCATGTCCATGTTACTGCCATGCGGAGCACAGACAGCGTTTTAACCTGAGCAGTGCCAGAGCTTTGCTCCCATTATCCCTAAGGAAGTACAAAAGAATTTAAGGCACATGTGACCTGCTGCTTTCAAGTAACAGTGAGGCTAGAGGGGTCATGCAGACAGCTTGGCTTCGATTACTATTTCTTGGAAATACTTGCTTCTTTCATGATATAAAATTGAAATGCAGTATAAAAATACATCTTTTCACAGGCTCTAATAGTGCCAAGTGCAACTTCAATATTTTACTGCTATAGTATTTAAGCTTGAGGTACATTAAGAGTGCAAATTCTGCTGGAGTTTCTTCAGGACACCATGTTCAGTACAAGAGACTAATCTTTTCCTCTCACTTCCCAAGAGAGGCTGCATTTTAAGTGAAAACAGTTTTTCTTAACCTCTCCCATTGGGCATATTATCCAGAGGTGTTACTGATACCCCAGTTCCTCTTACTGCAGGGATAGTTAACAGGATGCCAGAAGTCACAAACACTCCTTGAATACACCTTTTACATCCGAGAGTCAGCTTCAGCTTGCTTTTCATAGGCGTCTTGATCCTTTTTGACTCTTTTCTTTTCTTCTTCATCAAGTTGGGCTTCTATCTCATTTGGATCAACGTAGGTATAAAAGTAAGCCATAACAGCAAAAATGATGCAAACTGCCAACAGCAAGGCAGCAAACAGCACATACTCTGCCCACTGTAAAAAAAAAAAAAAGTGTGATTTATCCACGAATATTTGTTCCTCAGAAGAATTATAGCTTTTTACTGTTTGTAAGGAATAAAGTTAATTCAGAAGGTGAAACTGAGCACATATAGCAAGTACCATGTGACTTAAAGGACTAAGCATTAGATGTATATAATAAATATTGAAGCAACTCAGAATTGAGGCGCTTTCAGCAGTTCTGTCTTCAATGAAGAGACAAAAGTCCTATGAATGCTGAAGAGTTCTTCAATATCCTCTTCCTGGAGGCATGGGAACGGAGCGAAAGCCCAAAAAAGAAACTCAGCCCCTTCTTTTGGTCAGGTAATCTCATTTTTAACCAGGCTGGCAGGGATCCTGCTTCCACTTAGGTCAGCAGTAAAGTTTCTACTGACCACAGATCTGGGCAGAGAGCAAGGCCAGGAACTTTGGATTCAAAGTGCTGTCTCCACATAAAAAGCCTCAGCAGCTCTATTTCACTCTCTTTCTGGTTAATTTAGCTGAAACCAGGACTGCTAGGCCCGTTCCAAAGACAGGGTCTCCGTAATGAACCAACAGGGATCTCAGAGGGGAGTGCCACAAGTAGTCTGAGAAAGTCTTGCCCAAGTGCTCTTCACCAGGAGAAGCACAGCTTTCACATCCTGAGGAGTGAGGTTTGAAACCAGTGGAGCCAGAAGAAGGGACAGGGCAAGGCTGAGGTATGCAGGTGAAGATTCATTAGCAGTGAGCAGTTTTGGTAGCTTTCAATCCCATCAATCTAGAATTTCAGCCCAGAAGTTCACAGCATTTCCACACCATGAGGAGCAATTTATTGCAGAGATGCTAGAAACTGCTCCTTGCAAGAGAAGGAGCCTGACATAGCAAGAGTTAGGAATTGCAAACAACAGATAAGAGATAGAAGCCTTTGCTGAAGTAGTATTTGTTAGAGATGTTTAAAGTTTATGTAGATACATGTGTACAAACACTGAGGAAGTGCTGGGGAAAACAGACCAACAGAAACTTTAGAAGTGGCTCCAGAAGACCAGTTACCACCCTGTTGTCACAGCCTCCAACACTAGTTTTAATCCAGATAGCTTATAAAGATTCATAACTCTGTTACTTTTATACTCTAATGAGATTCAGTCCAGCACTAGTTCTACAACTGACTGGTGCACCCTTGTAGCTAACCCTAACCTCCTACATTCCGATTATAAATGTAAATCCACCGTAATGCTGATGTTCAGAAGTTGTGCTTGAGGATTATCAGCCGTGACTCCCCCCTGGGTTAGAGCTGCTTTCTCACAGTATGATACAAAAGCATGCCGACTGCGAGCGTGCTTACCTGCTCGCTGAGTTTGGATGCTCCGGCCACGATCAGAACAATTATGTTACCGACAGCCACCGTTAGCAGCCATCCTGCCTGCAGCACGGCCTTCATATTAGATGGGGCCTGTAGAAGTAAAGGCACATGAGATTTAGTCAAACACTGCTATCGCTTATTTTCTGATGCTTACTGCATTCCTTACATTAAAATAAATACTGGTTTCTTGCGGGGGGGAAGGGGGGGTTTCTTGGTTAGGTTTGTTTTTAATTAAAAATTGCTAGAGATCTAAACAGGCCTGGGGAAGGCTTTGAGGAGCAAGAGATTTCTAGTACTGACTAGAACACCTTTTACTTTGTATACACCAAGTAACCAACAGGCACATTTTACATCTGACTCAGTTGCACATGGTACATATTAAAGGAAGAAATCAAGTGCATCGTAGTCTAGCAAGCCACATCTTACAATGTTCCCATCACTGCAGTTTATAGGCTCAGAGTTAAGGGAGGAAATACACACAGCTAGTAACGCGAACCAGAGCTGGTAGACAAAGGAATTAAGAGTATATAATTAAACTGCTGCTAAAGCCTGTAGGGAGGAAATTGGTGTGGAGATAAGGTGTCAGTACTCGTTCATTTTATATTTGAGGGCTCTCCAGTTTGCTGTTACAGCAGCGGTACAGTTCCACTTATTTTCAATGGAAAGTCACACGTGAGGAGGAAATTTGAGGACTGGTGGTCAGGTCTTCAAGTGATAGACTTCAGCATAGTTTCACGGAGAACACTGAAGGCTAGTGAAACAAGGCCAGCTTGCACCAGCCTACGGTCCTGCTGGGGAGGCCTGAAGAACGTCATTGTTCAAACAAAGCAGCACTATAGAACCACCACTTAAAAACAGTAAGGCACAGGAGGTCTTCCTTTGTACCAGGATTCTTAACACAGTGAGAGCTCTGAAGAGCAAAGCCTACCTGTGAGTATGAAAACTCCAGCCCAGTGACAGAGAAGACTACTTCTGCACACGTCAGCAAAAAATACTGAGGGATCTGCCAAGCCATATGGACTGTATTGGGTGGGATATCCTCATAATATGTTACATCAAGAGTGTTTCCAGAACACTGGAAATTAAAATAGCACATTAGGAACAGTGATAAAGAGTCTGTACACCAAAGGCACTCTAAGCAATTCTCTATCATCTCTATAATACACAAAGTTCTGGGTAAGCAAAAAATATTGTATATGAAGCACTGCATACCTAGTTACAGAGCAGCAGTTATTTTACAGCAGACTCCATGCAAAGTCTTAGTGTCTAATAAGGCTAAAGATTTAAGGCTATTAGTGATAAACATCAACTCTAACTATAAAAAAAGATGGGTATGATAATGATATAATGCAAATGACTTATGTTCTGTTGAACATACAATAATTCTATAATATGTACAATTAAGGCCAAGAGGGATCACTTTACAAGTGTTTTTTTCATTAAAGAAAATACTGACATGAAAAGTCATTCTGTCTTGTCCATCCAACAGCACTGGCAACTCACCTTGTTAATTACAATTGTATAGGCACTGCCGAAACCAAATGCCATTGAAGTAACTGAACAAGCCTCTAGACTTCCTGTAACTGTAATACTATGTTTTCTGGAAAACAAAAAATACAGTTCAGACCGAAGGTCTAGACAATTGTGTCTATTATATAAAACAGAAGAGTTTTATGTCCTTTTCCCAAGGACAAGTATGTCTAAGTGGTTACATTTAAGTAAAGGAAAATACTTACCTTCCTCCTGGAAAAAGGTTGTAATTACTGTGATTAGAAAGAGGTGTCAGTGTTCCAAAAGAAGTGTCACCCATAGTGACGTTGACAGTATCAGGCAAATTGTTTATGAACCTTTAAAATGCAAGAGTAATGAAATATTTAAAAAAATAAGCGCAAGTCAAAGGATACAGGTTTTGCTTTTAACTATACACTGGCAGCACAGCAAGCATCAAGTCTTCCCCTTTCATTTTTGTCAGCTAACATTTTTGAAAGAACTCTAAATCTCTTAAATTGGGGCTAATGCAAAAAGCAAGCTAGATCCACATCAGCCCACTGCCTGCTTAGGAGAAAGTCAAAAGCAAGCCTTTACTACAGCCGGTAACAAATACATCTGCAAATGGAAGATGCAGAAGAAATGGTTTGAACAAAGCAGTGGTAGGATACGTCTTAGCCAAGATTAAAAAGGAGGTATAGACATGCAACCTGTGCTGGCTGTCTACAAAAAAAGTCTAGGCAATGGAGCAAAACATACATATCCATACAAAGTAAACATGCAAGACAGGTTATATTAATTGTGCCCTGGAGGTTCCTACACACCCTAAACATCAAGCAAGGTGTCCAGCAAGCGGAGATTTCCCACAGCACAGAACGCTATGTTAAGCTGGTGGAGTCCACCCAAGCGGCAGGTGGAAGAAACAGTCATGCTACTGCCAAAATTTAGGAGCAAAACAGACTCTACCTGATAAGATTATTTCCTTCTTCTGGTTTTGACGTGACATTGTCAAAGAGCTGGTGGAAGAGACCATTATCAAGATACTTTGTTGGCATCAGCGAACAGCTTAAATGTGCACTATTACATAGCAGCGAGAAATAACAGAGGCTTCATAGGAAGACTCCAGACCTTTGCTTTTAGGGTCCTACTAGGAGACATGTCTACTAGAAAACATTGTATGCCCACACATTTAAGTCTTAGTGAAAGTGTAATTGTCAAGTTAAATACTAAGTTGGTCATTTTTTATTTGGTTTTTTTTGGTTTTGTTTTTTTTTGTTTGTTTTTGGTTTTTTTTTGTTTTTCTTTTTAATAAAATTAAAAAAAAAAAATCCTGCCCTGATCACTACCGCTCACCAGTCTCACTGGTACAGCGGAGAGGGGGAAATACAAGACAAAAGGAAAAGCTACCCAGAGCTTGTTCTCTCAGTTTCACACACTCCATGTAGATAGCTGCTAAGACATTAAGGTATATCTTGGGGATTAAGCAGACTTACCAATTCAGCAACGATGCCTGTCGCAGTATTTTTAAATCCAAGAGTGTGACGGTTTCCCCCTGGCAAGTCGATAACTTCAGTTCTATTTTTATCTCCAGAGATTATGTTTAACAATTGCAACTGAGAAGTCTCAAATGTCATGTAGCCCGTCTACAAAGACAAATGAAGATCAATGAATTTCCACACAACTGTGTATTTGTCTACACCTTTGAGGGAGTCTTACAGACTCTGAGAGGTCAGAAGTTTACACGTGTATTACTTCTGAAGTGCCAGAGATCATGAGCATCTTCTAATTTTCTTTTTTATTAGGTTTTCTACATCAAGCATCGATTTCATTTGATCATTATTTTCATTAATTTCTTTCGTTACACAAGCTTCGAAGTAACATGAGCTTCCCACAAGCATTATGGAATAGCTGCTATATTTTCCTGTGTATTTCTTGCTCCAGATAAATCAGGCTTACCACCACCACCAAGTAAAATTCTGTTTAGCTACAGAGACAGCACTAGCATAAGTTAAGATGCAGCATTTTCCAGATAGCAACACCTCCTAAGAAATGCAAATGCAAGACGCATCTTTACGGTTTCATCATAACAGGATTGACTATTACCAGGACATGTTTTAAATATGCTAAATACATTTCATCAGCATAAAATATTTAAAATATTAATAAACGTGCTACAGTCCAAAATGTCTGGATTATAAGACATCTACAGTAGGGAGCGGAGCATTTTACACCCTTAATTTTCAGGTGTGCACCATGCTTGTATCAATTCCACATCAGCATACAATTTGGGTGCCTTTGTCTTCTCCTCACAACTTGGTTTCTATGTGAGGCAAATCTGGAGGAGGGTGGAACAGGGTTTCTCCTCTTATGTGGATATAGGACTGCAGGCTATCAGAGAACGCACTTCTCAACATCCATTATTAAAAACGTCCACCAGCTCCACCACATTTTGCTGTTAACAGGACTATCAAGGTTGTGCTGTAATAGAACCTGAAAAGGTTCTCCGACAGCAAAATTTGAAGCTTAATATACATGATGTAGGCACAGAAAGAGCTCCCTGTTCGAGTAAGTGATCACCCACAGTAAGAGTAGTGACTTAGAGCCAAATGGACTTTTTTTACTGAAGGAAGAGGTATTCTTGCTGTTAAGAAATGGCACCTTTTTAGCACTAGTGAAATTTTCAATTAGGTCAAAAGCACTATAAAGTTTCTTGAAAAAAAAACAAACAAAAACACTCGTCCCCAAAAAAAGTAGTACTACTTAGAATATTGAAATTGTTACTATTTTTTCATTTACTGTTTTCAGTAACAATTCATTCCACAACAACAACAAAAAAATCTTTACAGTGAGTAGAGAAGAAAACCTAGAAAAGAATAAGTTCTGAGCCGTTAGTTAAGAACTACTTTGACTTACTCAAATTAGTTTTTTTGCTTGCTATTCCCCATCTCCCGTTACTTACTGACTCCATAGACGTTAAAGTCACAGTGTGATGTTGAGGTTCAAGCTGAACTGTTGCATTATCAGTACCTAGATTTATTATTTTGATTTGGGATTGCCCAGCTGCAGGGAAAACTGGAAGAGTTTTCTGTAGGACAGGAAAAAGTAAAATCAGTTTCCTATCCTAAATCACATGGAAAAAGTACTATAATTACTGTGATCTTAATTATCTCATGATGAAGATTAGTATTTGCCTGATGATCTGTGACTGTCAGAGGGATGCAACTTTAAAAACAGGTTTTGTTACTAGCCACCCAAGATGCCTTCCGGCTCCCTCAAGAAAGAAGTCTCTCCTCCATAATAACACCTCCATGGCCAGATGTGGCTCCTCTTTCATCATGTCCTGCAGCACAGTGGCACTATCAAGGCCACTCTGCAGCTCCGGGAATGGGCTTTTCCCACATCCTATGGATGCCTGAGTTCCCAAGTTTCTTTACACCACGTTCTGTCTCATTCTCCCCCAGCACTGGTGCTGCTGAGCTGGGAAGAAGCATGTACGGGCGCTGCCTGCTGCGATAGCCCAGAGAAACCAAACTTCTGGAGACTCCTCTCTCCACCAGACCTAACAGTAAATAGCTTCTGTTCTTGCAGAACATCAAGAGCTGAAAGAGTTGTGCCTGTTTCAGTTCTGCCTCAACCTTATCGCACTTCCCATACTACTGTCCACTTCAATCTCTTTAGGTGCATCACACAACAAAACCAGGTCCATCTTTACCTTTCTGTGGGAGATTCTTGTGCAACAGTCTGGGAAGTCACCAGCTTTGGTGAAACTTCTGCCCAATGCCAGTAGGGGTGGGGGTGTGTGCCCAGCTGTGGCCTTCCGAACAGGGCATTCAGGGAGACAGCCTGGATGTGTCAGTACCAACTGAAAGCCAGATCCTCCACTTTCAACTTCAAGAGGCAGAGTTGAATATAAAAATTGTTTCTCTGCCACTCCCAGGCATTAAGGAGAGAATTCCTCATTCCTAACTTCAAGTTATTGAAGATTGGAGCATCTCACCTGGACAGTGCATGACAGGAGGCAGGCACCTCTGGATAGCTATTCAGATCTTGGGATGCAATGGATCACCTCCCAGAGGTGTTGCTGACTCCCCAGCTGCAGGGGAAACCTACATCTGGTTCAGGCATGACACCTCCCTTTGGGGCAAGGAAAGTTAGGTCTGATGAATCCTGCCTTAAACAGGTATCATCTTTGCTCACACTGTAATGGTGCTTCCCAGACTGTGGCCTGACACAGTTCACTTCCAGTCTAAATATCAGAGGAGATCAGAGATAAAAAGCAGCTCCCTGGTAGGCCAAACAAATCTCTGGCTTCCAGCTTTTCACCTCAGTTTAAAGACCTGAGGTTGTGTGATTTGTGTTAATGGTAGATGAGATTTTTTTCTTGCAGGCTGGTGTTCCTAGCCGGTCAGTTTTATTAAAGAATATTGCAACAGTATGATTAGCATAATATTTTCCCTCCCTCTGCTACTTCTGTGCTCATATGCTTTGTTCCAAATTTAGGAGTCTTGGCTCATTTTCACCTTAAACATACTTTATTCTGTATTAACAATTAAAGATTAATAGTAAAGACTTGCATGTGGCTGAACTTACGTCTATTTGCACTTGCACAAGGGCAGCAGCAACAAAAGCCAAAGATGCAAGGAACATACCAACAGTTATCTTCCTCAGGGGCCTAGTACGACAACAAAACACATACATGAGTTTTAAGGCAAATATTAATTCAAAGCTTCAGCTCTCAGCTGTTTTCTTTACACAGTGGGAAACTCAAATGGCCATCAGTAGCACGCTATCACGATTTGAAGGGCTGATGTTGTTACAGAAAGTGTTCTGCTAAGCTGCGTACCTCTCAATTCATAATCACACTATCAGGAAACGCATAGAATCATAGAATTGTTTGGGTCAGAAGGGACCCTAAAGATGGTCTAGTTCCAACCCCCATGCCATGGGTAGGGACACCTTCCACTTTGTCTTTCCTGCAAGATGCTAATAAACTGTTACTCTGTGTCTACTGGGCTCAAATATTGACTGAAGAGAATTATTAGGTTTCTGAAAAAATCTGAGCTGCAGAAAGGAAAAAACCACAACAACCTAGTATGCCTGTTAGCTTTAAGACAACAAGTTGTGCCTTTTAAAAAAGGGTTGCAACTTGTGTCTATATTGCTATGTTTAAATCAAAGTAATATTGAACTTAAAATGTCAGGGAAATACGTTGAATTAGGAGACATTTACTGACATTCAGGGAAGCTGTAAGGGTAAATTTAAGGTAGATATTTCATTTATGGCATCATTTGTGATGTACAGCATCCACAAATGTGGCAGATTTCCAGTACAGCACACACCCCCAATTTTTCATAACTAGGTGGAGAACTAGTAATGCATCTTAGCCCTATAAAAATTGTTTCAAGAATTGTATTCTCTTCTGCCTCTCCAACTTGCAAGTGGCAGCCACTTCACTACCAACATTATTTTTCAGGTGCAATGCCCTCTGAAGCTACATCTAGAAGTACCCAGTGAGCCTGACACCTCACTGGGATTGAACACATCTTGTCTCGGGTAGTTTCAAGTCCAAAACATGACACACGTTAAGAATGTTGTATTTGTATGTTGCTTTTCTACTTCTTACGCTTTCAGAGGGAGAAGGGTTAGACACAGAGGAAGTAGAAAACAGTAAACGGCATGTCTCCTGCAATCAGAAGATTTTGCCCTTAACTGGAAAATATTGTTACTTTACTATTAGATTCTCTTCCTCTAGTCTGTGGTGCCTGTACATACCACTTGCAGCATATATTTTTAAAATTTTATTTATTTGAAATAGTAACCCTATTTTAAATGTACTTCTATTTTCTTCTGAGGTGAATGCTTGCTTTTGTTACATTAGGGCTGGAAGAGCAGTTTAAAGAAACCACTAAAATGAGCCTCTGTTGAATTTGGGCAAGTACATCAACTTACGTAAAATTGATCTTGCATTTCTTGATTAAAGGATAAATCACAGCATCTACAACTGGGACCATTATAATAATCAGGATGGGATTCACAGTCTGTTAAAGATGAACATAAGAAGGGAAAAAATAAGCTTTTTTCACAGTCCTTTTTTAAATGAACGGCAATTATTATATATATATATATATATATATATATATAAAAAAATATAATCTTTGGGAAGTACTTAGAATTGGGAGGGAGAAGATTACTGTACCTGCATTTGGTCCGGCTGAATCTGAATAGCTCCCTGGTGAAGAAAAAATAAATATGCTTTAATATAATGTTAACAAATAAAAATGATCTGAAAAGTAAATGATAATGAAGAAAAAAGCAATAAAAAGTAACCTACAAAATTCCCATCCATTGTTGTGGCTTGCAGTGTCCATCTTGACCCCTTAACAAAAGAAGAGAAAGTTAAATGCCACAGTAAGTCAATCTGCCAAAGGTGCTCTTGAATTGTTTTTAAAAGTAAGGTTTTGGGAAAGGCATGCAATACAATAAGAAATAAAGTTGGCTTGCTACAGGAGTATTCTTACTCTGCAATGTAATCAGTTGAACAAAGAAGTGATCCTTGTGGCCCATTTCGCTTTATTTACTAGTTTCATGAAACAGAGTGGAAAATAATTTAGATGCAGAGATTAGGTGGAGAGATGGCAGGGACGTCCCGCGCAGAGCACTGCTGTGTGCTGTGCACAGAAGCTGCCTGAGCATCTTTGTGCCACCTGCCTGTGCCCGAGCACCCCACACCACTGACACGTCCGTCCATCCTTCACACAGCCCATCCTGCCTTGAGCCCTCTGTGCTGAAAACCTGCCTACAGCCGGCTCAAGCGGGGCTGTCTTTCAGCCTGAGCCCAGGGCAAGACAGGAATGCGTGTCACCGCATCTGTGGTGAGAGCCTTTACCCAGCCGCGCAGCGCCACTGTCTGAGATACGAGTTGTTACTCGTGTAATGAGTATTTAGTTCTGAATTTCATAGCAAGGCTGCCTATTTCTGACAGGTCACACTGACAGTTACAGCTCACTGGTACTGGACTGAAGCAGCACAATCCAGGCGATCTGGACCAAACTTCCTACAGCCTGCCCTGGAGAAAGCTGTCAGCCCCTGGTTCTGCCAGATGCCCTCCTAAATTCATACCTCAATACTTCACTACAAAAGCCTGCTTTTGAGAGTCCTGAGCACTCAGTCCACCAAGTGAATGGGAATTACAGGCTTACACTTCTGCTTGAAGGCGTGAGGTATTTGTAACAAGTTTCATTAAGCAAACTGGCTCCCAGGTCATTTCAGCCCCGATTCTCCAGAACGTTTACACTAGGGCCCTACATTTCACCTCACAACCGACAGTGGAAGAAGCATTACAACTAAAAAAAAAAAAACAAAACAAAACTTTAAACTACTGTTTCATCCTCTGAGTCCTGGCTGATACGAGATTCGGAGAGGCCTCAGTCACTGAAGCAGTCCTGGGCGTTTCCAGAAAAGCCAGGCTTCTCCTGGCTGCAGAACATCCTGTACTAACATGACTCAGTAACTACTCCTTCAGGTTAGAACCAGGTTAAAGAATTTGCAAAGAATTATTTTCTACCCTCCCATAGGTGCCTTGTATGTCTGGTGACCTTAGATTACATAGAGTGACATGGTACAGCTCTAATCGCCAAACCAAACAATCTCTACTTTACCTGCTGGTCAAAAAGTGCCCAGAACATGGGGAGAGGGATGTAAAGGAAAAGCACCTTCAACACCATCTTTGTCTGAGCAATCAGTCGTTTCTGCAGCAAACGAGAATGGCACAAGAAGAATTGCTTATGAAAAGAAGAGCGACCATTGCACAGACTGCTATTCACAGCACAGCAACAGGTCAAGACACATCATGTAATATTTACACACCTCCTGAACTTTGCATGTTGTGGGTACCTCTGCTGATTTCTGTTAAAAAGCACAAGGTCTGCTTGTGGGTGTGTGAAGGGCCGCTGGTTAAAGGTGACACTCATATCAGAGACCCGCGCCTCTTGGCATGTATACTCACGGCAGCACAACATTTAGCGCTTTGCGCTGCGTTATTTTTCTAGCAAGGAGGTGTTTGAACAGCGGGTGACTACGGAATGAATTTCACACATAGAAAATGCATATAGGCAAAAAGAAAATAAAAGGGACAGGCTAAGGTATGTGCTGCCCTTGACAGCAGGGCAGGGTGCATAGGAGGCAAGGGACGTGGTTGGGGGCTGTGGGACAAGGCTTTGAGAGTCATGGGAAGGAGCCTGTACTGAGGCCGGGGGATGCAGTGTTCATCCACTGAAGCTGAAATTCCTAAGCATAATTCTGCAGTTTGATCCCAAGTCAAGTGTTACGGTCCTGCACATTAAACATGACAGTTAACACCGTGCCCATTTTTCCCTTCTGCAGTCATTAAACCAGTATATTTGTTTGAAGCCAGTTTACGGAGAGAAACAAAAAGTTGATAAGGATAATGCTCACTCTTTTACTAACTCAAAACCTAATACATGCTTGTGTTTGTTTGACAAGCGAAATAGTCTTTTTGTTTTCTCCCTCGAATTTCCCTGGGCAGGCTATGATCACACAGAGCATTAACTCACAGCTCTGCTTTCTGCCACAGGAGTTGGGGTGATAACCTGCAATTCCTGGGGAGCACTGGGGTCTGGCCAGACCATTAGCTCCTAAATGACTGAGGGGCCCAAAACTATTTTCCCAGTGCTGCAGGCAACAGCTCAGAGCAGACAGAAGAGAAGCTGAGGGTCAGGGGATGTCACGGCACGGGAGTACTTACATCGTACTTCTCACTCGCCCAGTCTAGCCAGTGCTCTCTCTTGGGGAACTCCTTGCTGCGATGCCGAAACCTGTTTTTGATGGCAAACTGAGGAAAGACAGAATTTTGTTTAATAACATTACAAATATCTGCAAGTGCTATAAGCTGTTTTGTCATTAAAGATGACACTCTTTCTGCTAGCATTTAAGGGGTGCTAAAGGTAACTTCTGGTTAACTGCTCTAAGCATCTAAGTGAATACCACATTCAAGGCCTCACACTGTATATCAGGGTGAGTGTGCACCTGGGATTAGGTGAGCCAAACAGCTCAGCGTAACCTCACTCAATGTGGGCTGCTGCTAGGAACTTGTAGACGTGCCTACTTCAGACTTACTGACGCACAGCAATAAATAGTAGGATGTCATATGCACAGGTTTTCAGAGCTGAATGGCTGTAAGAGTACATTTCACTATGAGAAGCTGCGTCTTCTAGATAGTCCTCATCATACCTTGACACTGAATATATGCAAATATATTCCCGAAGAACTCCTAGGACTTTCTGCATGGAACAATATGCAAGGCTGAGCTCAGCCTTAGCAGCAGCACTCTAAGCGATGGCCAAAGTCACCTACAGAGATGTGGTTTTAACAGTATTTAAAAGAGAAGCAATGGTCTGGACTATAACAAGCTGACAGATCTGCACGGAGAATGAAGCAGCCCAAAAATGAAAAAAATCCCCTAGTCTCAAAGTTGGGACATGCAGTGCTATCATTCATGCAGACTTAGCTCCCTTCCCTGCAGGCTTGCACTGACACATAACCCCTGACCTCCCTAATACAGCAGGGATTAATATACCTCTGCATTGTAAACAACTTCCCTTTAATAAGCAATAAGTTTTTGCTCATAAGATATACTAGTAGCCCTGCTCTTGACTTGGGTCAATGCATGTTTGCCTCTTACTACAAGGCTGCATAAAGGTGCACAAGTGAGGAAGGAGTGACTCCCAGAAGTTAAGATAAGCTTTTACACATCACTGACATCTTACTTTGTTTCCTGTGTGTATCAAGTCACATATAAACCAAGGTATAGAAAAATAAAAAGGCAGTCTAAGCCTAGAGGTGTCAATAAGAAGCATTCTGTAAGGAAAAAAGTAAAAAACTTCAGAAGCTTTCCTCATATTATGACAGATTTCCGATCTAGGCAAGTTTACTGAACAGTTATAAAAATTGCTGCCAGGGTTTTTGGGAATACAAATAGTACTTACTCCAATGCATTTGGAAACTCGAATCATTATATTTCCTTGAGGTTGAACCTTCTTGTACATTGCACTTCCAATTACGAACACAACTACAACACGCAAACAGAAACCAAAAGCAACTCAGTATTAATTGGAAAGAGTGGCAAATAATTTGGTATGGAAAATGTAACAGTCAAGGAGTTACATCAGGGTGGGAATAAGACTCCTAAGAAGCAATGAAATTGCCTATTGCCACGTTATCATACAGTAAAATAAATCAAATTAATACCAGAAGACTGCTCCTATTTAAGACATAAGACTAAATCTAGAAACTGTTAGGATAAGTCCTCGGTGCAAAGTTAGCTTAATTGAGGGATGGTCAAAACAAGCACCGCTTTTGACCTTGGCTCTGGCCTTGCTGTACTGGGTTAAGACAGCTTTATGGGTTCCTTTTCAGGAGCTCAGGACACTGCAGCTGGCATCACGCAGGGACACGTGAGGCTCTGCCTGAGCGGCGGGACTCGCCAAGGTGTCCTCAGCTCCCACGCCCAGGCACATTCCCCGGCCTCACCCTCCCACGTGCGGGGCAGGACACGGCCGCCAGCTGCCCTGGGCTGGGTGCACAGGCAAGGTGGGGTCACCCACCTGGGGTGGGCTCCCAGTCAGGGCCACAAAGGACCAGGACCACAAGGGCTATTGTGTACGTAGTTACACCCCCCAGTTTCTTGGCCTTTGGGCTGCAGTAGAAAGGCTCAGGGAGGGACCATGTCTGTGAAACACTGACACACCAGTATGGCCTTCCTCCAGTGCAAGGACAGTTACCTTATAGTTTGCTGTCCTGGACTAAGGATAGTTTCCAAAAAGCACATATTCTCAGAGTTCCACACCACCTTCAAAAGATCTTATTTATACACCCCAGTAGGCCAAGAAATATAGACAGTGCATTACATAACGTACAGAATTCATTAACATATTTGTGCCTCTCCCCAGTCCCATCAGTCTCTCCCGGTAAACCGGTCTCTTCTGTAAGACTGCTTCAGGTTAATCCCACCCACCCCTCATTCAAGAAAAAATTTTAAGTCAAAAACTGCAGAAATGATCGGATATTGGTAGAGGTTGGTACCTGAAGATTTCTACCACTTTCTCATTATTCTGAGAACGTTATCATCTCATCAGGTCT
>Ga0065711_1038540_pt1 | contig 18656 bp, 12 predicted proteins | sample Hoacrofraction12_FD_59098 | JGI IMG/M metagenome (GOLD analysis project Ga0065711, IMG submission 59098) | Hoatzin crop microbial communities from Cojedes, Venezuela - Epithelial fraction 12 v2 (version 2) | ecosystem: Host-associated > Birds > Digestive system > Esophagus > Crop | place...
TTGCTGACTCCGGCTCCCTCCCGGTCTAGTATGAAAGCAGGGGGGGGGGTGTGTTCTTGCTTGTTTGTTTTTTAAAAAAAAAAACATTCCCCAAACCAGATGCTGTGCTTCCCTGGGAGGGCTCTAACAATCAGCTTCAAGTAGTTCTCTCACTCCATTTAGGGTGAAGCATCTTATTAAAAAGCGAAACAGCTCCAAGCTTGGGAGTGAGCCCTCTTGAACCAAGACTCCTGGAAATTTACTCATCTGATGGGTTATCTAGTTTCCCCATCATGGTGCCAGGGGCCTCTGACATACCCTGCTGACAGGGTGAACAGCAGGAGTGATCACAGAATCATAGAATCATTACGGTTTGGAAAAGACCTCTAAGATCATCAAGTCCAACCATCAACCCATCCCCATCGTGCCTGCTAAACCATGCCCCGAAGTGCCACATCCACATGTTTTTTGACCCCCTCCAGGGATGGGGACTCCACCACTGCCCTGGGCAGCCTATTCCAATGTCTGACCACTCTTTCAGTAAAGAAATTTTTCCTAACATCCAATCTAAACCTCCCCTGATGCAACCCGAGGCCATGCAGACCACCCCAAATATCCAGTAGCTGAAAGTTGGTGGAAGATGTTTCAAACAGTACAGAAGCAGAAGGGACCAAATCCAGACCCTTAGAATCATCTGCAAATATCTTAATCATTCTTCTTTCATAAGGGTCTATATTTTGTTATTTTTTTGTTTGTGAGCCAGACACTGAAAAAAAGTATTTCCATATAAAACCATTTACAGGTGCCACAGCAAGACTACAAGTCTCAGAAGACTACAAACTTCCCATCCAGCCATTGCCTAATTTACTGATTATTGAAAAGTCTTACGCAGCTCTAATCTAAACAGCAGGCAACTGTTTCAGTTCTTTGCTATAAAGGCTGTCAGCCACTACTCCATGAAAACCCGCTGATCATACACGTTGTTCTTCCCTACTTTCAGCTGCAAAACTGAATTAGACACTTGTGACACAGTAAGAGTCTAAACTAGTATTGCTTACTTATACACAACTGCTCTCTCACAAGTGACACACATGCATAGTCTGTCTCCTTGACAGACTTCCAAAACATATGCATGTGTCCAACACCCTAAACACGGACCTTAAAGGCTAGCCCAAAAACGTGAGGCTGAAGCACAGGAGCATGGGTCATCCGATCAGAGTTCTGCCCCATGTGTCACCTCAGCTACTATTACGCTGTCTTCGTTAATGAAGAAACTAGAACAGCCCAGTACTTTACTTGAGCATTAATCTGTTACAACTCCTGGAGAACTGGAGCACCTACCACAAAGGTTGCAAGCTATAAACCTATCTAAACATTGAGAGTATCAAACAGTCTCTTATACACCATGCTTACCAGTGCCCTAAGCACGTTCTTCTTAATATTTTACAATCAAAATCACCTAAACCGATTACTGACCTGCTTGCTATATGTTACTGAAAATATTTAGACTGAAAGGAAAAGGGTGCAATCTATTTTAGTAATCAGTCAGCTATTCCGGTAAGAGTCACCACGCCAATAACTTACACTGACATCATGTAGAACGCACTGTTAAAAATATCCTGGTTTAATATAAAGCAGCGCTGGACAGGAGCTGTCTTTTATTTACCGGTACGTTTAATAAACGCGAAGGGAGAAGGCGAGGAGTGCGAATACCTTGGCCTTTTTCCGGTTCCATCAGAAGCGGCATGAAAAGTTTGTCTTCCTTGTTACAGATAGGGAGGAAAAGAAAGGCGAGGAAGGTGGGAAGCACAGGGGAAAGGAAGGGTAACGGATCAAGAATATTCTTCTACTTTTTTTATAAGAGAGGAGTGAGAACTTTTTTGGTTTCACTTGAAGACGTCCAAGTAATAAAAAACACTTGTAGGACTTTGAAGTGAAAAGGATAAAACTTGATGAGCTGAGAGGTAAAGTGAAATTTAGACATTTTAATTACAGTTATTTAACCTACCATCTTTTATCACCAGCGAAGGGAAGAAACTTTCTCCAGCCCTGATGTCACTTGACACCCAGGGCTGTCGGATCAGATGCTTTGAAAAGTCAGCACACTCATCCCTTTGTAAGACCAGAGAGCTCCCACTCCAGCGCCGGGGATTTCCAAGCCACAACATGCCCAGAAAGTACTCTGAACAAGCAAAGCTGCCACGGCAGCGTTTTCCCGTTTGTTTTACGCAAGTAAACAAGCTATTCTTCCTAAACTCTAGAAATGTTAATATTTATATTTTTCAACATAAAACTTTCTCTGTCTTATGCTACACCTTCAAATACTGCTAAGCCCTCACGTTATACTGATGCAAACTAGAAGCAACTGGAGAAAGACAAATTAAAGTTTATCATTAGAATGGCAGGTTGCGATCGCTCACACAAGCATAGAATCATAGAATGGTTTCGGTTAGAAGGGACCTTAAAGATCATCTGGTTCCAACCCCCTGCCGTGAGCAGGGACCCCTTCCACCAGACCAGGGTGCTCAGAGCTCCATCCAACCTGGCCTTGGACACTGCCAGGGAGGGGGCAGCCACAGCTTCTCTGGGCAACCTGCGCCAGTGTTTCACCACCCTCATGGTGAAGAATTTCTTCCCAATATCTCATCTAAATCTGCCCTCTTTTAGTTTAAAGCCATTCCCCCTTGTCCTATCACTACACACCCTTGTGAAAAGCCCCTCTCCATCCTTCCTGTAGCCCCTTCAGGTGCTGGAAGGCCGCTAGAAGATCTCCCTGGAGCCTTCTCTTCTCCAGGCTGAACAGCCCCAACTTTTTTAGCCTTCAGATGCAAACAAGATGCCAGTTTTTCCACTACAGTGCCACTTAACACATCTTTTGACACGAGTTAAAAAAGCACTACTTGCTTGGCTACTTTGACACAACCAGAAAAAGAATTAGCTACTGAGTAAAGCCTCTGAAATCCAGTACCCTGCCCCTGTTCAATTACACACATATACCAACTAACATAATGGCTTCATCTAGCAAAATTCATACAGTCTAAAAAAAACACAGATTTCCCTGAACAGAAGGAAATTTATTCTGTGATAACATTCTTCCTCCTTGAGGGAAATATGCTGAGATTCTTAAAAATCAGTCGGTATTGCATCACTCCAACACATTTAGTCAATGAAGCAGGTTCATTATTGCCAATAGATGCTGATCCAAAGACAACCACCACAGTCTACCAGTTTCAGAACCTGGAAGCAAGATCTGCAATTTTTTAATTTAAAATACTATATAATTACTGAAAAAGTTATTAAATACTTCCGAGGGCACAGCATATTCTTCCAGTCACAACCAATTCTTTCAACTACTGTATTTCAGACACAAACATTTCGAGATCTCTTTCTTCATCCATATAACAGACTTTGTATATTTGGTGGGTTTCCTGAAATCATTACGTGCCCTAGAGACATCAGCCTCACCATCAAAACCTGAGCTGCTAGGTGTGAATTTGTCAGCAAGTTCTCCTTATCTAAGCAGCTAATCTTCAGGAAGGTCAGAAAGCAGCTACTATTTTAAGAAAACCTAGTTTCAACAGCATAATCAGGGTTAAAAATAAGAGGACTGCTTACTGGGAGGTCATTTTCTAAAGTGAACCTACAACACCTGAACCAAGATCGCATTCAATATATTAAAATTCAGTTAAAAAAAATGGACATAAATTCACCAATACAGCCAGATGATGTGGCTGCCGGACCAGTGCTGCTGTAGTGCTCCAGACAAGCTGAGGCAATACGGGCAGCATTCCAGAACAGACAAGGTAAAAGTAACAATTTACAAGCAGACGATGACGACTCGTAGGTATGCCCAGATTGTAAAATACAGAGTAGTGTCCAGCCGAGCATCCAAAGTCCTTCTTTCGCACCTTCTCCCTCCAACTCCCACAAGACAATCCGTCACCTTCATGAAAGAAACGGAGTTTCTAGGACATATGTTCCCAAGTCCGCTGTTCTCTCTGCTGAAACAAATATTTACATGTAACAAAATCCAGAACTACTCAGAAATCACACAAGTTGGTTATGTAGGCTTATTTAGCATTGCTAAAAAAAGATCTGAATATTTACAGTTCCTCAGAGTAACAAAATCAACAACAAAAGTTACATTCTACACAAGCAGAGAATCGCAGCTCAGGACAAAACCAGTTTTACCCACCTCTACACTCAAGAGTTTTTCATGTTGCCAGCTCATAAGCGTGTTCAAAACTGAACATAAGGACTCGCCGCATGACATAACCGCGCTTTCAAGAAACAACTTTCAAAACCAACAACCTTCAGAACCGTAACATCTCCACAGAGATGCTCCTCGGGGCGGTGGTGGTGGCAACGCCAGAGCACTTGGTCTGCAGCACCGCGGCTCCCAGGGCACCTGGAAATTCCTCAGGACGGCACCTTCCTTCCAGGTCATCTAGTTACTTGCACCATTGCTCGGGGTTACTGATGCATCTTTAAGTCCATAGATCTCATTTTAAGGTGAAACACTTGAGTTTTCCTCTAAAATGGAATGTTTCTTCCCCAAGTTCCCATAATGACAATCCCAACCAGGTATAAGTTAAGTTTATATGAGGGACTGATTTGTCACGGTGTCTGCACGGACACCCAGCTGAGCATGCACACACTAACCAAGAGGACATACTGGTTTATCAGCTCATACTGCTGCAAATTACAACGCTTCAACAACGTTCCAACTGCAGTTCTTGTCCACCACAAACTCCAAGACCATCAAGACGTTTTATAGCTCAATCAGCAGACATCAGGTTTACACATCTGGATAGCTGCTAAGTCATTAAGTTAAATTAAGTCATCTAGAATTGAGTATCTTCAGAACATCAGTCCCTAGGGCTGTACTTTAGCCACTAAAGCCATTGGTATTTCCAAGACACTAAGTGAGGATCCAACACAGACCCCATGCAGTTAGGCCAGAAAGGGTACAGGCACGGCTATTTTTTTAATTGATAGAATTTTTTAAATTTTAAAAAATTTAAATTTTCTACATTTAAAAAAAATTTTTTTAAAAAAATCGAGCCTTAAAAATACTCCTAGCCCATACAGCTATGGAGACAGCTTTCCAAGTATGACTCAAATATTAGCCAATGCAATATCACAAGGTTACGCCGGTACCTTGGCCGCCAATCTTAGCAACAGCAGTGTTAACACAGCTTTCATGTTTACTATTTCTTGTCAGCATCACGCATGCAACACGGAAACCATTAGTCATTTCAAATTCAAAATACTCTTTGCAATGATGAAGAACAGCGGCACGAGGCCGTCACCCACACAAAAGAGGGAGGGGAGGCCATGATTTGAGAGTAGACATGAGGAAGAAAAAAGCAAGAAGTAAAATAGAAAACTCATAGTTCCTCCGGAAGACTGCAGAAGTGAAGGAATAGCAGGGAAAGAGAAGAGCTTCTCCCTCTTCCTCCGCAGGCTAAGTCGAATGGGTCTGCGAGTCTTAAATAATAAAAGCTCACAAAGTAAAAAGGAACTACCAGAATGGGATGAGGAGCTACATCCTCTTTAACACACAGCAGTTGTGATGCCAAGGCTCCTCACCAGCGTATTACCACAGTATGTTCTGTGATCACGCACACCACGCCGCCCTGCTCTGCCATACTTACCTCTCACTAGTCCGTTTAGCCTTCAATCTTGTAAACTTCTGCTAACCCTGTCCAAGTCCTGGCCAGGAAGGTAAATATACAAACATGCTCCTCAAAACCAACCTAATCAATGTGTTTCAACACCAAAACAATCACTGCAGCCAATAAATCATCAGCTTTACCTTTTTTCAAAGGCTTATTGATTTATACCTATGCTTTCCACACCAGACACCTACAAGTCTCTCGGGCAGGTCTAGAGGCCCCAATGCAGCGTTCAGGCAGAGCTCCCGCCGCAGGTTCCAGGCCAGCGCGCTTATCCGAGCAGCACAGTGCCACACGGGTGACAGCAGATAGCACGGCTCTGCACTGCGCCTAGTTGAGTCCGGCTCTTCTTAAGCACCAGATCAGGAACTGCTAAACTGTACGCTGTTTGGTACCAAAGCCATAACCACGTGACACCCCCCTGATCAGCCTCACGCCATTTGACATGTTACCAGGTTATTACAGAATGGGAATAAATGACCAAAAAGAATAAATCACAGTTTATTCAACAAACGCTGCAGATATACAGCAGTAACAGGTGCTGTTGACACTGCTCGAGGTAAAGGTGATGCAAAGATGTGAGTCCAGACTCAGCAGCTCCCATCTCTCACCAAGCCAGTGAGCCCTCCAACCCACAGGATTCCAGCCTTCTCGGCAGCCCAGCATCAGCATGGCAGGGATGGAGAAGCCACAGAAGCCCATCTCTACACAGCTCTTTCTGGGGAGTAGTAGGGAACTCATGTACCCTCAACACCAAATACCACTGGTACATACAAATTTAAAAAGCAATTGTTTATTCGGGAGGTGACAGCTGAAGTGTGTGCTCCTGCCTCCATCAGACTGAGCACATTACGCTCCTGAAGTCATTCTTCTGCCCACTGTGCTCCTTTCTCCGTTTCATGTATTTTTATCCCTTGTTTCCCTTCCCCCTCCCTTCCATCTCCTTCTCCATTTCTCTCCTCCCTTTCTCTGTTTCCCACTTAATCGACCTCCCTTTCTGACCGGCTTGTGAAAAAGGGGAAGAGGAAACAACGTAATATTCAAGTTATCGCATTCCACGTGCCCATTACAAGTTAGCGAGGGTTGAGGTCTTTCTCCCTAAATGGGCTGCTATTTGCTTTCATAAATTCTGGAACTCTCATTTTGATTAAGATCTCTGCAGCATTCAGTGTGTTCTCTAAAACTCAGTAAAAAGTTATGAGAAAGTCAATTTTGAATTCTGGAATGCAAACATGAAGACTTAACTCCTCTTATCAAAATCCTGCTTAATCTTTCGAGACAGTACACATGCTTATTAAACCCATCCAGAGTAAGGACTGTACCTCCAGATAAACTTTTGCTGTAATGTTAAAAGCAACCAAGAACAAGTGTCAACGTATTCTAGGTTATTAAGACACCATAGATTACAACACTTAATAAAACTAAAACAACATCTATATTTACATTATAAAACCGTTCACATTTATGCTGACCTACTTAAGTAAATTGTTTTTCCCCAATTGCACAATTATGAACCAGAGCAGAAAAAAAATAAATCAGACTTTATGAAGTTAATAAATCAATTCAGTGTCATTATGAATTATTAATGTTATTACTTCAGAGTCTGCAGTCACCTGATTATGACTTTCTATTGGGCATACTTAAGTACTTCTAAGAAACATAATTTTGTTTCCCGATACCTTTATTATTAGTCATACATTATACTTCTTTTAATCAACTCAAACTAGCTCCAGATTATACACTGAAACTACCGGTTTGTTAACAAAAACTATTCACAAAAGCTATTAAAGCCAAGCTGGTGTTTTCTCCCTGGCCATTCCTACCTTTCTCATACCCCAGAAGACATTAAAAGATTTTATGTTCCCTTCTGTATCAACAGACAGAAAACCCAGGGAAATACTGCATTTGATCCAATGAACAGTTTGCATCAAGTAACTGCCTCCATTTTAGGTGTTTCGAACTTGACAGGTCCCAGCCAAAGTCACCTCCCTGCCCAATTTTCAGAGAAAGTGAGCAACTTCAAACCACATGCTGCTCCCATATCTAAAAATGAGCTCAAACCCCATGTACCCTACGTTCAAGTGTAGTCAGATTAATAAACATGCTAACAGATTAACTAGTGTTCAAATTAACAAGCACTTAAAAGGACATGCACTACTTATCCTCCCCCAGCAACACTACACAGTCTCCTCTCGAGGAGGATCAAGCAGTCCTGAATTAAGAGATACCAATGTCAAAGAAAAACATTTTAAAGGATGCAACACAGCCATCCTAAAACACTTCAGTGGAAGCTTTGCAAGTCAAAGTTGCAACAATTTCAGTACCACCGCAGATCTCACGTATAGTTTACGACCATTCTACTTACAAACCAGAATCGAGACAACGCATTCCCAGTGAAAGCATCTGCCTTCCAATAGTGATTTTTTTGGCAATCTGTGCTGTGAAAGGATTCAGCAGAACCCTTTCCTAAATGTCCATGAAGCAAAATATATCCAAAACCAAATGTTTTAAGAACACCACATCCAAAATGTTTTAGAAAGCTGTGCAACATCCCCAGAACTCCTACCCTGTGAAAGAACAGTGGAGACAACGCTGAAGAGCTCAGGTAAGAGTAGCTCCAGCTCCTAGATTCTTCTTTCCTTAGAAGTCACTAGCAAGAATGCAGCAAACATGAGATTTGAGGTGCTAGTATAATGTTTCCCCTTCTGTCACTAGCAGGATGACTCAAGCATATAATCAGATTTGACAGCTGATAGAGAAGCAGCACTCTCTACCCACTATAAGTCTACCAGTCCAGCGCCACAGCACCATGCCCATTCTTACAGGAGAGCAAGCAATTCCATGCTCACCAGCAGCTGCTGCATATTAACTACAAACCAAGAGCCACAGAATATTGTTTTGCATAGATTTCAGACAGCAGCTTCACACACAACTCCTACCTTTAAAGTCTACACGTTACCTTAAAAGAAAGTCTGTTCTCATTGCCAGCGACAATACTGAACTTTTCCTTCCGATTGCTTGACAGCTTTACCCAAACTGCCAGTGACCGTTAGCAATGGGATGCTGGGTTTTCATAAATTGTTTTTTTTTGTTCTGCTGAAGTACTACCTGAAGCAGTTAGTCAAGACATCAGTGAAAACCAGGAGCTGTAGTTACTGAAAGGTCACAAAAAATTTTATTAGAGCCGTAACTGGGATTCTCCAGCTACAGACGAATCATAACTTATGTTTTAATGTTTTTCAACTAACTGTGAGACACATTGTTCTTTCAAAATATTAGATGAATGAGTAGAAGCAGGAAGAAATCTATGCAATTTGTTCTGGAAAATAACTTTGTTAATTAAATTCATGCACTTTATACATACAAGACAGTAGACTCACAGTCATAAAGGCATCCATTTCGACCTTTCAAATGCTTTCGTTAGCTGCCAAATGCACAACGCATCCTGAGACAGAAGCACCTAGGGGCACAACATCAACAGCTGAACCAAAAATGTATCCCAGTAACTGAGAATTTGCCAAGTCTGTGAGAAATTACCACAGAGGAGTTTTCTGCTTAAGCGGAACTTGGTTCAAAGGAACGAGAAATATTTGAAGAAACCTAAGAAAAACATGGAACTACGCAGGATTTTTTTTTACAGCAGTAAGATGTTACAAAACTGAGGTCCTGCGCAGCCTGCTCTAGGTGTCCCTGCTTCGGCAAGGGGTTGGACTAGGAGATCCCCGGAGGTCCCTTCCAACCCTGACCACTCACTGATTCTGCGAAAACTCAAATGCCAAGGTGTCGGCTGACAGGAGAGACTGCAACTCAGCCAAACATTCAGAACTGATCCTTTAGAAGTCATTGATTCTGCTTCATGTTAAACCACATAATCTAAAGATCTGCTGCATAACAGTAGCTTGCAAGGGACTTGAAACACTAGGAACTGCACAATAACAAGATACATCACAGGATACTTGAGTATTTCTAATATGCATAACTTCGAAAATTTAATAAACATTTGATTTTTTTGGTACTGGTTTTAAGAAGCTCAAGATAACGTTGCAAGACAAGCTAAAAAACAAGCCTCAGCAGAATTCGATTTTGCCCTCTAATTCAGACTTCACTAACTCTACAGCTGGAATAAATTAATCTTTTGGATCACAAGAATTACTATGAAATCAATGTGCTCTAGACTGCACTATTTGTACAGAACTTCACCATCTAATTTAACCAATGCGACAAGGGTTCAAAGGCAGACTAAACACAGTGCTGGAATCAGAGCCACATGGAATTTACATTTTTGTCACAGAAAAGACATACTAAAGACAGCACTTTCAACACTGACGAAGATGATTCAAAATCAGGGAGCTCTCACTGGTTTGAAAGTAATGTCTGCTATGGAGATTGGATGTTTTTAAGTATGACGGACACCTGTCAGTCAGCACAGGTCTAGAAGACAGGGATATCATGCCTTGAGATGAACTAGATGATCTCTCAAAGTCTTTGCACCCCTTAAATCACAAACGACTGCACAGATAGTTGAGTAACAGCTAAGTTCAGAGCTGTTGCTTAAATAAAAACAGCCTCGCCCAACCTTCTCATCTGCAGATAGCCTCCTTTCTTCTTCTGGAACAAACATGTGTGACTGGGGAACTGATCTGAATAACAACATATCTCTCTCCTTTTTTCCAGCTGAACTTCGATCAAGTTTGTTTCTCTGCTCTGTCTGACCGTGCAGGAACATCAGCTCAAAAAGAGAGGAAGAGACAAAACGGGCAGTGAAAAAGGCCAAGGATGATGACTGCTTACAGCTGCACCCCGTAAGAAGAAACGCATGCAGTACAGCTTCAACCACAAAGAAGAGCAGTTCAGATTTTTAAAGAAAGATAATTACTTTTATTAGACCAGACCACACTGCTGGAAAAAGCAGAAGAGCTTTCAGACACAGTGCTGCTTTAGCAGATTAGGCAAAGCACAAGGCAGAAGAAAACTGCTCAGAATGTAAACGTAACCATGCTAACCCTGAACAAAAAAAGCACTTAGCATTCAGGCAGCAGAGAAGTGTGTTAGTGACAGGCCAGAGGACCAGTCACCGGCCCCTGTGGAAGGGGGATAAACCGCAGGCAGTGACAGAATGATGCAGCCATACACAGCGCCAGCGTATCTAATGGAGGCCCCGATATTCAGCACGGAGCAGACGTGCCTTAGTTACTCCCAGACATCAAGATAACACACAAAGCACCATTTTCTGAGCAAGTATCATACTGGTTACCACATGCTGTCGACTAGCCATACAATTAGACAACCAATAAACACAAAGACACCAGCTCTAGCATAGGAAACTACTGGAGGATACAGCAGCATCTTTACAGGCTTCCCCTGCTCTTATACTCCTCGAGCGGTATCTGCTGTTGGCCATCGCAGGGCTAAGCAGATCCGCATTTGGGACATCGGTTCCTTCACTGTCTCTTATCAAACACAAGTTCACACAGATGCAAAGATGCTGTCTACAACACAGTAATTCTGCTTCCCAAAAATGCAGTTTTTGTATTTGAAGACTGACAAGTTTAGGGTTCTACTTTCATTACAAGGCAACAAATCTAAAAGGTTTAAAAAAACAAGCCACTAAACACTGCCTCATATGGACCTCACTGCAGTTTTATAATCAATAACTAACACTGAAAAAGGTGCTCTCATCCTGCCTACTTGTTTTGTGTTCCATGCTCTATCACGTCTTTTGCCACCTCAAGGATTCACGTGGTCATAAGTTGAATCAGAGCTAATCTCTTAGGAACAACCCACCCTCTAGTTGATACTACTGCGTTCTGCCAGCCTAGGGATCCTCCTCATAGCAGACAGGCTTACAGACTGGGAAGCAGCAGGCAGGGGTATTGGACAACCTTACTGACACACAGCTGGCTGTATTTGTGGCATCTGACAGCCAGTTGGCACACCGCCCATCAGAGACAAGGCAGCAACCTCACAGGGCATCTACACCGATGATACATCTTTATTACTTGGTTATGTGACTACTGCTCGGTCATTCAGTAAAGGAAACTGTAGTCTACAGGATCCATGCTAGAAACAGTAGCATACGGAAACACGGGATGGATGCTCTGGAGAGTAAGCGCAGGTCACTGGGCAGAAGACTTCAACTCGGCGTTTTGATGGTGGTGTTCTCTGAAACGCTGCCAGTTCCACAGGCACGGCCTGAGAGGGAGGCCGAGATCGGAAGTCGGTGACACAGACGGAAAGGATTTAGGCATGATGGGAACAGGAAGAACTCGTTAGGCACGCACATTAGTCACACCAGAGGCAGCCAGGCTGGCATGCTAATAACAGTTTCGGAACTTACAAACCCTTCTACATGACTGCTAGGAATTTCAGAGGTAACACACAGGAAGCCCAAATGCTTGGTCTCACCTGACACGCTCCAAGTCACCAGCATCTCCGACGCTTGGTGGAAGGAGGACAAATCAATACAGTATAAGGCCGAGAGGCTACCAGCTTACTCAGCAATTCCAGCGGGAACGACAAACAACGGGCAGGCGGGGAATGGCACTGGGTGCGAAGGACACATAAACATGTAATGGCATAAAGAGAAACCCAATGAACTTCTGGTGGAAGTCACACAGCCAAGTAATAAAGACTTATCCATCGTAGTATCAGTTCAGGGAGATTATAAAGTTGGAAGTTTAGGAAAGGTAATAACAGTGGGCAACCGAAATCTCCCGATATAAAGCAGACCCTGTGTCTCATCAGAATGAGATGTAGAGAAGTCCTTTTTTCCAGAGGTAATGACCGCTTCCATGGAAGTTAGTGCTAGGACCTACACGAAAAGATGCGATTTTTGGTTTGGTTTTGAGTGGTACACAAGAGCTAGTTAAAGGGTATCAATAGGAAAGCTGCTTTCTAACTGTGCCTGCAATGCAATCATATTTCAACATCATAGCTGAATACAGCAGGCCATAAAAATATCTGGCACGTGGACAATGTATTTCAAGAAAGGGAACAGCGTAAAAAAATTGAACTAATTACTAATCTTCCCAACCCATTCCCCCTCAAAAAACCTAAACAAACCAACCAACCCAAACACACACAACCCTAACAGGAGCAATCTAAAAGGCAAAAAGACTGCAACAGCTTGGAGGCTGTTAAAAACAAAACCACCACCACCCCCCACAAAAAAAAAAAACCCAAAAGCAGACAAAATTCTGCATTAAAAAACCACGTAAAACATTCACCAGTTAGAAGAGAGAACAAAAGCAGTCAAAGGAATACCTCAGCCCCAGCAACAAAAGCCCACATGACTGAATAGGGAAGTTAAGGAGGGCATCAGACAGAGGTCAGCTTTTAAAAACAGAAAGCTTGCCTAATGAGAACAGAAGAGATTATAAAACACACGCTCAGTCAAAAGTAAAAGGTAAATAAAGAACTAAAAATGCTTGGGTAGTACCCTGCAAAGTTACTTAGCTACATCAAAAGCAGGAAGCCAACTGAGAAACTTGTGGGACCTCTTGCAGACCAAGGTGGAAAAGGGATACAGGGCTGACAGCACCAATGCAGAGCAGCTCACTGAACACTCTGTTCCCAGTTCCCTACTGGTGAAGCAACCAGGGAGACTTTCACATCTGTCTTTACAGCAATGTAGGTCAGAGGGACTAGGTCAATTTGAATTAAGTACAGAGGAGGCATCAGGCTGAAAGGACAAGTTAGACACAGTTCACCCAGACCAGGCATTTATGGGGCAGTTCCAGACCTGAAGCTGAAGGAACTGCTGGGCAACAGGTTGCCAGCATAACTCCTGCACACGCAAAAGCCCTGAAAGGGACCGGCGCTACAGAACAGCAAACGGGATTTCCATCCCTGCAGAGTAACAGCGGGTCAGATCACCGTGCAGCCAGCCAGCCACAGTCTGTGGCAAAAAGAGCGTGCACAGCTCCTGTAAATGGAAATCCTCCCGTGACCACAGCTCTTCCCCCACCTGATGCCAGCTTCCACATCCCTCTGAATTTGGGGACCAAGCTGCTGGATCCACTGGATATCTGGGTTGAACACCAGATAGTCCTATGGAAGGGAACAATCAGGATTATTCTGGAAAAAGCTTGCAAGTGTGATCTTCAGCCACCCAAATGGGGCTCAAGACTTTGTGACAGCTTGCACATTCCTCTGCTACGCGTTGCACGCTCCTGGCAAGCTTCACCACCTTAAAACTACGATGCACAGGCTTACCGTACATTGCAGTGTTTGCAACTACGTGCTTAAAAGCACCATGATGCACCCAGATGAACTCAGCAGGTGAAAAAAAGAAAAAAAATCCCATAACCTTGTTCAGCTTTATATTCCAGCCTGTAAGCTTTGTTCTGATGACCGGGGAATCAGATGCAGGGAAAACAACTGGTAACGCTCCTAACAGCAGACACACGAAAGGAAGTTTGTCGTATGTGACTGCTTTTTCTTCCACAGCTTCTGGATGTACTCGCAGGCACCAATGTACCTGCTGATGGTGCCAAAAGCTGGAAAGAATCAGAGGCAAGTCCACCAAAAAAAAAAAAAATCAGGTTGAAACTCAGGCATTTCTTTCCACTGATACCTTTAGCACTGCTGGAGACAACAGCAGGCTACTGGTCTCAACCAGGAGAGCAGTTACATTCCTGGAGCAGAAAACAAATCCAGGTTAAAGCAGCTTCAGCTGCAGTTCCTGGCAGCCTAAAATTAATAACGGCTGGTTGCAAGGGTCCCATCTCTTCCCAGACTGTATGGAAAAACCCAATCCCTTAAGCCAGCTCTGGCATTTAGCATGCTAAAAGACTCAGGGGAAAAAAGTCTTACACCTCAGCAAAAAAATACTCTACTGCTTTTTTTTTGCAGGCTATCTGCTGCTGACTTATCAAGCAGAAACAGCACAGCAAGCACACACTGATCAATGCAGGTAGTACAAGTGAGGGTGTGGGGCACGTACATGAGGATGTCCTGTTTGCCACGGACATGCAGTCTCATCCAGAAGTTGCATTTAACTCCCATTTGTTCCCCAAACCAGCAGACTATAGTCACACCATTAATTATGCCCGCAACAGATCTGGTACGTGAGTGAAGTCAGATGGTGAAACTACAGCCCAGTTCTATAGTGTCATTCAAGTGGCTTGCGGGACACAAACACACTGCATAAGCTGTTCAACAGTAATAATACTAAAGGCAAACAAAATTCTGGAAGACCTAGAATTAACCTCAGGCAAAGAGACTGCAATGTTTCCATAACAAAGCTTAAACATTTCTTTCTAGAATTAATTATTCTCTCAAACACCACATCAGATACAAACAGTCTCTCATAGCTATGCACAGAACACCTTCATTAAGATCCCCTCAAATGTCAAAACTGAATTTCAAAAACCATCTCATCAGTCTGGAAACACTGGAAAATAACCAGGGTGCATTTTAATTTTGATGCATTAAAACCTGTGTGTTCATGTTTTGGTTTGTTTTGCTTCACTAGATACCATTTTACAAAAGCAAAAAGCTAACTACATTTTCAAATTAACTTGAAAATTACACAACATTTCTGAAGTTAACACGAAATTACAACTACATTGTGCTCCAGCAAAATATATATAGCCTTTCAAAAGTCCTACTGGAGTTCTCCGAAAATACTGTATGTCACAACTCTGTCACAAAAATATGTAGTGTAAAATTGCTAGTTTTTGTAGAAGCTAGTTATTTGGTATACTACCAAAAAAGCCCCCAACAACTCACTATCCATGAGCAGATCCCACACAACCATAATTCAATCATTATCCTGGGAATTAACTGAAATAAAGCAGCTGTGGACCAAATCACTAACCTAAAGGGCAACATTAGTTTCTTGTTATTCAATCTGTACATTTGTTATTCAATGAAGTTTCAAGGCCAAACCACTGAACATGTATCCTTATTCCAGAAGACTAAACATTCAACCATCCTACTGCCTATTTATTTTTAAAATCAACACATAAGGTAGTAGACTGATTTTAAAGGACTATGAAAATGGCTAGAAATTTCTTGAAAACAGAGATGTCTAAGTTTGGATTTCTCAGTGCAATGCTTCAAGATGCCAGGCATCCTATTTCCACCTCTCCAAAGGCAGAAGAATTCAAATATCATCTCACTCATTGACCGGACTCCAGGCTGCAATTCTTCTTCAGCAGACCTGACAGCGGGAGGTTGACGCTTCTTTTTCTTTCGGTAACTGTGACAGCTGGGTCTACACCATGATCAGCAAGTTCTACTGCAAACCAAAGCAAGGATTTACCTACTGCACCTTGCTCAGGTACAGCCACTGGTACAGCACCCATGTCCCCAACAGCAGTCAGCTCTGTGCCAGACCATATACGTGAACAGGAGGTGGCATGTTCCACCTCAGCAGTTTACCTCCTGGCGTGAGGTCAAACTCTTCCTCTGACCGCTGTTTCCAGTTCTATCTCCTTGGAGGCTGCCACTCCCTCAAGTGCATCCAAACCCAAAACACAGGTAGCAGTGGCCATCCTTCAGCTGATGGGGGGAACCTCAACTGGGATGAGGGCAACCAGAAGAACCACTATTTAAAAACACAGATAAACAATAAAAATATTATCAGCTGTGGAAGCAATTATCACCTACCTCACTTTGCTGGTTTAGTGGTTTTTTAATTAAAAAAAACCAAAAACCCCACCGAAATCCAGCTTTGCTCAAAAAGTTGCTCACATATCATAATTTCCACAACCTATTAATCTAAAGCCTTCTGACATCTCAGAGTAAACACGGGAGCCCCGACTTCCCCAGATACTTCAGGGTGAGCCTGTCATTTCAGCTCCTCGTTACTTCCTTTCATAGAACCTGTGCTCATAGACCACTTCATTTCTTTGCTGTCATCAAGCACTGTGCAAATCAAAATCCATTTTGTTAGTTGGCTGAAGTCAAGTAGCAAAGTCTGCAGTATCACTAGTAAAAAAAATTACTGCTTAACAAATACCTTGTCTGCCATTGGAGCTGTCATTTCCTTGGGTTTTATTTTGGCAACGCTTCTTATTAACAGCAAAGATACTGTGTTCAGAAAAGCAATATCCCCATTCCCTGTTCAACATGAACCATTACCGAGTTACATTCAGTTCCAATTCAGTGAAATATTGTTTATACACATAACATTCTCAAAATTCACTACCTCCACAGAGCTCTGTTATTGACCAATGATTGCCTCTATTCATCTCTACCTCGAGAAAGACATAAATCTTTTTCAAGCCAAAAGCAGGGTGGAAAGAACAGTGAAAGTTTCTCTGCCAAAGCAGAACAGTTTATTAGAAACAAAACCCCACTTACTAAGTTAGGAATCCTGCTAGTCCTAAACAGGTCACAGAGAACCAACCTGGGCATCTCTGAACTCACACTGAAACATATAATTTGCTCAAAAAGAAGTTATGCCACTTCCCATCAGAAGCTACCTACAGAGAGTTCATCTAACAGACCTTGGAGACAAGACATTAAACTTCATCTATGATGACTATTCTCCAATAATAATCTTTCCTTTAAGAGAAAAAAAGAAAAGCATCAGTGTCACAGTTTAAAAGACCTATTCCCATATTCAGACACAGAAGCTATTAGTGACAGCACTGAACTTCTATGTCAGAAGTATCTGTGATCATTACTAACTACTATGGCTGTACAAGAGCACATGAATAATTTACCAATGTCTGCAAGCGTCAATTAAAAAAGAGAAAACGAAGATTTTTTTAAGCTAGAAATAAACTGGCAATAATGTGATGTGGAGAAGATATGCTTTGTCACAACAGCCTGATATATAGACCTACACTAGTGTGCACACAACACATACCTACACACCACCCCCCTATCAAATTTTGTACCTCTCCACTATTGTCTGGATCCTCTAAAGCAGCCGAGAGCTTCTCATCTTCCGTTGCAAGCTGTTCTCACACTTCTTCCAGGCACTCTGGTTGCCCTGCTCAGCAAACAGAAAATGTCTTCTCCCGAGAGCAGTGGAACTGTAATTTTTACAAGTAAGATCTCAGCCACTCTCTTGTACAATTGTATTTAATGCTTTTCTATTTTACTGATAATTTATTTTTCAAATAGGCACTTTCCCTTTACACATCTATAGCATAATGAAGGTTGGACACAAGTGGCAGTCAACTGGTAATGCCTGGAAACCACTCAGGAGAGAAACAAACTCCTAACTTACAGAATCACTTAATTACTCCCGAAGTACACGAAGCTGCTCTATGAAATACTGATTTTTCATGCCACTTCTAACAGCATAGCCCCTAAAGTATTTCCGTCCTTTCTCTACAGCATTCTGATCCTCCTCCCAACTCTGCCTCACTAAAATTTCATTACAATACACCCATTGCTGGTGGGGCAGGGTGTTGGAGAGGATTACTGACAAAAGACATCACTTCTGTCTCAAGACATCCCAAAATGCAAGTTGCTGAAGACTAGAAAAATGTTTGGGAAGTATCATTATATGGTCACTGCTTGTATCTTCCTTGCACCTCACCTTCTCCTTCTGCTCATCTCCAGTTTTCAACATTCAGTAAATCAAGGAATCTTGTTTCACAACTGAACCACAGTTCACTGGCTCTAACAGGGCTGTAAAGGGGTAACCATACCGTCCTCCCAGATCTAAAATGTCCATAAAAGAACGGTGTTCATGCAACTAGGCCAGACAGGATGTCGAGAGCAGAAACGATAATGCAATGTGAATTTTGGAAGGTCTTGTCTTCAGCTTGTGCTAGCAGACTTAAAGCTGTCTAAGGTATTCTCAGAGCAAGGACTCACTGAACAGTAGCCTAAAAAGACGGAGGAGGATACTGTGACTAAGAGTACCCAAATGGTGAAAACTATCCTGAAAAAAAAAATATTCATTGAAAAGTCTGTCACTTAATTGAGAGGCAACAATAGCCTTCGAAGGACTCAAGCTAACATGAACACAACCGTGATTCATTTCAAATATAATGGATAACAATTAAAAAAAAAAAAAAAAAAAAGAAAAAA
>Ga0065711_1038541_pt1 | contig 18656 bp, 11 predicted proteins | sample Hoacrofraction12_FD_59098 | JGI IMG/M metagenome (GOLD analysis project Ga0065711, IMG submission 59098) | Hoatzin crop microbial communities from Cojedes, Venezuela - Epithelial fraction 12 v2 (version 2) | ecosystem: Host-associated > Birds > Digestive system > Esophagus > Crop | place...
CGGCCCCGGCGGCTCCCGGGCGTGCTGCCGCCGAGGACATGCCCGCCCCGGGGGGCTCCGCCTGCCCCGCCGGCGCCGCGCTCTCTCCTTGTTGCCGACGCGACCCCCGGCCCCCGGGGGGCTGCGGAGCGAGGTCCCGGCTAACGGCCCCGGAGACAGAACCGCCGCTCGCCCCCTACCACCCCCCCGAGGGCGAGGTTTAGCCAGCGGCAGGGGAGGCGGGGAGCACCTTCGCGTTTCTCCCAGGTGAAACGAAACACAGGCGGGTCTGGCAGCGGCCGCCACGCAGGCCGGCCTGTCTGCTGCTCTCTTCCTCGGGAGGTGTGTGAGGGAGCTCTTGGGAGACCACACTCCGTTACTAATTTTATAAGTAATCAGCTATTAATAAGGTTCTTCCATATACGTCCTTTTCATGGGAACCGTAGGAGACACTTTCAGCGCCCTCCAGAATCAGTACACTGCTAGATGAGACCACGGTGTTTGGGATACTAGGTACAGGAGAGGAATCTGGTGCCCCATCCTTCCAACAACATACAGTGACTATTTGTCATAGTAACAGACCAGTTAAGGCATCAAACGTTGTTTAACAGCAGTGCAGCAAATAAATGGATGGAGTTGACTGTTCTGCTCCTAGGGCTTGGTTAGATTGCAAGAGGAGAATGACGATAGCAAAGATCTAGTCCTGCGTCTCGGTTCCGTATCGCCACAGAGGGGATGAATCTGCAACGCTCATCTTCCTGACGGATACATTGTGAGACAAAATGTGTGAATTTGGAAAATACATCTGTATTTTCAGAAAGCGATTAAGAAGTATGATGTAATATATTCTAAAAAAATGTTCTGTAAAACAATATACTTGATGTACCTAATTTGAGCTGACAAGTTTTGCATACATTGTCATATTTAATCAGCATATATCCACTATTCTGAAATGTAAAGTGGCATAAACAGCAACTTATTCCTAACTGGTATCATACAGATACTGGAAGTAATAAGATGTTTAGATTTCATCAGCTTTACAAGGCATTTAGTGGTGATAAGAACAAAGGAATAATAAAGTTGCAGGGTAAAGCTGTAGTGTCTATAGATCTGTTCATAGCAAACACTTCATTATTGGAAACTATCCTGCCTTACATTATAGCCGTAATGATTATTCATGTCCAAGTATTTAGACCTGAAAATTACAATAACAGTGCCTTATGTTCTTTTTTTTCTGCAAATTGGAAGGGGGTGTGTTTGAAGACGGGTGTGCAGGTGTGTGCATGTGCACAGGTACGTGAGCCAGTAACACTGAGATGGCATCTGAAGCTTCTAGGGAGGAGGACAAGTTCAACAGATGAGCTTTACATTTTGCTACGATTGTCACATGGCCTCTCATCTTTCTTATCTTACACAGAAACAATGTGTTGGCCTAGGCCATGTCTAGTTCCCATGAAAATAAGTCCTTTCATGTACATCTTCCAACTTCTGCTCACGCATTTTGGAATGAGTTCGTCCCCACAGAAATGCTGAGAATCACACGAATGTATCAAAAACCTGGATGTACCGCTCGTTTGGAACAATGTAGAATCACAGAATAGTTTGGGTTGGAAGGGACCTTTAGATGTCATCTAGTCCAACCCCCCTGCAGTGAGCAGGGACATCTTCAACTAGAGCAGATTGCTCAGAGCCCCGTCCAACCTGACCTTGAATGTTTCCAGGGATGGGGCATCTACCATCTCTCTGGGCAGCCTGTTCCGGTGTTTCACCACCCTCACTGTAAAAAAATTTGTCCTTATGCCTAGTCTGAGTCTACCCTCTTTTAGTTTAAAACCATGACCCCTGGTCCTATTGCAAGAGGCCCTACAAAAAAGTCTGTCCCCATCTTTCTTATAAGCCCCCTTCAAGTATTGAAGTAAGGTCTCCCTGCAGCCTTCTCCAGGCTGAGCAAGCCCAACTCTCTCAGCCTTTCCTCATAGGAGAGGTACTCCAGCCCTCTGATTGTTTTGTGTCTCTATATGCAGCTGATAGTCTTGATTTCGGCATCCTTTTTTTAAAATATATTTTTTTATGTTATATAGCCCTGTATCAGAACAGTATCTACAGTAATTCAACAACCTTAACTTGCAACTGACTCGCTTCATCCCATAGGATGTAAAGATAACAGAGAGCTCTCTGTTTCCTACTGCCTGGCTGCAAATATTGTATCCAGTATTTCTCTACCCTCTCTAGACTGTCTGTCTAGACACGCACAGCAGAAAATCCCTTTTTGAATGTATTGGACACCACTTGGTGTGGCTGCTGCAAAATGAAATTTGCCCAAAATTGCTCAGTGTAATCAGTATCTTGACACTCTGCTGTTTATGTTACGGGATTGTCACAAAGCCTCTCATTTCATCACCCCACAATGAATGTGGTTGCAGCAAGTAATCTTACTACCCAATAAAATTATTTTACAGATATGAAAAAGCTCTCTTCCCCCTGGTATTGAGGAATTTGTGGGTAGGGCTTTGCAGACTTGCAATATTTAAATGAAGCTTATAGACAAAACAGCAAGATATGTTAAACACTTCTAATAACATGGTCAAAACCTACATGGCTCCTCTTAAGGGCAATCATGGAATTTAAACAGCAAAATAAGGTGCTCAATTAGATTTAGAGTTATAAAGGGGATACCTTATTATATATAATTACTTGTAACACACCTGAATACTTTTAACACAGAATCTCATAACTTTAAATAGTTGCATTTCTCCAAACAACAGTGTAGATTAGCAAAGAGATAAGTGTGTTTACTCAGCTTTAAAACAAAGCGTTCTCCGAAGTCAGTGGAGTGATGATTGTCTCTTTTCGTGCCACCCTGTTTCTCATGGAATTGTAGAGTTGTAATCCAGAGCAGCAGAATTTTACCTGAAAGAAAACACGAGTATTTGGACTGGGTTTTTTATTAACTGTGGTTTTCATGTTTGCCCTTTTGTTTTTCTTTCTTTCTCATCATCTTTTCTTACATTCTTGGTAAAGCAATCACTAAAAAGTTAAATGACTGTAATAAAACTGAACCCAGGATCAGAATTTTCCTAGCAGACTAATTCCAGTTTGTGACTTAATGGTAATATGTAAGAAGCTGTAGCACAACTGATAGGAGCCTCCCCCCATGCCCGTACACACACGGGTCTGCCCGTGAACGTGGGAGCAGAGCTGCCCCCTCTGCTTACTTTTTTCCAGTGACCCTAAATCTCTGTCCTTCCAATGCCCCACTCGGTAAACGGCTTTTACTGTAAAAATTATTTCCTTTGCCTTAGAGGAATAGCAGACACAGGTATCCTGGTATAATCTATGAGAAGTTGTGTGTTAGAAGTAAAATCAATTATTTTCAGGAAAATGACACATATTATCCTCAGGCAAACCAGGAAAAGGACTCTCCAGCTGAGTCTCTCCTGGAGCTTTGCTGCTGTGGCTCTACTTGGAAGTCTCTATAGCCCACTCTAGTCCTAGTATAACACTCCAATTATTTAAAGGGCTTCTCAGCCATTCATCCTCTCAATGGTCCTGAGAACCAGGGAGTTCAGCAGCGTCACTCATGCAGTGCCATCTGAGGGACAGGGGAGAAGGAGGATGATCTGCTCAAGGCCCACAGACAGCCCGTTGCAGAGCCCGAAGAAGATCTGCTCCCAGTTTCTGCTCACTCTTTCAGACCTTTTTTTTTTTTGGCACACCCCCAAACTCATCCTGCGGTTCATGAACCTTAACAAACCTTTCAATGAAGCTTGTCTGGGGTTTGGATTGGTAAAGAAATTTGAAACCAAGGCAAGGCTTTGTGTTGGTGCGTTGTGAAAATTTCACATGCTGGTTTTTCACCCCACTTGTTCAGCCATAATAGCACAGCACAGCAGGCCAGAAAACTACAGGTTTTACTGAACGGCCCAGCTTATAAGAAGAAGGTGGTGAGAGTGGCAGGTACGGAAAATTGGTTTTCGAGAGTTTATGAAAGTTACCACTTCCTTTGGGAATCCACATTCCTTGCAAAATCTATTGCTATTCCCACCCATGCAATCCCTTTGTTTTTACTGCAGAGGTCCTGTATATCTAAGAATTTGGCTTTACGTATTTGCGAACAGACTCTTCGTGCGCAGTTTGAATCGCTCATAAAATCCTGTTTTCCACAACCTGTACAAAGAAATACGGAGTTACTATGTTAACTGAAATCAAAGGAAATCAAAGTCTTTCATAAAATTTTAAACAAGAAAGGATAAAGGGCTCAAACAATAGTGGGTTTAATATGTCTGTGCTAGCGCACACTTGAAACCAGTTTGCAAGTCAGCCATGAAAATGTGCAGTCTGAAACATGTTTTCTGCTTGCACTGAGGCAACCAGCCTGCTAATCTTCATCCCAAATGTAGACATATACTGTAAAAAGCACACAACCTGTGCAAACTCTTACTCAACACAGTAGTCCTTATTTGTTCCCTGCGGCTTTTTACTGCTGCCACTCCAGTCTATAGACCATTAGATTAGTGGGAGCAGAGTTAACTTGCACATGAGGTACGGCCCTACGTTGTTGCTCTGGGGAGAAGGGGGTAGGAGCAGCTCTTTTACTTTGCCTTCATAGCCTGTTCGTGTTGTGTTTTAAGGAACAAAGCTCACTGTCCAACTGCCATTTCAAATTTTATTGTGTCTACCCAAGCTGCGCTAAAATGGAAGGTAAGCAATCTGCCTCAGTCCCAGTGTCGCCGTGTTTTTCATTTTGTCGGTGCAGCAAAGGTGGTAGGCAGACATCTGCTTTCAGATCCAATTGTGCTGACCAAAGAATCCACCATCTCTGCCTGCCTCACGCTTCCCTCCATCTGTTTAGCACTCCCCAGTTCTGCCAGCGGAACGGCTGGCGGGAGAGCTTAGGCATCCCACCACAAGAAGTGAACGGCTGCTGGGGGAGCTCAGTCTACTTCCCACAGCCATCTGACTTGAAGGATACTCTTTGTATCCCACTGCTTATCTCTTTTTTTTTTTAGCCATATCGGTTGGTCTTTAAAAAAAACCCACAAAAGTCACCGCCTCACCCTACAGAACTTGCAAGAACGTTGCTTGGGTTCTTATCCAGTGCTACAACAATATTATACACAGGTAGGTAGGTAAGTAGGTAGGTAGGCAGAAAGATAGATAGATAGATAGATAGATAGATAGATAGATAGATAGATAGATAGATAGATAGATAGATAGATAGTTGTGGGTTGGTTTGGGGTTTTTTTTGTCCTGTAAATGCGCAGGCTTAAAACAAAAGCTACTGCACACAAGCTACCCACAACAAGCAATCACATTTCCTCACACTGTGGACTTTTCTCTTAACCCGTATCTAAACATCCCAGAACAGGTTAGGGTGCACAAAACTTTCTGTCTAAGGAAACTTGTCCATCTTCTCCATCCCTGTCTTTCAATTTACCGAAGAATTCATTTTCCGTTGCTTCTCCAGAATACAGCAAATGCAATAGGGAGAAATGTCTTACCATTAAAGGGGGTCACAGTAATCGCTGGAGATGCACACAGTTTAGGAGTGTTGTGATTGATTCTGCCATGAACCCCATTGATCTGACCACTCCTTTTGTCCTGTTTTTATTCTTCATGACACATGTAGTGCATGGTTGGCACATTTGGTTTCAAGTTTCCTGCTCCCTTGCTTGATCTTCTTCCTTGTACGAACACAGTAGTTATGAGAAAATATTTACCACCCATACCTTGCTCCTCCGAGGACAACACATCAGGAACAGCTTTCAAAGGCATACAACATGAAACAGGATATTAGAAAGTTTACCAAAAAAATTTGTTTGTAATTTTACTCTTTTGAGATCTTTCTTTCACAGACTGTTATTGACGGGCACCTTCCAGACAGGTCTGAAGCATCTAAACTGAACTGAACATTCTGCTGCATAAAATCAAAACCACAATCAACAGCACTGGGACATCACAGCAGCCCATCAGATTGAAGAATTTTTTTCTCATATCATACCAACTTTCTGACTCCAGAGCCATATTTTTGTTTCCTAAGTATATCTGTGACGCTGATATCAATCTAGCTCCAAGCACTCAGTCAGCACTCAAACCCTGCTCTTGCTAGTGAAAAGGCATCTGAAACAACATTTTCTGTAAAAGGATAGTAATTGCCAAGTTATTACAAGCCTTGTTCAGAAATGGTAGCATTATCCACAATAAATCTTAAGTGCATTTCTTTTTTTCATACAAAAAATAAAGGTCACAGATAAGGTGAGCCATTGCGCACATAGATTATGATTCCCAAATCTGTATTTTTGTTTTAATTATGATTTTAATGTGATTTTTATAAATCACAATAGCAGAGATGACTGCAGTGGACAGGGACATAGAGTATTGTCTGAACCCTTAGAAGTGTGCTGCAAGTTTCTTTTGTCTAACCCACCAGCTAACTTCTTGATTAGATAATAACCTAAGAAAAGTCCTCTGGTGTAGAAGATGGCAATCAAATGTGGAAATCTTCACTGTATAGAGCACCCTGGGGTTTGTTAAATATCTGCAGATCTGCTTGTTGTAAGTGACAATGTTTATTCTTGCAAGTGAATTCCAAGATAGGCTGGCTTCCTTGGGGCTTAATCTTAGCCTTTTTTTGTTTCTCTGATTAGTTGGAAACTGTAGCAGGTCACCCTGGCTCTTTGAAGAATGAAGGGTCTCATTCCAGGGTGAGGCCCAACGAATTTGTGAATGAATGAAAAGTTAATTGAGGAAAAGGGTAGAGCATACTTCAGTCATAGTTAATTTAAGCAAAGCTGATAAGTTAGTAAATAGAAACACCAGTGTATTCTTTCAAGTAGAATTTTTGCTCTTGCTGATATCTTAGGTGCTGTTTCTCTGGCCCTTTTAAAGATTGGTGCTTGTCGGAGACACTCTATTATCTAATCTCCTGCCCAAGGAGAGATTCTGTAGTGCTGAGTAATTACTAATAGATTGAGCTCTGTTGGAAAGTGTGTTTACAAAAATAAAAGGAAAGCTCATGCCCTAGAAACACTGTGATTTTTTTTACTTTATCTTCTTAAAAGACTTTTTTTTTTTTACCAACAAACCTTGCAGAAAATAACATGAATGTCACATGTCATCACTTTTTAGGTGGGTGAATGAAACCATTGAATCCTTCTGGATTTTTATTGTACTTGAAATGCCTTTTGTAAGCACTTCAGGATTGTGGTAAAATACACAAATGTAATAACGGCTTAATAAAAGAAAAAAGGCATCTCTTCAATTTAAAACTGTTGTATTAAAGCTAAAACCAAAATGCAGAAAACTCATATGCAAGCAAATGAAAGGCACTCTTTCTTCATGTGTAGAGAGGTGGAAGAGAAAGCTGTTTTGCTAGAGGAAAGCTGCTTAAGGAAAAGGCGTAACTGTGAGCTCTGCAACGAAGAAAGAAGAGCGATGAAAAAAGCAAGGGCCACAGGCAGCAGCTTTTAAAGCATCTATAGCAACATTTTTTATGAGTCAGAGAAGCCACAGAAAACAGCTGGAGACAGAATCAAACATTTATTCAATTTAAAATATGCTTTGGACTTAGACAGAACTTGCCACCCACACATCTCGGAGCAACCTTTCATAAATTTAAACTCCTACAATCTTTGGAGGTGAGCATTGTCCTAACTCGGTAGATAAGGAAAACGGAGCAGGAAAAGGTAAAATGATTTGCTATACATCACGGCAGAAGGCTGCAAAAGGTTAAAAATAAAAGATAGTCTCAATAAAGACAGAACAACCTGGGGCTGCTGTACGGCTGTACTGGCAAACCGGAGGGGTAAATGCGCCTCAGGGCAGCCACGGTGCCAGAGGCTGAGGACTGGACGGTGTGTCATCAGCTACACCCATGTGCTCCAGACCGGGCTTCAGGAGGGCTGAGGTCCTGCTCTCAGGCACTGCCGCGGCTTTGCAGAGAGGCTTCAGGCTCAACGTGACCTCTCCCTGCACATCAGCTGCTTGCCTGGCCAAGGTGGGGACCGTGACACAGATCTGTGTAAAACATTTGAAAATAAGGAAAAGCAAGAGGTCTTAACTGCTTAGGCACAGCACTGAAACTTTTTGGATTCATTTGATTTAATTTCAGGTCTAGATTAAGCCCACCACATTAGATTTAAAAATCAGAAATGCAAGAAGTATGAGACTGCAGTCGTAGGTGTCCAATGTACAATTTTTGCGGGTTTGTAACGGAGCCCTGCAGGAGCCCGCATCTCGTTCTCCCTTTTCGTCTCTAGCCAAGGGAATGACTAAAATTCAAATGAGGCCCTGCGGTTTCCCCTAGGAAGAGCAGGGCCTGCTGATGTGAGTGACTAGACATTGCCCTTCATTGCTTCGCATTTGTGCATGTGCATATGCTCAAGCTGTTCTGCAATAACATTTTATTTGGGGGTCCCTTCAAGCTAAAAAACACTGCTTTTACTAAAAGAGGAGCCATTTGACACATTACAAATCCAAATTCTAACATATGACAATGTTAAAGGTGACGGGTACAAGTCCACCATGTAACTGTATGCAACAGCTACACGACGAGTAATGGAAACCTAATTTAAGTAATGTATCATAATATAATAACCCTTGCAATGTGATCTAAAGATGTGTACACAGGCAGAATAGGTTTCAGGGACAAGAAAACAGGCCTGAGGTCCCAAGCCTGGCCAGGCAGCAGTTGAAGACACGCAAATCTCAGGAGGAGAATGGAAGAACCTGTGCCTTAGTCTCTGCTTGACTCCACCCCACATCCAAGGCACTGAGCCTCCAGCTACACCTTACTACAAATATAAATGACTAAAACCCTCCCAACACATCCTGTTTACTAAGTCAATCAGTTTAATTTTTGTGCTTAAACAATGCCGCACACAGAAAACATTGTCTGTGCCGTCAAGGGGGTTGCAAGCCGGGTACTTTGCTGCCCCGTAGCTCAGCTGAAGCAGGTATTTATCTCACAAATATAGAAACAAGAGTTGCGCTCTTCCTGTTGATACCAAGACATCACTATCACCAACATTAACAGCAACTGGTTAAATGAGAAGTTCAAGTTTTAATTGCAGGAGCGACTTCTAGCAGCCATTAGGTCATGTTCAGTTTAGGTAATCCTGGTCAGTCTTATGCGTAACCACAACTAACCAGCATGATTTTAATCATTTTTCACCATGGATACAAAGTACAAAGGTTTGTTTAAAAATATCTTGATTCAAACAGGAACGAGCGCACTTCAAAAGCCTTTTCAAAATTGCATGTGTGGGTCTAGATCCCAAAAAAAAGGCACCTGGGAGCCACGTGATGCAGTGTTCTGGTTTTAAGCCCCTGACTCCAGAGTGCAATGCAACCCAGGTCTCAACTCCAGTGCCTGCCACTGCCTCTGCTCCCCAGTGCCTCCCTGGGGACTCCGCGCAGCCCCTCAGCCCAGCGAGGAGCTGCCCGAGGCCAGCACAGCCTCCAGAACCCCACGGAGCCTGCTCTTCCCTCACGCTTTCTCCTGAAGCACAAGGAGGGCTTCCCTTCACCTCAGCTTCTCGCCGGGAGGCTGGTTACTAAGCCGTGGTGCCAACACACTGCCCTGCTATGGTTAACATCATGGAGGTTACATCATTTACCCAGGCTCGGAGAGTGAAGTTGAGTCCCTTCCTCACCGTGGTGGGGCTTACACCCACTTCCTGCCACTCAACCTCCAGCCTAGTCAAGGTCAGGAGCCATCAGGGAGACTGGCTTCCGCAGTGCGGGTAGGGCACAGTCCTGGTTGCTAAATGGAGCCAGCACTGTCTGTATGTTGTCCACTCACCAGCCAACCAAAAATCAGTAAATGCTTCTAGAGATGGGGACCAGAATACGGTGCTCTTCTGTCTCAAGCCCATGAGACATTTCTACCTTTCCCTCCCTCTGCTGTGGCTGCAAATGGCTTCTGTGGGAAGCCTGGTCCAGCAGGCATGGAGTAGGTGTCTGCTGGCCAGGCAGAGCCCTCCTGAGGCGCAGCTGCTTTAATTTACCTTTTGGCTGTGTGGCTGGGACCCCGTGCGCTTCCACAGATGTTACTGCAGCCGGGACCAGGAGGGACGTCACCATAGCCCGGACCAGGCGCTGGTTGGGTAGCCTGCAGCAGCCGCCCTGCTGCCTCCCCTTCCCCCTACCCCCTCTTTGGCCCCCGATGGCTCAAAATGCAAAACTCAGGAAACCCGGATCCTGGGAGTGAAACACAAAGCAGGCAGAGGAAAGACGCTGCACTCATGTTGGCCATTGCCTTTTGGTGTCCTCTGAAAAGAAGGAATCTGTGGAGGCTTTGTCATATTCTCCTCTTTCTTACCCCTCTTCTTTTAAAGGTTTAATCCTTATTTCCATAGCTCCTCTGCTATCCACTGCGTTGGTGTGTTTTTTCTCTATAACTGGAGAAAGCGTGTTTTATTTACTATAGCCGAAGACAGTCAACTTACAATTTGCAAGAACTCATTTGCCTCCAATTTTGTTTCCCTTCTGAACTGCCTCCACCCACCCGGTCCCCGGCCCCGCACTTTCTGCTCTGGCAAATTCCCACCGTGGCAAGGAGTGCTGCTTACCTCCGGCCCAAACCTGCTCCGCTCCCCTCTCCCCTCCTCTCCTCACAGGGCGAAGGCGAGTGGGAGGAAGGAAAGCAAGGGAAGGACGGATCAAGCCCTATGTGCAGAATTGAAACGGAGACCCTGCAAAGCAGCCAGCTCAATTTAAACTTTGACCTCTTCCCTCTCTCTGCTGTGATACACAACAGGCACTTACCAAACCCAAGCTGGTGAAACAACAGCCTTTTTTTTTTCAGCTTTGTTTTGTTTTTACTAACGATGAAGTTGTGCCAGAGGAAAAGTCAATCTTTTTGATCTTTTGTAAAGCCAGCAAATACCTCCATGTTACCAGTTTAGCTATAGGTGTGAAAAATATTTACAGTGCGCTATTTAAAACTAAATAAAAATAAAATAAAATAAAAATCAGTGAGCAAGTCTCCTTCCACCCTCAAAAATAATAAACCATGCCTTCCATTAACGCTTCTTTAAAAGTTTTCTTCTTTTAAGTACAGAAAACTGTAATTCCCCCTGAGGAATACACTTTTAATTATTGCTACCACTTTGTTTTTTGGTTTTAGTTAGCTTCAGTGCTTAACAAAATTATATTTGAGTTCTCTAATTATCTTAATTTCTTTTATTATTTAGATCTTTTAGAAGTCAACAGAAGAAGTCTTTTACGTCTCCCAGTCAGTTAAGGAAAACAAATGCCATTCCTACTTGATGTTCTTTAAGCTTCAGTGATTTTGTTATTTTAACATCTCTTAAATGTAAAGAACTTTTCAAGATGTCAATTCTCCCACCAATAAACTTAATTAAAATGTACATTTAAACGAAAGAGATAATTAATTTACACCATTCCATTTGCTTATTACTTGACAGTCAGGGTGTATTAAAAGCTCAGACCTGTGAAAAGAAAACAGGTAGAAAGAGGCACAAATAAAACAATCGGCATCAAAATATCATTTTCTGTCACCATTTTCCTATGTTCCTATAATAAAACTGTCAACTGTGTGAAGTTATTTTCTGCTTTTTATGAGTGTGGATTATCCTTACTTTCCAGTGAATTAATTTCACTGACACTGTAATTTTTTGTTTGTGCTCGTTTTTAATTTTAGAAGTCATGATAGTTATGGCTATTGCTATATTTAAACATCACCCCCCACCCACCCACACCCCTGAATGGCCGCCTGGACTATCAGTAACTTTTTCCAGTTAATTCTGTATAACAAGTCAGTGTTTCCTTTGTTTGAAAGGTGACTTCTAGAACTGTTCGCTTCCAAATAGGAGTAATACCCATTTCAGGTTATTATTGTTATTATTATTTTCTTTACAAAAACATCTAAGCCGTTTGGGATAGTGAATGGAATGTGGTTTGTTTCAAGGCAAATAAATAATGTTTGTGGAAAGTCTAATAATTAGCAAACTGCTCTTTTCTTGTGCAGGGGGTTGTATTGATTGGGGCGAGAACTTCCTCCAGTAAAGCCAGGCAGCACTGGCCTTTCGCTGGCTGGCTGACTGATTCCTACACATTCTGTCCCCAAAAGAAAGGCCCAGAGAAAGAGAGTTGGGTTTATCGGCAGCTCTGGTCCCCCTTCGCTCTGCCCGCCCTGCTCCCAGTCTCCCTACGGGTGTTCGCGGGGCACACGCTGGTTTCCTCCCCAGCTCCCCGAAGGGAATCAGCAGCTTTCCAGAGGCTGGAGCTGTGCCCGGTGTCTCTGTCGAAGCCTCCCCAGCAGCCTTCCCAGCCTTGCTTTTCTGTCTCAGGGGAAGCAAGCACCAGCAGCTGAAAAAAAAGGGGGACAAAGCATCACTTTTGGCCAGAGCATCATGGAGAAGTGGGAGTTGTGGCTTTGGGGTTTGGTAGGTTGCTTGTTTTGAATGGAGAGAGAGGTTTGCGCAGCCCACCTGGGAAAGTAATGATGGGTGATGAGAAATCTCAGCTTCTGGAGATCTTCCCCTTCATCCCCAAAGGCAATCAGATAACCCCTTCCCCGCTAGCTGTCCAGGGAAGGGCAGGTCAGATTACTGAAAAGCCCGGGCTTGGTAATGACCAAAATACCTACCTAGAGCCTCCTTTATGAAGCTGTTCTCAGAAAGCTGTGAGAAGTAGCTAAACTGAAGAGCCTTTGTGGTACAAGCTGTCTTTGGCAGTGTGAACACAGCTGATCTGTTCTTGATTGCATGACTGGCTAGGAAATTTTGACTGCAAAGGCTCAGTGTGACTGTTGAGAAAAAAAATTAGTAAAGTACAAAGGCTATTTTGGGCATAATAGCTAGTCATTCTGGACACTAAGGAAATACCCACATGCACACACATCACCAAAAGTTACATATATGGAGATGCTATGATAGCTCGTACTGTCTCATAGTTTCCATTAGAAAGTTCTGCTTTCAAGGATTTCATCATTCACCCGTAAGCATCCACTCTGGGGCTAAACTAGACATACAGCATCTCTTGAAAAGTGGGAAGAAAGTTGTAAAAAACCTACCACCCAAACCCAGTAATTTGACAAAAAGATAGTATTTTATTAATAAAAGTTCTAGAAAAAAATGGTTAGTAGTAGAGTAAGAGTGCAGAGTGCTTTGTGCATCTATACTTTCAGAGACCATCAATATATTGCACTCTTTTGACACTCCACCTCCTACATGTGATTTGAAAAGCATTTACAAACATCAGTTATTCCAGTGTTGCTGTCAGGTAAAGCATAAATTATTCATGTTTGACACATGAGGAAACCAAAGGCTGAACAGGTTCAGCTTGATAAAGAAACTAATGGCATGAGACGTCCCAGTGTCACTAATTCTCTAATTTCTTTTGTCCAAATGTCGTCTCTTTCTTCAGGTAGAGAAATGTGTCTCCTTGCCTTTGGAACAGAAAAAACAAAGACAAATTCATTTGATTTTCATTGTGATTTAGAAATGCACTGCAATAAATATGTGCTATATCACCTTTGAGACTGCTGTGCTCAAGGTTTTGTTTCTTCAGGGAATGATTGACCATTACAAAAACAGATGTATTCTCACCCTAGAACATTTGAGCTTTAATCATGAAAGTGGACACAGTAATGTATTAGAGGTGCTAAAGCTGCGTGGGTTACCAAGTGTAAGGTGGTATCTGTCCTGCTTTCCCACATTCATGTAGGTGGAAACACCCTTCCACTTAGCACTGGGTGTCAGTACTGAACTTCTTAAAAAAAACATCAATTCATTAAAAATTAAACAAAACCAAATACAACACAACCTTTCTACCCTGGGTGATTTCTTTGAAGTCAGTAGGACATATTTCTCTCACCTTTTCGTGCTTTTTTCCCCACAACATAGAAAGGGATCTTGTAGTCCTTGATCTCTGCCTGTAAATAGATGATCACTGGGTTCCGGGAGCTGGGGCTTCAGAAAAAATGCACAAATACTGCAGATGGGCAAATACTACAACATTACAGTTTCACTGCTGATGGGCTCACAGTCCCAGATGCTGCTGTAAACAAATCCATTTCTGTCAAGCTCGTGACCCCACTTCTAACTTCTGTGACCCCACTTCTGGTCATGACTTCGTTTTGGAAGTGCTGCTGGAGATATCGAATTGTTTATTTCAAAAACTTATACTCTGAGCTGTTAACTCTCCCCCCAACAAATGAAAACATCACGAGTTGGACTCTGAGAAAGTTGTGAGACAGAAAATTTTTAGATATGGTCATTTAAAGCCTTTTCCTTGAGCCTACCATTTTATTTTAACACCTCCTCCCCTTCTGCGGGATGCACGGATGATAGTTACAGCCCTACCATCCTCCACAAATTTATAGTGAGCAAAGTAATGGTGACCTTCTCTGGAAAAGCTCTTGTAAAAAAGAAACTCCGCGCAGAAATCATGTGCTATCTGATAGTGTTGAGAACTCACAGCTTTTCCTTAATGTAGAAAATCCCGGTGACTGATGCCACCCCAGCCCAGCCCACACCTTCCCCTTCCTCCAGCTGAACCTGCAGTGACTCCCTTCGCTGGGAGGCTGTGTCTGGGCCCCTGCTCCCAGAAACTGCTGGGAAGGGAGCATGGGGCTGAAAAGATGGCTGCCCTGGCTCCCAGCTCCTAAATTTGGGACAGGTTTAGTTCCCACATCTTTCCAAACAACCAACCGTGTCTTATACCTATACGCACCTTCTGTCCCCAGTTTTCTAGGGCATTACTGGGATCAAAACTGGGCTGGTACCATTTTGTGGACACAAAGGAAAACGGAGCCAGAGAAAGAACTGTTTTTCACAGGAGAAGGAAGGAGATCTGTCTCTGCAAGAGCAGGGGCTGGGCTGTTCCTCGGTTTCTCTCTTTCTCCCTGCGCTGGCAGCGGCGGTGGTGCAGTGGGGCAGGAGCTAGCGAGGAGCCTGGGAAGGCTCCCCATGGGCAGGCTGCCGATAATTAGAGCCAGGATCACCTTGGCTTGCTAGCTGCCAACACCACAGCTTGTCTGAGTGGCGTGTGGCCTTCGGTTCTTCTTTATGATGCGTAAATAAACCCTGAAATGGTATTTGTCTTTTAGCATTAGAAATTCAGGTGTTGCCTGGCTTGGAAATCTCCCTGGCAACCAGGGAGCAAGGGGAAACAATGACATTACAAGAGCGAAGAGAGTGAAAGCCGAGCAACTGAGAGCCATTAGCAGAGTTGCCAGCTCTAATGGTGTTCCTTATAGGCTGGAGCATTTCGGACCCTCTGAAGGTTTTCACAGAATCATAGAATGGTTTGGGTTGGAAGGGACTTAAAGTCACCTAGTTCCAACCCCCCTGCCATGGGCAGGGACACCTTCCACCAGAGCAGGTTGCTCAAAGCCCCATTCAACCTGGCCTTGAACACGGTCAGGGAGGGGGCAGCCACAGCTTCTCTGGGCAACCTGTTCCAGCGGCTCTCCACCCTCGTGGTGAGGAATTTCTTCCTTATATCTAACCTAAATCTACCCTCTTTCAGTTTAAAGCCCTTTACCCCTTGCCCTATCACTCCATGCCCTTGTAAAAAGTCCCTCTCCAGCTTTCTTGCAGGCCCCCTTCAGGTACTGGAAGGCTGCTATAAGGTCTCCCCGGAGCCTTCTCTTCTCCAGGCTGAACAGTCCCAACTCTCTCAGCCTGTCCTCGTAGCAGAGGTGTATGCAGCCCTGGGATCATTTCTGTGGCCTCCTCTGGACCCGAGGGAGGTACTGGAGGGATAAACTGGGTCTGCAGGAGGAGGTCCCCTGGCTGGTCACTCCCTTTCTCCCCCCTGCCTCCTGGGCAAAAAGTCACCCAGAGGTGCTCCAGCTGCACCCCTTTAAAGGACCAGATGCCCAGGGCTTTGCTCTCCAGCTGCCCTAGTCTCCCGCTCACCACTTCACAGGGGAGGGAACGCAGTGATAGGAGGCATACGTCAAGAAGAGCTAAAGAAATAGGGGCAGCTAAGAGCGGCTCAGCTAATCAATGCTGCTAGGCTAAATTGTGTTTGGAGGAAGAAGTGAATAGTTAATTTTGGAGGCTGTGGGGACGAAGGAATTTTGTGCATGAAAATTAACCCATATTTACACAAGAGAGGAGTGAGTAATTCTGTTTTTCTGTAGGGGCTGGAGGCGTTCCTGGGGATGTAGCGTGAATAATTGTAGTCCATCAGAACAGTGCCTGAGTTTCCAGCTGTCTCTGTCAGTGCTATGGGTAGAGTCAGGAGTTGGAACCATGGCTGTAGGACACAGAAACTGAGGCAGCAATAGGCAGCAATATCCTTCCCCAAGCTCGCGGGACTGTTCACAGCAGCCCTGCACTGGGATTTGGGGTGACTGAGGGTGGGAGAAAAGCAGCAAGTCGTTTCTCTTCCGTAAACCACAGTTTGCTAATTATTTCTTATAACAGTGCTGTGAAGAACTCTGCTAACGCAAGTAAACACAGCTCTGACATATTATTCCAGGGACTTAACTTTGAGTTGTAGATACCAGGCCCGATCACCACCTGGCACTTGTATTATGATAAGTTCTGACTTGCTTCATCTGTCATGTTGTAGCTGTTTCTTTGTTTTGCTGATTAAAGAAATATTTATGGAATGGCAACGAATTAAATACGGAAGAAAAGTCTATGATAATGGCAACTCTGTGGCACAGACCTTGTAAATGGAATTGTAAGTTAGTTCTGAAAAATCTCCCCTTGCTTTTCCGTAGCTATTTCACAGTTGCTCTGTATGTTAACATGTTGCACACAGGGGTCAGCAGTAGTTAACCATAATGAGGTAATTACAAGGTACATTGAGTACAGATGTATGTTAAGGGACATACATTAATGATGTAGACTAATAGTGCCGTGGTGACAGCAAGTTCAAGACTTGTAGTAATGTTCTGTACACGAAATGCCTTTAATATCACCTTTTTTTTAAAGTAGGCTTTATCAGCTTTGTTTTTCCTGACTACTGTATGTATTACCATGCGCGTATTTATCTCTGTGTGTGGAAACTAATGACAGAGGTCAGGGATGTCAATCTAATGATGCAAACCAGGTAGGTGTATTTGGGTTTTTTTGATCCAAACTTTCTTTGTGGATTTAAAATCACCCCATTACCGTTAAAATCAGAAAATACGTTCTTGCTATCTTTTTTTGTACGTGTGATTTTGAAAAAATAGCTGCAGAATAGGAGAAGAGGAAGCAATAGGAAAATTGGTCAAGTGAAACAGCCGCATTGGCCACCGAGAACGGGAATCATTGGTGAAAGGAACTGAGAATGAAGGCAAAACGTATGTTTACATCATGAGCACAGCTCTTCTAGATGGCAGAGCTACCTTACGTGAGGCAGCGTTGAGTTCTCCTGGCAGGCGGCACCCCAGGCAGCACCAAGCAGCTCAGCCCGCGCTGTAAAACTTGCTTCAGGCTGGCTAAGGCGCTACCTTGGGTGGCTGATCTGCGCCGAGCTATGTGCTGCTGTGATACTACTGTTAGTAACACCTGAGCTGGTAATGGAATAGCAGTCCCTGAGCTATGGTGACCTACACCTCGCATCGCTGCAGCACCGAGGGCAAATTCTGCAACTTCTCTTGAAGAGAATGAGGAACCTAACTGCGGGAGAAGGATGTCAGTTTCTGAGCACTGAGGCGAATTAGTTGCACTTTGGGTTTTGGTTCGGTATCCGTCAGAAATCTCAGTCCACAAGGATGTTGCACAGATAATTCTATTAACATGCACCTAACCATAAGACATTATGATGAACGAATAACAGAAAAATCCCATGAGGATATTCTGTACTCAGTGTGAGGTTTGAACAGCCTGTACTTACCAATACAGGAAGTCACAGGCTTACGAAGGGCAGAAAAACTATTGCAGAGCTTAACAAAAAAATATCCCGTGCATTCAAAGAAGTTGCAGTAGAAAAAACCAGCATGTTAGTGCTTAACCAAAAGACCACCACCAAGATGGAAGATGCATTTTTGTTAAGCTGGCACCCTTAACTTAGGTATTTTCCAAACTGTACGCTTGACTTTACAACTTGATTAAATTATGGCATTTCTATCTTCAGTAATATATGCATATATATGATACACATGCGTATTACGCCTTACTTACAGTTAATGACTGTGGGGAGAATGAATCTGCACCTAAACCGATGTAACAGGATGAATTTTGTGTGTGACTTGGCTACCTGTTGTGACACACGCACAGGGGTACGAGCGTACGCGCGCACCGTGGAGGTGCAGTTATGCTTACGTAAATGCACACATTTGAAGAGCGACTTTTCTTTGCCTTGCTAATGTAATCACCACCAGCATGAAACTACTGTTTTCAGCAATACTTGGAGACATCATCAGATTAAACCTGCCTTAACATTTCAAACGCTGAAAGAGTCAACAAAGAGCAAATCCTCGGAGCGAAAAGGTGGGTGCAGGGAGCGCTTTTGCAGCCAGCAGAGGCACGGCTCCTTCCCACACCGCGGCTCCTCCCGCACGCCGGCGCCCGGCGCCCGGGAAGCAGCCCCAGGACCGGCGGGGAGAGCCCGGGCAGCCCCGCTTCCCGCGGGACGTGGCGCTCCGACCCCCGGTTGCCTGGAAAAACCGAAAACAAACAGCTGGAAGCAGCAACGGGACCGGAGCATCCCTAGGAACCGCCGCCCGCCCGCCGCCGCGCTGGGTGCCCGGGGGCCCCGGGGCA
>Ga0065711_1038542_pt1 | contig 18655 bp, 9 predicted proteins | sample Hoacrofraction12_FD_59098 | JGI IMG/M metagenome (GOLD analysis project Ga0065711, IMG submission 59098) | Hoatzin crop microbial communities from Cojedes, Venezuela - Epithelial fraction 12 v2 (version 2) | ecosystem: Host-associated > Birds > Digestive system > Esophagus > Crop | place...
GGAAAAGTTTGCTGTAAGTCGTCATTGTGCTGTCATGTCGAGCTGAACTCTGTTTAATGTGTGACTTCAGATCTGTAGCTTGCATACAGAAAGCACTAAAGAACAGCATTAAATGTGTTCAGATTAATCTCAGTAATTGATCCTAGGACAGGTGACCGATTTTTAAATATACCTACCCATTTAGGAGTTCAGCTTCATTGTCAGTGTGCATGTGGTAAAAACTCAGCACAGTTTTTACCTGTGCTTTCAAAGGCTAGTAGCAATTTTTAAAGATAAAAAACAATACAGATCAAATGGATGAATGTATGAATATAACAAAAAATAATAATGTATGGAAGTGTATGGATTGCAATTAATTTATGGCGTTATCCTCATTTTCTCTGCAGACCGGTCATTGAATAAGTATAATTGAAATAATAACATCTGTAGTAAACCAGACTTTGTACATACCAATTATTTCTAGCTTGATAATGTAGTGAAAAGGTTGATGTCTTTTGCCTTGACTGCCATGCTGTTGCTGTCTTTTTGGTTATTCCCTCTGACAAGAACCACCTGATACACCTAATGATTTTTCCTGCCAAACACAAGACATGAGAATAGTAACATGTAGTTGGAGCCAAGGAGGAGACACCTATCTTTATGGACGTTATTCACCAAAATACACCTTGTCTGAAGAGTAAGTCTCCTCATTGTTGTATTAACTCTGGCCCGTGCTGTACAGAACAGTCACATTGTTTTCTTTAAAATTTGTGGAAATGTTTTTTTATCAGTGTTGAAATGAGCTGCCTGCCTCTTTCCAGCTCTCTGGTCAGGTCATTTAACAAAGTTTGAGCAGTGCAGAACTGCTCTGAATTAGACTACCTCTAACAAAGTTTTAGGTCCATCAGACCAGGTTCTGCTGGATGAAGCTTGTTCTAACCATTCTTTTGGGTTAATTTGTTTGGATATCTTTCAGGAAGTATGAAAACACCCTGCAGTCATGTTATACTGAAGTTAAAAGTATAATGTATTTATTGGATAACACACATAACAGATAACTAGGATTTAATCAGCTGGTAGGCTGAGTATTAGTGTGTTCACAATCCATTGACGCTAATGCTGACTCAAACTGATGATTCCCATCTAACTGGCAGTTAGCCTGGTGAGCCTCCTTAGTTCTTTTTCTTTAGGATTTTATGACTTTAGATGCTGGTGTTTTCTTTCTTGAGTCCTTGAGCTACTGACAATCTCATCTCAAAAATCCTACTTCTCTCTATAATTTCTACAATTTCAGTTTGGAGTTTGTTATTTTGTTTTGATTTGTAAAATCTCTGCAGACTTTCTCACAGCTTTCTCAGCAATCTGAGTCAAGGTTACAAGCTGTGGCATATCAGACCTGGTCCTTGGCTTCTTGCTACGCAGGCATCTAAATGGAGAGTGGAGAGACTTTACAGTAGGGCCTGCAGAGACAGGGGAACTCATAAACAGAGCAGATGCCTCATCATGACAACAAACTTTCATCAAAAGATATCAGAAAAATGCAGGTCATCATTGTGTATGGGTCCTGGTCTCTGCATCATTCACTTCCATTAAGCTATTACGATGGTGATTTAAAAATGGAAGGTTAGAGGATGCATTTGAAATTACTGCTTCATTTAAAAGCATAATGGTAGACATGTGAATGGTTTAATTCTTGGCAAAGAAATCCCTCCTTTAGAATTTCCATGAGCAAATCACTAGAAGAAATTTAGCTGTATCTTAAAAGGATAAAGTAAACTTAGACTTCAAGTAAATATTTCTTCTATTTGTAAGAACACCTATATTCATCCTGCTTCAGGCTAGGAGAAAGAACTGGATGACTTCTTATAGGCACCCTCAGCTTTGTTTTTTATGATGCTGTCTTCTCGTTGGGCATCAAAAATTTCAGCATCTATGTTGATTGTATATTATGGAAAAATGTCTTTCTCTCTTTTGTCCCCTTCCCTCCCCACTTCTTTGGCAGGTTTTCCCACAAAATGGTTCCATGCACAGTAAGTTGTTCTGAGAAGTGCTCATGTTCTTGGGATATAGATGAGCAGAGGATCTATAATGTCACAGTGACTGTGGAAAACCCACTGGGGAAGAAAACTGCCATGGATGTTTTTGATGTAACTCACAGAAGTAAGGTCTTTTCTATGTCTTTGTTGAGGGTCTTTTGTTGCAGGCCTTGTCCTCCTTCTGATCTTAATACTTGAGTGCCCCAGTTTACAGTATGGAAGTCCTGGATTTTTATCTTCAGAGTTTTTATTAGTTATCGGTCCCTGTGCTGTAGTTATCTGCTGTCTCTTCAGTTTTAGCTTTGGAAACTTGTGTTAATGGTAGAAACCAACTTCACTCCAAAGGTCAGATATGGTGATTGAAATGACCCCTTAGTGCTACAAAATCTGCTGCTTTGCTGAAGCTGGTTCATAGTACAGGAAGCAACATGATGCAAGGATATAAAATGGGGAGTTCAAGAAAAATATCTGTATAGGTTACTTGGGAATTCAGTCCTTTCTGCAAAATATTAGTGCTGATGTTACTGTCTTCCCAAAATAAAACGGAGATGCACATTTTGAAAAGTGGATAAATAAAATTACTAACACCTCTCCAAATGAGATGTGATACAGGTGTGAGCAACTATTACCAGGAAAGAGGTGGTAGTGCTCACCTGTCTTGGTGCTGATATGGGACAGTAACATCAGCTGTGAGAGAGGAAAAGTAGTTCTTCATCAGTACAACAGAACAGCTTATTCTGTGAGTGGTAACTGATGACTGTCGTTCCTTCTTCCCTGTTAGTTTTGTCCTTTATCACAGAGTGTCCCAGGCCTCATAAGTTCCTGCCTACTTGTGCCTCAAAACACCTGGGTATTTCCCATGTCTCCAGCAGTATTTCCAGTTCTCCTTGTGTCCTCTAGCCCAACCACATGCACCTTAGTGTCCCCAAGGTCCTGTGGCCACCGTACCTGTTTGAAGAAGCGGGAGGCAACATGTGCTTTTCTTAGTTCTGATGCTGACAGGCTGATGGATGGGGAGGCTGCTGGTGTAACTGCTGTGTTCTGGCAGTGCTTCCTTCCTCAGAGGCACCGATTACAGTTTTGCTAGACACGCTTTTTCATGTGACTTTTACAAACATATGTTAAATGCCTGTCTCTGTTAAAATTGTCTCAGAGAGAGAGAGTCTCATGAGAGTTCTAAAAGTTGATCATTTGATTGTTTGAGGGTGGAAGAAATAGAGCAGGAAGAAAGCGGAGGAGTAAACTGACAGGTTGTAGTGAGACAACACAGTGTTATAAACTAAGTTTTTGTGGGAAATTAGGCTAAAGTAGGTTACATTCAATGTGCTAAGTACATTGAAATTTTACTACAATTTTCTTTTTCCAGTTTTAGTCATTGTTACAAGTTAAAGAAATGATATATAATGTTTATGATGAGTTCAACTTTTAAACAGTGATTGCTGTAAAGTCCTTTGTGTTTTCTCTGATCCTGGATTTAATTACAGTAGAATCATCCTTACTTAAAGGATGTCAGCAAGTAAAGAAATACTGAAGTCATTCTTTTCCATACTTCATTTCCAATTCTGCATGTGGTAGCTGGGACCTTCTGTATCATACACATGCTTCTTTGACTCTGGAAGTCCTCAAGTTGTAGTTCATGGTCCATGAGGTTCTAGGATAACGGCCAAAGCTGTAAACATACCACTCGCATTGCCATGTCTTACTCGTTACAATTAGACTGATAATATGGGAGAGTTGGAGATCTGCTCTTGCTGAATACTGTTTACATAGCAGTGAAGGATCTCAGAAATCTTTTGGAAGAAGTAGCATTGACACTGTTTACCAGAGCGTAACTACTGGCAGGAGTCAATGTAAGAGTTGTGGATAAAATTTCTGGTGAAGAGGCTGGATTCTGGGGTGTAGAAGTGTGGCAAATGTTACTCACCATGCTACATAAGGAGCCTCCGCCAGGCTCTGGATTAAACAGTTTTACTGGATTTGCAATAAAAGTCTCTGACTCTTTCTTTTGCTCGTTATAAGCTAAAATATATCCAAGTCAGCAAAAGAGGGTTTTTTTTTTAATCTTGTATAATGTTTACTTACATTTACATTCTGAAATTAATTTTTACTAATTTATATCTGCTTCTCCTAGACTGGCAGACAAATCTCTATTTCTTATTTGCTTTTACTACTCAGTTAAAATACCTTAAAAGGCTTTTGCATATGTTGTATATTTTACAAGAGCTAACTCGGATTTTCCATTGGCAGTTTATCCTGCGGCACCTTTCCAGCTGTGGGAAGAATGCACAGATACAGAAATCACATTATATTGGAAGCATCGCAACAAAGGAATTGAACTCTTTTGTCAGACTGAAGTGCTCCAACCTGATGGGAAAGTAGAACTGGTATGAAACCTGAATTCCATACACAAAAACATAGCAAGTATCTTTTTTATGTGAAATTAAAAAATCCCAGCAGTGTGAATATACTCTAAATCTTGTGAGCAGGTTGATGTCTCTGTTTTTGGGATTTGTTTGCTCCCAGGCTCTACACTGATGATGTGGTCCATGTGGGCAGCCGTTGCTGGCACTAGTTCACACTCCTAACACCTCCTGTGCTGCTGGCCGAAGTGTACGGTGTGACTGGTCTGCATATGTGGCTCTGTCCTCTTCTGGATGGGTTCTGAGACTTGTAAAAGTAAATGAAAATACTTATGGACCTTATAATTGCTGTTAGCTATTGCTAATCTTGATTTGTCATGTTTTTATTACTCACACCATCTTACACACAAATGGTGAAGAGGTGTGTTGAAGGCTTTTTTTTATATTAGTCCAGGAGCTTTCTGTGTACTGTTGACTGTACTTGATGGTAGTGTGTTTGGTTCCTAGTGAGGGAACCCCAGAACAGTTTTTCATCCCACCCTCTTCCATCTCCTTGCAGATTATTTGAGTAGATTCCTTGTCTTATTCCACTCTTTCACAAACGGTGAAGCTGACTGACTCTTTGCATGCGTACTGTAGTTTCTCTGTAGCCCTTTTCACATGAAGGCAGCTTGCCTCTAGCATATTAAGAAGGCACCATGAAGATCAGGATCAAGCTGCGTTCTGTCTTCAGTGTTGCTCAAGAGCTGTTAGATCAAATGGCTGCTGCAGTTGATCATTGCAGGAGACAGTTTGGAGGAGAGGCTGAAAAGCATGCTCACTTTCTGATTCCTACGAGAACTCACCCCGTCTCTTAGGAGGGAGTGGGGGAAAAGGTTGAGCAAAAAATGGGAAGAAAAGATAGCTGTAGATTCTGTGCATAGATCTGGAACAGTGTTCTACTTACGTGACCTGATTCAGAGACCCAGATTTTGTGAAGACAAGGTCTCAGTACATTTCCTCCCTGATGTGAAGAGTAGTCATTTGACAGATTGTGAGTGACTCCTACTCAGACAGTTACACAGAGACAGCCTGCAGATCTTTTTTTGGAGCCCCCAGTCCTTTGATCTTGTGCATATCTTTTTTTGGTTTTTTGACTGTTGTTCCAAGTCAAGCTTAACTGTCTATCGTCAGATACAGAGGAGGAACTATTTTTTTCAGACAAAGACCTGTTACTAATGAAGCTGAACTGAGTTCTGACTATTCTGTTTTTCTGTCTTGCAGCATAATAGTTCAGACATGCATCTCCCTTATGCCAGCATCACCCTGGGTGGACTACAGCCATACACTGTATACACAGCTAGAGTACACTGTGGAGCAGCTAAGCATTTCTGGAGGTGGAGTGAATGGAGTGAAGCTCGAACCATCAGAACAAAGGAAGCAAGTATGTCCAGCCTGTTGAGAAAGGGGAGCTTGAAGGATGTTCTTTGCTGGCCACCTCTGTTTGCTATTTGTTGCTACTCTTCTGCTGCGTAGCTAAAGCAGAGGCTGGTTGCATGCATAAAAGTAGAAGCACATTAAGAGAACTTGAAGAAGGTGGCTTCTTAAATAACTCTCATCCTACCTGCCAGTCTCTGCCATTTTATCCAGTGCAGGTAGTGGGAAATCCAGATTGTTGGGAGGATGGACAGAGTGAGTTACAGCATTCTGTGAGGGCTGCAGGAACGGTGTAGAAGTAGGAACAAGCACCTGGAAACTGCAAGCAAAGAAAAATTTCTAGGGAAATGAACCAGACATTCATTCAGAAAAACAAGAATGAAGGGAGAAATAAGTTGAAGGATAATGTTTTGGCAAGACCTGGGAGCGATGGGCAAAAACAGGTTTTGGGGGTGGAACTTCTTCAAATGGGAGGAATCAATTAAATGGCTTATCCTTTCTGCACCTAGAGCATCTTTGTTTTGTTGTATTTATTGCAGCTCCATCAGGGAAACTGGACATCTGGAGAGAAATTACACCAGTTCTGGGGGGGCGGAATGTGACCTTGTTCTGGAAGGTGAGACATCCGTACAGAAACTGAAACAAAACCCTTCATAAAGGGGTTCAAAAATTCTCCATAAACTTTAAGAAATTTGTGTGCACTTAATAAAAAAACATTATGAAAATGTCTTAAGAATCCAAGACAAGTATTATATGTAACATATTTCAGAATGCATGTAGTCGTATGATGGTGTGCTGTCCTGGCTTTTCAGACATATACTTCGGTTTTTCTAAGTATTATAGCAAGACAAATCCCATTACTAAGATTTCTGCATTTCCATTTCAACCAGTATATGTATGCATGTATGGAAAGAAGTGTTTTTATTGTTACAGAAATAATACATCCAATTAGTTATTTAAAGTTCTAAATGCTCCTCTTATATTTTTTCAACAAAATTTACTAAATAATCGGTTGGTACCCCATAACTTTTTTCCCCAGCAATCACCAAGTTTTCGAGCAAATGGAAGAAGTATTTCGTATGAAGTAACCTGGGAAAGAGTAGAAGATGGCTTTAACCATGAGAGCATCTCTCTTTCGTCAGTCTGCAATAGCACAAGGATTTCCATTGATAACCATTCTTACAGAATCAGTATTGTGGCAAAGAACAATGTTAATTACTCACTCCCTTCAGTATTGATCATCCCTAGAGCTACAGGTAACAGTAGGAGTATGTTCAGTCAGATTTCCATTGTGAGAGTTTTGTTTCTACCTATTTTAAGTAAAGTGATAACTTATGATCTTGGGGGAATAAATTAACCTGGCCTGTTAACTTGCATCACTGCTGTATGGAAATTATTACTGTATTTTTGCCTACAGGGTGGTAACTGTATGTATATTAAGCGTAAGTGCCTCGATCCATCCCTTAACAGAAAAGCTGTTTTGCACAGAAAGTCTCCACAGAGCAAAACACATTTAGCCTGAAACCAGGGCCTCAGACTTGCAGCAGGTGCCATGAGGGTGCAGCCAGTGCCTCGCAGGGAACTGTTTTGTGTGATCAGCCTCTTGTAACTTTCTATTTATGACTCCAGGTTTCTCCAGTTGAGTTCTTTTTATGAATATATAATAATAATTACTGGATGTTTTGAGCTGCCAGCTTTCAGCATACAAAGAGATCAGCTTTCAGCCTGTGGAAGATCCCATATGTCTGATAGTGAGGGAATGCAACTACCTTATTATTGTTTTAATAGCTTAGCAGAGAAACTATATTGCTCTTCATTTGTGAATCTGAGGTCTCATGCAGGAAAAGAATAGAGACTCTGTCTTTTTCATTCCTAGACACCGAAGAACTTAAAGAAGAACAGGTTAATGGTACGGATGATGGCATTTTTATTTCCTGGGAGCCCAGACATATGTATGACAGCTACATTATCGATTGGTGTAACTTTCCAATGTTGCAGCTTTGTGATTTGCAGTGGAAGAGATTTGGACCCCATACTTCCAGTACTCTGATCAATTCAGGTGAAAACCAAACACTTTTTCTTGCTGATGTCTGTGCAGCAATCTTTCATGCTGTTGGAATTAATTGAAATTAGGAAACAAATCCCATGGAATATTAAAATCTATGCAGAGCAGCTGTAATTCTGCAAAGCCGTGTGGCATCATGTTTTGCCTAGCAAATGAATTAGACATCACAAATATGCCAGCACTGTTAAGCCTTGGAAGTCATAGTACTCTTCTGAGTAGCTTGTAGGAACAGAGAATCGTAGAATGGTTTGGGTGGAAGGGACCTTAAAGATCATGTCGTTCCAACCCCCCTGCCATGGACAGGGACACCTTCCACTACACCAGATTGCTCAAAGCCCCTTCCAGCCTGGTCTTGAACACTTCCAGGGACGGGGCAGCCACAGCTTCTCTGGGAAACCTGTTCCAGTACCTCACCACCCTCATCATAAAGAATTTCTTTCTTATATCTAATCTAAATCTACCGTCTTTGAGCTTGAAGCCATCACCCCTTGTCCTGTTACTACACACCCTTGTAAAAAGTCCCTCTCCAGCTTTCTTGTAGGCCCCTTCAGGGAACGCCGCAATCAGGTCTCCCTGCAGCCTTCTCTTCTCCAGGCTGAACAGCCCCAACTCTCTCAGCCTTTCCTCACAGGAGAGGTGCTCCAGCCCTGTGGACCCGCTCCAACAGGTCTGTGTCAACATCTTGAAGGAGGATGGTGAGGTTAATGAAGGAGTTAAAAATCTTCTGGCAGGAGAGATGCAAAATAGATCTCTGCCTTATCTGTAACATGGGTCAGAACTTTAAACTTAGGCAATTCAACACCCACTGTGTAGTGAGAGGTGTAGTGCTGTCAGTGTGCCACAAATAACGTGTCTCAGCACCAGCCCCTGCTTAGGACCAGTTCTGTGTTTTCTATCCCCGTGGTGGCCATTAGACCTATATCCTTTCTGGCTGTGTGAAAGTTTCTCTGATACACTTCCACAGCTGCAAGAGTATGGCCTTCCTGGAGTCTCTTGAGCTGAGAGTTCACTTTGGAATGAAACATGTCTGAACAAAAATTGACTGAATGGATTTCAATATGCAATAAAGGAACTGCGCTTCAATTCATACAAACACATGGGAGCCTGCATCCCTATTGAAGGAGAGTGTGATAACACACAGAAAAAATGTTGTGCAGTTCTTCAATGGGTTACACTTGGTTAATCTGAATGGGAGTGGATGTCAGTGACGATAACGTGGAATCCTGATGCATGAATATGTGTCTACATTAAACAGTCCAAAACACGACCTTTGCCTGTGCCAGAAACTGAAATGCAATTATCTTGCTTTTTGATGCTTTCACAGTCTATTGTGCACTCATCTTGAATACCCTAGGGCAACAAAAGTATAATAAAGCCCCCCACAATTCTCTCTTTCAGGCAGAATAAATGTGTTCCGTTCGCATTATGCACACGTAAGAATTGGTTTACCCTGTGTCTCCTTCAGCTTCTTTAACAGCACAATAGCACACACAGATTTCTAATGGATTATAGAGCTCTGTAGAAGGCAGTTAAATAAAAGGAAAACTGAAAGACAAACCGTAACCTATTTTTGTAATCAGTTCCACTATTTTCTAGCTGCTTTTGTTCCAGGAGTGAGATACAACTTCCGCATCTATGGATCTGTTGCTAATAGAGCCTTCTTACTGGAGAAGAAGACTGGTTATCTCAGGGAGCTACGTAAGTTGGCAACATATTTAGGGTTTGTGTATTTGCTAAATTCATCTGTCAGAAATGGAAGAATTGCATAGCCTTTCTCCTGCAACTAGCTAAAAATGTGTTTGCTGTGTTGTTTCTATATCATCAGTGAAGCATTTAAAAGTTGTACAATGACGTACATGGCCCTACATCAAGGGTATTTGACTAGTACAGTGACCAGGTAGAGTCCATGTTAATTAGAATAGCTAAACAAAGCTGTGATTAGCAGTCATTGCTTTGTGTATAATGTGGACTGCATGAAGCCTCTGTGAAGTTGACAGTTTTTGTGAGGCACTTTGGCTTTGTTCAGCTTTTAAATACAAATAAAATATAAACAGAAATACATGAGAATTTAGACATTTTTGAAGTGAGAAGATAAATATACTTGAAGAATAATGACAAGTTTAACTTGAATTTCCTTTGTTCCAGCTCCTCTGCATGACCCTACTGTGAAGAAAGTTGAACTGACTTTCAATGCAGTAACACTATCTTGGGATTCTTATTCCACTAATGAGTCTGGTTTTGTAAGAGGCTACCATGTTTATGTGTCACCTGTACAAGAGGACTGCAGTTTGGAAGGATCCAAAAAACATGTTCTTCCAGGTAACCGAACTCTGGGATTTAGGAATCTGTGTTGTTGATACAGGCGAAAGCCTTTGTGTCTGCTGCTGATATTGCAGCCTCTTAAAAAGTTCACATTAGGCAGGCAAATTGGCTCATTAGGCAATATATAGATTTCAACACCTGCTGCTTTTGATTCCTCTCTAATGCTTGAGGTGCTAATGGCTGGAAGTGGCTCCTGGCTTTACACAGATCTATGGCCCCTGTCCTGTTGTCCATATCTCCTTTTAACTCCACTGTGAGTTTCACAAAAGGCTTTTGTAGTACTGTAGAAGGAGTCAAGTTTCTGTCTCTTGTGATCTGGATTCTGGATGAATTTTGAAAACATCTGTTTGTGGTCTACTTGGATGAGAGTCATAGGAAGCGTGTCAGTTTTACTAGGATTTGGGGTGTTTTAGAAACGGATGGGATATGATTTATTTCCTTCAGAGTTGAAGGACTGTGTAAATTGTGCATTTAAATTCTTTTATAGTGAAAGTATTTGTAGCTGTGCTCTACAGTGCAGTTCCTTCGGAAGAAATGAGCTGTGGGGTGGCACAAAGCCACATCTAAATTTTTGTATCTGATTGTCCTGCTCTACACTCAAAACTACTCCCAAAGACTTTGTTTCATTATAATTTTCAGATGTTTCCAACATGTTCAAGGATATTTTTTTTTCCCTTGCCTCTTCTTCCAGTTGGGTCATGTCCTGTATCAGATCTTTCTGCTGATTAGACTAGTACTAGGCTGAAAGCTTAGTTTGAACTGAAGTAGGCTTACGTTGGAGTTCGTATCAGAACTAAACTAACCATAAAACACCACAATTCTGCAAGTAATCCCAGTTAGACATTAAAATATTTAAATTAAAGATTTCCTGCTTCTCAGTTTGTCTCAGCTAGCAGACAAGGGATGTGACTGAGAACAGGAGGAATAAGATAACCCTTTTGTCCCCGGGGACTTGCAGAATAGAGAGGCAAAAGAGTTTTTCACAGGCAGAGATTTCTTGTTTTCGATTATCTTCAAAGAACTTGACGTAAGCTTAAGGGCTACAGGATTCTGGTGAAAAAGGAAATGGGAAAACCCAAATCACTCTGTTAAAAAGCTCTAGTAAAAGGAAATTAAGATAAACAGTTGCAGCTTTTGACAGCAAGTTATTAGGTGATCTGCCAGAGGGTGGATAATGCGGTGGACAATCCAGTCAGATGCGATGTGAGTTCAGCCCAGTGGCAATGATTCAGGATGCGTCATCCTTCTCAGAAGAAAATGTGCAAATTACTAAGAAGGCGGGTTGCAAATGTGCTGTTTTTTCAGTGGTCTAGCGGTCTCAGTTAAAATGATTTGTAACGTTTTGAGGAGACGTTATTGCAAGCTCTCAATACTTAAAGGAAATACAAGAAAAGTAAATATAAGAAAGATGGAGAGAGAGTTTTTACCAGGGCCTGGAGTGATAGGACAGGGGGTAACAGTTTTAAACTAAGAGAGGGTAGATTCAGATTAGATATAAGAAAGAAATTCTTTACGATGAGGGCAGTGAGGCACTGGCACGGGTTTCCTAGAGAAGCTGTGGCTGCCCTGTCCCTGGCCAGGTCGGATGGGGCTTTGAGCAACGTGGTGTGGTGGCAGGTGTCCCTGCCCATGGCAGGGGGGTTGGAACGACATGATCTTTAAGGTCCCTTCTAACCCAAACCATTCTGTGATTATGTGATTCTGTGATTTTATCTTACCTGTTTTGTTTCAGATGATTCAGTGCTGTGTAAATACACAATCGAAAACCCAGAAGAAAAAAGATACACCGTGAAACACCTGTTGTCAAACACAAAGTACAAACTAGTGGTTAAAGCATATACAGGTGGAGGAGAGACTCCCATTGTTAACTTTATATACATAGATACACCGTTGAACTGTGAGTATTGGCTGTGGAGAATTTGTCTTCTAGCAGAAAGATGGGATGATTTAAAAGGTTAGAATAATCTTCCATTCTCAAGGGAAAACATTTAATTCAATGTAAGATGCACTTGAGAAGGGATCCAACTGAGAAACAAAATGTGCATACCAACACGGCATTTCGATACTTTTAAGTCGCTATGTTTTTTTATTTTAGTATGAAACTAATTTTACGTCCTTATTCAAGTCTTACATCTTTCTGGGAAATAGCTTAATATATGCACATTAGCATGACTAGTGAGTCCTGCTTGCTAGAATGCGTTGAAGAATTGCATTTGGATTTAACCAGTTTTCTAGTATGGGGAAAAGAACTACAGACCTGTGTGCAAACGGTTAATTTATGTACGGACTCTTGAAATACTAGTGTTAATTCTTATTCTCATCAGTCTTTAAATCCATTGCCTCCTTCATGACTCAGTGAGAAAGGGTTGCTGGCTTGACCATTGCACTGTGCTAACTGGGCAGATTTGATCATCGAAGCAGAGCGGGAATTCACTTGCCTGTAGTTGTGTTCCCTGGAAAATACCACTCGGCAGTTGTGGTTGTGAAACTTACGATCCGAATTGGAGATGCCTGGTTTTGAAAATTCTGTTGTTACTGGAGGTGAATGGGAAGGTGTAGGAAAGGGTGAAGCATTGGCTCATACAAGGAGACTTTGTGCTAACTAGCAGAAGAGTTCCTAAACCCTCATGGTATCCTCACAGAGGCACTCCTGCCTCTTGCGCCCATGTTCCAGCTCCCATTAGCCAGCCTTGTCTTGTTCAGGCACAGACATTTGTACAGCCATGCAGGGAATCACAATGAGGGCTTAATTAATCCAGGAAAGATAAAAGGAGAGTGTAACATGTGTCAGTTCCCTGCTGCAGTGTGTGGTAGGGACACACAAACCTGCTGGCACAGGGCAAGAGGGCCCTGGCCAGGGCAGAGGGAGAGCGAGCGCTGACGAGTGCTTCCCCTCAGCCTGCTTGTTGTATCCTCAACGGCTTGTGAAAAATGTAGCCCAAGGCTGTGTCTTCCAACTAGGAGGAGACACTGAGATTCTTGTGTCAGCATAAAGCCTAGGAGAGCAACACCACTTGTGTAGTGTCTGTCTTGCTATAGTCCATCCATACTGGAGGTACAAGTGTTCTGTCAACGCCTCATGGTAAAAATCTGTCGTCTTTGGGGATGTGAGAGAAAACCTAAAACAAATAGTTAAGTGAGATTATCAGTCTTAACTTTTGGAAATTTACCGTTACATTTAAGATGCCGATATGAGAGCATATTAAAAGCAATCTAGTAATAATTCAGTTTTGGTAAAAGAAATCGAGGTCCAAAGACTTACAGCTGTATCCCAGAACCTCCGGCCAAACTATCATGCAACCACGGACCACACAGTGTTACGGCTGAGTTAGTGGCAGGTATCCCACATGGGCTTGATGTTATTCTTGTCCCAGAAACTCAGGCTATATTGACTTTAACTGGTGAGAGGTCAAAATCAAATTTTTAAAGTATTTTTCTTTCACAGCAAACATGCTGTACCTTCTAGTCCTGCTAGTGATAGTTCCATCACTAATAGCAGCTATATGCCGCTGGAAGATGAAGTGGTAAGTAATAATGCATTTTTCTGTTGTAGACAGAGAACGCAACTAGCGTAATCCACAAACCACAGCTGCATCTTGTTGCTTGCAGCCTGCTGTAAGGCCTCATTCATTTTTTCCTTTGGCTGTCCAGCTGTGTGGATGTTTTATTTGGCTTGCGGCGTTTCTGAGACACATCATCTGCTGCTGTTTCTGTACACATCTACGTGTGGCTTCTGCTGGTAGAATCTGCTTTGATGAGAGGACAAAAAATGTCATTTGTTTTGCTCTCTTATTTCCAGGGTGAAGGAATGCTGCTGTCCTGTAATACCTAGTCCTAACAAGAGCAAAGTGCTGTCATTCAAAGAGTTTAAGGTAAGATCACTGAAATCTAGTACTTTTCATTTTTCCATTCTTTGGTTAGTAAAGTTTCAGAAAAATATTTTTCTTGTGTTGACGACATTTAAAAGTAAGTGACACTCATTATACAGAAATTAACATAGTATCATCATTTAGTGGAAAAGTTCTCCTTTTGATATTCATGTGACTCTGCAGTGATCCGTTAATATTCTGCAGTGTTGCTGCAAGAAGTGAAAGCATAATAATAATAATAATAATAATGAAATCTTTCAGTACAGTGGGCGATTCATGAGGTATTGCCGCTCAAAACCCAGCGCTATGAATGCAGCAGACCAGAGGATACCGCACTTTGCTGCAGCCTGTGAACTGTGTCCACCCGCTGCCCCTGCCCCACCGGTCCCTCTGCTGCGGGGCACAGCAGGGTCACGCACCTGGGAGGATGGCAGGGGGTTCTGCCAGGCGCCGCTGGGTCTGGTGGGGAGGAAGGGGTTGGCAAAAGGCCCCCAACACCTTCCGCAGGCCCTTCGAACCGGGAGCTGCTGCTCCCAGGCCGCGCACGACTAGGAGCGTGTCTGCGCCTTGGCACACGTGGGGCTGCTGCCCGTGGCTTTGCTGCTGGTGTTCGCTGAGCACTAGCACGCGAGGGACGAGTCTGTACAACCTGGCAGCCCGCGCTGCTGCCTTCCACTTGCGGTGCAGACTGAAAACTGGATGCGTCAGAAACCTGGCAAAGTCTCTGAAGTAGAGGGACGTGGTTCCTTCTTCAAGTGTAGTCATATTGAACTTACTTTAAAAAGAAGCCTCTGAATAAACACTGATAAATTCCACATAAAATACAGCTTCCATTGAACATCCTGTACATGTGTTTTTTCCTTCAAATTGCATTCATTTATTTGAAAAATCCAAGATAAAAAGGATCATAAGACAATATTAGAAGTGCTTGAAGTAATCACTCCCTTTCCTTTACTCTGGGCCTCTTTCACCGAGTAATTTTTTTTTGTTTCGTGATTCTTTTGTAGATCGGTTCTGGGAAAGTACTGAAAGTAAGTGACTGCATTCCTGACATGCTAGCAGTGGACAGTCAGGCCGAAGCCCAGAAATTACACCCATGGAGCCGGTTGTCTTTGACGCCAACAGAAGATAAGATTGATGGTCACAATTCTTCCTGGCTTTACCCTAGTGAAAATGAAGAGAGAGACTTTACACCCACACCCACACCTACACCTGAGACTCATACATGGTTTGAAAATTTTGCTTATTCTTCTCATCTTGCAGTTGAATCTGATCCCTATCAAATACTGGAGACACCAGAAGCAAACAATCCAGAGCTGTCAGTAGTGCTGTACCAGCCACACTACTACTTTGATATCTTAAATGAAGATGCTGCCTCAACACCCAGAGGAACAGCTGGCAGAAAGGCCAGTCTGAGATACGTTTCGCAGACAGCTGTGCACTGCCTAGGGAGGAGGCTTTGATGGCTCCCCTCCATTGAGTCCATCCAGTGTTTGGTTACACAATATAAATACGAATTTCTAAAAAAACCCACACCTTCCCCTGTTGATGAAGGCTTTCACAAGCCCAACTGCCCAACTTGTGTAAGGCGGCAAAGCTCTTGCCTCAGGATGAGTTTGAAAACACCGACTTGTGCACAGGAATGATGCGTGCTATGTTTTTGTGGCCTTAGATTAAGATTTACGGGCTGTTTTGTGGCCTGTGTTATGATGGTTAGATCACAGCAGTTTCTTATAGCCTGATGCAAAGAACTACTAAACATTTTGCAGAGATTAAAAATTTATTCAGGAAGTAGAGGAGCAATTTAAAGGAGCAGGTGGGTTGTTCTGCTCAAGGAAATGTGTTTCCCTTGCCATATTCTGTGTGCGCTTGCCGCGTGCTGTGGCCACCTGTAGCCAGCGTGCGTTGCACAGCTGTGCATGGAGCACTGCCCTGCTTCAGGGCCTGCTGCAGCCCAGCAATGTCCTGGAGGGGGGCTGTGTTTTGTCTCGCTCAGATGTCGTAAGGAATTGACGCGGAAGGGTGACCTGCATTGCGTGGCGCGTTACTGAAAGATCATATGGAACTCTGACCTCTCTAGGAGTGGTACCCTGTGCACCAAAACCCAGTGATTGTCCTGCTTTTACTTCACCTGTCTTCTAGCTGACCTCAGTGGGTGAAAAAGCACAGACAACAGGTTTTTATAATACAGGCCTCTGTTAGCGGGCTGCCGCTCCCATTTCTGGTAACGGGCTCCTCATGCTTCTGCCTTCTCTGCCTGGAAGAATGACCCTTTAAAATCCTGAACAAAATCCTCTTAACTAAACGAAGAAATGGGGGAGTTAAGTGGAAATGAACGTTTTTTCCAGCAGGAGAGCTGTTCGCAGAGGTGTTACCATGGCACTGTGTCTCCGCTTGTGGACATGAACTTCTTTTGTCATTAACCCCTACACTGAGGTAGGAAGCCACAACCAGCCAGGCTGTGCCCACGTACAGGTTGCGCATGGATTTCCTTGAGAAGTAGACAAAAAAAGTGCAGAATGGTCCTTCCTTTGGGCCTTCGGGCAGTGGGGTAAGGGAACACGGCTGGTCACGTTCAGCTTGGCTGCAGCTTGACAGAGAGTAGGGAAGAGAGGAGGCTGGCGCTGTTCGATGGAGGCATCGCAGAGGAACTTGTCCTCCCTTGGTGCTGCTCTCCCATGAGTTACAGCGAATCGGAAAGTTTGACACTACAGTATCTTCACTACTTGGAACATTTCCTTCGTCAAAGTGTTTCATCACATCGTATGCGCTTGCGTAGTTTTAAAGAGTTACTGCTGGAAAAAAGGCCAATGAACAGAAGGGAGCTGTTTCGCCAGTACCGAAATAAAACTTCAAAAAAAGGCCTATTCCTTTAATTTAAAAAGGTTTGAAAGATATCCTGAACCAAGAGTTGCACGTCTAAGGAATTCTGATACAGAAGTCAGACTATCCCATAAAATGTTCTAAATTTAAAAACACCACAGTTCCTCGTGCAGGGGGGATGCCTGTAACAAGGTGCGAATTCCTGCTTGTGAAGAAGCCACTCTCAGTGGGCTGGGCTGCAGTAATCCAGCGCCGGGAGCGGGCGGAGGGGCGATGGGGCCAGCGGTGCCTTCATGACGGCGGGGTGAGACGCATGGGAGCTCCCAGCTCCGCTCTGGCAGAGGCAGCTCCCTCCGTCCTTCCTGGGGAGATCCTGCACCGACGAAATTTCATTATGTGGAGGCAAGGAAATGCTTTACCAGCCAGCAGACTGCCTGGCAAGGTGGCGAGAAGCCAGCCCCCCCTCCACCTGCAGACCCTTCTGCCCCCTGGCCCTGGTGCGACCACCCGTGTTGAACAGCGCAGCACACAGGCGGAGGAGCCCAGGAGGGCAGTGCCTTGGTGCCACTCCACAGGTACCGCCCGGGCATGAGAGCTGAAGATGAGAAAAGTATTTTTGCACATGTATAATTTTTTTTTTTTTTTTAAAGACAGTTGTCTTGCATTAATGGTTGAACGAGTTCAAAACTGTGTTCTGTCATTTTTTTTTTGTTTACAGTTCAAATTGCACAGCTGTTGCTGAAATGCTAATATTTAAACCATCACATAATGGAAAATTAGCCTTAGTATGCTAAATTTTTAAAATAAAAATAGTGTACAACCTATTAAAGAGTCCCCTTCTATTTTTATAAGACATCTTGCAAAGCAGTAATGTAAAATTTATTTCTGGCAAATGTTTATTTGGAAAGCTTCAGGTTGTTCTAGTTAATTAGTAACTTACAAATATAAATAAAATTCCAACCCATTTCTAGTGCTGAGAGGTACATACGAGACCAGAACAACTGTAAGAAGTTTAAGTACATTTTATTAACAATGCATCCCTTTGATAAGATTATGCTTCAGGAGGCTTTTAATGCCCGATGACATGAACTGTACACGCTATACAAAAAAACCCCAAAAACCAACGAAAAAAAAAACACCAAAAAAAAATCAAGGTGGGCAATACCATTTTGGGACAAGCCTCTGTTTAAATTATACACAGCTCAATGCAATATTCTTACGGAAAATATATAAATACTTTTTCTTTCTATGTTACAGGTATACAATATAAATCAGATTTCAATGTCTGTTCAGTGACCTACAAACACTAGAACCTCCAAATATGTAGCAGCGTATTACTAAATAAAAAAAGACCACATGGGACAGGGAGAAGTCTTGAGATTTTCCTTGATCCCTTCCCTCCTCAGAATGATTAATTTAGATAATCTCTTGTAATGCAGTTTTAGGGATGCTGACAGCCCAGCATTGCAACAATTTTTCAATTAAACCTACAAAATCTCTGCCTTTTCCCCCTTAGACATTGCATCTTGTGCTAAAACACCCTATTCAGTGGCAAAATGGCGTGTTACACTTTTTGGCATAAATTACACTCCTCAAATAAAATAGTGTATTTTACAAAGCAAGTCAAGCAAAATGTGCAATTTCTGCATGCTGTGGCATTGCTGTCCATCTATGTTATAAAAATAGTCCAAAGAAAATCCCCATTCTTTAATGAACTTACAAATCAGCTGAAAAAAAAACTACCCAGGGAATCAGGAGTTAAAGCAAAACCAAGGAGATGGGGGG
>Ga0065711_1038543_pt1 | contig 18655 bp, 13 predicted proteins | sample Hoacrofraction12_FD_59098 | JGI IMG/M metagenome (GOLD analysis project Ga0065711, IMG submission 59098) | Hoatzin crop microbial communities from Cojedes, Venezuela - Epithelial fraction 12 v2 (version 2) | ecosystem: Host-associated > Birds > Digestive system > Esophagus > Crop | place...
AAAAAAAAAAAAAAAAAAAAAAAAAAAAAAAAAAAAAAAAAAAATCTATTCCAATCAAAAGTTCTAAATGTAAACTGGCCTAGATCTTAAACTTCTCATTGTGGTAAAAAACAACTAAAAAAACCTCAGAAATAACTTTACGGGGAAATTTAAACTCTTCTCAGCTAACAGGCTGACTGGCTGAATTTAGCTAAGTCAGCCTCTCGTGTGTATTTTGGCACAAGACATGCAAAAATGCTAGCTTAAGACACAGATAAGCACAAAAAAACCACCAAATTTTAAGAAACACATGGGAAAAATGGGTTAACATGAGCCTGAGAAGTTGCAGCTCTACACCTTTCTAGTTAAAAATTATGTCTTTGGCAAGACAGAACAAAAAATTATGAGGTCAGTAAGGTGCTAATCATGGTCAATACTGTCAGATACAGTACTTGGCTTGAACATGACATAAGACAGGAAGTCTATGTGAGACTGTACTTCTTTCCATAATTTTAAAAACAAAGTACACTATGTTTCACCTATATAAAATAATCCTATAGCAAGTAAAATACTATACAAACACTAACAGAGCTGTCTAAAAGCTAAGCGATTAAAAAGTAGGATCAAATTCACATTCAAGAGTTGTGTAACACAAAAAGCACAGTATTAAGGGAGATCACGAAAAGAACAGAAAATTACCTTAGTCTTTTCAGAAAGGGGCCAATCATACCTGCAGGAAGCAACTAAAAAAATACAGACTTACCATCATAATCTCTACAGCGTTTCTTCGGCAGCGGAGGTCTTCCATAGGAGTTGTGGTCCAGCTGCTCTTCATGGAACTCCGACCAGCTTTCAGTAGTGTTATTTCCATGATGAGCAGGAGCAATAACAGTAATAGTGCTGCTCAGTGTAGGGACAGGGTAGTGGCCGGATGAAATATTTGTCACAGAAGAAACTGGAGTATAATTGTTTTCTAATGGATCTGTTCTATCCATATCATATTTTGGCTTTCCCAAATCCCTTTCTGTAAAAACAAACAAATCAAACCAAAAAAAATACAGTTATATTGTACGATTCCTTCTGCACGTTTTCACCAGCAACAGCCACTAACCTATGTAAGTATCTTTATTCCACAACTATTCAAATCAAAATATAAAAATGATAATTGAAATGTTCTGCAGGTTGCCCAGAGTGCCTGCAGAGTCACCACCCTTGCAGTTATTTATAACCGAGCTGGACAGGGTCCTGAGTAACTTGCTCCAGTTTATCTGCTCTCAGAAAGGGTGTTGGACTAGATGACCTTCAGAGGTGTCTTCCAATCTCAACTGTTCTGTGACTCTACATTCCAAATGTTTTATCAGAAAAACAGTAATCTTAAAAGTACATAGTTAGCTACTGGGCTATTTTAATAATGGCTGTACCGTCAATAAAGCACAAACTCTATTTAACTTCAAGCAGAGTACATCTTCTGTAGTGATGTGTTTATTCTCAGAACTTCAAATGAAAGATTATTCTGAATAAAAGGAAGCAATGGGCAAGAAACAGGTAGCCAACACCTGAAAATACTGGAAAAATTACACATCTTTAATGTTTCAAGACACTATTCTCGTTGCATCTTCATGTTGTTTATCCTAATTTTATCTGCATTCAAATGCATATATTTAACCACATGCGGAGCTTTGTCATGACTGGAGAAATAACAGTACCTGACAGGTGTGGAACACTCTTGGCCAGACACAGCAGTAACATGACCTTTTATTCTGCATACATACAAACTATTCTCTTAATTTTCTAGTATTACTATCAAATAAATGGTACGCATCCAGATTAAGACAGAAGAGTTCTGTCATGAGACAAATTGACAGACTCAAACAATCCCACGTTAAAGGAACATTAATAAAATGTCTTAAAGATGGCAGGTAAGCGTGGGTAAAACAGGCTTTTCTTAATGTGTTTTGAAAAGGAAAACAAAGCTTTCACTCTAGGACACCGTCTGTAAGATATTACCATTCCAGTCTACATAAAACAATCCTTAAGATTTTATCACATTGTAATCTTTTTGTTAAACTGCTGCATGCTATTTAACTCGCTTGTTCGTAAGTTGTTCAGAAAATATCTGCTCGCACATTTTCAGGAACTCTGCACTCCTACTTTTAAGGCTGAGTTAGCAAGGCCCATGCTATAGAAAGAAAAATAATACACAGGAGACTTAAGTCAGACTATTTTTACCTCTACATTGTTTAAGACAGAATAAAGAAATTATAAAACTACTCTCAATGCTCTTTTTCAATTTATCAGTAACAACTTTTGAGGGAAAAAGCACTGTTTTCAGCTGAATAAACAGCTTTGTTTTTAAAGTTTAATTCAAAGAACTGCTGTACTGAAGCCTTAAGTCCTACAGATACGTGTGCGAATGCAAATATTTACTGTAATAATTTCAGCCCCTCCCTATGACACCAAGGAGAGTAACAAGACAAAAACAACAGAGCTGTACTGTTCAGCCTGACAAGTCATTTGCTGCCAAAGAGGTAATTTCTGCCAGTTCTACCTCTATAGATGGATATTAATTTCTGTATCTTCCCAAACCAGACTCAGCGTTTCCTAAAACTTAATGAAACGCAATTAACTCATATTTTTCTGCCTCTCTCACAACATTGTTTAGAAGTGGCCAACACAATCAAAGGCATTAAAGAAGAACAGGGGAAAGAGGGGAAAAATAAGCACTGAAAACAAAAACATACAAGCCTCATTTCCATAGAAAAAACAGCTAAATTTGAACAAAGAAGCTAGAACAATAGAGGAAATTTTGGTACATCTTGAACGTAGTGTTTAAGTTTAGTGTCTAAATTTTGTAGGCAACATTCACCGTATTTTAGAGACCAACTGTTGGTACCTCTGCTTCGTGTTCTGCTCCGGCTTCTGCTCCGGTCTCGATCCCGGTCCCGCAATCTCTCTTTGCTCCAACTTCTGCTTCGACTCCTGCTGTAGCTCCGACTCCTCCCTCTTCTTCTGTTGTATCGATCTCTATAGGAGTCTCTTCTGGGAGGATTTCGGTCATAATCTCTCTTCCGAGAACGTTCATCTTTTTTCCTTTCATCACGGCTTCTAAATATGTAGTTTTGTACGTTAATTACAAGAACTACGAATCCATCATTTAAAACCTTAACTACCATTAAAAATCCAAGAAATGGCAATGGAAAATTAGAGAAAAGTTACAAATGGAATGGCCCTTCCTTTCTTCTTAAAAGACTTCTAAAATTCTTTTATTTGGTTTATGCATTTTAATTTTACCATCCACCACATTTTAAAATGTGTGTAAAATACTGTTTCTGCCCAACAGTGCACCTTCCACTGGCTGGAAACACCAAAAGGGTAACAGGTACTGAAGAGAAAACTTCTAAATTAAAATTACCACAATTCATTCTCAATAATAAACAAAGTAATTGCAATACAAACCACAACTATAACATAAAAATGAATTATAATACTCCAAAGTGATAACTGTGCACAACTTACTAGATAGTTTACACTGTCACTTACATACTCACAATTCAACAACACATACATAAAAGTCCTATTTTTAGGCTTATTAGGTGACCATACAGAAAGGAAATATTTAATTTAATAACACTATAAAAATCCAAAACCATCCGATTACTGATATAATACAAGAGGTTAAGCAATATTTATTACCTGGTATCTCTGTAGCGAGAACTTGACTGAGGAGGGCTGTGGTTTAATCTTCTAGAGAACTTTTTCTCTCGCTCTTCCTCTTTAACTATCTGAATTTAAAGTATATACATTAGATCCAAACGTGAGTACACTATAAATAGAGACTTTTGCACAACCAAATAAAAACAAAAAAATCAAAATGCTGAGCAAAGTCAGCAGTAACATTGAAATTAAACAACATTTTTGCATCTAATGCAATTAAGACAATCTTCGTAACATAGTAGATTTCTATTTCTAGGAACACTCCAAGCACAGGGTGGGATAAAATAAAGCAGAACAAGCAATCCTTCTTGTGCTGCACCGAAAATACAACTGCTTTTGCTACAGGTGGACAAAAATCCATACCGAGGTGGACTGACAGATCTGGGAAGACATGAATATTCAACAACTGACACAATAAGGTCTTTTCTTCATCAGCAGGTTAGCTGGTTCAGATCGCAGTTAAACACTTTCATGCAGCTAAACCTAGGCTGCTGTTGAAAAGGACAAACCTACTCCTCTCTTCCAGCTCAAAGAAGAACATAAACACTTGTGTGGGAACGAGGATGTTATCTGCATCAAGCAGCTGGAGGAATGAGGACTGCCATTTGGAATGGCAGCCTGGATTTATGCTGAAATAAAGAGCAGCATAACTACAATAGCAACCCCGAGCAAAGAACTAATGTAGGTGGCACTGCAACTCCTACACTATTCAGTAACTTTATTTACATTTGCCTAGTCAGAACCATTTTGGTTTACCATTGAAGCGCCCACTTACGTTTTGAAAAACTGTGCAGCAGTACTCAACCTACTAGGCACAAATCTTCTGACATATTTTAATGCTGTACTATAAGTTTGGGGACTATTATTAACAAACAAACAAGCACAATGAAGTTGAACTACAGAAGCAAACTACAGGAATAATGAGGAAAAAAGACATAAATTTAAAATAACATCAATGCCTACCTCTTCTTTTTTTGTCTCCTTTTCTTGATGCTGAAAAAATTCTACTTTCAGGCTTCCTGATGATGGCTGTTCTGGTGGAGGTAGATAGCTTTTTGTATTCACAGCATCAAAGAGTTTTTCCACAAATATCTGAGTTTCTAAAAGTAAAGAGTGTACAAAATATCCATTATTCAAAACTTCAGTTAACATTTGCTTTAAAAATACTTAAAAAAAAAACATTCACCAAGAAGTTAAAACAATGAAGAGTATTATTTTTAAATACTCGGCTGCTAATTTTGTATCTAAAAAGGAAATTTACAGAGTCAAGAAACATGTTAATAATGACAATGTTTTACAAAGGTTTTCAATCATTGAATTATTTAATGTATCTTAATAAAACATCTGGAAGAATATATACAGAGCTCCGATACTTCTAATTCTGGCAATAACTCTTAACATCTGTAATTCTCCTCCAGTAATATCAACAGACACAAAACATATACCTAATATATGCATAGTGCTATGTATCTGTTTTTTAAAACAAATTACTTCATGAAAACTGAATTACACTCTTCAAAGTAACAAAGCTAGTAAAGACATAAACACACAATTATATGGTCATGTGAATAAATTAAACACAACAGACTTTTCACTCAAGCTTAATTGTTATGACAAAGAGCATACCTTTCTGAAGAAATACATCCAACTGATCAACACACAATGCCTTCAGTTCCTTTTCACTTTTATCCTTCTTTACCAAAGCCAGAACATACTTAGCTAGGGCAGATGGATCTGCATCACATCTGCAAACAGATTAATAAAAAAAACAAAACCAGAAGCAATTAAATTACAGAAGTTAATGTCTGAAAATGGTATGACCAATACATATAAAGGACCAAAACCTTTCCTACCACAGTAACTGAAAAACACTCAGGGGTATTTTTTAAGACAGAGTTCAGATATGTAAGATCGCTAAGCATCACCTTTCTTTTCCAGAGAAGGAATTGTCTAGAATATTCCAAACAATATTCCACAAGAGCACCTCATAGCAAACTAGAAAGAACTATTTAGAATGAAACAGCTTCAACTGCCTACTAGTCTTAAACTCAATTACAAATACAACAAATATTTCCATAATTCCCCAATGATAAAATCAGTAATTCTGAGTCTAATGCTAAGTGACTGTTAATGGGGAAAGTCAGTCTACCTAATTACAAAAGAATACAGTGATACAACAGAAGTGATCTGTGCTATAAAAAAATTCAGACTCTCACAGAGTCTCTTTCTCTTAAATATGTTTTTAAAGAATCTTAATGCTACGTACATATGAACACCATAAAAAGCAGATTAATTGAAAAATCTTAATTTCAAAAGCCTAAGAAAAAGTGTTCATACAGTACTCTCACAGAAATATCCCTAAAAGGTACGCAGACAATGAAGTGAAACTTAGGGGATCACTACGAGCTTTAGACATCTAAATTCAATCCAAATTTAAGTATGGAGCACTTCAGTGTAGAAGCTGATGGTCTTGCGCACATCAAAAAAGAACTTAGAACAGAGTACGTTGTACATCCACATTAAGCAGAAAATTATTTAATGTAACTAATGTAATTTTATTATAAAGTTCTACGAATAGTAATCCTTAATGAACTTTGTAGTGGTATTAGAGTAAAACCTGCCAAAGCAAGCGAGAATACTGCAGAAAAACATTTCACACTTCATAATTCAAAACCAGTAACTAATGAAATGGTTAGACACTGGTTTATGAGACAGAACAGCAGCATTTTCTTAAACTATTTAATCCTATTAGTTAGCACAAACCAAAGGAAGATATCAGACTCCACAAAACCAGGCCGGATTTAACACACACACACACACACACACATTGGTTATGTGACACAGACAGCTAGCTTGTTTGGGTGGTGATCAAAGTTACTACTTGTGTTTTAAAGAACAGAGGGAAAAAAATTGCACTGACGCATCCTAACCACACATTCTCTCTAGCGAAAACAACTGAGAAGTAAAATTAAACTGCGGTCAGGGAGTCACACTCAATATGAAATGTTGATTTGCACTCATTTGCACTCAAATATGCACTCAACACACAAATACTGTTCCAGCACAGAAGTCCACTAGTCACAATGGTAGAATAAAACTGCAGTTCCCAATCTCTTTCACGTTAAAACAAGTAACATTTCAATGTTGAAGGTTAATTATAAATCTGAATGCTGATAACTCAAATTACAGGTATTTTAGACACCCGACAGAAGAAACCAAATCCGTCACCATATCACTCTACCCAATTCCTCCCTCCAAAGATGATATCTCCTGCGCAGCAAGCAACACCTTCTGTGCAAACATATCCACTAAATAAAGGGAGCAGATCTGTCCGCATCCATCCTAAGGAGATCCTCTGGATAGCCTGGGCCCAGCAGAGTGCTCTGAAGTTAAAGGTCAAAGCTTCAAACACAACTCGGCATCCTCGGGAAAGCAGGCAATAGCAGAAATTCATGCTGTAAAAGCAACTCGAGCTGCTAGGGGACATACTACAGTATTCTGTATGTCTGCATTATTCATAGATACAGGAGATGTGAGTTCACAATCAGCCTACACTCCAGAAGCTCCCACACACACTAAACCAACAAAATGCAAATATATGCTTTTAATCAAAAAACGTACTGTAGACCAATTGAAAAATCTTCAGAAATTATTTCCTTCAACTATCACATCTGGTTTGCCCCCATGCAGATTTCATAATTCTTTGTCCAGAAGAAAATGCTGTCCAAGCACCAATTCATCTCGGAAGCAGGCACGTAAATAACCTCCGACAGCAAGCGCGGTAGGACTGCACAGTCTGTCCAACGCTGGTAGCACCTGAGCACATCACCCCAACGGCCAGTGCTGAACAGAGTGTTCGACACAGGCTGCAGTGAGGGTTCTCGCCCAGCACAGCCCCCAGAGGGCCCTAACGCCAGCGTTTCATAACTTCTCAATGCTTGAATTTGCAAATTTTACTGTTCCTTAATGCAACTTCAATGTCACTACAGAAGATTTTCAGTCCTCTCCCAGTTTCAAGCCGAATCATGCCTTGCAAAACTGGTGTGCTATTTTCACATTACCTAGCCACAGTCATAACAGAAAAACAACTGGGGGGGGGGCACATTTTTCACATTATAATTCTCAATTATTTTCTTCTCCTTTCCATTCTCCACAAAACTCAGATGAAACATTTCAAGCTGAACTGTTTTACTTCAATTTCCACAAATTTGCTTCTCATCTGATAATACGAACAGACAGCTGTCACTGTTCAAAATCTGCTACAACTGATTTAAATGATGACACACGCATTCAAAATTATTCAGTGAAAAAAGCAAAAAAAGTCAGTCTACAAGGTAAAAACCCACGGCTGTTAGCTACTGCAACATACTTCAAATCTCCAGCTCCTACAGTAGTGACTACACAACAACCTCATATTCAGTTTCAAATAATTCCTCTATCAGGAGCATGGAAAATCTTGTCTAGAAAGCCACCTAGATTCCAAAAGGTGCAACCAGCCAACCAAACAAACCCCAAAGCCAAACAAACAAACAAACTTGTATAAAAATAACAAACAATTAGTGTGTGTCCCCGACTATTTCGGGCATCTTAGCAATACTGTCTACCCCAGAATGACTTCAAAATTTCTATCCATCAACCCAACTCCCAGATACTCCCAAGAAAATATCCTCAGTAAAAATGTATATAAATGTACTTTTAATCTCCAAACCACAGAATCACCTTCTCCTGTGGCACTGTCTTAGCATTTATCACTCTGTATGCAATACAATGCAAAACAATCACACTGAACTCTATCATTATTATTATTCAGTCAGTGTAGAAATTCCCCAGTAGACAACAGGAAGAATTTACATGCTTTCAGGTTAAAACTCTGTATTTATTTTGGCTATTCAAAAATACAATTTTTTAAGAAATACTACCAGACAAATTACTCCAAATTGATGCTAATTAAGCAATAATAAATACAACTCATTTTGTGGTAGTGAGATGGAGAAAATGTTATTTTGTAAATTGACAATATGATTTTATGTGATTTCTTTTCTCTTTTTAAAATTAAACCGCAAATGATCTTTACACAGCTGAAGGCTGACTTCCTTTTTAAAGTACTGACTTGAAACAGAAGTCTCCTCTTCTATCTCTGTTGTTCAAAGTTTGAAAAAAACCCACAACTGATCTGCTTTCTCCACATTACTGTAAAGACGATACTTGTTTCTGTAGCTAATATTTTAGAGAGATTTAACAAGGTTACAGTCTGATCCTTTGCTGCTTTTCAGACTATTACAAAATGCTTTGCCTTTTTTTCTTCTCCCCCCCCCTCCCCCCCCCAAGATGATGCTAAAATTGAATTGCTAGCAACCTGAAGTGGTGGAAGAGAGAAATAACTGGCCTCATGAAGTAAAAACGAAATTTAAACTTTACAAAACCATAAATACAGGAGGCCTGCCTGAAAATTTCTGTTCTTTATAGCTATTAGAGTTCTGGATATTATCGTTCATGGTTTTGTCTGGAGGAGAGCTGCTTTTTATAAAGCAATTCCTTTCTACTTTTTCATTCAGATTGAATTCCGAAATGTTGTGTAGAATACTCCCCACCCTTCCATTTGGTCAAAATCTGCTGGTTTTGATTGCAGAGGCCTCGAGTTTTTCTGATAAACAAGTCCTTATGTTCTCTAGTCTGACAGTATTTTCTTATCAGAAATAAGGGTCCTCTCTTATAGGAGCCTTTCTGTGTGAATAATCTGCAACCTGCTTGCTGTATCTTTGCTGTGCATATATGGATTTTTCACCCATTTTCAGCTAGCTTTACCAGTTTTTATAAACCTCTGCCTCATATTTTATGCTCTTGCAGTTGACAACGTTTTATTAAATGATGTCACTGTAAAGAAAACATGAAAGACACCTATGCTGACAGCAGCAAAATATACTGTATATACAAGGACTTATACAGTATATATCATGCTATATTCTTGCAGATTATAAGACTAATAGAGCAAGATCCTTAACTGACAAGTCAGAAAAAGCAGAACAAAAACAGAAAATCATCATTTCAAACAGTCTAAGTCGCATTCAAAACAAATTTATATTTAAATTCTAGTGTTCACGGAATTATACGCATTTTCAATTGTTAGATACAGGTTTGAATCCTCAGCTTAACTTGAATAAGGTGTGGCACATCACAGAATTGAGCATAAAGTGAATTTGTGCATTAAAAGCGTATCAGAAATTTAGACATAACTTCGTTCTTACACTAGAATTTCGTTACCACGAAAATGTTCACATGCATTTAAACATGTAAACCAGCATTTCTCAACTTTGAATCCCGTATCTACATCCCCTTAACTTTTGTAGGTGTGTGTTGCAAGCAGTAATAAGTATCAGTAATCACATAAATCCTCCTGTTTTCTCTTTCATGTTTTCTTTAACAAACAAAAAACAATTGGCACAAGTAATCTGAATTCACTTCCACTGCAGCAAGTACTTCCCAGTTCCTGCTACAACTAAACACCACGGCATGTTGTCTTACAGCCGCTTTCTGAATATATGACCCTAACTAGTAATGCCAAATGTTTTTACCTCTAGTAATGCTTTTTTCAGAGTCTGTACTCTATCAGTCACAAAATATGCAGTGTCTACTGCTCTATATTAAACAAGGGAGACTGCTCTCATAATCCTGCTTTAATAAACAGTATTTAATACACAGGAACAGATGGAAGAACTCTCTTGCTAGAGCTCTACATGTTCTTCAGGGACTGATATGGATACCTCCAACTGCTAACCACTAGAGAAAAGCTTCAAAAACCAAAGTAACACCCAATCAAATATTCTGTTCAACTGCAGAAGCAAAAGTTCACAACTGCAACAGACCTCATAGAAAAGCTCAAAATCCCTCTTTCTGATCTCATCTGGTTTGGCAGTTATTATTCGAAAGTACCATTTCATATAAAGAAAATAAAGCAGAAGAGGAAAGCTGAAGTTGTTACTGTAAATTTAAGCCATAAATGTTTTGTGGTTTGTTTTTTTTAAATAATGAATAATTGAGAAGGGGAAAATAATTTGGCTGCAGAGGACCCACTTCTCTGTAAAGTCTTTTTTTTTTTTTTTAATTGAATACTTTGTAATTCATCAAACATCACTCAATCTATCTGTTTCCAATACTCAATTTACATATTTTAAAATATAAAATACTAACTGTTCTGAGAACCCACTTTGATTTTTATAATCACCATACAACTACAGGCATCAGCCTTAACTTACTAATTCATTGGACATGGAATACATAATAAAGTTGTCGGCAAAAAAATGTTATCAGTGTAGCTGTACATACAAAATCCCGTATTAACAAGAGAGCTTATACTGACTTAGAAATACTCTGCCAAAATAGCTAGAAGTAATTCAACAAGGCAGATAAGCCACACCAGCAAAATACCTTTGTACGTAAATATTGCATAAGAACCATTTTAAAAGATACTGAATCAAAGAATACAGTAAATATCTCTCAAGCCTTAAGAAAGAATAGACACAAACTTTTAATACAGTATGCTGTGGACATATTTGGCCAGGTTAGTGCCTATGAATGTGTTTAAGCATCAGTACAGAAATACTTAAAATGAAAGACAATGCTGTTTATTTGAGTATATTTAATATAAAAGGTATCAAAAGCGAAGGCAGATCTGAAAGTCTCTGTTCGACTAAGTATTCCACTATCACCTAAGAACACTGGGCATGTCTCCCCAGCAGGGCCGTGAACTCTCTACCACACAAATATCAGATCTAAGGCCACTAGGACTTCTGTTACAATACTCATACCAACAGCAAAAAAACCCAACCAACCACCTGATGGTTAAACCAAGGAGGAAAAAATCCAAGGAACTGAAAAATGGCAAGCAGACTCAAGAACAATAGTTGTGAAGTTGATAAGAATATATCTGAAAAATTCACATAAAGAACTTGTTAATATTGCCTATCCTACTCCAGTCTGATCTCCTTGAATAATGTTTTCCAACACAACAGAGCACAGAATGAGTAAAGATACATATTCTAGGTATACTACATATATAATAAGCTGAAGCCTTTTACAGTATTAATTAATTAGCTTGAGGAAAGGTCTGAAATACCTAAATCTAGATATTTTCCTCTCAGAAAAACCCACAACTCCAGTGCTATGAAGTTCTTCATGCTGCAATTCATCATTTAAGGCAGTCACCAATACGTGAAGTAGCCACTTTGAAATGGAGACTTAAAAAAGTAATAATTGCTGGTTACTTTTTAAAAAAGTAGTACCTACAGTATTAATGCAGATCTGGTACTATGGTGCTGCAGTAAACACTACAGAAACCAATTTAACAAGAGGATAATCCTTTATTTTGCTAAAAATCTCACTGGCATGGCAAAACAAACCGCTGCTTAAATATTACACTTATTAGACAACCATCCAACCATTACATAGAAAATAAATTCGATTTTTTAAGCTTTTTGGCAATACAACTTAATTCACTTTTCTACATGCCTTTTCCATCAAAAGAAACCTAGTATTCCAAAGTCTACCACCTGGTGAAAGTGTTTGGCAAATGTATGCAAATTCCTAAAGGGAGATGTACATAACTAGTGTTTAACGATAGGGTATGTAACCTTCTCACTGTCTGGGGCGGGGAGGGGGGAAAATTCCCATGCTGAAGCTGTCAAACTGTAATCTGACAGTTTTCACAAACTGAACTGGGTTACTCACTTTGGGGAAAACGTGTACTTGGGGGAGGGAGAGAAGTGAGGACAGAAAAGCAACTGCCATTAAGTTTTTTTGTAACCAAAACACTGCTTGTTCATTTCAGATACATTTCATTGCCTTTATTTCAAGCTAATGCCAAGACCTTCAATCTAGACTCTATTTCGGACAGAACTAGTGCAGATACACTACTTCTTTAAAATGGTAAAAGAAACTACATGAGGGGGCTTTTTTTCTTCATTTTTTACAATGAATGTACAGACCAAAAAGATGCTGCAAGTCCTGAAACTAGTTCCTTGACAAACGTAAACTACCATAACGTAGTGAAACCGCAAATGCATGTCTGAAGTCCCCCAGGCAGTGAATGGTCTCTCTGTAAAGGAAATAACATGCAGGTGCATGCTATTTGTCATACTCTGGTCCTGAGAATTTACAACTTAAACTTCAGAGTCCTCATTTTGTTGCCTAAAGACTAATATTTATACTTCTCTAGAACACCGCTCAGTTCTTGACATTAACCAAGGTGGACACAGTTACGTCTAAAGGCTGAGAGACATGCTTCGTATTTGCAGGGCTGAGTGTGTGCAGAAAAATGTACGCTGCATATCAGGCAGAGCAGCTAGTATAATTTAGGCAGCTGTACCTTTCTGTTGTGTCGCTACTAAAAAAGATCTATAAAAAGCTACAGTGTTCAGTAAGATCCAACTTTCACCTTGAGACACTACTGTGTATGAGAAGGATCACTCTCGTAATGTTCACTTTAACAGTAGCTGAAATAAGAGAAATAAATTGAGGAATGCAACAGCCTCCAATGCTGTTACATAAGTTACAAATGCCATTACAATAGTACAGTACCCAGATCCGACAAGTTCATACAGCTGCAACCAGTAACTGGCAGCTTAAAATGCCACCTCTAGATTCAAGAGAGCTCTCAAGGGGCAGAACAGCTGTCAGCTTGCTGGCTGTCCAACACACATTCAAAGCAGAAAGCAGAAATCGTTACAGTGCCCGTATGACTTGCGCTGCAGCCAAGGGGTTCCATTTCACTGCTGACTGTCAGTTCAAGAACAAGAAAGGTTTCCTGTAACAGGAATAATTTTCTCCTCTTTATTTTCTGCTTTCATCTACACCTTAAAATACAAATATCTTAATTCCATCACAGTATTTTGACACAGAAGCTTAGCAGTATCAGCACTCTAAGTTCGGAACCTCCATTTCTCAAATACAGCAGCTCTCCGTGAGTCAGGTGAACAAATATCAAGTTTCATAACAGATGTAGAAGAGTAACTTTACTAGTTTTAAGAGAGGAGCATACCAATGACATGTATTTGTGCTTAATGTAAAGTGTTAACAGAGTAAGTGACATGAAGAGAACTATCTATTGCTTTTGAACTTCTTAGGAAGTTTCACGGGAAACGAGAGTGAAACCTCCTGGTGGGCCGATGAGCGTTACTGGTAGGATAGTGTGCCACATAGATGTGGAAAGGAATGCCGAAATTTTCAGTTTAATTTATTTACATTCTTTCAGTATCTCAGCTTATTAGCATAATCCTTCCACCACTGTTAAACCTTTTTTATTCTCTACCTTTAAGTAACTGGGTGAAGATAACTAACCATTAACTCAGTAACAATTAAGCAAAGCTCCCAACAGCTAAAAATTATGATGCAATTTAACAAAGAAAGCTTGGAAATCACGACAAACAAAAACAGAACAGTGAAGGCATAACTGAACCCCAAAACACACTGTTTGCCCTAAAATATTCCAATGACAAATATATTCAAAATATTCTTTAAACAATTTGGATTTTATTCCCTCTGACATAAGCAGTTACAATACCATGATCACTTACAGAATTAGCAGATGCATAAAACCCTTCCATGTTAATGTTGTATGCCTAAATACCGCATAAATATTGTTTTAGTATTTTTTGTCTTCCTTGCAAGTCTGATATAGTACATGAACAAACAAACCTTCATAAAAACATAAATACAGCAGACTGGAAAAAATTAGATATGGGAGCCTTAATCAAGCTGTAAGTAAAATTCAGCAGGCCAGTGGAAGATTTTAATTAAATTTAATTGACACAAAGTAATTAAAATAAAGAAAATTTTCCACTGTAAAGAATTAGGGCAAGGGGGAGAACATTACAATGTCTTAAAGGCAAAATAGTGAGTGCAGTATTAGTACAAAAGAGCTATTTATTTCACAGGTAGAGATTTAAACAAATTCAAGAAAAAAAAAAATAGAAAAAGACATCCCTGCCTGGAACTTTGCCAAGCCAGATCCTGATTTTCCAGCAAGGATTATATGCACAATTTATATAGGATCTAGAACGGACTTGCAGAAAAGAAACCCATCATACTAGATATGGCTCAGTGAAGACCTTCTTAGCACAGAAATCAGAAGTGACAGATGTAAGGTTATATTCAAAGTTTAACTCCATTTTCAAACACTTGATAGAAGCCATGCCATGGACAAGAAGTGTAAAACACCAGAAACCAAGCATAATGCTGTCTGCAAGCAATGAAGATGACTGTTGGCAAATGTCTTTTTCACAGAGCTGGCTGGAGTTGAACATACAAGATAGTTGCAGTCAAATACAGAGCAGCCACAGCACAAAAAAAAAAATTGTCTTGCCATTTTGTTTACACTAGTATTACACTCACATAGATGTATTTGTAATCGTTCTGTATGCATACCTGGTAACTCTGTACACCAAACCGAGCTACTCAAAGAGTTATTTCCAGCACCACGAAAGTAGCCTCTATTTGAGGAACTGTAAAAAGTTACTGGAGAACTACCACCCCTCAAGCAGAGCTGGACTGTGCAAATGCTCCAGCACGGCACCATTTGCAGTTTCTGCCTCACTGCAACGTGACCAAACTCATATAAGGAGTGTTTGTATGAAGGATCACCAAGGCTTTGCCAAAGGCATTCAAGCAGTCCAAACCAAACAAACAAAAAGACCCAGCAACCCACCACAAACAAACAAAAAATTCCAAAACTTAAATCCTGTATCATCCCTTTCCTCCAAATGTTCTTGTCTATGAACAATATTTCCCAGAGGCACCACGTGAAAGCAAGCCAACCACCAAATCATGTCCAGTCCATACAACAATATAACATGCTCGTTTCATTCCTCTAAGAAGTTAGCATTCTTGCTAATGCTTTAAAACAGTTTAAAAATAAAACTTGATGATAAAATGAAACAACCTTTATGGATACTGCTATCTTCCAGTTGTGCTTCTGAAACATCATGTTTCACATGTGTTATGGCCTTTGGAACAAGCTATACATCCTGATTAAAAACTGCTAGCTACTTGGAAATGGGCAACTTGGAAAGTAAAGCATGTTCTAACTACTCAGCTCTAGATACCTAGCATAAATATAGACCTATGCACATGTGTATAAAATTTATTTACTTATCTTCTTAAACACACTTCTCCCCTTAAAACTACTGAGACAACACCTCCCTAACAGTTTAATACAGTGATGTCTTCCTTAGTCTAGCTTCCCATCTTGCAGCTAAAGTTTTCTGAAAGAGCCACAAGATAAAAAGCTGGCACATTATTTTATTAAAAGGAAAAGCCAAGTAAAAAATTATCTTCAGGTTATGGTAACACCTCCAGACGACCAGCACATAGGGCCTCATTGTACCAGTACTGCACCAACAGCAGGTACTTCTTTAGAAGTAACTGCACGCTAAAATTTTCATACAGCCATAAGCTGTGTCTGTAGGCACACATTTCGGATAGCTGACATCAGAAGCAGCTCCAAGAGTATTTGACTGCTAGGAAATGAAAATACTTCTACAATAATTCCAATATTTATTGGAATAATGCAGTTACATATGACTCTGCACAAAACTGAATGACAGTTGAATTTAACGGTTCCTGCTGGTTTGTTTTCTCCCAATGCTGGAAATTCAGAGAACTCAACATCCTCCAGGTCACCAACCCACAACATAGTTTTCCAGCACGAGAACCACACTCAAACAGCTCATACACTACATTTAACTTAAGAGAAACATGTTGGTCCTTTTAGTGCTAAAAAGAAGAAAATTGCACTGATCCCAAAAGCTGAAAACCCCAATTTTACCCTTTAACTGCTGACTACACTAGCAGACATCACTGCAACCCGAGTTTGTCACCAGGATAAGAAGTTACTACTACACATCACTAATGAATGGAGCTTGAGGGGGGGAGACAGAGAAACTATACCGACCTCCAGTTAAACAGTATCTGGCAAACTTTCGATACTTTTTATCTCGTGAATAGGAAACTTACAGTATTCTCTAGTGAAGTTAAACTTCAGCTCCTGACCCGTAATACCCAAGAGCAGAAAAACAGTATAAATGAAATTTGGATGCAGATCTGCAAAAGAGCCTAATGTATTTACTCAATAAAGGGATTCTGAAGTCAACTGAAGCCCTCCTGTAAATGCCACTAGCAGACTTCAAGTTTCAGATTTCACAGAATTTAAAAATGCTCCTTGTAAACTGTTTGAAGCTAACGCACCAATCTCCAGCTGCTGACTGAGGGGTGTGCATGATTTATCATTTCGAATTACCAACATATATTTCAGAAATAACAAGATATCCCAAAACTAAGTATCCCCTGTTCCAAGCCTCTTGACGAGCACACTTTAAATACACCTGTCAAGCTGCTGATTGCCATTAACAGAATATTCACGCAACAAAGTATCCAGAGACTAAGAAGCAGCATTCTGCACCAGAGGACTAGCTGGATCTATTACCACAGAACACAATGTGCTCTGTTATTCTAGTATTACCTTACATAGACCCAAAACGAAGATTAGTTCACCTTTCCAAAACTACACCTTTACAAGAAGATGCATGTTTTGAAAAAAACAAACAAACAAAAAATATATATATATATTCTACCACAGTCTTGAGGTTCAAATTTCTCATTTGCTGCAGGCCTAAACCAAAGTCCACTGAAATTAAGTTCAAGACTCATCCTATTTCAGTGACTTGGATAAGCGCCCATGGAAAAAAACACCACACCAGACACCACCCCCACCCCCCCAAAACACAAGTGAAGCTCTCTTTAAAATGTCCCAGCGTTTTATAACTTGTTCAAGTTATTTCAGCATAAGCCATACAAACTACACACATGCACACATATACTTAACTAATGGCTATGGAAGCCGTAACGCTGACTTCCCCCCTCCCCCCCCATTCGATAGCATCAGAGTAAAACCAACAGCGGCCAAACACCTCAGAAAAGTTGATAGCAGAATGAATTTACAAGTTCTGGTTTTATTGATTCAAATCAAGCTCCAGCAATTTAATTCAGACATGTTAAAATGGTGTTTCAGAATGACAAGTCAAGTGCATGCCTTGATCTAAAATGTCTACAGACACCGTAGTCCAGAAGACGAAACCTTTAAAACCAAGTTCGCGCCTCAGTTCTACTAAAATATCATTCAGAGAAGGAAGACATGGACTATTTACAGAAAAGCCCCAATTAGTCACACGAATGCTACGCTTAAGAGACCAAGCAGGTATTCGCAAATAGGCAAATTATTCTCTGGGGCTCCTACTCCCAAGTGCTCTACTGATGCAATTTTTATTCGGGGGGAGGGGTGGGCATGGAAACAAGAGAGCATCAAATATTCAGAACGACTGAGGAAGAGGAGGAGTGCGACAAGCCTACGGAGAAACGCTACCGGGAAGATCCCAGGATCCCGGAGAACGTCCCGCCGGGGCACCTGAGCTCTCCCGGGGAAGGTCACCGGGCAGGGTGGCCGGCTGTGGTTCTCAACCTGGGGCCGGAGCGGGGACCGGCGGGCCGCACAGGCGGGCTCCTTCCCTCCCGCTCACCCGGCTCTACAAAGGGAGAGGCGAACGCGGTAGCCGGGGCGGGGGAAGCTGCCGCATCCCACGGAGAGAGACACGGTCCTCGGCCAGTCCTGCCCCCCAGCACGGCCGGGGGAACGGGGAGGGGGGACGCAGCCCCGCAGACGAGGGCCGGGGGGGAGGAGGAGGAGGAGGGCGCTGGGAGGGCCCCTCCGGGGTGCCCGCCCGGGCCTCTCCTGCAGCGCGCTTCGCGCCCCGGAGGCTCCCCGTCTCTTCCAAGGGAGGGTTTATTTCGGAGGAGGGGGCGTGGGGGGAAGGGTTAGCGGCTACTCACATGGGCTCCAAGGTTTTGCTGAGCCAGGATTTCAGCGCCTCGAAGTTTTCTATGATCATTTTCACCACCATCCAGAGCGGCCCGGGCC
>Ga0065711_1038546_pt1 | contig 18652 bp, 16 predicted proteins | sample Hoacrofraction12_FD_59098 | JGI IMG/M metagenome (GOLD analysis project Ga0065711, IMG submission 59098) | Hoatzin crop microbial communities from Cojedes, Venezuela - Epithelial fraction 12 v2 (version 2) | ecosystem: Host-associated > Birds > Digestive system > Esophagus > Crop | place...
GGACGGGGTCCTGTGCGGCCTGCTGTAGGTGACCCTGCTTCGGCAGGGGGGTTGGACTAGATGACCCACAGAGGTCCCTTCCAACCCCTACTATTCTGTGATTCTGTGATTCCGTGAAGAATGTCCCTCAAGCACTGGAGCACTCCTATTGCTTAAAGCTGTTTCCAACGAGGTGCATTATTGCGGCTAGATGAATTGGTTCAAGACGAATCCAAAATTTAATGGAATAGATACAGTAAAGACTGTTCTCAAATGTTTGCTGTGCAATAGGAAATGACAAAACATCAGAGCCTAGTAGCTGAACAATGTCTTATTTCCTGCTGGTAATTCTGAGGTAAGTACAGTTGTGCTCTTCAAAAAACGTGGGGGAAGAGACAAAATATTCAGGCGAACCACTTCTGTAAGATCTAACACAGTCACAGAGACCACAGATACCAATTTACACAGAACATCTCAGCATCCCTGCTGGTTGCCTTGTAACTGGAATGAGAACTGCCCTCATTTTTATAAAACCCTGGGAATTGCAGCTGACATCATGAACTTCCTGCTCTTTTCCTCCGTGGTGGGCTGACCTTGGCTGGCCATGAGGTGCCCACCGAGACACTCGCTCATTCCTCCTCCTCAGCAGGACAGTGGGGAGAAAATACAATGGAAAAGCTCATGGGTTGAGATGAGGACAGGAAAATCACTTACTGTTTACCATCATGGGCAAAACAGACTCGACTTGGGGAAGATTAATTTAATCTATTGCCAATTACTAACAGAATAGGATAGTTTGAAACAAACAAAACAAAACTAAAACTGCCTTCCCCCCAGGCTCAACTTCCCTCCTGACTCTTCCGCCCCCTCCTCCCCCCAAGTGGTGCAGAGGGGCGAGGAATGGGGATCGTGGTCGGTTCATCACATGTCTTTGCTGTTCTTTCCTCCTCCCACGCTTCCTCTGCTCCAGCATGGGGACCCTCCCACAGGAGACAGTCCTTCCCGAACTGCTCCAGCACGGGTCCTTCCAGCGGGATGCAGCCCTTCAGGAGCAGACTGCTCCAGTGCGGATCCCCTGCGGGCCACAGGTCTTGCCACAAAGCCTACGAGGAGCCTGCTCCACAGTAGGTTCTCCATGGGATGCAGCTTTCTTCAGGGCACATCCACATGCTCCAGCATGGCGTCCTCCATGGACTGCAGAGTTGATACCTGCTCTGACATGGCTCTCCATGGGTTGCAAGGGGTCAGCCTGTGTCACCATGGTCTTCTCCAAGGACTGCAAGGGAATCTGCTCCGGCACCTGGAGCACCTCCCTCCTCACTGACCTCGGTGTCTGCAGGGCTGCTTCTCTCACATTTTCTCACTCTTCTCTCCCTCACAGAAGCCACCCCTGCAGCCCTCCACTACCAAAACTTGCCACAATGTCCCAGTGTCCTGGCAAACCAACACATCCTCTTTCATTCCAGCTCTGTTTTCTTCAGCTGCATGCCAACTATGCACAGCTGCTCCACTTGCCTTCCACATTTACTGATCCAACAGACTTCAGTGTCAACCTTCAAGGCCCACAGACTCCACACTATCGGCCGCTGAGACATAATCTAGGCCACTAGGACCAAAACCTATTTCTAGGTCATTTCACTGAATCAAATTCAGTATTCATCCTTTCCACTACACTGAACTCAAGCTAATTTTTTACAGTTCATATATGGCTTGACTGTAAAATTAGCCTGAATGATTTTTTTCTTCTCTGGTGAATAGCATGCCTCTGCTGGAAAGCTGTTTCGCAGACAGCTACCTGCAACTAAACAGACCACTCCACTTCTATGGTCCTTGAGAAAACACTTACTAGGACGTGGCTTTGTAATTAGGGAGCTAACTACAAAACTGAAATCATACCTCCACATTCAAAGCCCAGATCGGAGGTGAATTCCCTCTGGTTTAAATACAGCCAATTTCCCCAAACCTGGCTTTAGTTTCTGCATTTGTAAAATGGGAATTACAGTACTTAAATGCCCAACTAGAGAATAAAAAGGATAATTACTCCGCATACATAAAAGGCTGTGTGAGTGAAAATCTACTGAATGAATAACACAAAATGCAAGGTAGGGTCAAAGAGAAATTAATAATGCAGGACTCCACAACAAAGTATATTTACTAAGTTTTGTGATGGGAGTAAAACAATTTACTTGCCCTTCTGTATCTGTTAAGTACTGAGAGACAAAGGACTGTTGGGTATGCTGTTCCTGATGTTTTTGTCCAGGAACAGTATGCTGTCCTGCGATATTATTTATTTTTAATAGTGTCTGGCAATGCAAATACAGATCTGGAAGAATCAGCATCCTTATAGATGTGCCAGACCTTCCTGTGTTTCTTCCTGGATCCTGCATATCCCTATGCAACACACCTTCCAGTGCACCGACTCCACTTATCTCCACACAAGCACAGAGGGAAGTCTGCCCTTACGTTGTATGTTGCAGGCACAGGACTGTAAAACCAAAACCGTACAGCGCAAGTAACAGCCAAGGAACGACATTCAGTTCCAGACAGTGCCGTTCCACGGCCTCGCTACGACGTGCATCTCCAGAGCAGCAAAGGGAATTAAACGGCCATCACTGCAGGAGAGCCTGGCTGAGGCCTGCAGAGCTAGGTCAAGGTTTTTCTTCTCTTGGAATTGTGTCACCAAAAGACAAAAATAATGAAGAAGTAATAGCCTTTTTATGATCAACAGTTTTGTACACCTAAAAAGCAAATACTGTCATTTAAGAACTGCAGTAGCAATCTAAACTGAGAAGCATTTTCGTATCACATTAATATAGGTTACAGATGGACAGGAAGCTTAAAGAGTATCTTCTTTTTGTGTTTTAAGATACCAACTTTAATAATCACAGTCCATTTTTTAAAAGCCAAATAGAGGAAAGAAGTAGTAGCAATAATAAACAGAAGGAAAACATACAAAGTATATGACATCTAATATATTTAGAATCCTCTTTGTAAGAGCCAGTAAAATTCAAAGGTATGTTGTTTTGCTGTATCTGTTGGCTCTGCATTCCACAGAAGTGGAAGATACGAGAGATAAAAGAGAAGTTAATATAAATGTTATTTCTGAGAAAGAGCGGGGCATTAACAGTCAGGCTTAACTGGGCTCACAGTCAGGGTTATTCTCTGCAAAAAACCAGGAGAATCACAAAGAATCCCAACAACTAACTTACAGATGGAGTCTGGTTATACTTTTTGTTTAAGAAGATTTTACATTGAAATTCTTATTCTTCCCCAGATGCCATGCTCCAGCTAAGTCGCAACTTACTGGAAGAGCTACAAGATAAAGCTTTCCTACACAGTTCAAAACTAAGCAAATCTGAATGGTCCCTTCTAGCCTTTTATGAATCTTTTCATAAATTCATAATGTAAAATGCCGGCACGTTACAAAAGCAGGCACTAGAAGACAAAATCAAGCGAAGGTAGCAGGAGGCCTGTGTGATGAATGCAGAGCTCCTAGGGAAACTGAAACACAAGAAGGAAGCATACGTGAAGTGGAAGCAGAGTCAGGTCACCCAGCAAGAATGTGGGGACACTGTCCAAGTGCACAGAGATGGAGTTAGGAAAGGTGAAGCCCACCTGGTGACTGACCTAGGGCAACAAGAAAAGGTTCTACACAGAGATCAGGAGCAAAAAGAAAACTAGGGAAAATGCAGGCCCACTGCCAAATGGGGCAGAGCAACAGGTGACAAGGGGCACGGAAAAGGCTAAGGCACTCAATGCCTTCTTTCCTTCAATCTTTACTGGTAATATTTTCCACATCATAGGTCCCTGAGACCACCGGGAAAGTCTGGACCAAGGAAGACTTACCCTCAGTGGAGGAGGATCAGATTAGGGAACATTTAAACAAACCAGATAGACACAAGTCCCTGGACCTTGACGGGATGCACTCATGAATGCCAACGGAAGTTGGCCAGTGTCACTCTGAGGCCACTCAATAATACATGCAAGGTCATGGTAATCAGGAGATGTTCCTTATAATGGGAAGAACGCAAATATTGTTCGTGTCTTCAAAAAGGGCAAGCAGGAAGAGGATCAAGGAACTAAAGGCCAGGCAGCCAGACCTCACTCCCTGGGAAGGTAATGAGCCAAGAAGTCTGGAAACCACTTCCAAACATAACAAGGACAAGGAGGTGACTGACAGTAGTCAACATGGATTTACAAAGGGGAAAATCATGCCTGATTAAACTGTTAGCCTTCTATGACAAGATGACTGGCTTGGTGGATGATGGGAGGGCAGTTGATGTTGTTTACCTTGATTCTAGCAAGGCTTTTGAAACTCTCTCCTGTTACACCCTCACAGACAGAGGAAGTATAAGGTAGATTAACGGACAGTGAGGTAGACTGAACTGCTTGGATCAATGTTGACTAAGTTGGCTGAACTGCCTGGATCAAAAGGTTGTGCTCAGTGGCAGGAAGTCCAGCTGGAGGCCCATCACTAGCAGTGCTCCCCCCAGGGTCAGTACTGAGGCCAGTCCTGCTTAACATAGAATTACAGAATAGTTTGGGTTGGAAGGGACCTTTAAAGGTCACCTAGCACACCCCCTGCAATAAGCAGGGACATCTACCACTAGATCAGGTTGCTCAGAGCCCCGTCCAATCTGGCCTTGAATGTTTCCAGGGATGGGGCATCTACCACCTCTCTGGGCAACCTGTGCCAGTGTTTCACCACCCTCATTGTAAAAAATTTCTTCCCTATATCCAGTCTAAATCTACCCTCTTTTTAGTTTAAAACCATTACCCTTTGTTTTATCACAACTGGTCCTCCTAAAAAGTTTGTCCTCATCTTTCTTAAAAGCCTCCTTTAGGTACTGAAAGTCCACAGTAAGGTACGTCCAGAGCTTTCTCTTCTCCAGGCTGAACAACACCAACTCTCTCAGCCTTTCCTCACAGAAGAGGTGTTCCAGCCCTTGGATCATTTTTGTGGCCTCCTCTGGCCCCACTCCAACAGGTCTGCGTCTTTCCTAGGCTGAGGGCTCCAGAGCTGGATGCAGGACTCCAGGTGGGGTCTCACCAGGGCAGACTAGAGGGACAGAATCCCCTCCCTTGACCTGCTGGCCACAATTCTCTTGATGCAGCCCTGGGATACAATTGGCTTTCTGGGCTGAAATATCTTCGTTACTGACCTGGATGATGGGACAGAGTGCACCCTCAGCAAGTCAGCAAATGATACAAAACTGAGAGGAAAGTTCATACACCACATGATTGTGCTGCCATTCAGCAAGACCTCCAGTGGCTGGAGAAATGCGCTGACAGGAACCCACCAAAGTTCAAGAAAATCCTGCACCTGAGAAGGAACAATGCCATGCACCAGTACAGGCTGGGGGCTGACTAGCTTGGCAGAAAAGGACCTGGAAGTCCTGATGGACAAGTTGAACATGAGCAACGTGCCCTTGCAGCAAAGATGACCAAAAGCCTCCTGCATTAGGCAGAGGTTTGCCAGCACCTTGAGGGAGGTGATCCTTCCCCTCTTCTCAGCTCTGGTGAGACACACCTGGCGTGCTGTGTCCAGCGCTGGACTTCCCAGTGAAAGAGAGACACTGAAGCAAATTCAATGAAGCTCCTTGAAACTAATCACGGGACTGGAGCATTTGATACAAGAGGAGAAACTGAGACAGCCAGGATTATTTAACTTGGAAAATGCTCATGGTGCATCTTATCAATGCGCATAAATACTTAATGCAGGCAGCAAAGAAGACAGAACCAGATATTTCTAAGTGGTGACCAGTGAAAGGATAAGAGGCAACGGGCAAAAAGTGAGACACAGGAATTTCCATTTCAACATCAGAAAAACTTATGTTGCTGTAAGGGAGATTGAACCCTGGAACAGGTTGCCCAGAGAGGCTGTGGTGTCTCCATCCTTGGAGATACTCAAAACCCAACTGCACAAGCTCCTGAGCAGCCTGTCCAGTTTGACCCTGCTTTGTGCAGGGGGGTTGGACTACACAGTCTCCAGAAGTTCCCTCCAATCTCTGTTAAAAGAGAGTCTGTTAACAGGCTTTAAAAAGTTATTTTCATTCAGTGGACTCCCTTCTGACATCTTTCACAGCTGTTTAACTCGGGTGCCTACTAGTTTGGACTTGTGAGTTACCTGTGCTCCTCTCAGCCACCTCTCACTCAGATTCGTCACTAAAAATCCACAGTCCTTCCTCTTCATCAAAGCTGTCCCAGACTTGGAGACTTCAGAGACTCTTTAAATTTACATGCATATGATGTAAAGGACGTACACTTTTCAATTTCACAGAAAACATTCAGAAATCTGGCTCAGAAAGGTATTTCAATACAGAAATAATCCCAGTGACTTATCTTTTTAAATTTAGCCATGAGCTTTAGTACTTTGCAGAACTGGACTTTCAACACTTAGGGACCAAACCTGAACTTGCTGTGGTCCTTGAACACTTCCCCAAACCAGTGTGAGCACTAGGACTCAATGGGGCTCAGAGTCCCTCTCAGGTCAGACTTTCACCCCAAAATACCACACCTATAGGTTGATAGTACACATAGTACACACATACCATACCTATATGTATATATCATACCTACATATGTTCCATACATGTAGGTGTGGTACAAATCTACACCCTGCCTCCCCAATCACATATATATGTATATAACACATACACATCTATATACATATATTCTCTTCAGAACAGCACAGAAAGATACTACTCTTACAGCAGGTTGCGTGCAGAGTGCCTTAGCAACAGTGTCTCAGACCAGTATTGGTAAGCCATGGAAAAATTTTCATATTAGAGAAATTTGAAGCTGAGGGCTCAAGTCAAGCAGAGACCTGCCTCTGAACTCAGCAGTGGTTTCATTGTCAGTATCTAAACTCTCCAAGTAGCCACAGTACGAGCTGTGGCAAAGCAGCACCACAATCAACTACCAGGGAAGCAGGGAATTAAAAATCACAGCAGGGTCTTTCTGGTGTACTCAAATGTGGAAACCAAGGCCATCCTGCATCAACGTACTATACAGATCTTGAATGACTATCTTTTCTTTTTGCTTGAAAAAAGCCACAGACAAAACCATCATACAAAAAAAACCCAGATAACATTTATCATCACAGAACAACTGCTGTGTAAAATGTCATTATTTTTACTACACAAGGTGAGATAAATTTTATTCTGCTATCAAATGATAAGTATGTATAGCTTTCCATAATGGTTTACTAGGAAAAACGATTGTGAAATCAAAACAATAGTAAAAGCGGCACACCTTTAAGCCTTTCAACATCTGATATACCAGGAACTGGATTCGGTCTTCAGTTAGTTTCTCATGCTTCATTATTTTACTCAAGTCTGTTCCCATAAATGGCATGACAAGGTAGCTGGAAAAAAAAAAAAAAGAAGAAAGAAAAAAGGACAGAATAACTTTGTCAAATAAATTGAAACATAACTGTATGTTATAGTTCAGTGACAACATTACATTACAGATCATTCCATTTATCAAACAATTCCATCATCATACCCCTGCCCTCCAAGTTTCTCCATTTTTATCTGTTTTGATTGTCATAAAGAGGTGTCACCCAACGCTGTCATTGATTATGGAAAGTTGCTAGTTATCAGAAGAATGCAGGTTCTGCACTAGTTAGAAAGAAACCAACCAAGAGCCCCATGATATTTCAAAGACACCTAGACAGGAAACTAAGACATTCATGCAATGCTATGCATCTCGCAATCATGATTATAGCATTGAACTAGCAGCAACCAAACCACCTAGATGGTTCCTTCGAACAGACAAGGTCAGGTGTAACAGAAACAGAGCTGATCAAATTAGGAGGCAACAATAACTTCCATTAATTTTCATCTGGGATCACAAACTGGGATCTTCAGTACTTAGTACTGATAAGGGACACCAGGAACAGAAAGCTTGAGAATGCCCAGCTGGCATTTCAAGGCTAATGTTCACTTCAGATCCAAAACCAGACCACTGGACTGGGAAACCAGCCAGGGAGTACAACAAACCTCAGTGCAGGTAACCACTAAAAGATTCAGCAGCGTCAGCAGTCGAATTAATCCTTGAATTAGGATGGATCACATGGGAGACATGTCGTGTAGCAGGCATCATTTTCAGCGTACTTGTCTGGGTTAAGAATTGTCCTATCATTTGGGCAACCTGGGCCTTAGGGTAAGGAATCAGTACTTGAAAGGTGGATTAGGGAATCAACCAAGCTGCCACTTAGTAAGGGCTGAAAGAAGTACACACCTTATAAGATAGGTAACTGGTTCTAATGGCAATCTGAAAAGCCCAGCCTACCAATTTTGAAGTTGCACATAAGAGTTAGATTAAGATGAAATTCAGAAAAAAAAAAAATCCATGAAGCAACATTTTTGGAATTCTTCATTTAAAAAAGCAACAGTCCTTCCTCCTGCCCAAACAATGATGCCCTGCTCCAAAACACAAACAACTCAGAACTTACAAGTCATTAAACTTCTCCAGTGTTACATCTGGTGTGAACACATCCAATATTCCAATGACCTAAAAATAAGGGAGGGGAGAGAGAAAGACACACCATGGATTAACACTGATTTAACACAAAAAACCCAGAACTCCACAGTAAGTGAAAAGACGTAATAAAAAACTTTTCCATAGTGAGACATTAGCTACAGGTATAAAGATGGCAGAAAGAATATCTAAAGTAGTGCTTAGCAACACCAGGATTTGTTAATGTTTAATTTTCTAACTCTGAGGGCTGTTTGACCCTATGATAAAAAATAAAAAAATGTATTTACTTGAACAAAAGTTCAGAGGCTAAGAGTTTTATGTAAGAGGAGACAGCAGCTTTAACGTGAATCACTGAAGTGTGGAAAATAAACCACACAATCTGTTTATAACCTGAAGTATTCATAAGTGCTGTTCACCTAGCCGGGCCTGCTGCTTGTCCACAAAGAACACTTTAAACGTCTTCTAATTTCAGCTACAGGGTAAATTAGGTACATAGACTATCATATCTAATGGGTAGCACAGAGAAGAAACTAGAAATAATTTTTAAAGAGTAAATTATCAAAAGCTTAATATAATTTACACCTTACTGAGCTTACACCTTAGGTTCTCCCCAAGAGTATTTTTTGTCAAACAAAAGCACTCTATCACTCAACAGAGAAATAACAATCTAGTAAAACAGTTTTCCCACCACAGTTTTTCCTACTAGTATGGTTTTCAGCAGAACTGTACCAACTGACTAGATGCATTTTGGTAACTGCCAATGCTTCTCTCAAGCCCTTTAAACACCAGAAAACTAAACATACAGAACTTGATGCTCCCAAAGATGTAGCTGGAATTGTCAAAGCCAGATGTCAGCTTGGATGCTGCTTAATCCAGGCAGTGCCTAAACAGCACAGGCTTTTAGAGTTGCTTCTTCTCTACTCTTACTACTAATCCACGACCACTTCTGTCTGCTCAGAGAAAGCCTCCCAAGCCCTGAACCGCTCGCAGTGTTTCCCAGGAGCAGGCTGCTGCATCGATAGCAGCAAGCAGGGGTTTGCTAGCTAAAAGACCAATAACCTGTAGAACCTTGTTCAGACCTATCTCCACAGCCATACAATTTAAGGACACCAGACTCTACATCAAACTAAAACTGTATAAAGTTAGAAACTGCAAGAAAGAAACCAGGGGCAATGGCATATTACCTTGCCTGTTGTTACCATGAAAGCACTAAAAGAAGGACTGAAAAAAACACTTTGATAACAAGAAAGATAGATTGTGGACATTACTACTATGTCTTTCTTAATCAGGCCACAAAACTGAGTTCTTTAAAAAAAGTACGTGAAAGTAGAGAGAAGCGAAAGCAGAAATGCAGGAAAAAATACAAGAAAAGAAAGACAACTTCCTTTACTTAAAGCTTTAAATAAAAGTCTCCAACTGTGATGAAATCCCTACTGCATGTATTTTTATCTTTTCCACATTCAGGGGGAACTACTACAGTTAGCCCGGATATTATCACAATGTCATAATGATGAACATGATAGAAAAACTAATAAAGGTGAAGACAGAAAATTAAAACACTTCTTCTTTGTAGCCACCTATACCTTCGAAAAGAATCACTAATAATATTTTCCCAAGGACTGTTATATGAAATAAATTAAATAATAATATAACTACCATAAAATAATAATTAACCCCACAGAGGATGTAATTATTATTTGAAGTAATGCCTTCGTGCTATCATTACAGCAAGAATATTTTTTTTTTGCATGACAGATTTACATAAGGTTTTTCATTTCTGCGTGGAGGCAGGGAGAGAAAGGGAGGAGAGGGGAACTGGGAAGATGTGTGTGGCAACAGTGCAGCACAATGCAGCCCTACGGACACGCACACACGCACACACACACGCATGCACACACACACGCGCGCGCACACACACGCGCGCACACACACACACACGCAGCATACACAGCCAGAAAAGTTGTGTGCTCTTCACGGATTTCAGTATTAAAAGGAAATAGTTAACATTTTAACAGTGGTCTTATCCAATATGCACTTCCTTCCCTACTAAGCCCCACTTCTGAAGAAGTCCTGCTTGCTCTCCTCAAGAAGGTATTTCCATGCCTTCATTGACCAAAGCAAGAAACGTAAGCAAAGAAACCCTGTCACATCGGAATGTAGCAGTGAAAGACACAGGGACACCATCACAAAAAGAAGGCAGACAGCAGAGGATGAACCAGTGTGGCCGCTGCACCACATCCATCAGTGGACCAAGGCATCATCAGGCAAATGCAGGAGCATGGAGAATGCATTTCCATAAAGAACACAGCAGCCCAAAGCCACACTTCATAAAATTCACTAACATTTTATTACTTCTCCACTCAAGTAAACAGAGTTCCCAGTAGTTACTTAATGCTGCCTGAGATATATCTGCATTACTTCTGAGGTAAGGCTGCAAACTAATGGAGACAGTGATGCAAATCCTCTGCAGTGAAGAATACCACCCAGAGCAACACTCAGCTCCCGCTGAAGTGAATTTTAAATAATAAACCAGAAAATGTTTTCAACATGCCAAAGACTTCACAATACTTCTTGTCTTCTTCTTACTTCAGCTTTCTAAAAATCCTGAAACCCATTTCAGTGTCCAAAGTATTAAGACATACTAATAGTTAATTAATTTAAAAATAAAAGTGAGGGACCCATTTCCTTTTCCTGTCATCTTTATTTAATAGCTGTGCTTTGGGATGATTTTCCTGTACTGGAACAGAGTCATTAGTATTTCCATTTAGGTCACAGCCTTCCGCAGGTATGTTAAGCACAAGGAGGTAGAGGATAAAATGAATCCTCCGAGGAAGATGCAAGTCCAGCTACTTCTTCAGGAAAAGGAAAAGAACTGGACAAAGTGTAGGAAACTCCCTCCTCCATAATATCACGGAAAACCCTGTGTCTGTCTAAAATGTTCTCAATTACATGCAGTATTTGTAAAAAAACCTTTACGATATTTAAAGATAATGTCCCAGCACAAAAGTAAGCCACCGTAAAACAATTACAAGAATCGTTTATTTTTAACAGTATGGCCTATACAAAATGTAACGGCAGCATCTGTGAACCCTTCTGTAGGTGCACTTTTGCTGTTAATTCAGCACACTTACTGACACTATCAGAGATGGAAGCACAGCCCAGGAACAAACCCAGTACACTCTGCGATGGCAACGAAAAGCATCTGCGGAAACCAGCAGCAGCACTAGCCTTTCAGGGTCTCACCTTTTCCCCACTAACTCTGCCAAAAGGCAATTTCTCCAATGAATGCACCTTGTTTCCTACTGCCCATCTGACTGGTAACCAACCAGCATTTCTGCAGCCTCCACCGGAGCGCCTTCCTTGCTTGTATCTCAAGGAGAGAGTGTGATACTGTGTCTCTCCCATCTTCCTGCAAAGCAAAACCACAGTAACAGCAAAATTATCCGTCTACTGGTCTAACTGGTTTTCCACATGTATGCTTTTACTCACTATATTTACTTTGCTGATTGTGTCTCTGCCCTATGAAGCCAGTGGGGGGTTGGGGGGTGGCAGTGTCTCCAGCCTTTCTAAGCCCCATCGTCCAACCCCCCCACCCAAGACATTTGTACTGACCACCCTGACCAACTTTAACTACAGCCAACAAATAAGTAACAGCTTGGTGTTGATAAGGTGGTTTCTGCCATTCCCTTCTTAGCTGCCTCCTGTTCCAAACATTATTCCAGCAGTGGAGCACAACAGCGAAGAGCTCCTCATCCCCATCCTTCCCTGCACTTTCACCTATTGGATTACTTTTACCCAAGGACTGTTCCACTGCATTTCTGTAAAGGAGAGTTTCCGATGCGAGCAGCAGCACGTCAACAAAAGACTCAGATCTTGTATAAATTAATAAGTAATGTAGGTTATGTTTCTTATACAGTAAGTGCTGCTTTCTCTTGCGGATATTACGCATGAAAACACAGTGAAGTTGAGTGGATTTGGCACTCGGGCTACAAAGGCAAGTACGTTTTTTTAAGAGAGATCCCTGCTGGAGTTCACTGAACTACATATTATGCTGCATTAAATTTTCTGCAGGGTTAGCTTCAACTCCATGTTCCTGTGCTGTTCCACATCACAGAACACCTGCATCCTTCTACTACACTAAAAAGTCTCAATCTTTTTAGAATTTTAACTTTTTTAGAATTTTAACTATCCACGCACAAGGCACAGTCATCTTTCTTCCTCACCAATCACTGCTACGTGACACGAGGGAAGCCTGCTGATGGACTGAGAGCTCCCTGCCTTTTCTCCTGCCAGCCGGCACACGCCGTACCCCTGAGCCTCAGCACATTCTTCTTTCAAAGGACCCATATATCACACTGGACAGATCCAAATCCTGCAGGCAGACACATCTTCATCTCCAGACTGGATAGCAAGCCAGAGAGAAGGTTTGGGTTTCAGTGCTGTCTTCCTCATTTTCGTTTACTGGACTAAGATAAGCAGTCTGCTTTATTAGCACCCAAGGCTGCAGTGTACCTATGTGGCTATCAGCTGAAACCCAGCCCAGGCGAAACACCTATTAGGCAGGTTTGTGAAAATAAGCAGAAGTGACAACCGATACCACTATGTTGATTTATTGGCTTTTGAGCACCAAGATAAGTGACTCCGGTGTCCTGTGAGCTCCCTACCTGTGCTAAGCTCTCAGCATGCAGAAAAGCAGCCAGGAGTGTTTCTCCCCTACAACCTTTAGACGGCAATAAACTATGCAGTCTTAACTGTATTTTTTCTGTCATAAGGACTCACAAGGAGATTTGCCATCTCCAGCCAGGATTCCCACATTGCACTTTACTGGCACTTGTTTACCCAAAGGATGTGAATTTTTAGCTGGTGCAGCCCTGCAGGACTTGCTGTAGGAAACCTCTCCCAACACAGCGAGTGTGCTTTCCTCTGTAAAGGCATCACTCATCCCCAGCTCCCTTGTCAGTCTGATTTTGTACACTGCAGAGGCTGTTGCTCTTCCAATGCTCACGTCAGGCTGGATGAACCGCAAAAGGTGACAGTTTTAAGATTTTCTCAGGCAGGAACACAGAGTGCCCCTCTATTTTCTCTGGAACAAACTCCTCCCTTGGTTGACACTGTGTAGGCGTAAATAAAAAGTCCAACATTTTTTCAAAATTAAGAATTCAATCGAATTAAATATGAGCCAACCTAAAAAGTGCAGGCCTGCATCATCCTTAGAAATGTAACTGCAGAGACAGACAGTTTGGTGTCTGTTGGATACCCGAGTTCCTTCCAAAAGAGGAAAAAAATGCTACATGGTTCTCATAATGCAAAACACACACTGGTCTTCAGATGTGGGAATACACCAGAGAATAATTTCCACTCAGAGCAACGAATGAGAGCATAATATAGAGTACCTTTAAATACTGCAGTTGCCTCTTACACATAGGGTTTCCAGGAAAACATCTGTGGAATATTAACTGACCCAAGAAACGTTTACCGGGCATTTGTCAAAAATTTTATGCCAGAAACACACTCAGAACTTCAGCTGGTACAATTGCGTCAGAATTCCCGTGGGTGCTTATATGTAGACATAGGTATACACACACGTACACACACACGCACGTACCACACTTGGGTAAAATCCACACTCTGTTCTGACACCAGGCATTAGCACGAGCCGCTGCTTTTCTCTCCCTCTCTCCAGTGCCATCTCCCCTCGCCAGCTGTTTTGCACTGCTGCTGGCAACTTCAAAACTTCTCTTAGGCAACTGGGAGGCGAGAAAGGCACCAGGACTGGACCAGTATGAGCCACTGTGCAGTCGTTTCAACAAAAGTGGGTATCATGGTGTCACTTCCAGTCCAAATCCATACTAAAATCCAAGTTATTTGCCAAATATAACTAAAGGTTCTGCACCTCTGCTTACTTGTCTGGGTTCAGCTTTGCATACACAGACATCTCCATTAACTTCAGAAGAACACACACACGCAGAGCTATGAAAATGTTTGAGAGCCAAAGCCAGGGCCAAAGTTAGCACGCTGGTCATGTTTTCACTGGTTTTAGTTTTAAGTCAGAGCCATAACAGATAGCTTTAAGGGTCCTCAGTTTAGCTGATCTCAAAATGGAAAAAAACAGGGAACAAAAGCAGCATTACTGGGAAAAACTTCCTCAAGGTAAACAGTCTATGTTCTTCTATACAAGATGCAGCAGATGCCAAAGAAATAATCAAGAGCTGCTAAGGCTGTAGTGGGATGAATACTTCAAGCTAGCATGAAAAAATGAAGAAAAAACCCACCCCCAAAACAGTGCTTTCTTCATTCTGCCTTAGCTGTTTTGATTCCTCATTTTCGCACCATTCCCTCTCTGGTGCCAGAATCTCTGTTTATGCAGCTACAGAGTGATCCGGCAGCTTGTCCTGCTGGAAACCAACTTCTCTTTTTGCAATGTCTGAGGAATTGATCTGGGTTAGACTGCTTTTTAGGCAGTAGAAATAGCTCATGATACTTGTGAAACATCCTAGATCCTCTCAAATTAAAAGGCCTACCAAAAAAAAAAAAAAAAGGGTACCAATGCCATTAAAGGCAATGATTTATCTTGTAACAGCCAGGTCTGGTGCCCTTCACACACAGTCTCTGCCTCATGGTCCTCAACACCATCTCTCCTCTGGATTTGGCTGCAAAGCGTCAATGAGAAGTCCCATGCTACCAACTTCGCATGGTTTATACAGAAATATTCCTCACTACTTTTAAGTAATGTCCTGCTTGAGAGCCATTAGGGAGAACAAAGGTCTGGCATATATAATGAAAGATGGTCATGTCAGCAGCTAGAGTTGCCTCCTCCTGAAAGAGCCTAAATAAAGCAGCAAATCGCTTCCAACGTAAAACACAATTCCAGTAAAATTCAGTAAAATGACTCCTACATTTGTTTTTACAGGACTCCTGGCCACCCTACAAACCTTCCACATTAAGGAGATGAGCCTGTCCCTCAAAGGGTCCATAATGGAGGTCATCTAGGGTGTTAAGCAGAAGTTTTCCTCCATTTTCTTCACTGCAGCATGACACGCTGATGAATTATATCACTGTGGCAAGGGCTTAATGGTATCTTCTGCTACCCTAATGGAGGGTCAGAGATGCTATTTTTAACACAGTGTGTCAGACCATTACAGTTTCTTCCATCATTCTGAATATGGCATAAGGTTAAGTAAACTATGATAATATATTGCTACATGCTTAACACAACACTTCCCAGAAAGCGATGAAGGGCAGAGATGGTCCATCGAGAGGTAATCACAGTGAATCAAACAAAACATCACACTCTTCATGCAATCCAACATCAAATGCATCATAACTACAGAAGTAATTTTGAAAGAAAAAAAGATCAGAAGAGCTAATAGGATGTAGTTTTAACTATCAAATAAACAGAATCTTGAAATAGTTTATATCCTGAAGTAGGAAAAAAGCAAGATAAAGATTTGTACTGGCAGATTAGCGCAACGTTGCAACAATATCCCAAATCTAATCCACAGTGGCAATACCATTAGATCGTCTACCACACACAACGTCCTCTACATATTTAGATTACCAATACCCAAGACAGAGATAACAGTTGCATCGATATTTTATTGTGGTCTTTGAAACAATTACTTCAGTTCTATTAATATTTAATAGCATTTGTGTTTATAGAACAGCCAGAAAGACAGGTAACTGCTATTTTATAGAAGTATACTATAAAGTGTTAGTTAACTGAAAAATCAGGAAAGATACTTCAGTCACTGTTCTGTCCTGCTAATTTCTGTTGTAGGGAGATACGCACCCCCCTAAGCCGGGGCCATTCAGACCCGCGGAAGCCACAATGGTAACGACAACGAGCAGGCAGCTGCCCGGCCACTACTGCACGTATCATTAAAGGTGTGCAGAGCACACCGTGGACGGCCAGTGTCAATGGGAAAGGACCTTACTGTCTGCCTGTGAACCCAGCCTTTGGTGGACAGACGCAAAAAAGAGGCTCTTTGACAGAATGGTGGTGGGTCAAAGGCGGGGGGTGCTGAAAACCCTGACGAGGAGCGATACTGCCACTCTGGTTTCATTTTGGACGGGTAGAGCGGCTAAAGGAGTACCCCAAGAGCAGCGTCAGGACTAGAAATCCTAGAAGGCGTTGCTGCTACTCCTAATTCACTGTGGGCGAAACGGCTGACAGAAGGGTGTGAGGCAGGGACGGCGGGTGGAAATCCTCTTGACAGGCTGTACTGCCTTCTCAGCCTCATCGCAGACAGGTGGAGCAGTCACCTTCTGCCTCCACGGTGCCCACAAACCCCTGCACGATCATTTATTCAGCCTTCGTTCTCTAGCAAGTAGATGCCATAATTCATGGTAAAACTTCTCCTTAGTACGTAGACCAGATTCTTCTTTCTGTGCCCCAAACTGTTTCCCAAGACTCTAGATTATCCCCTTCCTTCATATACATTGATTTGTAACTCTTACAGATTGTACTCACGTTCCCCAGTGAGCATTTTCTTCTACGCTCTTTAATTATCAAATGAGTCCAGGGAGGAGTTCCAGAGTATTATCCTGCAGGGCATACACCGCATAAAAACCGCCAGGAGTGGAAAATGCTACCCAACAGATTATTCTGGTAAATGGAAGAAAAATAATCTCAAAATTCTGGACACAGTTAGGAGCTTGGCAACTGCACGAGCTGCTCTGCTCCCAAACGTTCAGTGAAGAAAATGCTGAGAGTATGAAAGCCCATGCATGACACAGAAGTTCCCTGCAAATGTTAACTCTTTAACACACACAGCAGCGGTTATGAAGCGGTGACTTCAAAGGAATCATCAAGTAAAATGATCAAAGGCACTAAAAGATTCAGACTCAAATGTTAACAGGCACACAGGTTCTTAAGGATACAAAAAGGTCTGTCTTCTTGCAGACAGTCAGGATATCCCACAGATTACTCTTCCAAACAAACCTAGATATTGCTGGTACTCACAATGCCGGTACCATAATGTTAAGTGGCAATGACTGGCTGTTGTTACTACCAGTGCCTCCCATCCTTGCTTGTGATCTCTTAGCTTTCCTCCCAGGCCACCTGAATGGAGCTATGCTCTGATCTCCCACATTATCAACATTTAAACCAGATTCTTACACATTCTTAACAACTCCCTCCAAACTCTCTTTTTTTTCCACATGCATTCTTCATGAACAGCATTTAAAGCCACGACTGTGATCCTCCAAGCCCACGCTGGGATCCTTTCTCACCTGGAATCCACACAAACTGTTTTCACCCAAATCTCTCCTCCTTCATTCTTTTCTTCAACCACCAGGCACTATCAGGACTAAGCATCTTTATCTCCATGACACTTTCAACACTTCTTTCTACAGCTGTTCTTCTTTCACATTATGTGGGAATCTGTGCAGAGCTCTGTACCCTATGCTCTGCTTCCCAGTAAAGCAATTTACTTGGTCATTCATGAACTTTCTCTGTTTCACGTTGAGTATGAGCCCAAAACTTTCAAATGCTTCATGAACGATAAAAAAGAAAAGGGAAAAGCCTACTCCCTCCCCGAAGACAGGCATGTGTACCACAGCCACCTTCACCTGAGCTCAGGGAAACAAAAAAAGATGCTGGCACCCGAGACGTGCAGGCACAGACTCGTGCTCTGCATTCTCCTGCGCCTCACCGGCACGGAGTGATGGAGATGGTCGTTTCTGGTCCTCAGACTTTCTAACTCTAAACACAAACTCCACCGCGGCCCTAACCTCCCCCACTCCGCCTTCCCTACACGGCCACGAAGCGGTGCTTCCCACGGACACTCCAGCTCGCGCAAACCAGCGTCCGCAAAGGACAAACAGACAGACAGACAGGAGACGGGCACGCGGGTCCTGCCCAAACGCTCCCGCCTTCCACGCAGCCCCACGTCCGCCTCGTCCGGCCCGGCGTTCCCGCCGGTTTCGGGGTGCGCAAGCCGCGGCCTGGGGGAGATGGCGACGCCCCGACTCACGTTCTCGTGCTTCATGTGCTTGAGGAGGCGCAGCTCGCGGTAGGCCCGCTTGGCGAAGAGCTCGGACTGGAACGGGCGGTACAGCTTCTTGATGGCCACCCTGGCGCCGCTTCGCCCATCGACGGCTGAGCTTGAAGGGGAAAAGGCAGAGTTTGGGGAGCGGGGAGCGGCGCCCGGCGCAGACCCCGCACCGACCCGAGCCGGCCGCCCCGTTC